>ERZ1035025.40-NODE-40-length-83477-cov-51.324483_pt1 | contig 83477 bp, 89 predicted proteins | sample MGYA00520619_ERZ1035025 | MGnify/ENA primary metagenome ERZ1035025 (study PRJEB33766, sample SAMN09781742) | gut metagenome | biome: gut microbiome | host: Homo sapiens | place: Madagascar | study: EMG produced TPA metagenomics assembly of the PRJNA485056 data set...
ATTTAAGTTGACCGTGGATTTTTTTGATTTTAAATTTTATTTAAATTTATTTAAATAAATTTAAATTGTATTATTAAAAAAAAAGAGTTTTTTAATAATACAATTCTGCCAAATTCAGAGAAGATTCTTTACCCACTTTGTCAAAATGTTCATTGAGCCATTCTTTTGCCATTTGTTGGCCTTCGGATTTTAAGCGTTCAAAAAAGGGCAAATTCACTGCCAATTTGCTGTCAATGGGCAGATTTTCCAAAACATCGCCGGCGGAAATGGCGTGAAAATGTACGCGGCGCAAGCGCCGCTCAAATTTCCATGAAGGCACCGAGATTTTGTTTAATTCGTCAATCAAGTGAGCAAACATACGCATTTCACGCAAATAAGTGGAATTAAAAGCAATTTCCAACAAACGCGTTTTGATGTCTGAGGCCGTTAAAGGCGTAGCGTGGTAGCGCAAAGGCGTTAAAAGAATAGCCAAAATGTCAGAGGCATCGCAATCCCAAAAAAGCGGAAAAATGGCTGGATTGGCGCTGAAACCGCCATCCCAATAAGGTTCGCCATCAATCATCACCGTGTGGCTGATTTCAGGCAAACAAGCCGATGCCAACAGCGCATCCACGGACAATTCTTCGTTTTTGAAAATGCGCACTTTGCCAGAATTGGCGTGCGTTGCGGCAATAAATAATTTCACAGGAGAATGGCGGCGCAAGGCATTAAAATCAATGAGTTCTTCCAAAACATCGCGCACGGGGTTGATATCCATCGGATTAAATTGTTCGGGCGAAAAATGCGGCGTCCATTTGAGCATCATTCGCATGGCGGGGGAGGCGTGTTGTGAGCCGATGATATTTGCCCAAGGCGAAGATGTTTCTGCAATTTTGTGCCAAAAGGTAGAAAGCATTTGGCGCGCACTTTCATAGCCGCCATCAAGCAAACCTTGCGCCAAACAAATGGCATTCATCGCGCCGGCGGAAGTGCCGCTGACGCCTTCAAAATCAAAACGTCCATCGGCAAGCAAAGTGTCCAAAACGCCCCAAGTAAAAGCGCCGTGTGCGCCGCCGCCTTGAAGTGCCAAGTTTAAAATCGGTGCGGAGTCTTTTTTGAGTAACATTGGTGTTCCCCTTTTTTTAAAATTTTTTTTGTTTTTAAAATCGTTTTTTTAAGGCTTGCGGTTCAATGATTCCGTTTTGGCTAGCCAGCAACACAAAATCCGCTGCCCGCCGTGCAAATAAACCGCAGGTTACAACGCCCGGAATTTGGTTTAATTCTATTTCTGTTAAGAGCGGAATGTGTATTGGCAAAGCGGATGCGTCCAAAATAATGTTGCCGTTGTCGGTGATGAAATCCGCACGGCGTTTCACGTTAGCGCCCAATTGTTTTAATTCTTGGGTAACAAAGTTTTCTGCAAAAGCCAACACTTCAAAAGGCAAGGGAAAATTGCCCAAGTTTTGCACCCATTTGGATTCATCGGCAATGCACAAAAAATGATTGGATGCGGCGGCTACGATTTTTTCACGCGTTAAAGCGCCGCCGCCGCCTTTAATGAGTTGAAAATAAGGATTGATTTCATCTGCGCCATCTACATAAAGCCAAATGTTATTGACAGCATTTAAATCCAAAACGGTAAAACCGTGTTTTTTGAGCCGTTCTTCTGTTGCTTTGGAACTTGCCACTGTTGCGGTGAAGTGTTTTTTGTGTTGGGCAAGCGCATCAATAAAAGCGTTCATTGTTGAACCCGTGCCAACGCCCAAAACCGTGTTGGGCGGGCAAAAGTCAAGCGCCCATTTTGCTGCCGCTTGGGCAACTTCTTGTTTGAGTTCGTTTTGTGTTTTCATATTCAAATCTTTGGCAATTTTCCACGGTAAACCGATTATTTTTTTCAAAAAAAATCAGCGTTTACCGTGGATTTTAATTGTTTTGTTTTAAAGAAATGCCCAACTGTTTTAATTTGCGATACAAATGCGTGCGCTCCAAACCCGAACATTCAGAAAGGCGCGTCATATTGTTATTTTCGCGCTTCAAGTGGTATTCAAAATAATGGCGCTCAAAAATATCGCGCGCTTCACGCAAAGGGCGCTCAAAAATTTCTTGCAAAATGGGCGAAGCGGGGTTTGCCTCAGCGGGTTCGGGCATCAAACGCGCCACGTCTTCTTCGGTAATTTCTTCGTCTAATGCTGTTAGCGCCAAGTTTTTCACCAAGGAATACAAATCGTTCCACGTGGCTTTTGCTTCCCAAGAAAGCGTGCGCAAGGCATTCAAAGCGCTTGTTGAAAAATGTTTGGGCGGAACTTCATTGGTGCGCACAAAATGGTTCAACCAAATTTCAGCCATTGGCGGAATGTCGTCCAAATGCGTGGCGAGCAAAGGCGGCGAAAGCCACACATCCATCAAACGAAACACGCGCGATTCTTTCGGGTCGCCTGCGTTTTCAGGGATTTTGTGCGTGGCGATAATGAGCGTTAAATTCATCAAATCCAGCCGTTCTAAGGCAAAATTCAAACTCATTTGCTGCATTTTGGATAAAACAAAAAAATCGGGCACAAGCAAAACGCCGCCTTTTAAATTCTCCAATTTGTCCAAGGTTAAAGGGACATTCAACTGCTGAAAATTCAAAAAAGGCGCGCTGGGCGCTTGCAGCGACCTTGCGCACATTTCGGCAATGGCGGCAATGGTGTTTTTCAAAAAAATCAAATGGCTTTTGCTTGCCGCTTGTTCTAAGCGTTTTTTGAAATCTTTAACTGGTCCAATGCGGCTAAAATCATCCAACGTGATGGGCATTTTTTCAAAGAGCCGATTGTTTTTGAGCGATTTTTGAACCGTTGCCAAGAGTTTTTGCAAGGCAATGGGTTTTTCCAAAAAAGCGCAAGCGCCAAAACGCGTGGCTTCAACTGCGGTGTCAATGGTGCCGTGGCCGGACATCATCACCACGGGCATATTGAGCAAACCGGCGCTTTTCCATTCTTTTAAAAGGGAGATGCCGTCTGTATCGGGCATCCAAATATCCAAAAGAACCAAATCTGGCCGCAATTCTTGGCGAATGGCGCGCGCCGTTGCTGCATTTTCTGCCAAGCGCACATCAAAGCCTTCGTCAATTAAAATTTCGGATAGCAGTTCGCGAATGCCGATTTCGTCATCCACAACCAAAATAATTGCCATTTTTCTATTTCCCTCCGCGGTTAAAACATTGCGTCATCAAAAAAATAATTGCCATAATTAGTGCCTTTCTGCCTTTTCAGAAAGCGGCAGGCGAATGTGGATTTTGGCGCCGCCATCCAAGCGATTGCCAATTTCAACAAAGCCGTGGTGTTCTTCAATAATTTTTTTCACAATAGAAAGCCCTAAGCCTGTGCCGCGCGCTTTGGTTGTAACATAAGGCTCAAAAATGCGCCCGAGCAATTCCATTGGAAAACCATCGCCATTGTCCAAAACGCTCAAATGCGCAGACGTGCCGCAGCCTTTGGTTTCAATGGTAATTTGTGGGTTTGCTTTGTTTTCCAAGGCATCTTCGGCATTGCTCAAAATGTTGTGAATCACTTGCCGCAGTTGCGTGGAATCGCCTAAAACGGCGGGCAGATTTTTCTCCAAGTTCAAAACAATTGCCGCTTTGGAACTTTCATACAAACCCAAAACTTCGTGAATCAAGGCGTTTAAATCAAGCGGAACAATGGTTGGCGTTGGCAAGCGGGCGTAATCGCGAAAGTCGTTAACCATTTGTTTCATCGCTTGCACTTGGTTGATGATGGTTTGTGTGCTGCGTTGCAAAATTTCGGCATTTTTGCCATCTAGCGATTGCGCGAGTTTTAACTGCAAACGTTCGGCAGAAAGTTGAATGGGGGTTAAAGGATTTTTAATTTCATGGGCTAATCGGCGCGCCACTTCGCCCCAAGCGGCATCGCGTTCGCTTTCAATCAAACGGGTTACATCATCAAAAACAACCACCGCGCCCAAGTTTTCAGGCAACAGTGAGCCGCGCAACAACAAAACTTGTTTTTTGGCTTGCGGGTGCGCAAGTTCAATTTGTTCTTGCCACATTTCTTGGCTTTGTTGGAATTTTTTAATAATGGCATTGCCTAACACATTTTGGCGCTGCCAATGTTGCGGATGCGTATTCAAAAGTTGTTGAAAACTATCATTCAAAATGGTTTGCGCGCCGCTGTTGCAGGTGCGCAAAATAAACTGTGCATCAAACACCAACACGCCCGTGGATAAATTCGCCAAAATGCTTTCCAAATAAGCGCGCGCATTTTCTACTTGTTGGCGGCGGCGCTCGGCTTCAAGCCGCGCATCGTCCAACTGGCTTGTCATTTGTTTAAAAGATTGCGTCAAAATGCCAAATTCATCCCCGCTTTTGATGGTTTTGCGCGGCGAAAAATCGCCTTGTGCCACGGCTTTGGTGCCTTCTGCCAAAATGTGCAAAGGCGCGGTTAAGCGCCGTGCCATATAGTAAGCCATGGTAAAAGCGGAAAATAACGCAACCAGCACGGTCAAGGTTAAGGTCATCATATAAACGCGGTTTAAGCCGATTTTGCTGGTTTGCAATTCGCGGTAATCGCGAAAAACTTCCTGCACATCGTCAATATTATCTTGCAAGGCAATGGGCACGGTTTGCAGCGTTTGCAAAATGGTGTTTTCGCTATTTAAAACGCTTGAATTGGGAATGGGCATTAACACCCGCAAAAGTAAAGAATCGCCGATTGTTTCAATGTTGCGCACAGTGCGCGTTTTGGCAGCGCGCAAATCCGATATTTGCGGCGGCAAAGATAATGTGCTTTGCAACAAGGTATTGACCGCCTCGGCGCTTGCAATGAGTTGCCCGTTTGCTGAAAAAATGCCCGCTGATGCCACGCTATGCGTTTCAATCATCCGCAACAGTTTTAAACGTTGAGCTTGCGGGGTTAATGTGCTGAGGTCTTCGGTCATCACGCGGGTTTTTTCGCTTTGTTCATCCAAAAGCGAGTCCAAGGCATTGCGGCCGAGTTGCACGCCTGAATCAAGCGCGCGTTCAATGCGTGCGTCAAACCAGTTTTCCATGGAACGGTTGATGAATTGCATAGAAGCGCCATAAACCAAAACGCCGGGCAACACGGCAATGGCGCCAAAAATCAACATCAAACGCAACTTCAAGCGTGCGCCAAAAACGCGTTTTTTGTAATCTTTTAAAAGTGAAAATAACTGCACGCCAACCAAACTCAACATAAAAATGGCCAAGGCGCCCGTTAAAAGCAAAACGGTGGTGTAATAATTTGCAAAAACATTGGAATGCGCAGATGACAAAAGGATTAACATCCACAGCATTGCGCCGATGGCGGCAAAAAAGGTCAAACTTGTGGCAACGGGCGATTTCATAGCGTTTTTTCCACGGTAAACTGGAGATTTTTTTGAAAAATCCAGCCCGAATCCAACACCCATTCGCGATTGCCCCAAATGCCGATTTGAAAGGTTTTGGGTAATGCTTCGTAATCTAAGGCAAAGCGGAACATCAAAGTGTATTCTTTTGAATGGTCTAACTTTTGGGCGTCTATCAATTCCCAGTTGCGAATGCGCGCGATGGCGCGCTCCACTTCTTCAAAAGAGCGAAAGGATTGAAATAAGCCGCCCAAATTTAAGCGGTATTCGCGCGTGATGGGGTGATAAGAGAGTTGCCATTTTCTTTGAACGGCGGCAATTTTTTTGTCGCGCCACCACCAGCGCGGGCGATACAGCGCCGCATCCGCCACAAAAAAAAGCGAAATTCCGTGTTCTAATGTTTTTTTCAAATGTTCATTCCATTGAATATTTAAATCGGCATTGACCACAAATACATTGCCATTTTGTTTGAGCGTTAAATTTTCTACCGCAATACTTTTATCACCTGCTGCGGCAGAATAAAAACATAATAAAGAAAAAATGACCAAGAAAAAACGTTTCATCGTTTTTCTAATAATGCATAAAAAAAACCGTCATTTTTTATGCTTGGCAAAATAGTTTTTTGATTGATCATTTTGGCAGATTTTTCATTTTCTAAAAAAGCGGCAATATTATATTCATTTTCTAATTTAAAAACCGAACAGGTTGCAAAAATTAATCGCCCGCCTGTTTTTAAAAGTTGCCACGCTTTTTGGAGTATTTGATTTTGCAAATTGGCAAATTTTTGAATATCCGATTCTTGCTTAACCCATTTGGCATCCGGATGCCGCCCAACAACGCCAGAGCCTGTGCAAGGGCAATCGCACAAAATGGAATCAAATGGCGTGTTGCTTTCAAATTGCAAACAATCCATTTGAATAATGCGGGCATTTAAATTGTATTTTTTTAAATAGTTTTTCAAATCTTGGGTTCGTTTTTTGTCTATTTCTAATGCCGTTAAATGCAGGTTTGGCACATTTTCTAACCACAATGCCGCTTTGCCGCCCGGGGCAGCGCACATATCCAAAGCGTTTTCGTTTTTTAATTCTTTTAAAAAATCCCACACGCTTTGTGCGCCTAAATCTTGAATATGGCAAAAACCTTCATTAAAAAATGGCAGATTTGCAGATGGAATGGCTTTTTCTAATAACAAAGCTTCGTTATTTTCCACGGTAAACGGAATATTTTTTTCAAAAAGAATGTTTTTGTAGGTTTTTAAATTTGTTTTTAAAGGATTAATGCGCAACGCCATTGATGAGGCACGGTTGCCGTTGATTAAAATTTCTTGCCAAGTGTTTGGATAATCTTTTTTTAAGTGTTTAATCCACCATTTTGGGTGTTTAAAAAAAGCGATTTCGTCAGATTGAATGGTTTTATTTAATTCATTTTGTTGGCGCAAAAAATTGCGCAAAACGGCATTTACAAAACCTGATAATCGTGGGGAAATATTTTTAGCCGCCGCAACACTTTGGTCGACCAACATAAATGAACGTGTTGGATTTAAACGCAAAAAAGAAAAAGAAATTAAAAGCAAAGCCTTGATTTTTAAGTTAGCCACGCCTTTTGGAGCGAGTTTTTGCAAAATAAATTCGCCCCAACCAAAATCGCGCAGGGTTTCAAAAACAAGGTATTGAATGGCGGGGTTGGCGATTTTTTCGTTTTTTAAGGAATTGCCCGCCCAAACGCTTAACAAATAAGGAATTGCCGATTTTAATTGAAAGGAAAAAGGCGGGGCTTTGTTCACTTTATCCTTCATCCGAATCCGTTAAATCAATCAATTCAATGCCCGCGGGGATTTCGTATTCAAAAAGTTTGGGGTCAATTTTTTTGTTGACGCGGCTTTTGTAAAAGGTAATGCGGGATTCAAAGCCATAAGCATCGCTAAATTCCAAGGCTTTTGGCACGCCGTTTTCTAACCCCAAGTGAATTTCAAAAAATGGCGAGTTTTCATCTTTGGGCGTTAATTTCACTCCCTGCAAACCATCCGCTCGGGTTTCGTTTTCCAAGTTGAATTGCTCATCCATGGTTTTGGCGCCTTCAAAAATTGCCGAAGGTGTGGCTTCCCGCGTGGCGCTTAATTTTTGGCGAACCACTTGTTTTAAGGCGTTGTCGTGGTGCCACAAAATATTGCCATCGGACACAACCAATCGCCCATTTTTGCCTTTGGTTTCCCAACGCAATTTGTTGGGTTTTGCCATAAACACTTCGCCTTCTTTGGTATCCAAACGGCGAATTTTGATTTTTTGGTTGGGGTTGGGCGCCATCGGCTGCACTTGTTCAAATTCCGCTTGCCAAGTGTTGGTGTAGTTCAAAAAGTTGCGAAGACGACTTGAAGCATCTTGCGCCGCAACGTTTGCGGCAAAGCATAAAACAGCAAAAAATACGGCAGGGGATTTCATTGCGATTCCTTTTTTTAATCAATTTTTAAAAAAAAAACATTGGTTCACCGTGGATTTTTAAAAATCCACGGTGAACACAGAATTTTTTTGAAAACGTGGGCATTGCGGTTAAGTGGGAAATAATGAAGGCGGATTGCTCAACGCAGACGACATCACGTCAAAATCGTCCGGATTGTGTGTGTAGCGCACCACGCGGTTTCTGCCGCTTTCTTTGGCTTCGTATAAAGCCGCATCGCTTTGTTTGACAGCCAACCAAAAATCGTTTTCGGCATTGGGAAATTCCGCCGCGCCAATGGAGACGGTTTTTTGTAAGCTGACTTTGTCGTTAATGGTAATGGTGCTGCGCTCCAATGTTTTGCGGATATTTTCTGCCACGCGCAGACCATTTTCAATTGGCGTATCCAACAACAACACCAAAAATTCTTCACCGCCCATGCGAATCACCAAGTCGGATGCCCGCAGAATTTTTTTGATGGTTTTTGCCAAATGCCGCAACACAATGTCGCCCGCATCGTGGCCGTAGGTATCATTAACGGCTTTAAAGTGGTCCAAATCCAACATTAAAATCGTTAAATATTGATTTTTGCGCAACAAGTTGGCAGTAATTGTTTCCGTATATTCTTCCAAAAAGCGCCGATTTTTCAAACCCGTTAAAGGATCATGCAGTGAAGTGCGGCGCAAGTCTTCAAAGAGTCGTTTGCTTTCTAATACGGGCGCTAATTCTTTTAAGTAAATATTGATAAAGCGCGCGTTTTTTCTGGTTTGGCGCGCCGACTCAACGGATGAAACCAACTGCACACAAGCGGCAATGCCAGATGAAGTTGTAATTGGCAAGCACAAGTGGCATTTGGTGGGCGGCTCGTTTTTATCCACAAATTGCGCAAACACCGTGCAAACGCCCGGGCGCTTCACGCTATCCACGCCGCGTTTGGTGCGGAATAGCCGACAATTTTCAGGGGTATTCAAAATGCGCGGCGCACACAACATATTTTCTTCATCATCTTCGTTAAAAGGAATATAAGAAAGCCGCGTGCGGCGGGAATTGATTTCATAAATTGCGCCTTCGGTGATATGAAAACGCTCTTTGATAACGTGAATTAAGCGTTTGTAGACATCCAGCGAAGTTGGGTCGTCTTCAATAGTTTGTTTGAAGTCATACATTTCCACCAAACCGTTGACTTTTTCCATGGTGTCTTGCAACAAATTGGGGCTTTCCGTTTTGTTGGAAAGGTAAGTCAAATGCACAATTTGGTTGCACATTTGCGATAAGCCTTCATGCAACACAGAAAAAAGCGTATTCAAATAACGGGCAATGGTGCCAAGTTCATCTGAACCTGCGCTGGTGATGGTGCTATCAAAATCACCGCTTACCGCCTTGCCAACAGCCGTTTGAATCTCTTGGCTCAAACGGGTAATGGGAGATAACCACAAGAAAATGGCGCCCACCGCAGCAAAAATAAAAAACAAAATGGAGCCGACAATCACCAAAACAATGCGTTGAGAAGTTGATTCCACATCTTCTGTGGAAATGGTGATATCAACCGCGCCCAAAACTTCGCCGTGTTTGGCTGTGCGGTGGCATTGCAGGCAATCGGGCGAGGTTGTTGTGCCTTGGGTTGCCACATAAGGCACAATGGCGCGCATGGTGGGCTGACCATTGACAACTTCACGCGTAAAAATGGTTTTGCCATCGCGCAATACTTCGGTTTCCGCTTGGGATAGCACAACTTCGGGGGAAGTGGTGTTGAATTCTTTATTGATGGTGTCGGATCTAACCACGCGCACGCTCAACAAGCGATTGGTGGTCTCTAATCGGTGAAAATAGCGTTGGCGGTTGCTGATGGTGTTGTCAAGCATTGTTTCGGTTAAATGCAAACGCACGGCCTCGGCAATGCTCAACAAATGCGTGCGGCCGGTTTCCATTGTTAAGGAATTGAAGGCATAAAATGCCACGCCCGCCAAAAACAACATCAAAAGGGCGGAGATAATCGCAAAAAATAGCGTGATTTTTCCACGCAGGCTAAGACTTTTTTTCATTTTTCCACGGTAAACGCTACATTTTTTTGAAACTTAAAAAACTAAACGGCATCCACGCCGTGTTCGTTGGTGCGAATGCGAATCACATCTTCAATGGGCACCACAAAAATTTTGCCATCGCCAATTTTGCCCGTGTGTGCGGCTTTGATAATGGCATCAATGGCGGATTCGGTGTTTTCCTTGGAAACAACCACTTCAATTTTAACCTTGGGCAAAAAATCCACCACGTATTCTGCCCCGCGGTAGAGTTCTGTATGACCTTTTTGGCGACCAAAACCTTTGACTTCGGTTACCGTCAAACCTGTAATGCCCACTTCAAACAAGGCTTCGCGCACTTCATCCAGTTTGAAAGGTTTGATGATTGCTTCAATTTTGTTCATATTTGCCATGATTGCCCTTTCTTATTCGTTTTCGCCAAAATGTGCGCCAATGGGATAATGCCAGCCAAAATCAAATCCGCGTGATGAGACCACAAAACCCGCAGGCGCTTGCCGGCGTTTAAATTCGGCGCTTCTGAGACGCTGCCCAACGTCTTTTATTATATGCGGCGCAAAGCCTTTTTGTAGCAAAGTCGGCACGTCCGCCTTGCCTTCAATCATTTCTGCCAAAAGGGCATCCAACAAGTCGTAAGGCGGCAGAGAATCTTCATCCTTTTGATTGGGTTTTAATTCGGCGGATGGTGGTTTTTCAATCATCCGTTGCGGAATGACAGGCGACAAAGTATTGCGAAACTTCGCCAGCGCAAAAATCTGCGTTTTGTATAAATCTTTAATCGGCGCAATGCCACCGATTAAATCGCCATAAAGTGTGGAATAACCAACGGCGCTTTCCGACTTGTTGCTTGTGTTAAGAACCACTGCGCCCGAGCGGTTGGAATAAGCCATTAAGAGTTGCCCACGAATGCGGGCTTGAAGATTTTCAAAGGTGGTGTCTGTATTGCTGGCTTTTAATTGTTCAAAAGGTTGAAAAAGCGCTTTTTCATAAGACTTCATCAAAGGCGCAATGGCAATTTCCACGGTCAACACATTTAAATTTTGAGCAATTGCCGCAGCATCTTCCAAACTTTCTTGGGAAGTAAAGGGAGAGGGCAAAATCAATGCCGTTACATTTTCAGCGTTCAAGGCATCAACTGCCAAAGCCAAAACCATGCCTGAATCAATGCCGCCCGACAAACCCACCACGGCGGTTTTAAAACCGTTACCCAAAGCGTATTTTTTTAAGGCAAAAGTCAAAGCATTCCAAATGCGGGATTCTGCCGATTCTTCAAAATCAGCAGTTTGTGTGAATTTATTGTCTTCTAAAACCAATGCGCCATTTTGTAAGTTTAAAAAAACAAGCGACTCATCAAAAGCAGGAGCTTGCCAAATTTTTTCGCCTTTTTTGTTAAAAGCGTGGGATTGCCCGCTGAAAATAAACGGCACTTCCAAGCCCAAACGGTTTAAAACAATTTGGTTGGGTGCGGCGCTTGGCGTTTTTTGGTGGTTAAACGGCGCTGATTTTAAAGCAACGCTTGCCACCAACGGCGGCGGCGCAAAGCCCACGGTTAAATCTTTAATAACAATCGGCGCGCAAATAGCCGCGTCTTCTTCGCTGGTAAAATAGCGTTTTTCAAAGCCTTCGGGCTTTTTGGCGTGGATTTTTTGAATGCTGCCGTTGTGGATTAAAATCGCGGCGTTGAGCAGTGCTTCGTTTTTCAAAAAAGGCGTGCCAATGATGATTGCCAAATGCGGAAAATCTTCCTGCGCTTTTTTGGCAATAAACAATAAAGTTTGGTGAACCTTGTTTAAAAAATCAGGATTAAAAAAATAATCCGCCACAAAGCCAGTCAGCGCCAATTCCGGCGTGATTAAAATCTCGGCATGCGTGCATTTTGCCGCCGCATCCAAGATTTTTTTTGCGTTTTGGGCAGGTTCGCCCAAAACGCTTTCCATTTGCAAAATGGCTAAGCGCGTATTCATTTTTTTGCAAAACGTTCCACGCCATCCATAATTTCTTTGTGCGCAGCGTCAATGCCGCTCCAACCTTTCACTTTCACCCATTTGCCTTTTTCCAAATCTTTGTAATGTTCAAAAAAATGTTGAATGCGGTCTTTTAAATGTTGCGGCACATCGGCAAGCGTTTGAAAAGCATCGTAAAGTGGTGTTAGTTTTGGCACAGGCACGGCAAGAATTTTGGCGTCTTCTCCGCTTTCATCTTCCATTTCCAACATGCCCAAAGCACGGCAACGAATAACCACGCCGCTGGGCAAGGTATAAGGCGCAATCACCAAAACATCAACAGGGTCGCCATCGCCGGCTAACGTGTTGTTGATAAAACCGTAATTCACTGGATACGCCATTGACGTGCCCAAAAAGCGATCCACAAAAACAGCGTCCGTTTCTTTATCCACTTCAAATTTGATGGGATTAGAATCGGCGCCAATTTCAATGATGACGTTAAAATCATTCGGCAAATCTTTGCCCGCGGGAATATCTTTAAAAGCCATGGCGAATCCTTTTGATAAAAAAACGCTTATTCTATTTTAAATTTTTGTTACAAAACGTGAAAAACAAATGAAACCCACGCCAAACAGCAAAAAAACTCAAAAAAATTTTGGGTTTACCGTGGATTTTTGAAAAAAAAGCGATTTTCCACGGTAAACGCCAAATTTTTTTCAAAAAAAACCTGCTTTCAAAAAAGCAGGTTTTGTTTTTTTGGATTTTAAAAAATCAATTAACCGCGCGAACCCAAACGCAAGCCGCCATGCACAAAGAGCACTTCGCCTGCGATGGCTTCGTTGCGGTAAAGTTCCAACATGGCAGAGACAATTTCTTCGGCTTGGTTCATACGGCCGATTGGAATATCCGCTTCAATGGCAGCCAAGGCTTCTTGGTTCATCCCAGCCGTCATTGCGGTGGCGGTGTAACCCGGAGCCACGGCGTTGATGCGAATTTGTGCGCCCAATTTGCGGCGCATCATTTCAGCGGTTAACACTTTGGGGAAAACGCTCATCGCCGCTTTGGTGGAAGAATAATTGATTTGACCAGCTGTTCCCAAAGAACCCGTGGAAGAAATGGTAATCACCGCACCTTTGGAGTTGGTTAAAATCATTTGTTCCATGCAATCGCGCACGGTTAAAAACACGCCGGTTAAGTTAATGCCGATGACTTTGTTCCATTTGTCCAAAGACATTTTTTTAACGGTGCCCGGATTTTTTTTGTCGGGAGAGACGCACATGCCATCGGCAATCACGCCGGCACAAGGTGCAACCAAATTGATTTTGCCGAATTTTTCAACGGCTTTTTTGGCTAAATTTTCGGTATCTTCTTCGCTGGTGACGTTTGTTTTGACGCAAAGGCAGTTGTCAGCACCCAATTCAGCAGTAATTTCAGGGAAAACGGCATCGTTAAAGTCGCCAATCACAACTTTACCGCCTTCTTTGACCCAACGGGTTGCCAAAGCGCGACCAATACCACTGGAACCGCCGGTGATAACTGCAACATTGCCTTGAATTTCCAACATTTTTAAGACTCCTTTTGGTTTAAAAAAAAACCAGCATTGTAGCACTTTGCAGAATGAAAAAAATTTTCATTTATAATGCAGTGCAAAATTTTTGAACAAAAGGATCAACAAGGTGCGTTTAATTAAAAAATATTCCAATCGCCGTTTGTATGATACGGAAAACAGCGCGTATATTACTTTGGGCGGCATTAAAGAATTGGTGGTTCAAGGCGTGCCTTTGGAAGTGCGTGATGCCAAAACCGATGAAGATTTAACGCGCAGCATTATGTTGCAGGTTATTTTGGAAGAAGAATCAATGGGTTCGCCTTTGTTTTCTTTGGAATTGTTAAAAAGTTTGATTCGTTTTCACGGCAGCGCTTTGCAAGAAATGCTCTCCATTTATTTGGAAAACAATATGAAAGCCTTTGTGGATTTTCAGCAAAATATGCAAGAACAATCACGCAAAATGGGCGATGCGGATTTTTGGGCAAAATCTTTGCCGTTTCATCAGCCCGCCTTGCAATCTATGATGAATGCTTATGTGGCGCATTCGCAAAATGTGTTGCAGCAAATGTCGCCTATTTTTTCTGTTTTTAATCAAGAAAAATGACCGCTTTTCAGCCGAAATTGGCAGGCTTTCCCGAAGTGTTGCCAAGTTTTGAAAATTTTATGGCGGGTGAAAACGAGGCAGTTTTGTCGCTTTTAAAAGCGTGGTTGGAAAATCCCGAATCGGCGGTTTTTTTTCTATACGGCGAATCGGGCGCGGGGAAAACGCATTTGTTAAAGGCAGCCAATGTTTTTTATTGCGATTTGGCGCAAAACCCGAATTTAGAAAATCTGCCGAATGTTGAAACAACAAAAATTTTAGCGCTGGATAATTTTCAAAAAATAAACGCCATTGGCCAGCAGAATTTTTTCAACGCTTTTAACCAAAAAACGCAATATTTTTTGGTTGCGGCTAATCAACCGCCTTTGCATTTGCATTTGCGAGAAGATGTGAAAAATCGGCTTGGCACGGGTTTAATCTACCGCTTAAAACCCTTGGCTGAATTGCAAAAATCCGCAGCGCTTTTGAAGTGGGCAAAGGATGAAGGCGTGCATTTGTCTGATTCCGTTTTGCATTATGTTTTAACGCATTGCGCGCGTGATATGAAAAGTCTGCAAACATTGCTTAAAAAAGCCGATGATTTTTGCTTTGCACAAAAACGGCAACTCACCGTGCCATTGATTAAACAATTATTAGAGAACCCTGATGAACTTAGCACTTTTTGATTTGGATAATACCTTGCTTGACACCGATTCGGACTACGAATGGGGCGTTTTTTTGTGCGAAATTGGCGCGGTGGATTCAGCCGAATTTCGCCGCGATAACGACAAATTTATGGCGGATTACAACCGCGGGCAATTAAACGTGCATGAATTTTTAGCCTTTCAATTTGCCCCTTTGAAAAAATACCCGCGCGCCATTTTGGAAAAATGGCATGCGGATTTTATGCAAAAAAAAATCATTCCCCGCGTGTTAAAAAAAGGGCAAATGAAAATTGCCGAACACCAAAATAATGGCGATGTTTTGTTGTTGGTTTCAGCCACCAACACCTTTGTTGTTGCGCCCATTGCGCGGTATTTGGGCATTGCCAACGTGGCATCAACCATTGCCGCGCAAAATGAAAAGGGCGATTTTACTGGCGAAGTTCGCGGCGCGCCGTCTTTTCAAGCAGGCAAAATTGAAGCGGTGGAACGCTGGCTAGAATCCCAAGGCTACTTTTGGGATTATTTTGAAAAAACGTTTTTTTATAGCGATTCGTTTAACGATTTGCCGTTGTTGCGTAAAGTGAGCCATCCTTGCGCGGTGAATCCCGATGCCAAACTATTCAAACACGCGCAGGATAATGGCTGGCAAATTTTGGATTTTCGCGGATAATTTTGATTTTCCACGGTCAACCGCTTATTTTTTTGAAAAAAATAAACGGTTGACCGTGGATTTTTGGAGCAGACGATGAATCTTGAAAAAGTTATTTTCAGTTTTTTTATTTTGCTGGCGGCAACGCTGAATTTTGGTTTTTTTTCAGGCGATATGTCCAACCCCGAACTGCACAATGTTTATGAATTGGGCGCGGCTTTGGTGGTCAGTCTCATTGCCACCGCTTTGAAATTTGGCGATAGAACACAAATTGGCGCCATTCATTTGGCAGCTTCTTTGGTTGCCGACTTGCTTTTGATTGCCGCGGCAATGACTTGGGCGGCGGCTTCACACATGAGCGATTTTGGAATGACGGCTTACAGTATGGCAAGCATTGTTTCGCTCACCGGCGGAGCGCTTCTTGCCAACATTGTGTCGGTGATTATTTTGATTATTGAAACGGTGATGTTGCGCCGATAAGTTTAAAGTTCGCCAAAATGTTGTGGGACAACGCTTTTTTTCTCATTATGCGGCGCATGCGTGCGCCCATTGTGATTTTGATTGTCGTTTATGCCATTTCCATTTTGGGCTTGACGATGATTCCGGGCGAGTTTGGCGCGCCGCCTTTGAGTTTTTTTCACGCTTTTTATTTTATTAGTTACACCGCCACAACCATTGGTTTTGGCGAAGTGCCGCACACTTTTTCGGATGCCCAGCGTTTGTGGGTAACCATTTGCATTTATTTAACGGTGATTAGTTGGTCGTATTCCATTGTAACGTTGATTGCGCTTTTTAACGACAAAGCCTTTCAATTAACCATTGTGACCAATCGCTTTTGGCGGCGCGTCAAACGCATTAAAGAACCGTTTTATATTATTTGCGGTTGTGGGGAAACAGGCAGTTTGATTGCGCATAGTTTTGATTATATGAACCGCGTTTTTGCGGTGATAGAAAAAAACGACCAACGCGTGCAGGAATTGGCTTTGGAGAGTTTTCATTCTGTGCCCGCAATTTTAAATGCCGATGCATCGCTGCCAGATAATTTGCGTTTGGCTGGTTTGGAAAACCCCAAATGCCAAGGCGTTTTGGCGGTAACCGATGATGAAGAAGCCAATTTGGCCATTGCCATTGCCGTGCGGTTGATTAACCCCAAAATTCCGGTGATTGCGCGCGCCAGAACGCCCACTGTGCATGACAATATGGCTTCTTTTGGCACCAATTACATTATCAATCCCTTTGAGCGCTTTGCTGATTATTTGGTGTTGGCGATTGCGCGCCCCGAGCGCATTCGTTTGATTCAAATTTTAACGAGTTTGCCCGATGAAAAAATTCCGCCCGGGCATTATCCGCCGTCTGGTTATTGGGTTTTGTGCGGTTACGGCCGATTCGGGCGCGCCGTTGCCAATCGCTTACAAAAAGCCGGCATTGATATTACGATTATTGACCCCGCTTTGGTGGATGCCGCCCAGCGCGTGGTGGGCGATGGCACGGAAGAGAGCACCTTAAAAGAAGCACGCATTGTTGATGCCGTTGGCATTATCGCGGGCACGCATAGCGATGTGAATAATTTGTCCATTGCCGTTACCGCGCGCGCTTTAAAAGAAGATTTGTTCGTGGTGGTGCGCCAAAACCACGCTTACAACAATTTTTTGTTTGATTCTTTTGAAGCCGATGCCCGCGTTATTCCCAGCAGAATTGTGGCGCAAGAATGTATGGCCATTTTAACCGCGCCTTTGCTTGCCAATTTTTTGGAATTGTTAAGAAAAGAAGAAGAAAATTGGAGCCGCGCGTTGGTGGAGCGTTTGGAAAACTTGTGCGATGGTTTAACTCCCGTCATTTGGGAAATCAAACTCAACATTTCAGAGGCCAACGCCGCTTACCACGCTTTGATGCGCGGCACGCGTTTTTCGCTTGCTGATATTTTGCTGGATTCTGCCGACCGTTATCAAACTTTGGCAATAGTGCCGTTGATGATTGTGCGCGCCCAAGAATTTATTTTGGTGCCCAATGAAGATTTTATTTTGGCAGCAGGCGATAAAATTCTTTTTGCCAGTTCTTTTATTGCCCGCTACAAATTGACCTTAACCTTGCAAAACATCAATGAATTTAATTATGTTTTAACCGGCAAAGAAGAATCGGGTTGGTTGTGGAAAACGCTGAGCACTTGGTGGCAAAACAATCACCAAAAAAACGCTGAATCGCCAAAAATTGAAAACAGCAAAAACAAAATCGAAAACGCCAAGGTTAAGGCAGATAACAGCAAAGGGGAGAAAAAATGATTTTTAATGCGCCCGATTTTCAAAAAAAAATCACGTTGACCGTGGAAAATCTCGCTCTTTTGCCGCGTCCTATTGTTTTTACCAATGGTTGTTTTGATATTTTGCACGCCGGTCACGTTACTTATTTGGCGCAAGCCAAAGGTTTGGGAAAATCCTTGGTGGTGGCTTTAAATACCGATGAATCGGTCAAACGCTTGGGCAAAGGCGATGCGCGCCCGTTTAATCCTTTAAACGAGCGAATGGCGGTGATTGCCGCTTTGGAAAGTGTGGATGCGGTAATTGGTTTTGATGAGAATACGCCCTTGGCTTTGATTCAAAAAATCCGCCCAAATGTGTTGGTGAAAGGCGGTGATTGGGAAATTGCCAAAATTGTGGGTGCCGATTTTGTTTTAAAAAACGGCGGCAAGGTGTTTGCCATTCCTTTTGTTTTTCCTACTTCTACCACAAAACTTGCCGATAAAATTAAGAAAAGTTGATGTTTTTCTTTGCTACTTTTCCCACAAAAAATTGGTTAGAAGGTTTAAAAAAACTTGACGCAATTTTCTCTTCGTTTACAATCACGCCTTTTTGGAGGGATTCCCGAGCGGTCAAAGGGAGCAGACTGTAAATCTGCCGGCTCTGCCTTCGAAGGTTCGAATCCTTCTCCCTCCACCAGTTTCGGCAATCGGCGGGCAAGCGAAGCGGGTGTAGCTCAATGGTAGAGCAGAAGCCTTCCAAGCTTAAGACGAGGGTTCGATTCCCTTCACCCGCTCCAAGCCCATGTGGCTCAGTGGTAGAGCACTCCCTTGGTAAGGGAGAGGTCGGCAGTTCAATCCTGCCCATGGGCACCATTTTTATTGATAGAGGTAATGATTATGGCCAAGGAAAAATTTGAACGCACGAAACCGCATGTGAATGTAGGGACGATTGGGCACGTAGACCATGGTAAGACGACGTTGACGGCGGCGATTACGAGTGTATTGTCCAAGAAGTATGGTGGTTCGGCGAAGAAGTATGATGAGATTGACGCGGCGCCGGAAGAGAAGGCGCGTGGGATTACGATTAACACGGCGCATGTGGAGTATGAAACGGAGAATAGACACTACGCGCACGTGGATTGTCCGGGGCACGCGGACTATGTGAAGAATATGATTACAGGTGCGGCGCAAATGGACGGTGCGATTTTGGTGTGTTCAGCTGCGGATGGTCCGATGCCGCAAACGCGCGAACACATTTTGTTGGCGCGCCAAGTGGGCGTTCCTTATATTATTGTTTATTTGAACAAATGCGACCAAGTAGACGATGCGGAACTGTTGGAATTGGTGGAAATGGAAGTGCGGGAATTGCTTTCCAAATATGATTTCCCGGGCGATGATATTCCCATTGTGAAAGGTTCTGCTTTGAAGGCATTGGAAGGCGACCAAAGCGAGATTGGCGAGCCGAGCATTTTCAAATTGGCAGAAGCATTGGATTCTTATATTCCCACGCCGGAACGTGCGATTGACCAACCGTTTTTGATGCCGGTTGAAGATGTGTTTTCAATTTCTGGTCGTGGCACGGTGGTAACGGGCAGAGTGGAGCGCGGCATTATTAAAGTGGGCGAAGAGATTGAAATTGTGGGGATTAAAGCCACGAGCAAAACGACCTGCACGGGTGTTGAGATGTTCCGCAAATTGTTGGATCAAGGTCAAGCTGGGGATAATATCGGCGTGCTTTTGCGCGGCACCAAACGTGAAGAAGTGGAACGCGGTCAAGTGTTGTGCAAACCGGGGACGATTACCCCGCACACCCATTTCACAGGCGAAGTGTATGTTTTGTCCAAAGACGAAGGCGGACGCCACACGCCATTTTTTAATAACTACCGCCCACAATTTTACTTTCGCACAACGGACGTGACGGGAGCGATTACTTTGCCGGAAGGCACCGAGATGGTGATGCCCGGGGATAACGTTGCGATGACGGTGAAATTGATTAGTCCGATTGCGATGGAAGAAGGCTTACGCTTTGCGATTCGCGAAGGTGGACGCACGGTAGGTGCCGGCGTGGTGAGTAAAATCATCGAGTAGAAAGTAGAAAGTAGAAAGCAAAAATCCACGGTAGACGCGCAATTTTTTTGAAAAAAATTCAGCGTTGACCGTGGAAAATCGCTTTTAAAACTTAAAGGCTTGGAGTTAGGGGTATAGCTCAACTGGCAGAGCGTCGGTCTCCAAAACCGAAGGTTGGGGGTTCGATTCCCTCTGCCCCTGCCAAAACGCAAAACGTGTTGATATGGCTGACAAAATAAAATTTACCATCGCGCTGTTGTTGTTGATTGCAGGCATTGTGGCATTTCGCTGGATGACGGATGCCGCCATTGTTTTGCGCGTTTTGGCGGTAGTTGCAGGCGTTGTGTTGGCAGCGCTTGTGGCATGGCAAACCACGCACGGCAAACGCTTTATGGTTTTTGTCAAAGAAGCCATTGTGGAAACGCGCAAAGTCGTTTGGCCAAGTCGCAAAGAAACCGTGCAAACCACGCTGGTTGTTTTTGGTTTTGTGGTGGTGATGGCATTTTTCCTTTATTTAACAGACAAAACCTTGGAGTGGGTGCTCTACGACTTGGTCTTGGGTTGGAGGCAATAACAATGCGCTGGTATGTGGTGCATGCCTATTCGGGTTTTGAAAAAAGCGTGATGCGCGCAATTACTGAGCGCGTGCAGCGCCTTGGAATGCAGGATAAATTCGGGCGTATTTTGGTGCCGGTTGAAGTGGTGGAAGAAATCCGCGCTGGGCAAAAATCAACCTCGGAGCGCAAATTTTTTCCGGGGTATGTTTTGGTGGAAATGGAATTAAACGATGAAACTTGGTATTTGGTGAAAAACACACCGAAAGTAACCGGTTTTGTCGGCGGCTCGGGCAACAAGCCAACACCAATATCCGATGCCGAAGTGGAAAAAATTTTAAAACAAATGCAAGAAGACCGCCCGCGTCCCAAAATTATTTTTGAAGTGGGCGAAACTGTTCGGGTTAAAGAAGGGCCTTTCACCGATTTTCACGGTTTGGTGGAAGATGTGAATTATGAAAAAAGCCGTCTTCGCGTATCTGTTACCATTTTTGGGCGCGCAACTCCTGTGGAGTTGGAGTTCAGCCAAGTGGAGAAAGCCTAAAAAAATAAAAAAATTGTAGGTTTACCGTGGATTTTCACGTTTTTAAAAAGGTTTTATCCATCGCCTTTTAAAAGCAAAGATGGAAAAGAGGAGTGCGTTTGAGGTTTTAATCGCACGATTGCACTCACTGATAAGGAGTAAAAACAAATGGCCAAAAAAATTGTTGGCTATATTAAATTGCAAGTGCCGGCGGGCAAAGCCAACCCGTCTCCCCCGATTGGTCCAGCCTTGGGTCAGCGCGGTTTGAACATTATGGAATTTTGCAAAGCCTTTAATGCGCAAACGCAAAAAATGGAACCGGGCTTGCCGATTCCTGTGGTGATTACCGCCTTTGCGGATAAATCTTTCACTTTTGTGATGAAAACGCCGCCGGCAACTATTTTGCTCAAAAAAGCAGCCAACATTCAAAAAGGTTCGCAAAAACCGAATCAAAATAAAGTCGGCACAGTCACCCGCAAGCAATTAGAAGAAATTGCGCAAACCAAAATGCCTGATTTAACCGCAGCAGGGTTGGACGCGGCGGTTCGCACCATTGCAGGTTCGGCGCGTTCTATGGGCTTGAACGTGGAAGGGGTATAAAAATGGCAAAGCTAACAAAAAAACAAAAAGCCTTGGCAGGTCAATTTGATCGCCAAAAATTCTACCCATTAAACGAAGCCTTGGCGTTAGTGAAAAAGTTGGCAAACGCCAAATTTGATGAATCGGTAGATGTTGCCGTGGTGTTGGGTGTGGATGCCCGCAAATCCGACCAAACTGTTCGTGGTTCGGTGGTAATGCCCGCGGGCACAGGCAAGTCTGTTCGCGTTGCCGTTTTTGCCCAAGGCGCCAAAGCCGAAGCTGCTCGCGCCGCAGGTGCCGATGTGGTTGGTTTTGAAGATTTGGCATCTGATGTGAAAGCCGGCAAATTGGATTTTGATATTGTGATTGCCACTCCTGATGCCATGCGCGTGGTTGGGCAGTTGGGGCAAATTTTGGGGCCGCGTGGCTTGATGCCTAATCCCAAAGTCGGCACGGTAACCATGGATGTGGAAACCGCGGTCAAAAACGCCAAAGCTGGGCAAGTGCAATACCGCACGGACAAAGCAGGTATTATTCACGCCACCATTGGTCGCGTCTCGTTTAGTGATGATGCCTTGTCGCAAAACTTCAAAGCCTTGTTGGATGCTTTAAACAAAGCCAAACCGGCAACATCCAAAGGGATTTATTTGAAGAAAATTAGCCTGACTTCCACGATGGGCCCCGGGTTGCGTGTGGATACCGCAAGTTTTTAAAGAACTTTGGGCAAGGGTTTTTGATTTTCAAAAACCCTTATCGTCAAAGACCGCAGGCGCATTTGTTTTTCAAAATGCTTAAAAAAACTGCCTGCGCAGATGGTGTCCAAAAAGGATTTTCCCTTTGAGGTGCCATAAGGGTGGTGGGTTTTAAGCAACTCACTTTTTGTAAATGCAAATGGAGGATGACCGATGGGTCTTAATCTGAGCGACAAAAAAGCCGTGGTGGCGGCGGTGTCGGCACAGGTGGAAAAATCCCAAACGATGGTGTTGGCGGAATACCGCGGCATTGAAGTTGGTGATTTAACGCTTTTGCGCAAAAAAGCGCGCGAAGCGGGGGTTTATCTGCATGTGGTTAAAAACACGCTCGTGCGCCGCGCGGTAGCCAACACGCCTTTTGCAAATTTAACCGACCAAATGACGGGACCTTTGATTTACGGCTTATCGGAAGATGCCGTGGCTGCCGCCAAGGTTTTGGTGGAATTTGCCAAGGGCAATGAAAAGCTCGTGGTGAAATCCGGTTCTTATACTGGTGAATTTTTGGATGCCGAAGGGGTCAAAGCCTTGGCAAGCATCCCCAGCCGCGAAGAATTGTTGGCAAAACTTTTGGGTGTGATGCAAGCGCCCGTTTCTGGTTTTGCAGGTGCCTTGGCGGCACTTGCCAAAAAGAAAGAAACCGAAGCGGCAGCGGCATAGTCGCCTTTTTCAAACAATATTGGAGTAAAACAAAATGGCAATCAGCAAAGAAGAAATTTTGGAAGCCGTTGCGGGTATGACCGTGATGGAATTAAACGATTTGGTCAAAGCCTTTGAAGAAAAATTCGGTGTTTCTGCCGCTGCTTTGGCGGTGGCTGCTCCGGGTGCTGCCGCAGGTGGTGCGCCGGCTGCCGAAGAAAAAACCGAATTTACTGTGGTTTTGGCTGCTGTGGGTGATAAGAAGGTTGAAGTCATCAAAGTGGTCAGAGCCGCAACCGGTTTGGGCTTGAAAGAAGCCAAAGATTTGGTTGATGGCGCACCCAAGCCCGTTAAAGAAGGTTTGTCCAAAGCCGATGCAGACGCTTTGAAAAAACAATTAGAAGATGCTGGCGCCAAGGTGGAGTTGAAGTAAAAACCTTGGGAAACCAAAAAAATTGTGTTGACCGTGGAAAAAAGCGTTTTTCCACGGTCGACTACATTTTTTTTTGAAAAACGCACTCTTTTGGCTTTTTAAAAAGAACCCAAAAGCCTGCCTTTTTGTTCTTCTGACCTTTCTTTTTTGGAGTTTTTATGTCTTACTCCTTCACCGAAAAAAAACGCATTCGCAAAAGTTTTGCCAAACGTGCGCGCGTCTTGGACGTGCCGTATTTGCTCTCCACACAGCTTGAATCTTTTAAGGCGTTTTTGCAACGCTATGAAAAACCCGAAGAGCGCAAAGTGCAAGGTTTGCAAGCGGCGTTTAAGGATATTTTTCCCATTATTTCTCATTCGGGTTTTGCTGAATTGCGTTTTGTTAGCTATACCTTGGGCGAACCCGTTTTTGACGTGGCGGAATGCCAAATGCGCGGTTTAACCTACGCCGCATCAATCCGCGCCCGCGTCCAGTTGGTGATTAAGGACAAAGACAATCCCGATACGATTAAAGAAATCCGCGAAAACGAAGTTTATATGGGCGAAATTCCGTTGATGACGGACAACGGCTCTTTTGTGATTAACGGCACAGAACGCGTGATTGTGTCGCAACTGCATCGCTCCCCGGGTGCATTTTTTGAGCACGATCGCGGCAAAACGCATTCTTCTGGCAAACTCTTATTTTCTGCCCGCATTATTCCTTACCGCGGTTCGTGGTTGGATATGGAATTTGACGCGAAGGATATTTTGTATTTTCGCGTTGACCGCAAACGCAAAATGCCGATTACCACACTTTTGCGCGCGCTCGGCATGCAAACACAAGAAATTTTGAAAAACTTTTTTGAGTTTGATGATTTTTATTTTGCCATGGATGGCAACATTGAAATGAGCGTTCAGCCGCAACGCCTGCGCGGCGAAGTGGCGCATTTTGATTTTAAAGATGCAAAAGGCAAAGTCATTATTCCCAAGGATAAACGTATTACTGCCAAACACATTCGCGATTTGGAAGCCGCGGGTGTCAAACGCATTGCCGTGCCGCCGGAATTTTTGTTGGGGCGCGTGTTGGCAGACGATTTGGTAACATCGGATGGCGAGGTGATTGCCTACGCCAATGAAGAAATCGGTGAGTCCTTGATAGAACGCATCAAAGAAGTAAACGCCGAAGATTTTGTGATTTCCCACCTCCAAACCTTATTCATCAACGATTTGGATCGCGGCCCTTTTATTGCCAACACCTTGCGCTCGGACGACACCAACACGCAACAAAACGCCAAAATTGCCATTTACCGCAATATGCGCCCGGGCGAGCCGCCAACCGAAGAAGCGGTGGAAATGTTATTTCACAGCTTATTCTTTTCCGATGAACGCTATGATTTGTCGGCGGTTGGGCGTATGAAATTCAATCGGCGTTTAAATCGCAGTTTGGATAAAGATTACAAAGTCTCAATCAAAGCGCTCAATTCTCGTTCTGAAGCATCGCTTAAAAAACTAGAAAAACGCACGGGTTTGTCAATGGATGAAATCCAAAAACTCGTGGAAGGTTTGCGCTACGGCGCACGCGCCGTGGGGGAAAATTTGAGTTTGGAAGAGGCGAACGCGCTTTCTGAAAAATTCAAAACCGAAGGCGCAACAGTGGAAGTCTTGCCACAAATGACCTTATCACCCAAAGATATTATTGACGTGGTGAAAATTTTGGTGGATTTAAGAAACGGCAAAGGCGCTATTGATGATATTGACCATTTGGGCAACCGCCGCGTGCGCTCCGTTGGCGAATTGGCAGAAAATCATTTCCGCTCGGGGTTGGTTCGCGTTGAGCGCGCGGTAAAAGAGCGTTTGAGCCAAGCGGAATCAGAAAATTTAATGCCGCACGATTTGATCAACGCCAAACCAATTAGCGCGGCGGTTAAAGAATTTTTTGGTTCTAGCCAACTTTCGCAATTTATGGATCAAACCAATCCGTTGTCGGAAATTACGCACAAACGCCGCGTGTCCGCCTTGGGCCCCGGTGGTTTAACGCGTGAGCGCGCGGGTTTTGAAGTCAGAGACGTGCATCCTACGCATTACGGGCGCGTGTGCCCGATTGAAACGCCCGAAGGTCCCAATATTGGCTTGATCAATTCCTTGGCACTTTATGCGCGTGTGAATGATTACGGTTTTATTGAAACGCCCTACCGCAAGGTTGTGGATTGCCAAGTAACCAACGATATTGAATATTTGTCCGCCATTGAGGAAGGCAAATACATTATTGCCCAAGCCAATGCGCCTTTGGATGAAAAAGGCAAACTGCGTGAAGGCTTGGTGACTTGCCGCGAAAATGGTGAGACCATTTTGGCAGAAGCCACAAAGGTTAACTATATGGACGTGGCGCCCGGGCAAATTGTGTCGGTTGCGGCTTCTTTGATTCCATTTTTGGAACACGATGACGCGAACCGCGCTTTGATGGGCGCCAACATGCAGCGCCAAGCGGTGCCGTGTTTGCATCCGGAAAAACCTTTGGTTGGCACAGGCATTGAACGCACCGTTGCGGAAGACTCTGGCACCGTTGTTTTGGCGCGCCGCGGCGGCATTGTGGATTATGTAGACGCTTCCCGCGTGGTTGTGCGTGTGAATAATGACGAAACCGAAGCGGGCAAGGTGAATGTGGATATTTATAACTTGGTGAAATACACGCATTCCAACCAAAGCACGAATATCAACCAACGCCCGATGGTGAAAGTGGGCGACAAAATCGCAAGAGGCGATGTGATTGCCGATGGTGCTTCCACCGACAATGGCGAGTTGGCGTTGGGGCAAAATATGCTCATCGCCTTTATGCCGTGGCACGGTTACAACTATGAAGATTCCATTTTGGTCTCCGAGCGCGTTGTGGCAGATGATCGTTATACGTCTATTCACATTGAAGAAATCACTGTGGTTGCACGCGATACGAAGTTGGGACCAGAAGAAATTACGCGCGATATTGCTTCGTTGGGCGAAGCACAATTATCCCGCTTGGATGAATCGGGGATTGTTTATATTGGCGCAGAAGTCAAAGCAGGCGATGTGTTGGTTGGCAAGGTCACGCCCAAAGGTGAAACACAATTAACGCCTGAGGAAAAACTCTTGCGCGCCATTTTTGGCGAAAAGGCATCGGACGTGAAGGATACGTCTTTGCGCGTTAGGTCTGGCATTTCTGGCACTGTCATTGATGTGCAGGTTTTCACCCGCGAAGGCATTGAGCGCGATAAACGCGCCCAATCCATTATTGATGAACATTTGCGCCATTTTAAAAATGATTTGGCGGACCAAATGCGCATCATTGAGCGCGATGCTTTTGACCGCTTAAAAACAATGCTCATCGGCAAAGTGGCAAATGGCGGCCCCAAGCGTTTAGCCAAGGGTAGCGTTATCACGGCGGAATACTTGGAAAAATTAGACTCGCCGCACGCGTGGTTTGAAATTCGCTTGGCAGATGACGATTGGGCGCGGCAAATGGAAGAAATCCAAACCGCCTTAAAACACCAACGCGAAGATTTTGACAAAGCCTACAAAAACAAAGAGAAAAAATTAACCCAAGGCGATGAATTGCCGCCCGGTGTTCAAAAAATGGTGAAGGTTTATGTTGCCGTCAAACGCCGCTTGCAACCGGGAGACAAAATGGCAGGTCGCCACGGCAACAAAGGCGTGGTGTCGCGCATTTTGCCGGTGGAAGATATGCCTTATATGGCAGACGGCACGCCTGTTGATATTGTTTTGAATCCATTGGGTGTGCCTTCTCGGATGAATGTTGGGCAGATTTTGGAAGTGCATTTGGGTTTGGCAGCCAAAGCTTTGGGGCAAAAAGTAGATGCGATGTTGCGCCGCAATGCCAATGTCAAAGAACTCAAAGAGTTTTTGAATCAAATTTATTCTGCTGGCGGCCATTCTGAAAATTTAAATGCGTTGACCGTGGATGAATTAAAAGAAATGGCTGAAAATTTGCGCGGTGGCATTCCTTTTGCCACGCCGGTTTTTGATGGTGCCAAAGATTCTGAAATCAAAGAAATGTTGCGCTTGGCAGATATGCCAGAATCGGGGCAAATGACCTTGTATGACGGCAGAACGGGCGACCCATTTGACCGTCCTGTGACGGTTGGCTATATGCACTATTTGAAACTGCACCATTTGGTGGATGACAAAATGCACGCACGTTCAACCGGTTCTTATTCGCTGGTTACGCAACAACCTTTGGGCGGCAAGGCACAATTCGGCGGTCAGCGGTTTGGGGAAATGGAAGTGTGGGCGTTGGAAGCTTATGGTGCTTCTTATGTGTTGCAAGAAATGCTCACCGTCAAATCGGACGACACCGAAGGTCGCCGCAAGGTTTATGAAAACATTGTCAAAGGCGAACACCGCATTGATGCTGGCATTCCGGAATCCTTTAATGTGTTGGTCAAAGAGATTCGTTCTCTTGCCATTGATATTGATATGGAACACCGCTAAAAAAACGCTTGGAGTTTTCTTATGAATCTGACTGATTTATTTAAACAAGTGATGGCAGAAGATGAATTTGATGCCATCTCCATCCGCTTGGCATCGCCCGAAAAAATTCGTTCGTGGTCTTTTGGCGAGGTGAAAAAGCCGGAAACCATCAACTACCGCACTTTTAAACCCGAGCGCGATGGCTTGTTTTGCGCCAAAATTTTTGGCCCCACCAAGGATTATGAATGCTTGTGCGGCAAATACAAACGTTTGAAACACCGTGGTGTAACTTGTGAAAAATGCGGCGTGGAAGTGACCTTGGCGCGCGTGCGCCGCGAACGAATGGGGCATATTGAATTGGCATCCCCCATTGCGCATATTTGGTTTTTAAAATCCTTGCCAAGCCGCTTGGGGTTGGTGTTGGATATGACTTTGCGCGATATTGAACGCGTGTTGTATTTTGAAGCTTACGTGGTTACCGACCCGGGGATGGTGCCGGAACTTAAAACTTGCCAACTGTTGAGTGAAGAGCAGTATTTGGATTTGGTGGAAAAATACACCAAGGAAGAATTCAAAGCGGTAATGGGGGCTGAGGGCATTCGCGAGCTTTTGCAACATATTGATTTGCCAGAAGAAGTAGAACGCTTAAAAGCCGAGTTGGAAGTGACGAAATCAGATGCCAAACGCAAAAAAAACACCAAACGCTTAAAGGTTTTGGAGGCTTTTCAGCGCTCAGGCATCAAACCCGAATGGATGATTTTGGAAGTTTTGCCCGTGTTGCCGCCCGAATTGCGTCCTTTGGTGCCGCTGGATGGCGGGCGTTTTGCCACCAGTGATTTGAACGATTTGTATCGCCGCGTGATTAACCGCAATAACCGCTTAAAACGCCTTTTGGAATTAAAAGCACCAGATTTGATTGTCAGAAATGAAAAACGAATGCTCCAAGAAGCAGTGGATTCTTTGTTGGATAACGGCAGACGCGGCAAAGCGATGACTGGTGCCAACAAGCGCCCATTAAAATCCTTGGCGGATATGATCAAAGGCAAAGGTGGGCGTTTCCGCCAAAACTTGTTGGGCAAACGCGTGGACTATTCTGGCCGTTCTGTGATTGTGGTGGGCCCGCAGTTGAAATTGCATCAATGCGGTTTACCTAAATTGATGGCGTTGGAATTGTTTAAACCTTTTGTTTTCAATCGCTTGGAGGTGATGGGCTATGCTGCCACTTCCAAACACGCCAAAAAAATGGTGGATAACCAAGACCCTGTGGTGTGGGATGTTTTGGAAGAAGTGATATCTGAACACCCCGTGATGCTCAACCGCGCGCCAACCTTGCACCGTTTGGGTATTCAGGCTTTTGAGCCGAAATTGATTGAAGGCAAAGCCATTCAACTGCACCCGCTTGTTTGCACGGCATTTAATGCGGACTTTGACGGCGACCAAATGGCGGTTCACGTGCCCTTGTCCATTGAGGCGCAAACGGAGACGCGCACGCTTATGTTGGCTTCCAACAATGTTTTGTCGCCTGCCAATGGTCAGCCGATTATTGTGCCATCCCAAGACATTGTGTTGGGGCTTTATTACGCCACGCGTGAGCGCATCAATGCCAAAGGTGAAGGCATGTATTTTAGTGATGTGAAAGAGGTTGAGCGTGCCTTGGCGAATAAAACCGTTGATTTGCACGCCAAAATCACCGTGCGCATTGCGCAATATGAAAAAAATTTAGACGGCACCGTGGAAGAACATTTGAAGCGTTTTGAAACCACGGCTGGCAGAGCATTGCTTTCCCGCATTTTGCCCAAAGGTTTGTCTTTTAAATTGATTGATAAACCCTTAAAGAAAAAGGAAATCTCCAAACTCATTGATGAAGCCTTCCGCCGTTGTGGTTTAAAAGAAACCGTGATTTTTGCGGACAAACTCATGCAAAACGGCTACGCCTTGGCAACCAAAGGCGCAATTTCTTTTTGTTCGGACGATATTTTGGTTCCCAAACAAAAAACCAAAATCATTGAAAATGCCGAAAAAGAGTTGGAAGGCATCCAACGCCAATATTTTGATGGTTTGGTGACCGATGGCGAACGCTACAACAAAGTGGTCGACATTTGGGGCAAAGCGGGGGATGACATCGGCAAGGTGATGATGGAGGAATTGAGCAAGGAAAAGGTCAAAGACCGCTTAGGCAAAATGGTTGACCAAGAATCGTTCAACTCCATTTATATGATGGCGGACTCGGGTGCGCGTGGCTCGGCGGCACAAATTCGGCAGTTGGCGGGGATGCGCGGTTTGATGGCAAAACCCGATGGTTCCATTATTGAAACCCCCATTCGCACGAATTTTCGCGAAGGTTTGAATGTTTTGGAATATTTTATTGCCACACACGGCGCGCGCAAAGGTTTGTCGGATACGGCGCTTAAAACCGCGAACTCTGGTTATTTAACGCGCCGTTTGGTGGATGTGACCCAAGATTTGGTGATTACCGAAAACGATTGCGGCACCCAAAACGGCTTTGTGTTCAAAGCGCTTGTGGAAGGTGGCGAGGTTATTGAAAAATTGTGCGACCGTGTTTTAGGGCGCGTGACCGCCGAAGACGTGATTGACCCTGAAACGCACGAAACCGTGATTTTCGCTGGCGAATTGTTGGATGAAGACAAAGCCGAATTGATTGAAAAACTTGGTGTAGACGAAGTCAAAGTGCGCACGCCCTTGACTTGCGAAACCCGCTATGGTTTGTGCGCCAAATGTTATGGGCGCGATTTGGGGCGCGGGAATATGGTGAATGTTGGCGAATCGGTTGGCGTCATTGCTGCGCAATCTATTGGCGAACCCGGAACACAATTAACCATGCGCACCTTCCATGTTGGTGGTGCCGCGGCTGTTGATGCCATTGCCGACAAAGCACAAAGCAAATCCGCAGGCACGGTTCGCTTGGAAGGTATGCGTTATGTTTCGCGTGGCGATGAAAAGGTGGTGATTTCCCGCTCGGGTGAAGTGGTCATTGTGGATGATCTCGGCAGAGAGCGCGAACGCCACAAAATTCCTTATGGCGCAACGCTTTTGGTGGACGATTCCCAAAAAATTGAAGCCACCAAAATCATTGCCACGTGGGACCCGAACGCGCACCCCATCATCACGGAATACGCGGGCATTGTGCGTTTTGAAAACGTGGTGGAAGGGGAAACCGTTATTAAAGAAACGGATGATTTAACAGGCAATGCCACATTGCGCGTGATTGATTCCAAACGTGGCGGGCGCGCAGCCAAAGGCGTGCGTCCTTTGGTGCATTTGTTGGATGAAAATGGTGAGCCTGTTTTAATGTTGGATAGCGACAAACCCGTGACGATGACCTTGCAAGTTGGCGCGATTATCTCGGTAGAAGATGCGCAAAAGGTTAAGGCAGGCGACGTTTTGGCGCGGATGCCACACGAATCTGCTCGTAAAAGCCGCGATATCACGGGCGGTCTACCGCGCGTGGCAGAGCTTTTTGAAGCGCGCCCGCCCAAAGAGCCGAGCGTTTTGGCAGAAAAAACAGGCACGTTTACCTTTGGCAAAGAAACCAAAGGCAAGCAAAAACTGCAAATCACCGATTCACAAGGCGATACTTGGGAAAAAGCCATTGCCAAGGACCGCGTGTTGTTGGTTCATGATGGTCAAGTGGTCAACAAAGGCGAAAAAATTGTGGAAGGCGATGGTTTGGATCCGCACGACATTTTGCGTTTGCAAGGTGTGGAAGCCTTGGCGCGTTATATTACAGACGAAGTGCAAGAGGTTTACCGCTTGCAAGGCGTGAAGATTAACGACAAACACATTGAAGTGATTGTGCGCCAAATGTTGCGCCGCGTGGTCATCAACGACCCGGGCGACACCCGCTTTATTCCTTCTGAACAAGTGGAACGCGCGGAATTGTTGTTGGAAAATGAAAAGGCGGAAAAAAACGGCAAACGTCCAGCAACCTTTGAACATGTGCTTTTGGGGATTACCAAAGCGTCTTTGTCGACCGATTCCTTCATCTCCGCTGCGTCCTTCCAAGAAACCACGCGGGTTTTAACCGAAGCCGCGATTATGGGCAAACGCGATGAATTGCGCGGTTTGAAAGAAAACGTGATTGTCGGCCGTTTGATTCCTGCGGGAACAGGCTTGATTTATCACCAAACCCGCCACGCCAAACAGGATGAAGACGAGTGGGATTTTCCCATAGAATCCGCTGAATCAACGGGAGCAGTTGAGGGCGTTTAGTTGTAATCATAAAAATCCACGGTAAACCGCGTATTTTTTTCAAAAAAATAGTGGGTTTACCGTGGAAAATCATTTTTTGTTTGACAAAAAAAACGTTTTTTTTATAAAATCCGCAATTTTTGTCGCTTAATGGCTTTTAGCAAAAGGAAATATTATGCCAACCATCAACCAACTGGTGCGCAAATCTCGCGTGGCAGAAAAGGTCAAAAATAAAGTGCCCGCACTTGAAAAATGTCCGCAAAAACGCGGCGTTTGCACGCGTGTTTATACGACAACGCCAAAAAAACCAAACTCCGCTTTGCGCAAAGTGTGCAAAGTGCGCTTAACCAATGGTTTTGAGGTGATTTCGTATATCGGTGGAGAAGGGCACAATTTGCAAGAACACTCGGTGGTTCTTTTGCGCGGTGGTCGTGTGAAAGATTTGCCCGGTGTGCGTTATCACACGGTGCGAGGCTCATTGGATACGCAAGGTGTGAAAGACCGCAAACAGGCACGTTCCAAATACGGTGCCAAACGTCCAAAGGCCGCTTAAACAAAGCGGTTTGAGTAAGTGGTGATTTTTTGAAATTGCCAAGAGAATGTTTATTTTCAACTGAAGTGTGATTGAAAGGATATAAAAATGCCGCGTCGTCGCGAAGTGCCAAAGCGCGATATTTTGCCGGACCCAAAATTCGGCAGCGTTGAGGTTTCAAAATTTGTAAACGCCATTATGCAAGATGGCAAAAAATCGGTTGCCGAACGTATTGTTTATGGCGCATTTGACCAAATTAAAGAAAAAACAGGCAAAGATCCTTTGGAAGTTTTTGCCGCCGCAATGAACAACGTTAAACCCGTGGTGGAAGTGAAATCCCGCCGCGTGGGCGGTGCCAACTATCAAGTGCCGGTGGAAGTGCGTCCAAGCCGCCGCACGGCATTAGCCATGCGTTGGTTAAGAGAATTTGCCAGAAAACGTTCAGAAAAATCCATGGGGCAACGTTTGGCAGCTGAAATGTTGGAGGCTGCGGAAAATCGCGGCGGTGCGGTGAAAAAACGCGATGAAGTGCATCGTATGGCAGAAGCCAACAAAGCCTTTTCGCATTTTCGTTTTTAAGGAGTGTAAAAAATGGCTAGAAAAACTCCAATTGAACGCTACCGCAATATTGGCATTTCCGCCCACATTGACGCGGGAAAAACCACCACCACTGAGCGCATTTTGTTTTATACGGGCGTGAATCACAAGTTGGGCGAAGTGCATGACGGCGCTGCCACAATGGACTGGATGGCGCAAGAACAAGAACGCGGCATTACCATTACTTCTGCGGCAACCACTTGTTTTTGGAAAGGGATGGACCATAGCTTTCCGGAACACCGTTTTAATATCATTGACACCCCGGGACACGTGGATTTTACTGTTGAAGTAGAACGTTCTATGCGCGTGTTGGATGGCGCTTGCATGGTTTATTGTGCGGTGGGTGGTGTGCAACCGCAGTCGGAAACTGTTTGGCGTCAAGCAGTGAAATACAAAGTGCCACGCTTGGCTTTTGTTAACAAAATGGACCGCTCGGGTGCAAATTTTTACCGCGTGGTCGACCAAATGCGCCAACGCTTAAAAGCTAATCCTGTGCCGATTGTGATTCCAATTGGTGCGGAAGAATCGTTTCAAGGCGTGGTGGATTTAATCAAAATGAAAGCCATCATTTGGGATGAAGCATCCCAAGGGATGAAATACGAATACCAAGATATTCCAGCGGATTTAAAAGGCAAAGCGCAAGAATGGCGCGAGCATATGTTGGAAGCGGCGGCTGAATCGTCCGAAGAATTGATGAATCAATATTTGGAAAATGGCGATTTGTCGGAAGCGGATATTATTAAAGGCTTGCGGATTCGCACCATTTCTTGCGAAATTCAACCGATGCTCTGCGGCACTGCTTTTAAAAATAAAGGCGTGCAACGCATGTTGGATGCCGTGGTTGAATTGTTGCCTTCTCCTGTGGATATTCCGCCTGTTGAAGGCGAAAAAGAAAACGGCGAAAAAGATCACCGCCAAGCAAGTGATGAGGCAAAATTCTCCGCTTTGGCTTTCAAATTGATGACCGATCCTTTTGTGGGGCAACTCACCTTTATTCGCGTTTATTCTGGGGTTTTAAATTCGGGTGATACCGTTTTAAACCCTGTGAAAAACAAAAAAGAGCGCATCGGTCGTTTGTTGCAAATGCATGCCAATAACCGTGAAGAAATCAAAGAAGTGCGCGCGGGCGACATTGCCGCTTGTGTGGGTTTAAAAGAATGCACAACGGGTGAAACTTTGTGTGATCCGTCAGCGCCGATTATTTTGGAAAAAATGGAATTCCCTGAACCTGTGATTCACGTGGCAGTGGAACCCAAAACCAAAGCCGACCAAGAAAAAATGGGTATTGCTTTGGGGCGCTTGGCAGCAGAAGATCCGTCTTTCCGCGTGCGCTCGGATGAAGAATCAGGGCAAACCATTATTTCCGGCATGGGTGAATTGCATTTGGATATTATTGTTGACCGCATGCGCCGTGAATTTAACGTGGATGCCACCGTTGGTGCACCGCAAGTGGCTTATCGCGAATGCATCAAAAAAGCAGTGGAAAGCGAAGGAAAATTTGTCAAGCAATCTGGCGGGCGCGGTCAATATGGTCACGTCTGGCTCAAAATTGAACCCAATGAACCCGGCAAAGGTTACGAATTTATTGATGCCATTAAAGGCGGCGTGGTGCCGCGTGAATACATTCCAGCGGTTGATAAAGGCTTGCAAGATGCTATTACTTCGGGCGTTTTGGCAGGTTATCCCGTGGTTGATATTAAGTTCACGTTGTTTGACGGTTCTTACCACGATGTTGACTCAAACGAAAATGCCTTCCGCATGGCGGCTTCTATGGCATTTAAAGATGGAATGAAAAAAGCCAGTCCAACTTTGTTGGAGCCGATGATGTCGGTGGAAGTGGAAACCCCCGAAGAATACATGGGCAATGTGATGGGCGATTTGTCTTCGCGCCGTGGCATTGTGCAAGGCATGGAAGATCAAGCGGGCGGCATCAAGGTGATTAAAGCCGAAGTGCCGTTGGCAGAAATGTTTGGCTATGCCACGCAACTGCGCTCGCTCACCCAAGGGCGCGCCATTTATTCTATGGAATTTAAACATTATGCCGAAGCGCCGAAAAATGTCGCTGAGGCAGTCATCAACAAAAAGTGAAAGGAGTTTTGAAAGATGGCCAAGGAAAAATTTGAACGCACGAAACCGCATGTGAATGTAGGGACGATTGGGCACGTAGACCATGGTAAGACGACGTTGACGGCGGCGATTACGAGTGTATTGTCCAAGAAGTATGGTGGTTCGGCGAAGAAGTATGATGAGATTGACGCGGCGCCGGAAGAGAAGGCGCGTGGGATTACGATTAACACGGCGCATGTGGAGTATGAAACGGAGAATAGACACTACGCGCACGTGGATTGTCCGGGGCACGCGGACTATGTGAAGAATATGATTACAGGTGCGGCGCAAATGGACGGTGCGATTTTGGTGTGTTCAGCTGCGGATGGTCCGATGCCGCAAACGCGCGAACACATTTTGTTGGCGCGCCAAGTGGGCGTTCCTTATATTATTGTTTATTTGAACAAATGCGACCAAGTAGACGATGCGGAACTGTTGGAATTGGTGGAAATGGAAGTGCGGGAATTGCTTTCCAAATATGATTTCCCGGGCGATGATATTCCCATTGTGAAAGGTTCTGCTTTGAAGGCATTGGAAGGCGACCAAAGCGAGATTGGCGAGCCGAGCATTTTCAAATTGGCAGAAGCATTGGATTCTTATATTCCCACGCCGGAACGTGCGATTGACCAACCGTTTTTGATGCCGGTTGAAGATGTGTTTTCAATTTCTGGTCGTGGCACGGTGGTAACGGGCAGAGTGGAGCGCGGCATTATTAAAGTGGGCGAAGAGATTGAAATTGTGGGGATTAAAGCCACGAGCAAAACGACCTGCACGGGTGTTGAGATGTTCCGCAAATTGTTGGATCAAGGTCAAGCTGGGGATAATATCGGCGTGCTTTTGCGCGGCACCAAACGTGAAGAAGTGGAACGCGGTCAAGTGTTGTGCAAACCGGGGACGATTACCCCGCACACCCATTTCACAGGCGAAGTGTATGTTTTGTCCAAAGACGAAGGCGGACGCCACACGCCATTTTTTAATAACTACCGCCCACAATTTTACTTTCGCACAACGGACGTGACGGGAGCGATTACTTTGCCGGAAGGCACCGAGATGGTGATGCCCGGGGATAACGTTGCGATGACGGTGAAATTGATTAGTCCGATTGCGATGGAAGAAGGCTTACGCTTTGCGATTCGCGAAGGTGGACGCACGGTAGGTGCCGGCGTGGTGAGTAAAATCATCGAGTAGAAAGTAGAAAGTAGAAAGCAAAAATCCACGGTAGACGCGCAATTTTTTTGAAAAAAATTCAGCGTTGACCGTGGAAAATCATCGTTCTTTGTTGGGCGTTTCAAAGCCCTTGTTCTTTGAGTAAAGATTATGCAAAACCAAAAAATTCGCATTCGTTTAAAAGCCTTTGATTATCGTTTGATTGATCAATCGGCGCAGGAAATTGTGGAAACCGCTAAACGCACGGGCGCACTTGTAAAAGGTCCTGTGCCGATGCCAACCAGCAAGCAACGTTTTGATGTTCTGCGTTCACCGCACGTCAATAAGGCTTCGCGCGATCAATTTGAAATCCGCACGCATTTGCGTTTGATGGATATTGTGGATCCGACCGATAAAACAGTGGACGCTTTGATGAAATTGGATCTGCCCGCTGGCGTGGATGTAGAAATTAAGTTGCAATAATTTTTTTTAGGCGTATAATGCGCCGTTTTTTGTGATGGTGCCTTTTACCAATCGCAGTAAAAGGCGAAGGAGAATAATATGAGTCTAGGCCTTGTTGGTCGCAAGGTTGGGATGACACGCATTTTTACAGCGGACGGTCTTTCCGTTCCTGTAACGGTGCTGGATGTATCCAACAACCGCGTCTCGCAAGTCAAAACGCCAGAAAACGACGGCTATGCCGCCGTGCAAGTGGCTTTTGGCAGCAGAAAAGCCTCGCGCGTTATCAAACCTATGGCTGGGCATCTTGCCAAAGCAGGGGTGGAGCCAGCGCGAGCCTTAAAAGAGTTCCGTGTAAATGAGTCGGAACTTGAAAAAATCAAAGCCGGCGATGTTTTGAATGTTACGCTTTTTGCCGAAGGTCAAAAGGTAGATGTAACGGCAAAAAGCATTGGTAAAGGTTTTCAAGGTGGGATTAAACGCCATAATTTTGCATCTAACCGCGCTTCTCATGGCAATTCGGTGTCTCACAATGCGCCCGGTTCTATCGGCCAAGCGCAAGATCCGGGGCGTGTTTTTCCGGGTAAAAGAATGGCAGGGCATTTGGGCGATGCAAAGGTTACGCAACAAGGTTTGACAGTTGTGCGCGTGGATGAAGCGCGCCAGCTTTTGCTTGTTAAAGGTGCTGTGCCCGGTGCCAAGGGTGCTTATGTTGCCATTCGCCATAGCATTAAAGATACGAAGGAGGCCGGCAAATGAAATTACAAGTTTTAGTTTCTCCGGGCACCTCCACGGAGATGGAAGCTTCTGACGCGCTTTTTGCACGCGATTATAATGAAGCCTTGGTTCATCAGTTGGTTGTTGCTTATCAAGCGAATGCAAGGCTTGGCAACCGCCAACAAAAAACACGCGCCCAAGTGCGCCACACCACCACCAAACCTTGGCGGCAAAAAGGCACAGGGCGCGCACGTGCGGGTAGCAATGGTTCGCCTTTGTGGCGCGGAGGCGGTAGGGTTTTTCCTAATTCGCCATTAGAAAACTTTACGCAAAAGGTCAACCGCAAAATGTATCGCGTTGGGATGGCGGCCATTTTTTCTGAATTGTTGCGCCAAGAACGCTTGATTGTGGTGGATTCTTTAAAGGTCGACTCGCCCAAAACCAAAGGCTTTTTGGCGAAGTTAAAAGATTTGGGTTTGCCACAAGAAAACTTGTTGATTGCAACCGATGAGTTGGATGAAAACTTGTATTTGGCATCCCGCAATGTGCCAACAGTTTGGGTTTATGAAGCACAAGAAGTCAACCCTTGGGTGTTGTTGCGTTTTGGAAAGGTTGTAGCCACTCGCCAAGCGATTGCAAAATTTGAGGAGTTTTGGGTATGAATGAAGAACGTTTGATGCAAGTGTTGCTTGCCCCACAAATCTCTGAAAAAGCAACGCTTGTGGGTGAAAAAAATCGCCAAGTGGTGTTTCGCGTTTTGAAAAACGCAACCAAACTTGAAATCAAAGCCGCTGTGGCTTTAATGTTTAAAGTGGAAGTTGAGTCGGTTCAAGTCTTAAACACGCACGGTAAAGTGAAGCGTTTTCGCGGTTTTGTGGGCAAACAAAAATCGTGGAAAAAGGCTTTTGTGCGCTTAAAAGAAGGCTTTGAAATCAATTTTGTAGAAGGAGGCTTCGATGGCGCTCGTTAAAGTCAAACCAACTTCGCCCGGTCGGCGTGGCGTGGTGAAGGTTGTGCATCCCGAGTTGCACAAAGGTCGCCCTTTTGCTGGCTTGGTTGAAAACAAGAAAAAACACGCTGGTCGCAATCACCACGGGCATATTACCGTGCGTCATCAAGGCGGCGGTCACAAACAAGCCTATCGCTTGATTGATTTTTTGCGCAATAAAGATGGCATTCCAGCCAAAGTGGAGCGTTTGGAATACGACCCCAACCGCACGGCGCATATTGCTCTGCTTTGTTATGCTGATGGCGAACGCCGCTACATTATTGCAAACAAAGGGATGAAAGCTGGTCAACAAGTTTTGAGCGGTGCCGAAGCGCCGATTAAACCGGGCAATGCTTTGCCTATTCGCAATATTCCCGTGGGCACCACCATTTGTTGTGTGGAAATGCACCCGGGCAAAGGCGCACAACTCGCACGTTCAGCCGGTTCTTCAGTGCAACTTTTAGCCCGTGAAGGCGCTTATGCCCAACTGCGTTTGCGCTCGGGCGAAGTGCGGCGCGTGCATATTGAATGCCGTGCCACAATTGGCGAAGTTGGCAACGAAGAAAACAACCTGCGTAAATTCGGCAAAGCCGGTGCAATGCGTTGGCGTGGCATTCGCCCAACAGTGCGCGGTGTGGTGATGAACCCAATTGATCACCCGCATGGCGGTGGTGAAGGCCGCACGGGTGAAGGTCGCGTTCCTGTTAGTCCTTGGGGGCAACCAACCAAAGGCTACCGCACGCGTAGAAATAAACGCACGAACAATATGATTGTTCAGCGTCGTCATAAACGTTAAGAGGTGATTTGAAAATGGCACGATCTCTTAAAAAAGGACCTTTTGCCGATGGGCATTTGGTGCGCAAAGTGGATGCGGCAAAAGCCTCTGGCGACAAGCGTCCGATCAAAACTTGGTCGCGTCGCTCGACCATTTTGCCGGAATTTATCGGTTTAACCATTGCAGTGCATAACGGGCGTCAACATGTGCCGGTGTATGTCACGGAAAATATGGTCGGGCATAAGCTTGGCGAATTTTCTTTGACTCGCACCTTCAAAGGTCATGCGGGCGGCAAGAAAGCCAAGAAATAATAGGGAGCGGACAACATGCAAACTTGTGCAAGTTTAAAAGGGGTTCGCCTCTCCGCGCAAAAAGGTCGGCTGGTGGCAGACCTTGTGCGTGGCAAAAAAGTGGCAGAAGCCTTGAATATATTGACTTTTTGTCCTAAAAAAGGCGCATTGATTATTCGCAAAGTGTTGGAATCCGCCATTGCAAATGCGGAAAACAACAACGGGGCGGATATTGATGAACTCAAAGTCTCTACCATTTATGTGGAAAAAGCGCGTGTGTTAAAACGTTTTACGGCGCGCGCCAAAGGACGTGGGAATCGCATTGTTAAACCCACCTGCCACATTTTCATTACTGTTGCGGATTAGGAGCAATTATGGGACAAAAAATTCATCCGGTTGGTTTTCGCTTATCCGTAACCAAAGATTGGAATTCCCGTTGGTTTGCCAACGGCAAAGATTTTTCCAAAATGTTGCATGAAGATGTGAAGGTTCGGGAGTATTTAAAACGTAAACTTTCACACGCTTCGGTTAGCCGTGTGTTGATTGAACGCCCCGCCAAAAACGCAAGGGTAACGGTGTTTTCTGCGCGCCCGGGCGTTGTTATTGGCAAAAAAGGCGAAGATATTGAACAGTTGCGTTCGGATTTAAATCGCATTATGGGCGTGCCGGTACATGTTTCCATTGAAGAAGTTAGAAAACCCGAATTGGACGCACAACTTATTGCCGATTCCATTGCGCAACAATTAGAAAAACGCATTATGTTCCGCCGTGCGATGAAACGCGCCATGCAAAGTGCAATGCGTTTGGGCGCACAAGGCATCAAGGTGATGAGCGCTGGCCGCTTAAATGGGGCGGAAATTGCAAGAAGCGAATGGTATCGCGAAGGTCGTGTTCCTTTGCATACTTTGCGTGCGGATATTTCTTATGCTGTATCCGAGGCGCGCACCACTTATGGAATCATCGGAATCAAAGTGTGGGTTTACAAAGGCGAATTGCCTTTTAAAGCGGACAATGTTGAAAAAAATGATGCGTTGACCGTGGAAAAAAACGCAAAATCGGAAAACGATAAACCCAGAACCCGCACGCTCAAACGTGACAACGCTGGGGCGGATAAAAAACCCGCTGCCAAACGCGTTAGAAAGGCAGGCACTGAAAAATGATGCAACCTAATCGCAGAAAATACAGAAAAGAACAAAAGGGCAGAAACCGTGGCTTGGCTACGGTAGGCACCAACGTTTCTTTTGGTGAATGGGGTTTAAAAGCCACCGGTCGCGGACGCTTGACTGCGCGCCAAATTGAAGCGGCGCGCCGTGCAATGACACGTCATATCAAACGGGGCGGGCGCATTTGGATTCGCGTTTTTCCAGACAAACCTATTTCTAAAAAACCGGCCGAAGTGCGTATGGGGAATGGTAAAGGTAATCCAGAATATTGGGTTGCTGAAATTCAACCCGGCAAAGTCTTGTATGAAATGGACGGTGTGCCAGAAGCATTGGCACGTGAGGCATTTTCTTTGGCGGCTGCCAAATTGCCGATTTCAACCATTTTTGTAACGCGCCATTTGATTTAGCGAGGTGAGTTTATGAAAGCCAAAGAATTACGCGCCAAAAGCGTGGAAGAATTAAAGGGCGAATTGAAGTCGCTTTTAAAAGCACAATTCAATTTGCGCATGCAATTTGCCACGCAACAATTAAACAACGTGAGTCAAATTTCTAGTGTGCGCCGTGATATTGCCCGTGTGCGCACGCTTCTTACCGAAAAAGCCCAACAGGTGAAAGCATGAGTGAAGAATTAAAAGTCAAACGCAGCCTAACTGGTCGCGTGGTTAGTGACAAAATGAACAAAACCATCACGGTTTTGGTGGAGCGCCGTGTGAAACACCCTGTTTATGGCAAGGTGATGGTCAAATCCAAAAAATATCACGTGCATGATGAAGAGAACCAATGCAAAACGGGCGACATTGTGCAGATTGTGGAAGGCATTCCGATGTCTAAAACAAAAAGTTGGGTGTTGGCATCAATTCTTGAAAAAGCGGTAGTTGTGTAAAAAAACGCTTGATTTTTTCAAAAGAGCGGTTATAATGCCGCCCTTTCTTGTGCGTAACTTTTAAAGTTGTTGATTTAAAGGTTATGTTTTTTCAACCCGAACGGGTTCCAATACTGACCGCAAAACTTTGTGTTGAGCGGGTAAAGTTGGAGAGTTTTTAAAAATGATACAAATGCAGTCTGTGCTGAATGTGGCCGACAACACCGGTGCACGTTCAGTGATGTGTATTAAAGTGTTGGGTGGTTCCAAGCGCCGCTATGCGGGCATTGGTGACATTATCAAAGTGAGCGTAAAAGATGCCGCTCCGCGCGGTCGTGTGAAAAAAGGCGATGTTTACAACGCCGTGGTTGTGCGCACTGCCAAAGGCGTGCGCCGCCAAGATGGTTCTTTGATTCGCTTTGATAGCAACGCCGCCGTTTTGTTAAACACCAAGTTAGAGCCGATTGGCACGCGTATTTTCGGACCAGTCACGCGGGAATTGCGCACGGAACGGTTTATGAAGATCGTTTCTTTGGCTCCTGAAGTTTTATAAGGTAGGGAGTTAAAAAATGCAAAAAATTAAAAAAGGCGATGAGGTGGTTGTGATCACCGGTAAAGACAAAGGCCGCCGCGGCACCGTTACCAAACGTGTGGATGCAGAACACGTGCTTGTGGAAGGCATTAACCGCGCTAAAAAACACGTGCGTCCGAACCCGATGAAGGGAGAGCAAGGCGGTATTCGTGAAAAGGATATGCCGATTCATATCTCCAACGTGGCGCTTTTTAACCCTGCCACCCAAAAGGGCGACCGCGTGGGTTTCAAAGTGATGGAAGACGGCAAAAAAGTGCGCATTTTCAAATCCAACGGCGAGTTGGTTCAAGCGTAGGGGTGAAAAATGGCTCGTTTGCAAGAATTTTACAAAAAAGAAGTGGTTGCACAGTTGCAAAAGCAATTCGGCTACAAATCGGTGATGGAAGTCCCGCGTATTTTAAAGGTTACGCTCAATATGGGTGTGGGCGAAGCCGTGGCGGATAAAAAGGTGTTGGAAAATGCCTTGTCTGATATGACAAAAATCGCCGGGCAAAAACCTGTTACGACCCGCGCCAAAAAATCCATTGCGGGTTTTAAGATTCGCGAAGGTTATCCTATCGGCTGTATGGTTACTTTGCGCGGCCCCAAAATGTTTGAATTTATTGACCGTTTGGTGAGTGTCGCACTGCCGCGTGTTCGCGACTTTCGCGGTATTGCCGCCAAAGGTTTTGATGGTCAAGGTAATTACAATATGGGCGTGAAAGAACAAATCATCTTCCCTGAAATTGAATACGACAAAGTGGACGCTTTGCGCGGTATGAATATCAGCATTACGACCACGGCAAAAACGGACGCAGAGGCAAAGGCTTTGCTTTTGGCGTTCAAATTCCCGTTTAAGAATTAGAGGCAAAACACGATGGCAAAACTTTCTTTAATTAACCGTGAAGAAAAACGCCGCAAGTTGGTGGATAAGTTTGCACAAAAACGCGCCGCCTTGCAGGCAATCATCAACAATCAGGCTTTATCTGAGTCTGAACGCTACGAAGCTCGCCTGAAATTGCAAGCCTTGCCGAGAAACGCTAATCCAACGCGTTTGCGTAATCGTTGTCAAATTACGGGTCGTCCGCGCGGCGTGTTCCGTAAATTTGGTTTGTGTAGAAATAAAATTCGTGAGTTGGTCTTTGAAGGTCAAGTCCCGGGTGTTGTGAAAGCCAGTTGGTAAGGAGAAAAAAATGGCGATGAGCGACCCGATTGCCGATATGCTGACCCGTATCCGCAACGCCCAGTTGGTGGGCAAACTCTCGGTTTCTATGCCGCATTCCAAAATCAAAACCGCCATTGCCGCGGTGTTGAAGGAAGAGGGCTATATTGACGCTTATAGCGTCAAAGCGGAAACCGCAAACAAAAGCACCTTGGATTTGACGCTGAAATATTACGCTGGCCGCCCTGTGATTGAACGCATTGAACGTGTTTCACGCCCGGGGTTGCGCATTTATAAAGCGTCAGCAGATATTCCACGTGTGATGAATGGCTTGGGTGTGGCGATTGTATCAACCCCCAAAGGTGTGATGACCGACCGCGCCGCGCGCGCCCAAAAAGTGGGCGGCGAAGTGTTGTGCTACGTGGCATAAGGAGAATAAAAATGTCTCGTATCGGTAAAAATCCTGTAATTGTGCCTGCGGGTGTTGAAGTTTCTTTGGGTGATGAAATTGTGGTCAAAGGCCCCTTGGGCACTTTAAAAACCGCGCAATCTCCGGCTGTTAATGTTGTTTTTGAAAACGGTCAACTTAAAGTATCCACGGTCAACGACGAAAAATTTTCAAATGCGATGTGGGGCACCATGCGTGCCAACTTGCAAAATATGGTTACCGGTGTTTCCAAAGGTTTTGAAAAACGCTTGACGCTTGTTGGCGTTGGTTACCGCGCCCAAGCACAAGGTGCAACCTTGAATTTGAGTTTGGGTTTTTCGCATCCTGTGGTTTATCCCTTGCCTGATGGCGTGAAAGCCGAATGCCCTACGCAAACTGAAATTGTTATCAAAGGTGTGGATAAACAAAAAATTGGTCAAGTGGCATCTGAGATTCGCGCCTTCCGCAAACCCGAACCTTACAAAGGCAAAGGCGTGCGCTATGCAGACGAAGTGGTGATCATCAAAGAAACCAAGAAAAAATAAGAGGTTTTGATTATGTTTAACAAAAAAGTTGCACGGTTGCGCCGTGCCCGCCAAACCCGCTTGAAGATTGCGCAATTAAAAGCGGTGCGTTTGTGTGTGAATCGCACAAATTGCCACGTTTATGCCCAAATCATTGATGCCGCAGGCAACAAGGTGTTGGCATCGGCTTCCACGCTTGACAAATCTTTGCGCCAAACGCTTAAAAACGGCGGCAACAAAGCGGCTGCCAGCGTGGTTGGCAAGTTAATTGGCGAGCGTGCCTTGGCGTTAGGAATTAAAAAGGTTGCTTTTGACCGCTCGGGCTACCAATACCACGGGCGCGTGCGTGCCTTGGCAGAAGCCGCACGCGAAGCGGGTTTAGAGTTTTAGGAAGGTTTAAAGAAAATGGCGAAAGAGCAAAGAAATCGCAAACAGCAAGCTGATGACCACAATGACGGTTTGCGGGAAAAAATGGTTGCCGTTAATCGTGTAACCAAAGTTGTCAAAGGCGGTCGCATTTTGGGTTTTGCGGCATTGACCGTTGTGGGCGATGGCGATGGCGGCATTGGTATGGGCAAAGGCAAATCCCGTGAAGTGCCGGTGGCTGTTCAAAAAGCAATGGATGAAGCCCGCCGCAAAATGCGCAAAGTTTCGTTGAAAAGTGGCACGGTTTACCATACCGTTATCGGCAAACACGGCGCCACGCGCGTGATGATTCAACCAGCTCCCGAAGGCACTGGCATTATTGCAGGCGGCGCTATGCGCGCGGTGTTTGAAGTTGCGGGTGTGAATAATGTGGTGGCAAAAGCGCACGGTTCTACCAATCCTTACAACATTGTGCGTGCAACAATTGATGGTTTAATGCGTGTGAATACGCCTTATGAAATTGCTGCCAAACGCGGTTTAACGGTAGAAGCGTTGGAGATTTAAAATGGCAGACAAAAAAGTAAAAGTAACTTTAATTAAAAGCATCATTGGCACCAAACAAGATCATCGCGCAACGGTGAAAGGTTTGGGGTTGCGCCGTTTAAACAGCACGCGTGAGTTAGAAGATACGCCAGCAGTGCGCGGGATGATTCGCAAAGTGCAATATCTTTTAAAGGTGGAATAAGATGAGTTTGTTTTTAAATACCATTGCGCCTGCCGAAGGCGCCACCCACAAAGCCAAACGCGTAGGTCGTGGCATTGGTTCTGGGTTGGGCAAAACATGCGGACGCGGCCACAAAGGGCAAAAATCCCGTGCGGGCGGGTTTCATAAGGTTGGTTTTGAAGGTGGGCAAATGCCTTTGCAGCGCCGTTTGCCAAAACGTGGTTTTAAATCGCTAACCAGAAGCCGCAACTACGAAGTGCGCTTAAACGATTTGGCAAATATTCCTACCGATGAAATTGATTTGTTGGCGCTCCAAGCCGCTGCTTTGGTGCCAATGGATGCTTTATCTGCCAAGGTAATTTTAAAAGGCGAAATCACACGCAAGCTTGTGTTGGTTGGTGTTTTGGCAACACGCGGAGCAAAGGCGGCAATTGAAGCGGCGGGCGGCAGTGTGAAAGAACCTGAAAAGGCGAAAAAAGCCGAGTAATTTTCAAAAAAATAATCGGTTGACCGTGGAAAAAGACGAGGTGTTAGGGTGGCAAAGCCAAATACGCAAAGTGCAGATAAATTCGGCGATTTAAAACGCCGTCTGTTCTTTTTGTTGGGTGCGCTGGTGGTTTATCGCATTGGCGGGCATATTCCCGTGCCGGGCATTGATCCTGCCGTTTTGGCAGATTTGTTCAATTCGCAGCAAGGTGGCATTTTGGGAATGTTTAATATGTTCTCGGGCGGTGCGTTGTCGCGCTTTACCATCTTTGCATTGGGGATTATGCCCTACATTTCCGCCTCCATTATTATGCAGTTGATGACGGTCGCCTCTCCGCAATTAGAAGCCCTGAAAAAAGAAGGCGCGGCGGGCAGACGCAAAATCACGCAATACACGCGCTACGGCACGGTGTTTTTGGCGCTCTTTCAAGGCTTGGGCATTGCCATTGCTTTGGAAGCCCAAGCCGGTTTGGTTTATAACCCGGGATTGGTGTTTAGAATTACCACGGTTTCCACGCTTTTAACCGGCACAATGTTTTTGATGTGGTTGGGCGAACAAATCACCGAGCGCGGCATTGGCAATGGCATTTCCATTATCATCTTCGCGGGGATTGCGGCAGGTTTGCCCAATGCCATCGGCGGCTTGATGGAGTTGGTTAGAACGGGTTCCATGCATCCTTTAACTGCTTTGATTATTTGTGCGCTTGTTGTGCTTGTTACTGGTTTTGTGGTGTTTGTGGAGCGTGGTCAGCGCAAAATTTTGGTCAATTACGCCAAACGGCAGGTGAATAACAAACTCTACGGCGGGCAGGCTTCGCACTTGCCTTTAAAACTCAATATGTCGGGGGTTATTCCGCCAATTTTTGCCTCATCTATTATTTTGTTCCCTGCCACGCTTGCGGGTTGGTTTGGCTCGGGCGATTCATTAACGTGGCTCAAAGATATTGCCGCTTCGCTTTCCCCGGGGCAGCCCGAATATGTGATTTTGTATGCGGCGGCGATAGTGTTTTTCTGCTTTTTTTACACAGCGCTTGTTTTCAATTCCAAAGAAACGGCGGACAACCTGAAAAAAAGCGGTGCTTTTGTGCCCGGCATTCGCCCGGGAGAACAAACAGCAAAATATATAGACAAAATTTTGATGCGCTTGACCTTGGTTGGCGCGGTTTATATCACGTTGGTTTGTTTGTTGCCTGAATTTTTAATCATCAAATGGAATGTGCCTTTTTATTTTGGTGGCACTTCCTTGTTGATTATTGTGGTTGTAACCATGGACTTTATGTCGCAGGTGCAGGCTTACATTATGTCTCATCAATACGAGAACTTGTTGAAGAAAGCAAACTTCAAGGGTTCTCCTTTTCTGAAATAGTATGGCCAAAGAAGATTACCTAGAAATGCAAGGGGAAATTTTGGAAAATCTCCCCAATGCCACTTTTAAAGTGCGGCTTGAAAACGGGCACATTGTGCACGGCTTCATCTCCGGCAAAATGCGTATGCACTATATCCGCATTCTTCCGGGCGATAAGGTGACAGTGCAGTTGACGCCTTATGATTTAAGCAAAGGACGAATCGTATTTCGGTCAAAATAAGAATTCTCTACGCATCAACCTAGAAAAAAAACGAGTGGCTCTCGGATTTTTCTAACAAGGAGTTTTAAAAATGAAAGTTTTTCCTTCGGTCAAACGCATGTGTCGGCATTGCAAGGTTATCCGCCGCAAAGGTGTGGTTCGGGTGATTTGCAAAGATCCGCGGCACAAACAGCGTCAAGGCTAATTTTAACTTTTTTTGGAGTGCATTTATGGCCCGTATTGCTGGGGTAAACATTCCGAATCACCAACATGCTGAAATTGCTTTAACGGCAATTTATGGCATTGGTCGCAGCAGCGCACAAAAAATTTGCGATGCCGCGGGTGTGATTCGTTCTAAAAAAATCAAAGACTTAAACGATGCGGATTTGGAAAAATTGCGCGTTGAAGTGGCGAAATACACCGTGGAAGGTGATTTGCGCCGTGAAGTCTCTATGAATATCAAGCGGCTGATGGATTTGGGCTGCTACCGAGGGATGCGTCATCGCAAAGGTTTGCCGTGCCGTGGACAGCGCACGCGCACGAATGCGCGCACGCGTAAAGGTCCACGCAAAGCTATTGCGGCAGCAAAGAAATAAGGATGGATGAAAATGGCAAAAACAGCGGTTAAAGCTCGTAAAAAAGTCAAAAAGAATGTAGCAGAAGGCGTGGCACACGTGCACGCTTCTTTTAACAACACCATCATCACCATCACCGATCGGCAAGGCAACACGCTTGCGTGGGCTACTTCGGGTGGTTCGGGTTTCAGAGGGTCGCGCAAATCCACGCCTTTTGCTGCGCAAGTGGCAGCGGAAGCCGCGGGCAAAGCCGCACAAGAATGCGGGGTGAAAAACCTAGAAGTGCGCATTAAAGGTCCCGGTCCCGGGCGTGAATCGTCCGTTCGTGCTTTGAATGCCTTGGGTTTAAAAATCACCGCGATTGCTGACGTGACGCCAATGCCGCATAACGGTTGCCGTCCGCCCAAAAAACGCCGCATGTAAGGAGAGAAAAAAGTGGCTCGTAATTTAGATCCCAAATGCCGTCAGTGCCGCCGCGAAGGCGAAAAGCTCTTTTTGAAGGGCGAAAAATGTTTTTCTGGCAAATGTTCCATTGAACGCCGTTCTTATGCGCCCGGCCAACATGGGCAAAAATCTGGCGCGCGCTTGTCCGACTACGGCGTGCATTTGCGTGCCAAACAAAAAATCCGCCGCATTTACGGCGTTTTGGAAGGACAATTCCGCCGTGCTTTTGCCGAGGCAGAACGCCGCAAAGGGCAAACGGGTGAAAACTTGTTGCAATTATTAGAATCCCGCTTGGATTCTGTAGCGTATCGCATGGGTTTTGGCGCATCGCGCGTGGAATCTCGCCAAGTGGTGCGGCATAACGGCGTTTTGGTTAACGGCAAACGTGTGAATATTCCGTCCTTTTTGGTCAAACCCGGTGATGTGATTGAATTAACCGAGCGTGCCAAAAAATCTTTGCGTTGCAAAGCGGCGTTGGAAGCGGCTGAATCCCGTGGTTTTCCGGAGTGGGTAAGCGTGGACGTGAAAGATGCCAAAGGCACCTTTAAGGCAATGCCGCAACGTGCAGATTTATCGCCCACCTTGAATGAAGGTTTGGTCATTGAGTTGTATTCCAAATAATAGGAGGCGCTAATGAATGACGGACTTTTAATCCCCCGCACCATTGAAGTAGAAAGCGAATCTCCCGTTCACGCCAAGGTTAGAATGGAACCTTTTGAGCGTGGCTACGGGCATACTTTGGGCAACGCCTTGCGCCGCATTTTACTTTCTTCTATGGTGGGTTATGCACCCACCGAAGTGGAAATCAATGGCGTGGTGCATGAATATTGCGCCATTGAAGGTGTGGAAGAAGACGTGGTCGATATTCTTTTGAATTTAAAAGGCGTGATTTTTAAATTGGAAGGGCGTGATAACGTGTTGTTGCGCTTGACCAAAAACGGCCCGGGCGAAGTCAAAGCTGGCGACATTGAATTGCCGCACGATGTGGAAATCATCAACCCCGAACAAGTGATTGCGCATTTAACTGCCAACGGCAAGTTGGAAATGGAAATCAAAGTGGAAAAAGGCCGTGGTTATGTGCCCGGCAATATGCGCCACTTGGGCGATTTGGAAGTTGGCAAAGCCATTGGCAAGTTGGTGTTGGATGCTTCATTTAGCCCCATTTTGCGTGTGGCTTATACCGTTGAAGCCGCTCGTGTTGAGCAGCGCACTGATTTAGACCGCTTGATTGTGGAAATTGAAACCAACGGTGTGATTGAACCCGAAGAAGCCATCCGTGAGGCTGCCCGCATTTTAAAAAGCCAACTTTCCGTTTTTGCGGATTTGGAAGGCACGGAGCCGGAAACGGTTGCACCGCAACAAAACCAAATTGACCCGGTTTATTTGTCTCCCGTGGATGATTTGGAATTAACGGTTCGTTCCGCCAACTGCTTGAAAGCGGAAAACATCAATTTGATTGGTGATTTAACGCAGCGCACCGAACAGGAATTGCTCAAAACGCCGAATTTGGGGCGTAAATCGCTCAATGAAATCAAAGAAGTGCTCGCCAAACGTGGGCTCACATTAGGAAAAAAACTTGAAAATTGGCCGCCAGTTGGCGTGGAACAACGTTAAACGCTGTTTCATTGCTTTGCCTTTTTTCAAAAACAAAAGAAAGGATTACAACAATGCGTCACCGCAATGGATTGCGAAAATTAAACCGCACATCAAGCCACCGTTTGGCAATGTTGCGCAATATGATGGTTTCTTTGATTACGCACGAAGCCATCAAAACCACTTTGCCCAAAGCCAAAGAATTGCGCCGTGTGGTGGAACCGATGATTACCTTAGGCAAAAAACCCTCCTTGGCGCACAAACGCTTGGCGTTTGACCGCCTGCGGGATCGTGCCGCCGTGGTTAAATTGTTTGATGAATTGGGGCCACGTTTTCAAAGCCGCCCGGGTGGTTATTTGCGCATTTTAAAATGCGGCTACCGTGTTGGGGATAACGCCCCGATGGCATTTGTGGAATTGATGGATCGCCCCGAACCCATTGAAATTCCCGCCGTGCCCGAGGCTGCGGAATAAATGATTGCCTCGCTTTTTTGACTAAAAAAGCGGCGGCATTTTTAGAAAAATAAAAAAACGTCTCGCTTTGTGTTGAGACGTTTTTTTTAGCTTTTGAAATTTTTTTGGAGTTGACCGTGGAAAACAATCAAAATCATTCTGATTCTCACGATTCTTATTCTTTTGAAACCTTGTGCGTGCGCCACGGGCAAATGCGTTCGCAATTTAGAGAACATGCGGAAGCGCTTTATTTAACTTCCAGTTTTGTTTTTGATTCTGCCGAACAAGCGGCACGCTGTTTTGTTGGGGAAGAAGAAGGTTTTGTTTATTCTCGTTTTTCCAACCCCACGGCAACAATGTTTTGCGAGCGTTTGGCAAAATTAGAAAATGCAGAAATTGCTTATCCTTTTGCAAGCGGAATGGCGGCAATTATGGCGGCGGTGCTGGGGCATGTGCAAGCAGGGGATGAAATCATCGCATCCACAAGGCTTTTTGGTTCCACCATTCAACTTTTTAACAATGTTTTTTCAAAACTCAATATTAAAACAACCTATGTTCCGCCTGAAAATCCGCAAGCGTGGGAGCGTGCGGTAACGCAAAAAACCCGTTTTGCTTTTTTGGAAACGCCGGCTAATCCTTTGGGCGATATTGCGGATATTGCCGCCATTGCTGAAAAAATGCACCGCCACGGCATTATTGTGGCGGTGGATAATTGTTTTATGACGCCGATTTTGCAACGTCCTTTGGATTTGGGTGCGGATTTGGTGATTCATTCCGCCACCAAATTTATTGACGGGCAAGGCAGAGTGATGGGCGGCGCCGTTTGCGGCAGCAAAAAAAATACCGAGGAGATTTTCCGCTTTTTGCGTGCATCAGGCTGTTCAATGTCGCCTTTTAATGCGTGGGTGTTGTTAAAAGGTTTGGAAACATTGCCTTTGCGGATGAAAGCGCATTCTGACAATGCGCTAAAAATTGCCCGTTGGCTTGAAAAACAACCGAATGTCAAAAAAGTGTTTTATCCGGGTTTGGAATCGCACCCGCAACACGAACTTGCCAAACGCCAACAATCTGCATTTGGTGCGGTGTTGAGTTTTGAAGTAGAAGGCGGGCAAGAAGCGGCGTGGCGGGTGATTGATTCTTGCAAACTTTTATCCATCACCGGCAATTTGGGTGATTCAAAAACCACCATCACGCATCCAGCCACCACCACGCACAGCAAGTTGTCGGAAGAAGAACACCGCATTGCGGGCATCACGCCCGGTTTAATTCGGCTTTGCGTGGGGTTGGAAAATGTGGAAGATATCCAAAACGATTTGTCTCGTGGGCTTCTTTTGCCAAGCGCAACAGGCGATGGTTTTTTAAAAAACATTTTCAAAAAAATTATCGGTTCTTAAAAAAATCCACGGTTCTTAAAAAAATCCACGGTAAACGCCAAAAAAATTTGAAGTTTACCGTGGAAATCACCATTAAAAAACCCGCTTTGAAAGCGGGTTTTGTTTTTTTTAAGCAATCGTTTGGCGATTAGGGTGTGCCATTAGCGTAATTTCTGCAAGTGGAAGGCATGTATTTGGCAGACACGTTTGCATAGCATTGCCACACGCCGTAATTGTTGTGGCGGAGCATCGCAATTTTGTCGCCTTGCAATTTTTCATTCACCACATTGTTGCCTTGGCCGATGAAGCATTCCACGCCAGATGTGAATTGACCGTAGTTACTTAAATCGGTAGTGCCCGGACCAGCACCGAAAATTTTCACTTTGCAATACGAAGTTTTCACCGTGGTGGATTTTTGGGAGCCATCACCAATACCCATAAAAATGTAGTTGTTGGTGGCAAAATCAGCGTAAAAAGTTGGGGTTTTGCCCTCAGACTTGGCGGCTTCAAAGTTGGTTTTGGCTGGTGCAATTTCAGCCAAAGCGGCAGTAACTTGCGAGCGAATGACGTAATCTTGGTAAGCCGGCAGTGCAATAGCCGCCAAAACACCGATGATGGCGATGACCACCATCAACTCAATTAAGGTAAAGCCTTGTTGCAATTTTTTCATTTGGACTCTCCTAAAAGAAAAAAGGTTGTTGAAAACTTTTTTAAAACCGCACTTGGCACTACAAATAACGTGCCACATTGTAACTATTTGAAAAATAATATTTTTTGGGTTCAAAAAGGGAGGATGGGCAATTTTTGCGCTTGATGTTGACAATTTTTGTCATATTGTAATGTTTGTGTTTAAACACGTTGTTTTTTACAAAAACCAAAGCCGCAAGCATTCGTTTTTTTGAAAAAAATTTTGCGTTTACCGTGGAAAATCGTTAAAAATCGTTTTTTTTGAAGTTCAAAAATCGCTTATTCAGCGTGTAAAATCAAAAAAGATTTTGCAAAAAGGAGTTGAACAATGCCCGTGCTTTTAGATTTGCCGCCCAAAATGCAAGAAGCCTTTGCACGCTATGCCAAAGAATTCAACGTTCCCCAAGAAAAATTGATGCTTGCCGCTTTGGATTTTTATTTGGAAGACGTGGAAGACGCACTCGCCGCCCGCACGGCTTACAAACAAGAAGAATGCGTAACGCTTGACGAAATTAAAAAAGAAATCGCTTGTGAAGGTTAAATTGACCAAAAGGGCGCACAAGCAACTCAAACGTTTGGATAAAGCGGTGAAAAAGCGCATCACGCTTTATTTGGAAGAAGTGGAAAAACTTGAAAATCCACGCAGTCGTGCCAAACTTTTAACAGGCGGTTTTGCGGGTTTGTGGCGTTTTCGGGTTGGCGACTACCGAATTATTTGCGATATTGTTGATGTTGAATTGACAATTTACGCCATTGAAATCGGGCATCGCCGTGAAATTTATTTTTGAAACCAACGCCCCGAGTATTTATTCTTTTTAAAACGTGCGGTGTGTTACTTCAATCATCGTCTTGCTCCATCGCCGCCCACATTTCGTCCACTGTTTTATAGAACTTGTAATTCTGCGGATTAGCCAAAATATCCTTGGCTTCCTTTAACGCTTCTTGCATTTCTTTTTCCCAATTTTCATCATCATCTTCTTTTTCGGTGATGACGTTGGCTTTGACTGCTTTGGCAAGTGCCAAAAAGGGTTCCAAAAAATCATCGCTAATGTTTTGAATGGTCAATGTGTGCATTGTTGCGCTCCTATTGGAATGTTTTTCACAAATATACAATGATTGCGCCGTTTTTGGCACAATGCGTTTTTTCAACTTTTTTTAAAACAAACAAAAAATGAACACTTCTTTTCAATTCAAACGCATTGTGTTGGTGTTGGCGGCGCTTTTGTATTTTGTGTTGGCTTTCACAATTTTTGGGCGCTCTATTTTAATCAATTCTGTGGAAAACATTTTTCCGCTTGGTTCAACCTTTTTGCGCATATGGATTCGCTTTGTTGGTTGGTTTCAAGATACCGCCTTGTTGCAAATTGCCTTATTTTTATTTTTAAAAGGCATTCAAGTGCCCGAATGTTTGAATGCGGCAAGTGCAAAACTTGGGCGGTTTTTAAAAGCCAATGCCGCCGCATTTTGTGCGGGTGCGGTGGTTTTAACGGTTATTTACGGCTCGCAGTTTTATATGTTTAACGTGCGCTTGGATACCGATATGGCAATCAACACCAGCCCGGGCGGCACGTTTATTTGGTTGGATATTGGGCGTTATGGCGCCGTTTTCACCCGTTTTTTAACCGACCAACTCAACTTCAACCCTTATTTTGTTTCAGCCTTGGGTTTTGTGGTGTTGTTTGCCGCAATGATTATTTGCGCCGCTTTGTTTTGGCGCATTGGCAAGGTTCCTGTTTTTTTGAGCGTTTTTATTTTTTGTTTATTTTTTTCGCACCCCGTTTGGATGGCGCAAACTTATTACACTTTGCAAACCGTGGCGCTCAACTGGGGCATTGCCTTGTGTTTTTTGGCGGTTTATTTTGTTTTTGCTAGCCTTTTTGCGGGCAGTTTAAAAATTAAAATCGCCTATTTATCCGCAGCATTTTTGAGCATTTGGTGGCTTGCTGCCACTTATCAAAGTTTGGTTTTGTTGTTTGTTGCTGTGGCGATTTTTAGCCTGATTTTGTGTTGCCGACAATTTGCGCCAGCCATTTGCCGCAAATTGTCAGTTTGGTTGATGGTGTGTGCTGTGGCGGCGTTGGCGGTGCATTTTTTAATAACGGCATTGTTTTTTTCCACGGATATGGATTATTTGGCGCACCGCACTTGTTGGGCAAATTTGCCACTTGGCATTTGTGCGGCAAGCGTGGGTTTTAGCATTGAGCGGATTTTAACGGGAGCACTCAATTTCAGCGCTTTTTATTCTCGGGCGTTTTTGTTTGTTGGCTTGGCGGCGCTATTTGTTGCATACCGCAAAAAACAAGGTTTTTGGTTGCTGTTGCTCTTGCAGGCTTTGCCTTTTTTGATGATTTTTGCAAGCGGCGTTGACCAAGTGCCACGCTCGCAATTGGTTTTGCCTTTTGTGCTGGCTGCGGACTTTTTGTTTTTGTTTTTATTGATTGAAAAACAAAAAATGTGGGTAGCTGCGGCGGGCGTGTTGTTGTTTGCTTACCAAGCGGGCATTACCATGCGTTTGCAATACACAGACGATTTGCGTTTTCAAAACGATGTGTTGCTTGCCAACCGCATTGAAGAACGCTTGGCAACGTTAAACCTTTTGGAAAAACCCGTTGTGTTTGTTGGCGAAAAAGCACGTTTGAATCGTGTAACGGTGAAAGAACGGGGCGAATATTTGGGCGAATCGCTTGCCATTTATTCCCGTTTTCACGATTTTGCACAAACGCAAGGCATTCACTTTTTAAAGGTAGAAAAAGAAAAAGAAGAAGAATTGCGCCAAAAGGCATTGGAATTATCCAAAACAATGCCCGACTTTCCGCACGGGGAGAGTGTGAAAGAAACGGAAGATTTTGTGCTGGTGAAGTTGTCCGAATTTATGCCCAAATAAAAATCCACGGTAAACGCCAAATTTTTTTCAAAAAAATTTGCCGTTGACCGTGGAAAATCACAAAGAAGCAAACGCAAAAAAACCGCCCGCAGGCGGTTTTTTCAAATGTTGCAACAACACAAGAATTAGTTGTATTTTTTGCAAGTGGAAGGCATGTATTTGGCAGACACGTTTGCATAGCATTGCCACACGCCGTAATTGTTGTGGCGGAGCATCGCAATTTTGTCGCCTTGCAATTTTTCATTCACCACATTGTTGCCTTGGCCGATGAAGCATTCCACGCCAGATGTGAATTGACCGTAGTTACTTAAATCGGTAGTGCCCGGACCAGCACCGAAAATTTTCACTTTGCAATACGAAGTTTTCACCGTGGTGGATTTTTGGGAGCCATCACCAATACCCATAAAAATGTAGTTGTTGGTGGCAAAATCAGCGTAAAAAGTTGGGGTTTTGCCCTCAGACTTGGCGGCTTCAAAGTTGGTTTTGGCTGGTGCAATTTCAGCCAAAGCGGCAGTAACTTGCGAGCGAATGACGTAATCTTGGTAAGCCGGCAGTGCAATAGCCGCCAAAACACCGATGATGGCAATGACCACCATCAATTCAATGAGCGTAAAGCCTTGTTGCAATTTTTTCATTTTTTCTCTCCAAAAAGAAGAAAGGTTGTTGGAATAAAGTTTTTTCAAAACACCACTGATTCAAAGAGTGCGCTTGTTTTAAACAAATAATGTGCCAAAATTTTCGTATTTCATCAGCGTTCTAATGCTTTGCGCAATTCTGCTATGGTTTTGTAATGCGGGTAATTTTGTGGATTTTTTTCCATATCTTCCAATTCGGCAAGCGCTTGGGATAAATGCAGTTGCGGCAAATGGTCTTTTTGTTCAAAGCGCAAATTGGCACCTGTTTTTTGTGCCAATTCGGCAAAGGCGTTGATGAATTGTTCATCCACGTTTTCAATGGTCAAGGTGGTCATTTTTTTCTCTCCCTGTTGTTTATTGTATATTCATTTTTAAACGCTTGGGTTGGGTTTTAAGCAAAACTGCCAAAAAACGGCAGGCACGTTGCAAAATGCGTCAGTTTGCTTGAAAAAAGCCTTAAAAAAAGGCTTAAATAAAGGCTGAAAAAGCCAACAAAAAACCCGCCATTGAGGCGGGTTTTTGGAAAGTGTATTTTTAAAGACTAGGGAGAGGGAGAGGATTCGTCACCGGCAATGCAACCAGTCGGGCGGTATTTGCCCAACACTTTGGCACGGCAAGACCACACGCCGTCTTCATTGGCACGCAACAAGGTGATGGTGTCGCCCTTAATCACACGGTTGACGTTAGCTTTGCCTGTGGCTTTGCTTTCGCCAATTGTGCATTTGATATAAGCATTATCGGTGCCTGTTGAACCCGCACTAATTTTCACATGGCAGTAGCTGGTGCCGGAAGTGGTGGCCCCAGAAGATGCAGATTTGTTATCCCCAATACCCATATAAATATGGTCTTGATCGGTGAATTTGGAATAGAAGGTTGGGGTTTTGCCTTCTGACAATGCCACTTCCATATTTGTTTTGCCCGGGTTGATTTCAGCCAAGGCGGAAGTAACTTGCGAGCGAATCACATAGTCTTGGTAAGCTGGAATGGCAATTGCCGCCAAAATACCGATGATGGCAACCACCACCATCAATTCAATCAAGGTGAAACCTTGTTGCAGTTTTTTCATGATCATTCTCCTAAATGTTTGAAAAAAATTTCTGTTAAAAGAAACAGTGGCGAGATTTTAACAAATAACGTGCCAGTTTTCTTAATTTTTTGCGTTTAAAAAAAAAGCCATTGGCTTTTTTGTTGCATTTTTTTGGCGTTTTTTGGCTTTTTTGGGCGTTTTTTATGCCGAATGCCACGTTACATTCGCCAAAAACAAATACCCCGCACCGTAGACAGTTTTGATGATGGCGGGGGCTTCTGAATCGCTTTCTAATTTGCGGCGCAAGCGTGAAATGCGCACATCAATGGAGCGATCCATTGGCGTTAATTCATTGCCGCCGGTTAGTTTTTCACGCCCCAAAATGCGGTTGGGGTGTTGCACAAAAATGCGCAACAAATCGGCTTCGGTGGTGCTTAAAATAAATTCTTCGCCTTTGGGGGAAATCAGCGCATTGTTGGCTAAATAAAACTTCCAACCCGCAAATTCAGCAATGGAAGAAGGCGAATCGGATGTTGCTGGGTTTTCTTTGCGGCGCAAAATGCTGCGGGCACGGGCAACCAATTCCCGAGGTTCAAAGGGTTTTAACATGTAGTCGTCTGCGCCCAATTCCAAACCCATGACTCTGTCGCTCACGTGCGCTCTGCCCGTCAAAATCAAAATGCCGCAGTTGGTTTGCGCTTTGACTTTTTGCATTACTTCAATGCCGTCCATATCGGGCAAGCCCAAATCAATAATGCACAAATCGGGGTTGTTGCGGGGCAATAGCCGCAAAAATTCGCTGGCGCTGTGGCACCACAAGGTTTGGAATGAAAATTCGGATAACACCTGCACAATAATTTGTGCCACGTCTGGGTCGTCTTCCACAATCACAATGCGGGGGTTGTTTTCTTCTTCTTTCATTGCAGTTTCCTTTTTTCCACGGTAAACGCCAAAAAAATTTAGAGTTTACCGTGGAATTTTATTGAATTTTTTGATTTTTTTGAAAATCGTTCAACATTTGCGCCAAATCTTTTTTATCAAAGGGTTTGTGCAAAAGCGGCACTTGGTTTGGGTTGGCAATTTCGTGGTGGTAGCCGCTCATCAAAATCACATGAATGTTGGGGTATTGCGTGTGAATTTGCGCTGCCAACATATTGCCCGAAATGCCGCCGGGCATAATGATGTCGGATAAAACGGTGGAAATGTTTGAGACGTGTTTTAAAATTTCCAATGCCTGCTTGCCGTTTTCTGCTTCAATCACGGGGTAGCCCAAATCCATCAATTGTTGGCGCACCACAATGCGCACGCTTTTTTCATCTTCAACCAACAAAACGGGCGCTGGTTGGCGGGTAGAAGCGGGCAAAATTTCAGGCGTTTTTTCTGCTGGCGCTTCCAAATGTTCTGGAATAAAAAGCTGCACCGTTGTGCCACGCCCAAGTTCGCTTTCAAGCACCAAATTGCCGCCAACGCTGGTGGCAAAATTGTGCGCCATCGCCAGTCCCAAGCCAGAACCCAAACCAAAACGTTTGGTGGTAAAAAACGGTTCAAAGGCTTTTTTTAAAACTTCTTGGCTCATTCCTTGGCCATTGTCTTGAATGGTGATTGCCACATAATTGCCGGCTTTTAAGTTTTGCGGGTTTTTGTCATCTGCCAACAATTGGGCAACAACAAGTTTTAATTTGCCGCCGTGCGGCATAGCGTCTCGGGCATTTAAGGCAAAATTCACAATGGCGCTTTCCAACTGCGAAGGGTCAATGGCGGCATAAATGGGTTCATTGGGAATTTGCGTTGAAAGTTCAATGGATTCGGGTAGTGATCGTTTGATTAACTGCTCGCAATCGTTGATGAGTTTGGGAATATCCACAATTTCGCTGCTTTGCGGTTGTTGGCGAGAAAAAGTTAAAAGCCGCCTAATCAACTGCACGCCACGCCGAGCCGAGCGCAAAGCCGGTTCAATGTATTCTTTTAAATACGATTCATTGGGATGGTGGTCCACCAAAGCTGCCAAATTGCCGATAATCACGGTTAAAAGATTGTTGAAGTCGTGCGCCAAACCGCCGGTGAGTTGCCCGATGGCTTCCATTTTTTGCGCTTGCATGAGTGCGGCTTGCAAGCGTTTTTGCTCCGAGATGTTGTAAGAAAAAACAAAAAAACCCAAAGTTTCCCCTTCGCTGCCAAATTCTGGCACAAGCGTGCTGTTGGCGTAATGCGTTTGGCCGTCTTTTTCAAAGGAATATTCGTAGCTGACTTGTTCGCCCATTAAAACACGGTCAACTTGCGTTTTAACTTGTTCATAAACCGCTTGCCCGATAACTTCGGGAATCGAGCGCCCAGTGGCAAAGCCGGGCGGGTTGCCAAACCAATCGGAATAACCTTTGTTGGCGTATTGGTAAATGCGGTTTTTGTCCACATAACCAATTTGAATGGGAATGGTGTCGTTAATCAAACGCAAGCGGGCTTCGTTGCGTTGCAGGGCGTTGGCAATTCTTGTGTTGGAGCGCAAGGTTCGGCGCATACGCAAGAGTGCATCTTCCAACTGCAAGGTGCGCCGCCGCACGGTTTCTTCTAATTTTTGTTGGGTGATGGAACCTTTGAAGTCGTTTTGTTTTTCAAAATATTGCGTTAAAACGTGCCCGCTTAATGAACGCTCAGCAACTGCCCAAAATATGCGCTGGTCGGTGGTGCGAATTTGCGCCAAGGTTTTGTCTTCATCTTCTTTGTTTTTTTCCAAAACCACGCCAAAAAAAAGCGAAGAATCGTCTGCCACGCCGTAGCGCCGAGCTAGTTTTGCCCACGATTCAAACGGGCGCAAAAAGTCAAATTGAAAGGTTTCCAAAAAAGCGTGATTCCACGCAATCAATTTGTTTTTTTCATCAAATAGCGCAAAAGCCGCTTCATTTTTCAAAAAATCATTGTTTTCCACGGTCAACACCTATTTTTTTTGATTTTTATCAAAAAACTTTCTTTATTTTGCATTAAAAAGAAAGCAGAATAACGAAAGTTTACAAATGTTGACAGTTTGTTGACATTTTTTGGAAGAAATTTTGACCAAGGGGGTGTTCAAATGCGCACAGATCGTGAAGCGATGGAATATGACGTGGTGATTGTTGGCGGCGGTCCATCTGGGCTAACGGCAGCCATCAAACTCAAACAGTTGGCACAAGCGGCGGGCAAGGAAGTGTCCGTTTGTTTAATTGATAAAGGTTCAGAAATCGGTGCGCATATTTTATCCGGCGCCGTGTTGGAGCCACACGCTTTAAATGAATTGTTCCCCGATTGGAAAGAACGTGGCGCACCGCTTAACACGCCGGCGGGTGAAGATAAATTTATGTTTTTAACCGAACGTGGTTCATTTTGTTTTCCAACGCCGCCCACAATGGCAAACCACGGGAATTTTATTATTAGCTTGGGGAATTTTTGCCGTTGGTTGGGCGAACAAGCCGAAGCCTTGGGTGTTGAAATTTACCCGGGCTTTGCCGGTTCCGAAGTGCTTTATAACGAAGACGGTTCGGTCAAAGGTGTGGCAACGGGCGATGTTGGCATTGGCAAAGATGGCCAACCAACTGCCAATTTTCAACCCGGAATGGAATTGCACGCCAAACAAACCATTTTTGCCGAAGGTTGCCGTGGTTCTTTAACCAAAGAATTGTGGCAAAAATTCAATTTGCGTGAAAATTGCGACCCGCAAACTTATGGCATTGGCATCAAAGAATTGTGGGAAATTAAACCCGAAGTGCATCAACAAGGTTTGATTATGCACACGGTTGGCTGGCCATTGGATAGCGGCACTTATGGCGGCTCGTTTTTTTACCACTTTGAAAACAACCAACTTGCCATTGGTTTTGTGATTGGTTTGGATTACAAAAACCCGTGGATTTCGCCTTTTGAAGAATTCCAACGCTACAAAACGCACCCTGCCATTGCCAAATATTTGGAAGGTGGGCGGCGTGTTTCTTATGGCGCAAGGGCGCTGGTTGAAGGCGGTTACCAAGCAGTGCCGAAGTTGAGTTTTCCGGGTGGTGTTTTAATTGGAGATACCGCAGGTTTCTTAAATGTGCCAAAAGTTAAAGGCACGCATATGTGTATGAAATCGGGCTTGGTGGCAGCCGAAGCCATTTTTGAACATTTGCAAAAAGAAAACGCTGGTAGCGAAGTTACAGAATATCCCGAAAAATTAAAACAAAGTTGGATGTGGGATGAACTCTACCGTGTGCGCAACATTCGCCCATCATTCCATTGGGGTTTGTGGGTTGGTTTGGGGTTGAGCGCTATTGATACTTACATTTTCCGTGGCAAAGCGCCGTGGACTTTGCATCATCACGATGACCATTCGGCATTGGGCGATAAACGTGATTATGAAAAAATTGAATACCCCAAACCCGATGGCAAAATCAGTTTTGACCGTTTGTCCTCCGTTTTTATTGCGCAGGTGAATCACGAAGAAAATCAACGTTGCCACTTGCGCTTAAAAGATGAAAACGTGCCGATTGCCGTCAATTATGAAAAATACGGCTCACCGGAAACACGCTATTGCCCAGCGGGTGTTTATGAAATTACGGGTGAAGAAGAAGGTAAACCCAAGCTGGTGATTAACAGCCAAAACTGCCTGCATTGCAAAACGTGTGATATCAAAGACCCAACGCAAAACATCAACTGGACAACGCCAGAAGGTGGCGGCGGGCCGAATTACCCGAATATGTAGTTTTCTTTCTTTGTTACAAAGTTGTAAACCAAAAAACCCGCTTCAAGCGGGTTTTTTTTAAGAAAACAAAAAAAAATTGCCGTTTACCGTGGAAAATCAGCATTTTTTCTTTAAAATCCACGGTAAACCACAAGTTTTTTTTGTTTATGAAGAACGACCCGGAAAATCCGAAAAAAATCGGCAAATATCCTGTGATTAAAAAACTCGGCACGGGGGCTACCGCCACGGTTTGGCTTTGCAAAGATCCCGATGTTAAAAATTTGCAGGTTGCCGTTAAGGTTGTGCGTTTTACGGCTGGCAACGCCGCACTTTCCAAACGCATGAAAAAGATTTTCAAAAACGAAATGATGGTCGCTCAATATTTGAATCACCCCAACATTGTGCGGGTTTTTGATTCGCAACTTGAAGACGATTACGCCTTTTTGGTGATGGAATTTGTTGATGGTGGCTCACTTGCCGACTATTGCACTTTTGAAAAATTGTTGCCTGTTAAACAAGTGATTAGTTTGATTTTTAAATGTTGTATGGCGCTGGATGCCGCTTACCAAAAAGGCATTGTGCATCGGGATATTAAACCCGCCAACATTTTGCTCACCGACAAAATGGAACCCAAAATCACCGATTTTGGTTTGGCGCTGAATATGAGCCGCACCGATGGCGAAGAGTCGACGTTTATTATGGGTGTTGGTTCTGCGGCGTATATGTCGCCCGAGCAAATCAAGGTTTATCCGCTTAATCAAAAAACGGATTTGTATTCTTTGGGCGTGGTGTTGTTTCAAATGCTAACAGGTCGGTTGCCTTACCGTGCGCCGAATCAAGCGGCGTTGATGTATAAAATCATCAACAGCGATATTCCCAAACCATCGGCGCTTAATCCGAATATTCCTGCGGAGTTGGACAAAATCGTTAAACACGCCATGGAAAAGGATTTGTTCAGCCGCTACCGCACGGGAGCGGATTTTGCCAAAGATTTATCCAGCCTGCGTTATGAAATTGCCGAAGAAACCGAAGAAGATTTGGCGCAGCAACAACGTGCGGATACCAAACATTTTGAGTTGTTGCGCCGTTTGAGTTTTTTTTCGCAGTTTGAAGACATTGAAATTTGGGAGATTTTGCGCATTTCCAAAATCCGCAAATTTTCAGCCGGCACGGTGTTGGTCAGAGAAGGCGAGCGCAACCGCAATTTTGGCGTGATTTTGTCGGGCACGGCGGATGTTTCCATCAACGGGCGTGTGTTGGCAAAATTATGCGCTTCTGAACCGGTGGGCGAAGTTGCCTTTTTGCACCCGCAGGATGACCGCAGGCACGCAAGCGTTATTACATCCGAACCTTTGATTTTTTTAGAAATTCAAGCCAAAACCTTGGATGTGGTGAGCGAAGAACTTGCTTTGCGCTTAAAAGATGCGCTTTTAATAACTTTAATTGATCGCTTGCGCTATTCCAACCACATCGCCTTGCAAAACACAGGCGCACCTGCGCCACGTGCGTGGTCGGCGCCAACCTTATGAAAATCACGCTTTTTTTGTTGGCGGCAATTCTTGTGGCAATTTTTTTTAAAATGCCTGCTGATTCCGATTCTGCTTCTCAAAACCTTGCTGATTTTAAAGATGCCGCTGCGGCATCTGACAATTCTTGCTTTTTAACTGCCGAAAAATGTCGCTTTCCCATTCAAAATGGTTTTGTGGAATTAAAAATCCCACAGCCAATTCCGGCGGGCAAAGGTTTTGAAATTGTTTTGCAAGCGCAAGATTTTCAAATTGAATCCGCCACGGCAAGTTTTGAAGGGTTGTCAATGACCATGTCCGCCCCTGAAATTGTTTTTTCTAAAAATGCCCAAAATAATGCCATTTGGCAAGCACGTGCCTTTTTGCCCATTTGCTTAACAGGCACTATGCGTTGGCGGATGACTTTGCGTTTAAACCAAAACCTGATTATTCCTTGGTTGATGGAGTCTGGGTGATGAAAATATTATTGAATTTTTTGTTGGCAAGTTTGTTGGTTTTTATTGTTTTTTTTTGGCAACCAAGTGAAAAATCGCTTGGCGAATCGCCGCTTGATTTTCAAATTTCCACGGTAAACGAGAAGTTTTTTTTAAAAGATTTGCACAAAAAGCAAAATGTGATTTTGTATTTTGGCTACACCTTTTGCCCAGACATTTGCCCCACAACTTTGTTGGAATTAAGCCAAGCTTTGGAAAACTTGCCGCCTGAAATGTTGGAAAATCTTTCGGTGTTTTTTATAACCCTAGACCCAAAACGTGATGCGCCCGCTTATTTGCAGGAATACGCCACGTTTTTTCACCCAAAAATTGCAGGCGCTATTGCCGATGATTTAACAAAAATGGCGGCGGCGTTTCAAGTTAAGTTTCGCCAAAACCTTGAGCCGCCATTTTTGATTGACCACACGGCGGATATTATTGTGATTCCAAAAAACGCTAAAAGCTTTACAATGCCGTTCGGCACAAATGCTGCCGAAATTGTTCAAACTTTAAAGGAGAAATTATGAAAAAACTGGCTTGGTTGTCTGCTTTTTTGGCTTTTAACGTTTTTGCCGCCGATGCGGATTTTGTGGAAGTCTCCGACCCCTTCGTTCGTTTGGTGCCCGATTCAGCACAAAACACGGGCGCTTTTATGTTGCTCAAAAACAAAAGCGATTCGGCTGTTTTTTTGGTTAAAGCAGAAAACGAGGCTTCATCCAAAACCGAGTTGCACGCACACGCCAATGACAATGGCGTGATGAAAATGGTTGAAGTGCCAGAAATTGAAATTCCAGCAAAAGGCGAAGTAGCACTCAAACCCGGCAGTTTTCACATTATGTTGATGGGCTTAAAAGCGCCTTTGGTAGAAAATCAAGCCATTGATATCGCTTTAACCTTTAAAGATGGCAGTTCGCAAAAGCTCTCTGCTGTGGTGAAAAAACAATAAAACAATAAAATCCACGGTGAACGCTGATTTTTTTTCAAAAAAACTCGGCGTTGACCGTGGAAAAAAGTGATTTTCAATGAAAATTGTTTGCCGATTCTGGCTAGTTTGAATAATTTTAAAGAATAACTGAAAAACAATGATTAAAGATTGTTATAAAATTTTAGGAGTTTCTTATGATGCCAGCACGGATGAAATCAAAAAGGCTTACCGCCGTTTGGCGATGAAATTTCACCCCGACCGTAATAAATCTTTTGGGGCGGAAGATAAATTCAAAGAAATACAAAAGGCTTATGACACTTTATTTGATGTTGAAAAACGCAAAAAATACGATGAAATTTTATTTAAAGAATTGCATTCTTTTTTTAATCAAAAACAAGAAAAAACACAAAACAACAATACGGCGCAAAATCAAACGCAAACCAGAAATCCCAGAAAACCGTTTAATCCATTTGAGTTTAAAGAAAATTACCAAATGCACAAAAAAACGATGGAGATTTTTTCAAAACCGTATTTGTTGCGCCGCAAATTAGCGGTTTATTTGCAAACGCCCAATAAAGTGGAAGTGTATGCCAAAGCGGCGGAATTGTTTTTCAATGAGGCAGGGCGTCAAGGTTTGAAGTTTGTGCCCACGTGGAGTTGGTGGGCATTTTTTGGGCGTTTTTTCTTTTTTGCTTACCGCAAAAGTTACAAATTTGCGGCTTTGTTTTTTGCAACCGGGCATATTTCACGCAATTTGGATTTGTTTATTCCCAACATTCCTTTTTTGGGCGCTTTGACCAAATTTGGCGTGAAGTGGGGCAATTTTTTGGGGCCGGGCATCACGGCAAAATACATTATTATTCAAGATTTTTTTGAAAAATTAGAAAAAATAAACAATGCGAATTATCCCGAGCACAAAATGGCCAAAGCGGAAAATGATTTTTTAAAAACCGGTGTCAATAAACCTTTTATTTTTTGGGGGTTGATTGCCTTTTTAATATTGGTGGCGGTGGTTTTCTTTTCAGTTAAATTATTGGCGCCGTATTTTTCAATTATTGCAATTGTTGCCATTTATATTTTCTTGCGCAAAATTTGATTGTATAAATCTTTTGTTTTCTCTTTCATTTGTTCCATGGAAAATTCGGTTTTGACGCGTTGCAGTGCTGCTGCGCCAAAGCTTTCTTTCAAATGTGGATTGTCCAAAATTTTGCCAAGTGCGCCTGCCAAGGCTTCTGCATTTTTGGGCGGTGGTGTTAAACCTGTTATGTTGTTTTGATTCACAAAATCCACGCCCGTGCCCAAAAGCGTGCTCACAACTGGTTTTGCCGCCGCCATTGCTTCCAACTGCACCAAACCAAAGGCTTCTGCCGTGGTGACGGAAGGCAAGCAAAACACATCGCAAGCGTGGTAAAAATTGGGCAAATCTTCATCGGCAATGGCGCCCAAAAAACGCACACGTTGATTTAAATTAAGCGATTGCGTCAAGTTTTTTAAAGAATTGGTTAAAGGACCTTGCCCGCCCAAAAGCAAAATGGTGTTGGGTTTTAACTGCGCCATTGCGCGAATCAAAACATCAAAACCTTTGTAAGAAACGTGGCGACCCAAACTGAAAATAATGTTTTTGTTGGAATAAGTTTGGCGAATGTGTTGCACTTTTTGTGTGTCGCATGCAAAAAAACGTTGGGGCGTGCCGTAAGCAATGGTGTGTATTTTGGAAGGATTGACGTATTTTTCTTGTAAAAAAGGTGAGTTTTTGTGGTGCGGTGTGGCAACAATAATTGCTGCGGCGGTTTTTAAAATGCGATTCAAAAACGGGCGGTAAATTTTTAATAATTTTTTTTGCCGAACAATATCCGCGTGCCACGAGATGATGCGCGGAATAGAAGGCGGTAAAAATAAAGACGCCAAATGACTCATCGGGTCTGGAAAATGCAAATGGATTAAATCCGGTTGAAAAGTTTTGCAAATGTGTATGGCTTTGGCAATTAAAGCAGGGGACAAAACCAGCGAACCATCCACATTAAAGCCTGCTGCGCCCATCACTTTTGCTCCGCAAGGCATTGTTGCGTTAAAACTTTGGCGCGTTTTGGATTGCACCAAATTGATGAATGCCACTTCTTGGTGCAACAAATCAATTAAGGTTTGCGCAACGCATTCCACGCCGCCCAAATTGTGTGGTTCATAAAACTTGCCAAAAACCAAAACACGCAAAGGTTTTGTCATTCCGAGAGCATCCAGCTTAATGTTTCAGCAAAATTGGGAATTTTGCGCCATTGCCCAATGGCTTGGGTGAGTTTGTCGGCATTGCCAATGAGGTTTTTAATTTCATTTTGGCGCACCAATTGTGGATTGACTTGAATTTCCATGGTGTGATGGCTTTGGCGTTGCAATTCATCAAAAATGCGTTTTAAAGACAACGAGCGACCCGATGCAATATTGAAAATTCCCGATTGCACATTTTCCGCCAAACCCACATAAGCGCGGGCAACATCGCGCACATCGGTAAAATCGCGTGCCACATCCAAATTGCCCAATTCAATCACTGGGGATTTTTTCTTAAAATGTTCCACCATTTTGGCAATTAAAAAACGCTCGCTTTGGCCAGCGCCTGTGTAATTAAAAGGGCGCGTGATGACAATGGGCAAATCATCAAAACCTTGCAACATCACTTCCATTGCCCATTTGCTTTTGGCGTAATGATTCACCGGATAAGGATGCGTTTTTTCATCCAAAATGCCTTCTTGTTCGCCGTAAATGTTGGCAGAAGAAGGTTGAATAATCACATGGATATTGGGCAAAATGCGGCGCACATTTTCAAATAAGGCGGCTGTGCCGGAAACATTCACCGCATAAAAAGGTGCCACTTGATTTTCCGCCACAAAGCTCAACGCCGCCAAATTCACAATCACATCTGGGGCAAAAAAATAAAGAACCGAAGCAATGGTTTCTGGGTATTTAAAATCCGCAAACAAGCAGTTGGCATTGGCGTGTTGCGCAATGGATGTGGTGCCAAACACAATGTGGTCGCGCGATTCAAAGGCGGTTTTCAAATAAGAACCGGTGAAACTATCCATGCCGATAATCAAAATTTTCATTTTTTTGCTCCATTTGCCAAAAATCCACGGTCGACATTTTATTTTTTTGAAAAAAATATGGCGTTGACCGTGGATTTTTTGATTTTTTTAAAAAGAAAAACCTTTTTCAACGCGTTTTAAATCGGCTTGCACCATCATTTGGGCTAAATCTTGTAAAGCGGTTTGGGCTTGCCAACCCAACACATTTTTGGCGTGAGAAGAATCGCCAATTAACAAATCCACTTCCGCCGGGCGATAAAATTCTTTGGAAACACGCACCACAATGTTGCCGTTTTTTTGGTTTTTGCCGATTTCGTTTTCGTTTTTGCCTTCCCAAACCAAAGGCATATCCAAAGCGGCAAATGCCAATTCCACAAAGTGGCGCACGGTGTGCGTTTGGCCGGTGGATAACACAAAAGTATCCGGTTTTTCCGTTTGCAGCATTTGCCACATGCCCAAAACATATTCTTTGGCAAAACCCCAATCGCGCTTGGCATCCAAATTGCCCAAATAAAGACAAGATTCTTTGCCTAATTTAATGCGGCAAGCGGCATCAGAAATTTTGCGCGTAACAAATTCGCGCCCGCGCAAGGGGGATTCGTGGTTAAACAAAATGCCGCTGGATGCAAAAATGTTGTAACTTTCTCGGTAGTTGATGGTCATCCAATGCGCAAACAATTTGGCAACACCGTAAGGACTTCTGGGATAAAACGGCGTTTTTTCGTTTTGCGGAATGGCTTGCACTTTGCCAAACATTTCAGAAGTGGAGGCTTGGTAAAAGCGAATTTTTGGATTAACAATGCGAATGGCTTCCAACAAATGCAAAGCGCCCAAACCGGTGATGTTGGCGGTGGTAATGGGTTCTTCAAAAGAGACGCCCACAAAACTTTGTGCAGCCAAGTTGTAAATTTCATCGGGCTTGGTTTTGTCCAGCAAGCGAATGGAAGAAGAAGCATCGGTTAAATCGTATTCCACCAATTTCAAATGGGGATGATTTAAAACGTTTAATTCTTCCAAACGCCAAAAATTAACCGAACTGTTGCGCCGATAAGCGCCAAAAACGCGGTAATTTTTTTCTAATAAAAGTGCGGTTAAATAAGCGCCATCTTGCCCAGTAATGCCGGTGATTAAAGCGGTTTTTGCCATTTTGTTTTGTCCTTTGTTGTTTTGTTAATTGCGTCCGTAAATATCTTCAAAACGCACAATGTCGTCTTCGCCCAAATAAGCGCCGGATTGCACTTCTATCAATTCCAAAGGAATGCTGCCCGGATTTTCCAAACGGTGTTTCACGCCCAAGGGAATGTAAATAGATTGATTTTCAGAGAGCAAAATTTCTTCATCCCCTTTGGTAACTTTGGCGGTGCCGATGACAATAATCCAATGTTCCGCGCGGTGATAATGCATTTGCAAGGACAATGCCGCACCGGGATTGACCACAATTTTTTTCACCTGAAAATGATTGCCGCAATCAATTTGCTCATAACTGCCCCACGGACGCACCACGCGTTTTCGTTCATAGGCTTCAATGCGGTTGTGTGCTTTTAAAAACGCCACCACGTTTTTGATGTTTTGCAATTCTTTAAAATCCGCCACCAAAAGCGCATCGTTGGTTTCCACCACCACCATATTGTTTAAACCCAAACACGCCACCAACTTGCTTTCGGCGCGAATATAAGAATTTTGGGTTTTTTCTAAAAAAATATCGCCACTTAACGCATTGCCGTTTTCATCTTTTGGGGACAACGCATAAAGCGCATCAAAAGCGCCCAAATCCGACCAATCGGCAGACAATTCCACAACGCTGGCTTGATGACAAGGTAAATGTTCTGCCACGGCATAATCAATGGAATCCGATGGCGATTGTTCAAAATCGGCTTGATTCAAACGAATAAACTCTGAATTTTGTTTGCCGTTTTTTAAAGCATTTTGGGCGCATTCCAAAATGCGTGGGTTTTGCTTTTGAATTTCTTTTAACCAAAGTGCGCTGTTGAGCAAAAAAATTCCGCTATTCCAAAAATAATTGCCGCTTTGCACATATTCTTGCGCTTTGATTTCTTGCGGTTTTTCAACAAATTGTTTTAATTCAAAAACGCCAGAAGATAAATTTTTGCCTTTTAAAATGTAACCGTAACCCGTATGCGCACTTTGCGGCACAATGCCAAAGGTGATGACTTTGTTTTGTTGCGCTTGCCCAATGCCTTTTAAAACCGCTTGTTGAAATGCCGCTTTGTTGGCAATGACGTGGTCGGATGGCATCACCAACAACAGCGACTCGGGATTATTTTCAACCAAAGCCGCCAAGGTTAAAGCGGGCGCGGTGTTTTTGCCGATGGGTTCCAAAACAATGCGGGCATTGTGGATGTTCATTTGGCGCAGTTCTTCTGCCACTTGGTAACAATAGGCTTCATTGGCAATGACAATGGGCGGATTTTGCGCAAAATCCAAGTTTTCCAAACGGCAAAGTGTGGCTTTTAAAAGGGATTGCGTGCCGTTTAAATTTAAGAGTTGTTTGGGATATTTTTCACGCGACAATGGCCAAAGCCTTGTGCCTGCGCCACCGCATAAAATAACTGGCGTGATTGCCATTTTTTGTTTTCCCCTTTTTCAAAAAAGTCAAGTTGACCGTGGATTTTTAAAAAAAACATTTTTCCACGGTCAACGTGAAAAAAATTTTAATTTTGTTTGGCCAAATAATCTTCTAGCCCGCCCAAATAATCCACAATGTTGCCGTCTCCCTTGATTTCCCAAATGCGGCTGGCAAGAGAAGAGACAAATTCTCTATCGTGCGAGACAAAAATCAACGTGCCGTTGAATTTGTCTAGCGCGTTGTTTAAGGCTTCAATGGATTCCATATCCAAATGGTTGGTGGGTTCATCCATCACCAACACATTGGCGTGGCGCAAAATCAAGCGCCCAAAAACCATTCTGCCTTTTTCGCCGCCGCTTAAAACATTAACCGATTTTTTGGCTTCATCGCCAGAAAACAACAGCCGCCCCAATGTGCCGCGCACCAAGGTTTCCAAATCGCCATCTTTGTCGGCTTCGGTAATATGATTGCGCATCCAATCGGCTAGGCTTTCATTGCTTTCAAATTCTTTGGAATGGTCTTGCGGGCAATAACCCAACTGCGCTTTTTCCGACCATTTGATTGAACCATTTTGCGGCGTTAATTCATTCATGAGGAGTTTTAAAAGCGTGGTTTTGCCCACGCCATTTTCACCAATAATGGCGATTTTTTCGCCCGCTTTGATGGTTAACGTTTGGTTTTGAAAAATTGGTTTGTTTGCTTCATAAGAAAAAGACAAATTTTCAATTTCCACCGCTTGCCGATGCAATTTGTTTTTTTCATCAAATTCAAAACGAATCCACGGATATTGCCGCGAAGAAGGTTGAATGTCTTCGGGTTTGAGTTTGTCAATCAATTTCAAACGGCTGGTGGCTTGTTTGGCTTTGGATTTGTTGGCAGAAAAACGCCGCACAAAATCTTGCAATTCTGAAATGCGCTCTTTGGCTTTGGCGTTGGCGGCATAAAGGCGCTCACGCGCCAAGGTGGAAGCTTGTAAAAAATCATCGTAATTGCCGGCATAAGTGGTGATTTTGCCGTAATCCAAATCCGCCATATGCGTGCAAACTTGGTTTAAAAAATGGCGGTCGTGGCTGATGATAATCATGGTGGAATTGCGCTCGTTTAACAAATCTTCCAGCCATTCAATGGTTTTGATATCCAAATGGTTGGTGGGTTCGTCCAACAACAAAATGTCGGGGTTGGCAAAAAGCGCTTGGCAAAGCAACACGCGCAACTTCCAGCCGGGCGCCACTTGGCTCATTTTGCCGTTGTGTAAAGACAAATCAATGCCCACGCCCAAGAGCAATTCGCCTGCGCGCGCCTCTGCTGTGTAGCCATCAAATTCGGCAAAAACGCCTTCTAATTCTGCCGCGCGCATGTAATCTTCTTCGGTTGAGTCGGGGTTGTCGTAAATGGCGTTTTTTTCTTGTTGGGCTGCCCACATTTCAGAATGCCCCATCATCACCACGTCCAAAACGCGCTCGTTTTCATAAGCGAATTGGTCTTGTTTTAAATAAGCCAAACGCTCCATAGGGTCTTTGGAAACATTGCCGGAAGTGGGTTCTAATGAGCCGCAGAGAATTTTCATTAAGGTGGATTTTCCTGCGCCATTGGCGCCGATTAAGCCATAACGAAATCCGTCTGCGAATTTGATATTGACGTTTTCAAACAAAGGTTTGGCACCAAATTGCATGGTGATGTTGGAAGCGATTAACATTTTTTTAAATGGTTTAAAGAATTAAAAACTTGGCATTCTAGCAAAATGCACTTTTCCACGGTAAACCCAAAATTTTTTTGAAAAAAATTGGGCGTTGACCGTGGATTTTCTCATTTTTTAATTTGTTTTAATTGACACTAATTCTTATTTAACTAAAATTCGCTTTTTGATTTGGAAAAGGTTTGTTATGAATTCCCGCATTTTTACGCTTTCCTTATTGGGTTTTGCCATTGCCAATGCTTATGCCGAAGAATTGACCAGCGAAACGGTGAATGTGACGGCAAAAGGTTATGCGGCGCAGAATTTGGAAGTGCCGATGTCGACCATCGGCTTAACGCAAGAAGAAATCACCCACAAAGGCGCAATGAATGTTGGCGATGCCTTGCGTGGAATGCCGGGCGTTGCGGTCTCGCAAGATAGTGCGCACGGGCAAAATCCGTATATTCGTGGCTTGGGCAAAGAGCGCATTGTGGTGATGGCAGATGGCATTCGTTTAAACAGCGCCGAGCCAAACGGCGCCTTGGCTTCTTTTATTACGCTTGGTTTGGCGGAGCAATTGGAAGTGGTCAAAGGTGCTTCATCCGTTCTTTATGGCACGGGCGCAGTGGGCGGCGTGATTAACGTTTTAATGCCGCAGGCGGTGTTTGACCAGCCCAATCGCGCCCGCGCAAGTTTAATGTTTGATTCTTCATCCACCGGCGGCAAAGGCGCTTTGGTTAGCCAAATGAGTAGCGGCGACCACGCGTTTATGTTCGGCGTCAGTTACACCAATATGGGCGATTTTCGCTCAGGTGCTGGCAAAGAAAACAAAACCGGTTATGATAGCCGCGCTTTTATTGGGCAATACCGCTACCGTTTGAATGCCCAGCACCAAGTGCATGCGAGCATTCAATGGCAAGAAGATAATGATGTTTGGTATGTTGGCTCCAAACGTCCGCATCAAACCAATCGGCAAACGCGCTACACAATGATGCGCTCGCCCGAGCACGCGCGCCGACTTTTTGAAGCGGGTTATTCTTTTAAAGGGCAGGGCGAAAATCCTTTGAATGTTGATGTGCGCTTGTATCGCCAAGCCATTGACCGCGATATGTATAGCTTTGCCAATTGGGTCAATGGCGACATTGTGCAAAATTCGGTTAGTTTTGCCACCAACGGCGTGGATGCCAAAGCGCAGTGGTTGTGGAATGAAAACAATTTGTTGAGTTTTGGCGTGAATGCGTGGCAAATGAAAGCATCGCCCGATGCCAAACAAGCATCAAATGCAGGCGCTGTGAGCAATGCGGCACAGTTGCGTTACCAAAGCAATTTGCCGTTTAAAAACGGCGAAATCACCTCCACCGGTTTTTTTGTGCAAAATGACAGCACATTTGGCGCGTTGAATTTGTTGGCAGGTTTGCGTTACGACAAGGTTCAAGGCGATGCGGATAGTATGAACAACGGCAAACAGACCACGGGTTTAAAGCGCACGGATAATGCGTTGAGCGGTAATTTGGGCGTGATTTATGAAGTCTCTGCCTTGTTTCGCCCTTATGCGCAATATGCCCGCGCTTTTCATGCGCCATTGCTTCGTGAGCGTTACCAATCGGGCGTCAGAAATGATGGTTATTATTACGCAGGCTCGCCCGACATCAAGCCGGAAACCGCCAATCAATTTGAAGTGGGCGCAAAAGGGCAAAATGAATGGGTGAATTACGATGTGGCGCTTTTTTACCAAAACATTTCCAATTACATCTCCGGCAAAATTTTAACGGGGCAAGAAGCAACAAAGGCTTGCCCTAACAATGCCGCTGCGTGTAAGAAAAACGTGAATGTGGGCAAAGCCAGAATTTACGGCATTGACGCTTCTGCCGATTGGCAATTTGTAAATCAGCAATGGCTTTTTGCGCGCTTGTCGGCAATTCGCGGGGAAAACAAAGAATTGAATGAACCGCTTTTTGAAATTCCCGCCGATGAAGTAACGCTTGGTTGGCGCGGTGCGCTGGCGCAAAAAGTCAGCGCCGATTTTGCGCTGCGTTTGGTGCGCGCGCAAAATCGCGTGGCAACCCAATTTACCAGCGGCAATGAAGACAAAACGCCCGGCTTTGCAACGTTTGATTTGGGCGCCACGTGGCGTTATTCCAAAGACGGCAACTTGCGCTTGCAGGTGAATAATTTGTTGGATAAAACTTACCACGAACATTTGGCAGAAGGTTTGCCGGGTTATGAATTAAACGCCAAAGGCAGAAGTTTTCAATTGATTTGGATGGGCAGTTTTTAAAAAAATCCACGGTCAACCCAAAATTTTTTTGAAAAACGCAGGTTGACCGTGGAAAATTGTTTTTAAAAAATAATTTTGGATGAAAAAAATGTTCGGTTTACCGTGGAAAATTGCTGTTTTTTGTTTGGTTTTGGTGTTTTCAAATGTTTTTGCGCAAAATGCGCAAAATCAAAAACTATCTGAGATTCGTTTGAGCGGCCCGGGCGCTTTTTTGTCTTTGCCGTTGATTTATATGGCAGAAAGCGGCGCTTTAAACGATATTGCCGAAAAAACAACCTTTCAATTGTGGAAAAACCCCGACCAACTGCGGCTTTTTGTTTTAGACCAAAAAACGGATTTCATCGCCTTGCCTTCCAATGTGGCGGCGAATTTGTATAACCGCGGCGTGCCGTTGAAACTGGTCAATATTGCCGCTTGGGGCGGGTTGTGGTTGGTTTCCCGCCGTGAAAATGTGGCGCATTTGGCAGATTTAAAAAATGAAGAAATTGCCATTCCTTTTCGCGGCGATATGCCGGACATTTTGTTTCAATTGAATGCGGCAAAGGAAAATTTGAATGTTCAAAAAGATTTTAAAATTCGTTATTTGGCAAACATTTTTGATGCCTTGCAGTTGTTGATTTTGCGCCAAGTAGACCACGCATTGTTGCCAGACCCAGCCGCTTCAATGGCATTAGAAAAATCGCAAAGTTTGCCAGTCAGCGTCATTGCGCCCAAACTTTACAAAGCCTTGCGTTTTGAAACGTTGTTAAAAGAAAATTTTAACAACCAAAAATTGCCACAAGCCGGCATTGCCGCGGTCAATCACGCGGCGCAAAATTTTGCGCTGCAAAACCGCATTTATGCGGAATACCAAAAAGCCTTGGCGTTTTGTGAAGAAAACGCGGCTACTTGCGCCAAAATGATGATGAAATACGCGCCGATGTTATCTACAAACGTGGTGGTTGAATCGCTCAAATCCCGCGATTTGAATCCACAAAAAACGGCGGATGTTGCCAGTGATTTAAAAGAATTTTTTCTTTTATTAAACCAACAAAATCCCAAACTTATCGGCGGCAAAATGCCTGATGATTCTTTTTTTGAATAAAAAAACGAGTTGACCGTGGAAAATTATCGCCGTTTTTTGGCAAGCTTTGGCGCTTATTTGTGGAGCGCTTGGGGCGCGCTTGCCAGCATTGCTTTATTTTTTGCCTTGTGGGCAGCCGCGGCGCAACACTATGGCGCGTTGATTTTGCCAAGTCCAAAAGAATCTTTTTTGCGGCTTTTTGCGCTTTTGGAAAGCAAAGAAAACTGGATACAAATAGGAATCAGCGCGCGGCGCGCCATCATCGGTTTTTTGTTGGCGGCGCTTTGCGGTTCGGTTTTGGGAATTTTGGTGGGTTTATCGCGCAGTGCGGTTTTGTTGACTCGCCCGATTTTAACTTTTTTCATTGGCGTGCCGCCGATTGCGTGGTTGGTTTTGGCGTTGTTGTGGTTTGGAATGAACGATGGCACGCCGATTTTCACCGTTTTTATTGCGTCTTTTCCGCCGATTTTCATCGGTGCATTAGAAGGCACGCGCACATTAGAAGGTGATTTGAAAACCTTAATCCACATTTTTCGTTTGCCATGGTGGATGCGTTTGACCGACCTTTATTTTCCGCACGTGGTGGCGTATTTGTTCCCCGCATGGATTACGGCTTTGGGCGCTTCTTGGAAAATTGTGGTGATGGCTGAATTATTGGCTTGCGATGATGGCATCGGTGCGCTTCTTGCCATTTCGCGCAGCCATTTGGATACCGAATCCTCCATGGCGTGGATTTTGAGTTTGTTGGTGATTTTGTTTGTGTTGGAATATTTGTTTTTAGAACCCATCAAACGCAGGGTAGAAGAATGGCGCGGCTTTTAGTAGAAAACTTATCGCACCGATTTTTTTGGAAAGCGGTGTTGGAAAACGTGAATTTTGAGCTTGAATCAGGCGAAGTGTTGTGTTTGTTGGGACCTTCTGGTTGTGGAAAATCTACGCTATTGAATTTAATCGCCGGGCTTTTGGTGCCGTGGAAGGGCAAAATACAAAACGATTTTCAAAATCCATCATTGGTTTTTCAAGCCCCAAGGTTGTTGCCGTGGCTTTTAACGTGGGAAAACATTGCGCTGGGCTTAAAAGCGCGCGGCGTTTCAAAAAAAGAACGTTTTGAAAAATCCGTGATTTTTGGAAAAAAAATGGGGTTGACCGTGGATGATTTGCATCAATATCCCAGCGCCTTGTCTGGCGGCATGCAAAGCCGTGTTGCTTTGTGCCGCGCTTTTGTGGTGCAACCAGATTTGTTGCTTTTGGATGAACCTTTTTCGGCGTTGGATTGGAGCTTGAAACAAGAACTCTACACATTGCTTGAAATGGAACAATCCAGCGCGCATTTTGCCGCATTGATGATTACGCACGATCCCTTAGAAGCCTTGCGTTTGGCTGACCGCATTTTGATGATGCAAAAAAAAGACGAATCGCCTGCCAAAATTGCGCAGGAATGGCGCATTCCAACCCCAAAAAATGAACGCTGCCGCGCGTGGCTTTCTCAAAAAAGCACGGCATTTTTGGACGAAGTGGCAGCATTGTTTTGAGTAAAGTAAAAAAAATGAAAGCCTTGTGGATTTGCCCCTTTCGTCCGTTTTTCTTTTTAACTGCTTTTTCGGCAATTTTTTTTATCATTATTTGGGTGTTGGGTTTAAACGGATTTTTTCCATTGCCATCAACACTTCACCCTTTTGTGTGGCACGCTTACAGCATTTATTCCGCCACGATTTTTGCCGCCGTGGCAGGTTTTATGTTGACGGCGATTCCGGAATTTACATCAACCCAAAATCCAACAACCCCGCGCGTTTTAAAGTGTTTGGTATTCGTTTGGATTTTGGGGCGCATTGCTTTTCAACTCATTGATTTTTTAAGTATTTTCCCCGCCGCTTTTTTTGATTTAAGCTTTTTAGCCACAATTTTTTATTTAACGGCGCCGGCAATTTGGCAACAAACCCCAAGAAAACACACCAGCTTTTTGTTTTTACAAATCGCTTTATTTTCCGCTGTTTTGGCGTTTTATATGGCGCTTGTTGTGTCGCCCGACTTGGCGCTTAAAATGATTCGCATTTTGTGCCACTTGATGATGGTGTTGGTGATTTTGGCAATGTCGCGCATTTCCATGCGCTTGATGAACGATGTTTTAATACGCCAAGCGAACATTCACACAAGCTATATTGCTCGCCCGCCCAGACGCGCTTTGGCGATTGTGGCAATTTTGTTGTTGTGCATTTCTGAATTTTTGGCGCCACAAGCAGAAGCTACTTTGTGGCTCAAAATTGCTGCGGCTGCTGGCGTTTTTCATGTGTTAAGCGATTGGCATATTGGGCGCGCCATTTTTTCACGCTGGACAATGATGGGCTACATTGCTTATTTTTCTATTGCTTTGGGCTATTTGTTGGAAGGTTTTTTGCCGCTTTTTTTTGATTTTGAGCCGTTGAATTTTGGTTTGCATTTGCGAACGATTGCGGGTTTGGGTTTGGCAATTTTGCTGGTGATGTGCGTGGCAGGCAGAATGCATTCGGGTTGGGGGTTGGATGTTCGCCCGTGGATAATTTTTGCTGCCATTTTTATTTTTGCCGCCGCTTTGTTGCGTGAGATTTATTCTTTTTTGGGTTTTTCTTTTTTAATTGCCTCCGCTATTTTTTGGTGCGCTGCATTTTTGCTTTATCTTATTTTCAGCCCACATCTTTTTTTAAAACGCCCCGATGGCAAAAGCGGTTGCGATGATTCCAATTGATAATGATTTTCCACGGTCAACCTAAAATTTTTTTGAAAAAAATTGGGCGTTGACCGTGGAAAAAAGTGTTTTGATTTTGTTTGAACGCCCAAAAAAGAAAAGACCTCGGCATTGCACGAGGTCACATCTGTTGCATCTTTAAGCTTGTTAGCATCCAGAGCACATATCTCAATCAACTTTGTTTTACTATCTATCAGTTGTGATAAAAAGTCAAATATTTTTTTGAAAGGAAAACAAAATGAACAAACCACTGCGTTTTGCTTTTGATTTGGGCAGCACTTCTTTGGGCTGGGCTGTTTTGGGTTTAAAACAAATAGAAGGGAAGTTTTTGCCCGATTCAATTATTAAAGCTGGTGTGCGCATTTTTAGCGATGGTAGAGACCCGCAAAGTGATAAATCGCTTGCGGTAAATAGGCGTGAGAAGCGCGCGGCACGGCGCAGACGCGACCGTTTGTTAAAACGCAAAAACAAGATGATGCGCTTGTTGGTGGATGTTGGTTTTTTTCCAAAAGATTTGAATGCGCGCAAAGCGCTGGAAAAGAAAAATCCTTATGCTTTGCGGGCAAAAGCATTGGATGAGGCATTAAGCAAGGAAGAGATGGCGCGCGCTATTTTTCATTTGAATCAGCGGCGCGGGTTCAAAAGCAATCGCAAATCCGACTCCAAAGAAACACAAGGCGCATTGAAAACAGCCATTGCCGATTTAACAGAACAAATTGACCTCAATGCCGCCGATGGCAAAGCCAGAACATTGGGTGAGTTTTTGTGGCGGCGTATGCAAAAAGGGCAGGGCGTGCGTGCGCGTCATTTTGAAGAAAAGCAAGTGGAAAATGGCAAGTCCAAAATAAAAAAATATTACGACCTTTATGTTGACCGCGCGATGGTGGAAGCTGAATTTGATGCCATTTGGGCAAAGCAAATGGCATTTTCTCCCAATGTTTTTACTGCCGAGATTGGCAACAAACTCAAAGATTGTTTGCTTTTTCAACGCAAATTGCGTCCTGTTCAAGTCGGGCGTTGTTCTTTGGAACCAGAAAAAGAGCGCGCACCACTTGCATTGCCTTTGCAACAGCGTTTTCGGATTTTGCAAGAAGTCAATAATTTGCGCATTTTGAACAAAGATTTGAGCCAAACGCCGTTGAGCTTGGAAGAACGCAACATATTGTTGGATGCTTTGGAAAAAAATGCAAAACGCACGTTTATACAAATTAAAAAGTTGCTTCAATTGCCTGGCGATGTTGCTTTTAATTTAGAAAGCGAAAATCGCACAGAATTAAAAGGTAATGCCAGCACGGCACTTTTGAGCAAAAAAGAGTTGTTCGGAGCCAAATGGTTTGAATTTTCAATAGAAGAGCAGACAACAATTGTTGAAAAACTCTTAAACGAAGAGAGCGAACCCGAATTGATGGCGTGGTTAGAAGCGCAATATGGTTTTGGTATTGAAACTTGCCAAAAAATTGCCCGCGCCAACTTGCCCGAAGGTTATGGCAATTTAAGCAAAGAAGCGTTGGAAAAAATTGTGCCTGAATTAGAAAAAGCGGTTATCACTTATGACAAAGCCGTTTTGAAAGCAGGTTATGAACACCATAGCCGATTAAATGAGTTTGGCGAGGTTTGTGGCAAAACTTTTGATACGGGTTTGACTTTTACAGACAACGCCACAGGCGAGGTTAAGCACATTTATGCTTATTTTGAATTGCCTTATTATGGCGAGTGTTTAACGCGCCATGTGTCTTTTGGTTCAGGCGTGCCATCCGATTCGGTTGAAAAACGTTTTGGCAAAATTGCTAATCCAACCGTGCATATTGCGCTTAATCAAGTGCGTTTGGTGGTGAATGCTTTGCTCAAACGTTATGGTCATCCCAAAGAAATTATTATTGAATTGGCTCGGGATTTAAAACAAAGCAAAGCCCAAAAGGCAGAAGCACAAAAAAAACAAAAAGCCAACCAAGAACGCAACAACCGCTTACGTAAAGCAGTTGCCAAAGTTTTGAATTGTTTGGAAGAAAACGTCAAACGCGCCGACATTGAAAGGCTTATTTTGTGGGAAGAATTAAGCAAAGATCCGGCACAGCGGCGCTGCCCTTATAGCGGCAAAATGATTAGCATAGAAATGGCGCTCAACAATGAAACGCAAATTGAACACATTTTGCCGTTTTCAAGAACATTGGACGATTCTTTAAACAACAAAACCTTATCCACCAGAAAAGCTAATCAAGCCAAGGCTCGCCGCACGCCTTTTGAAGCCAAAGGCGATTTTGAAGCGCAAGGCTGGCATTGGGAAGAGATTTTGCAACGTGTGAAAAATATGCCGCACGCCAAGCAATGGCGCTTTTTGGAAGATGCCATGCAAAAATACAACGCGGAAAATGATTTTGCCGCACGTGCTTTGAACGATACGCGTTATTTGAGCCGCATTGCCAAGGAGTATTTGAGTTTTGTTTGTCCACAAAATACACGCGCCATCCCCGGGGCAATGACCGCAAAATTGCGCAAAGAGTTTGGTTTGAATGATGTTTTGGGATTAAATGGAGAAAAAAATCGCAACGACCACCGCCATCACGCCGTGGATGCGTGTGTGATTGGCATTACCGACCAAGGAATGTTGCAACGTTTTGCCAAGGCGAGTGCAGATGCAGAAAAAAAATCTTTGCAACGTTTGGTAGAAAATATGCCTTTGCCGTGGTCAACTTACAGAGATCATGTTCAGCGCGCTGTGGACAACATTTTTGTTAGTCACAAACCTGACCACAACTATGAAGGGCAAATGTTGCAAGAAAGCGCCCACGGCTTAAAAAATTGGGGCACGCCTCAAGCGTGCGTTAAAAAAGCCAAAGGCAGTGCAGACAAAAACAACATTTCAATAAATAGCGTTGTGCCCATTTGTGAACCCAGCCAAAATGCGCGGCACGGTGTGGATTCTGATGGCAATCCTTTGCCTTACAAAGCCTATGTGGGTGGCAGCAATTACTGCATTGAAATTGTGAAAAACGAAAAAGGCAAATGGCAAGGCGAGGTAATTTCTACTTTTAAAGCCTACCAAATTGTTCGTCAATCGGGTGAAAAACGCCTGCGCGATCCCAATTGGAGCCAAAGCGGCAAACCCTTGGTGATGCGTTTGATGATCAACGATTGCGTGCGCATGGGAACAGACGTTGTGTTTCGTGTGGTGAGCATTCGCACGGATGGACGAATTACTTTTGCGCCTATTCATGAAGCCAACGTGGACAAACGCAATACAGAAACCGGAAAGCGCAAAAAACTTCAAAAAAATAATCCGTTGACCGTGGAAAATGCTCAGGATGTGGATAATTTTGAATACACCACAATAAAAGCAAGTTCACTGCAAAAAGAAAATGGGCGCAAAGTGACCATTTCCCCCATCGGTCAATTGCGTGAATACAAACTCAAGGAGTGAAAACAATGATCGGGCGCATTGTTGAAATTGCTGAAAATAATCGCCATTTGGCTGTTTTTTATGGTTTTATGGTGATAAAAGAATCCAAAACACAAACGGAAATCAAACGCATTGCTTTGGATTCTATTGTGGCAGTTATTGGCAATGCGCATGGTCTTTCTTATAGCAATAATCTTTTGGTGGCGCTGGCCAAAGAAGGCATTCCTTTTGTGCTTTGTGCAGCCAATCACAATGCGGTGGGAATGCTTTTGCCTTTGGATGACAATTTTGAACAATCGCGCCGAATTGATGCGCAAATCAAAGCCAAATTGCCGGTGCATAAACGTTTATGGTCGCAAGTGGTGCGTGCCAAATTAGAACAACAAGCTTTGCTTTTAGAACGTTTGGGCATTTCTTGTGAAGTTTTGTGGCGTTTGTCGCGAAGTGTTAAAAGTGGTGACCCGCAAAATTTGGAAGCACAAGGCGCACGTTATTATTGGCAACGTTTATTTGGCAAAAATTTTAGGCGAGATAGGCATTCGGGCGCTATCAATTCCCTTTTAAATTATGGCTACACCATTTTGCGTGCAACCGTAGCGCGGGCAGTGGTGGCAGCTGGTTTACATCCTTCTATTGGTTTGCATCACGCCAATGCCAGCAATGCAATGCGTCTGGTGGATGATTTGATGGAACCTTTTCGCCCGATGGTGGATTTGGTCGTTTTTAAGCTGGCACAAAATGGCGTTTTGGAAGTTGCTGCGGATGCCAAACGTGCTCTGGCAAAGGTTGCTTATTATGATATGCAAACACAAAATGGCACAACACCGGTGATGGTTTGTGCGCAAAAATTAGCGGTTTCACTGGCACAAGTTTATTTGGGAGAACGGCGCGATTTGGAATTGCCATTGCCGCAATTGCCTGATGAATTGTTTGAAATAAAGGACGAATTTTGCTAACGGGATACCGCATTATGTGGATTTTGGTGATGTTTGATTTGCCGGTTGTTCTTGCCGAAGAACGCAAGGCGGCGAATGATTTTCGCCATCTCTTATTAAAATTGGGTTTTGAGATGAGTCAATTCAGTGTGTATATGCGTTTTTGCACGAGTCCTGCGCAATTAGAAACTTATTGCAAGCATATTGAAGAAAGTTTACCGCCGGGCGGCAATGTGAAAATTATACAAATTACGGACAAACAGTATGAGCGCATTATTAATTTTCGTGGCAAATCGCGCCAAGAGAAAAATAAAACGCCGGATTTGTTTGAATTGTTGTAGCGTCAAAACGATTTTTTTGGAATAAAAAAGCAAATAACCCCTTGAAAATCAAGGGGTTATTTGCTTGCTATTATAGCAGATTGAGATATGTGCTCTGGCTGGAACATGCGAATGGGCGATTGTTCGACGAGCAAGATTATAGCAGATTGAGATATGTGCTCTGGCTGGAACTTTAAAGCAGATTTTGCCCAACTTGCCGCGATTATAGCAGATTGAGATATGTGCTCTGGCTGGAACTATTCCAAAGCGAGAGAGCATTCACGGCGAATTATAGCAGATTGAGATATGTGCTCTGGCTGGAACCCGCCTGTGCGGGCATTGTTTTGCGCGTTTATTATAGCAGATTGAGATATGTGCTCTGGCTGGAACTGTTTCATCAACGTTAAGTTTTTTCGTAAAATTATAGCAGATTGAGATATGTGCTCTGGCTGGAACAAAAACGAAAAAAATATCAACAAAAGAATTATTATAGCAGATTGAGATATGTGCTCTGGCTGGAACTTCATTAAAGCCCACCCCCATAACGCACTGATTATAGCAGATTGAGATATGTGCTCTGGCTGGAACTTTTGATTAAGGCACTTGCAAGCGCACTTTATTATAGCAGATTGAGATATGTGCTCTGGCTGGAACCAAATTGATTTGCCATCATTAGATTCCAAAATTATAGCAGATTGAGATATGTGCTCTGGCTGGAACTTTAAAATGCCATTTAAACTTGCTTTATTTATTATAGCAGATTGAGATATGTGCTCTGGCTGGAACATAAGATTCCAAATTGTTGGATTCCCGCGCATTATAGCAGATTGAGATATGTGCTCTGGCTGGAACTCTCTTATTGCTTTGCTTGAAGCTTCTTCTATTATAGCAGATTGAGATATGTGCTCTGGCTGGAACGACCTTTGCGCCATCGCCCGTTGTGGACACATTATAGCAGATTGAGATATGTGCTCTGGCTGGAACAATTGATTTTTGGGGGTCGCTATCTATTAATTATAGCAGATTGAGATATGTGCTCTGGCTGGAACATAAGATTCCAAATTGTTG
>ERZ1035025.43-NODE-43-length-82783-cov-14.130814_pt1 | contig 82783 bp, 77 predicted proteins | sample MGYA00520619_ERZ1035025 | MGnify/ENA primary metagenome ERZ1035025 (study PRJEB33766, sample SAMN09781742) | gut metagenome | biome: gut microbiome | host: Homo sapiens | place: Madagascar | study: EMG produced TPA metagenomics assembly of the PRJNA485056 data set...
ATCAGTTCATTATAAAAGTCTTAGATTTTTGTCTTGACAACTGAACCACTATACTTGCAGGTTCCTTACCACAAAAACAATTTAAGATGTTAGTTGGATGGCTTGCGCTTCATGAAGATGAGGCTTATGCAGCATGGAATAAAGCAGTTCGTGGAGAACATTTTGATAAGATAAAACCACTTTAAGAAATGGAGGTATAATATATGTTTACGTTGAATGGAATAGTATATGCTAGTGAAAAAACTGAGAATATTCAGATTATCAATGCTAAACCATTAGATGATATGATAATGATTCTTACATTTTCTACAGGAGAACAAAGATTATTTGATGCAACTGTATTAGAAGGTCCTGCATTTGAGCCTTTATCAGATGAAAAAATTTTTAAAAATTGTAAGATAGTAGATGGTACAGTTACTTGGATGGATGAAGAAATAGATTGTGCGCCAGAGTGGATGTATGCAAATAGTTATAGTTATCCGGCATTGCAGTCAGCAGTTTAGTATAAACTTACAGTACTTAAGTGCCCTGAGACCTTAAGAAGTCAGAAAAGAAAGATAACTAATAGATTAACAAAAATAAAATACAAATTTAACGTATAGAATAAGTATAAAAGTATTTGCATTATTATGTGGTTCATTGTATTATAATAATATAGTGAATAAGAAAGGAAAGAAGGTGGATATTATGTCAACAGTAAAACCAATTCAAGCAACACCTGAATTAAAAGGGAAAGATGCTATTGCTGTATTATTGCAAGTTAATAAGAAACCTACACAGGAAGCAATGAAACGTAATCAGATGTTGAGTAGTGTCCTTGCAAATATACGGAAATAATGAATTATTTAACAGAAGATGAAGTAATGAACATTCAAAATACTGTGAGATTATTGTCAATTGATGATATTGATGATGTCTCACAGTATTTGTTTAATGCAAATATTGAAGAATATAACGATTTTCTTAATATTGCAAAATTACAGAATAATTTTCGAGTTTTAACAAAAGGGCATCCAAGAGGGTGTCTTTTTGTTGTTGAAGAACTGTATGTGACTTAAAAGAGACTGTGCAGGAGGCGTTTAAAGAGATAATCTCTGATGGGGTTTATGCGGAGATGCTTTGGGAGTAGATGAGATTTTAAATTTAGTCCCCATCCTTCTTGTATAACACACAAAATCATGCTACAATTTTAATACAATATATTACAAAAACAGGAGGAAAAGTTATGAAAAAATTGACGAAGATTTTTGCTGTTGCAATGGTAGTATTGATGGCATTTTCAATTCAGATGCCGGTTTCTGCTGCGACAGAAAAAGCTACAACAACAGAAGGTGTTTGGGGGAAACTTGGATATCTTGATTCAAAATATGCAGAGATTGACTGCTATGACAAGATAGATGAGGAATTTGAGGTACAATTACGTGATTACAAAGGAAAACTCATCGACTGGGACAGAGATGTAGTTGGTGTTATTTTCTCTGTGAAAAAGAATAAATTATATTCTTTTAGATTAAGAGGAGTAAAGGCAGATTATGAGAATGCAATTGAAGATGAAATACCATATGTGCCATATACTCCATGGTCTAATTCTGTATACTTTACAACAGCAGAATACAAAACAGCACAGGTAAAAAAATCCAAGAAGATCAAGGTCACAGTACCAAAAGTTGCAGGAATCAGTAATTACAAAGTGTATATGTCTTTAAAGAAGAACAGCGGATTCAAGAAGGTTACGACATTAAAATCAGGAAAATCAACAACAGTAACAAAATTTAATAAAAAGGCATTAAAAGCAAAGAAGACATATTATTTCAAATTTGTGCCAAATAAAGGAACAACGAAAGTAAAAAGCTGTCGTTTAAAATAAGTATAAAAATTGCACAAAAACTCATCGTAATTGTTAAAGATTATTGATGGGATTGATGGTTCTGATGAAGAAGATGGATTGGTCCTACCGTCATTTCCTAGAAAATGGCAATATGGATTGAAGAAATACAGATCATTTGATAAAATATACATAGAAAATACAAAATACAGAATACAAAGAAGGAGTATGAAATACAATGATGCATCTTTTAGGAACTATCGCAATGATTTTAGTATTAAGCTTAATGATCGCTGGACTTTTAAAATTAAATTATAAAGATTTATGGGTATCTGAAGACAAGAAAGTCAATGAGCCAGGGGTAAGAACATTAAGAAGTGCCAGCTAAATAAAAACAAATAATTTAATACATAAGTTAAGAAAAAAACAAGGTATTTTAAGAGAAAATGCCTTGTTTTTTTACATTTGTCTGTTATACTTCTATAGAATAAAGAAAACAAAGACAGAAAGGAGACATGATATGTTACTGCAAAAGATAAAATACCTTTCATTTTTTATAAAACAGGATATGATGCAGCCATTGAGATATCTGATCGTTGCATGCAGCATTGGAATGGTCTTTATCATGCTGTTAAAGATGTATTCCATGCTCTTTCCACAGGGAAGAGATTTCCACAGAAAGAAATATATCTGGACACTTATTTTGATCTATGCGATCGTATTTATTAATGTAGGATTTTTCTCAAGAGAGCCTGGAACAAGGACGGAAGTGAGTTTAAAACTTTTTGAGACATGGGGGAATTCCATGACCGCGCATGCTTATTTTGTGGAAAATATTATTATGTTTATTCCATATGGGGTTTTACTGCCGATCGCATTTCAAAAGATTCGAAAGATATGGATGTGTGTAGGGAGTGCCTGCCTGATCAGTTGTACGCTTGAGGTTATGCAGCATATCACAGGAAGAGGATATGCGCAGATCGATGATGTAATGACAAATACCGTCGGAGCGGCAGTGGGTTATATCATTTGGAAGATTTTTGACAAATTGCGTCTGGTTTTTTTGAGAAAACCATGATATACTAACTAAGTTACTGAGGTGTTTTCCGAGACTGCTGAAAAGCCGATTACAGCATATCTGTGTTAAAAAGCATGAAGATAAGCGGTAGCGTAGTCGTTTTTTCAGTTGTTTCGGCGCCTTAAGACAAAGAATATAAAGGAGACGAACTATGACAAAACAGTTTAGCATGGAACTTGCAGGACGTACACTGATGGTTGAAGTTGGACGTGTTGCAGCACAGGCAAACGGTGCAGCATTTATGCACTATGGTGATACTGTTGTATTATCTACAGCAACAGCATCTGAAAAACCTAGAGATGGGATTGATTTCTTCCCATTAAGTGTAGAATATGAAGAGAAATTATATGCAGTAGGTAAGATCCCGGGTGGATACTTAAAGAGAGAAGGAAAACCTTCTGAGAATGCGATCCTTACAGACCGTGTGATCGACCGTCCAATGAGACCACTGTTCCCAAAAGATTACAGAAATGACGTTGCATTAAACAACTTAGTTATGTCTGTAGACCCAGATTGCAGTCCAGAACTTACAGCTATGCTTGGTTCTGCCATCGCAACAGCAATCTCTGACATTCCATTTGACGGACCTACAGCATCTACAATGGTAGGACTGATCGATGGAGAATTCGTGATCAACCCAACTTCTGCACAGAAAGAAGTTTCTGATCTTGCATTAACAGTTGCATCTACAAGAGAGAAAGTTATTATGATCGAAGCTGGTGCAAATGAAGTACCGGAAGATGTGATGTTAGAAGCAATCTTCAAAGCTCACGAAGTAAACCAGGAGATCATCAAATTCATTGATACGATCGTTGCTGAATGTGGAAAAGAAAAACATGACTATGAACATCACATCGTAGATCCAGAGATGTATGATGATATGGTAGCTTTCATTACTCCAGAAGCAATGGAAGAAGCTGTATTTACAGATGACAAACAGACAAGAGAAGCAAATATTCGTGCGATCGAAGAAAAATTAGAAGAAAGATATGCTGAGAATGAAGAATGGTTAGCTCAGATCGGTGAAGCTGTTTACGCATTCCAGAAGAAGACTGTCCGTAAGATGATCTTAAAAGACCACAAACGTCCAGACGGTCGTGATATCAAACAGATCCGTCCACTGCATGCAGAAGTTGACTGCCTGCCAAGAGTTCATGGATCTGCATTATTCCAGAGAGGACAGACTCAGGTTATGACAGTGACAACACTTGGATCATTATCTGAAGCACAGCGCCTTGACGGAATCGATGTAACAGAAACAACAAAACGTTATATGCATCACTATAACTTCCCTTCTTACTCTGTAGGAGAGACAAGACCAAGCAGAGGACCAGGACGTCGTGAGATCGGACATGGTGCATTAGCAGAACGTGCATTAGTTCCAGTATTACCAAGTGAAGAGGAATTCCCATATGCGATCCGTACAGTATCTGAGATCATGGAATCTAACGGATCTACATCTCAGGGAAGTATCTGTGCTTCATCCCTGTCTTTAATGGCAGCAGGTGTTCCAGTGAAAGCTCCAGTTGCAGGTATCTCTGTAGGACTTGTTACAGGAGAAGGAGATGACGATTACATCATCTTAACAGATATTCAGGGATTAGAAGACTTCTTTGGAGATATGGACTTTAAAGTAGCTGGTACAGACAAAGGTATCACAGCGATCCAGATGGATATCAAGATTCATGGATTAACAGAACAGATCATCCGAGAAGCAATCGCAAGAACAAAAGAAGCAAGAACATACATCCTTCATGATGTTATGAATCCAGTGATCCCAGCTGCAAGAGATCACGTTGGAGAATATGCTCCAAAGATCTCTCAGTATACGATCGATCCTGAAAAGATTTCAGAAGTTATCGGTAAACAGGGTAAAACGATCAATGGAATCATTGATGCAACTGGTGTTAAGATTGATATTGATGAAAGCGGACGTATCGATATCTTAAGCGAAGATCAGGCAATGATCGACAAAGCGATCAGCATCATCAAATCTATCGTAGAGCCATTGAATGTCGGAGATATCTACGAAGGTGAAGTTGTAAGAATCATGAACTTCGGTGCATTTGTACAGCTTTCTCCAAACAAAGATGGAATGATCCATATTTCTAAACTTTCTAACGAGAGAGTAGAGAAAGTAGAAGATGTCGTTAATATCGGAGACAAAGTAGCTGTCAAAGTATTAGAGATCGACAAGATGGGAAGAATCAATCTGAAATTAGAAGAAAAGATTGAAGACTAATTAAGAATTATCAAACAGCTTTTTGTATGCGAAAGTGTATGAAAAGCTGTTTTTTTGAGCCTGGAAAGGATAAACAAGAAATGAGACATATTATATTAGCATCAGCATCTCCAAGAAGAAAAGAAATCTTACAGCTTGCAGATCTTTCTTTTAATATCATGCCAAGTGATGCTGAAGAGATTACGACAAAGACAGAACCGCAGGAAGTCGTAATGGAACTTGCATCCATTAAGGCAAAAGATATTTATGAACGATCAGACAAACAGAGCATGGTTGTTGGAGCAGATACAGTGGTAGCTTATAAAGGGCAGATCTTAGGAAAACCATCAGATGAAGAAGATGCCAGAAGAATGTTATCTATGTTAAGCGGCCAAACGCATGAAGTGTATACAGGAGTGTGTGTGATCGAAGATGGTCAGATAAAGACATTTTATGAAGAGACAAAAGTAACATTTTATGAGATCAGTGAAGATGAGATCGATCGCTATATCGGGACAGGAGAACCGATGGATAAAGCGGGATCTTATGGAATTCAGGGAAAGGCAGCTGTCTTTATTAAAGGAATCGAGGGAGATTACTATAATGTCGTAGGATTTCCAATCGCTAGATTTTTGCATGAGATTACAAAATAGGGATGTATTTTTTAAAAATATGGTGTAAAAACCTTTGACGGTACCTATAAATCTCTGTTATGATGTGAGGTAAAGGAAAAAACAGACAGACCGATTAGAAAGGGATTAGAAGAATGAGCAAGATTGCGATCGTAACAGATAGTAACAGCGGAATTACTCAAAAAGAAGGTAAAGAACTTGGAATCTCAGTGATTCCAATGCCATTTTATATTAATGAAGAATTATATTTTGAAGATATTACATTAACACAGGAAGAATTTTATCAGAAGCTGAGCGAAGATGAAGATATCAAGACATCACAGCCGGCACCTGGAGACGTTTTAGATCTGTGGGAGAAGTTATTAGAAGACTACGATGAGATCGTACACATCGCAATGTCCAGCGGACTGAGCAGTTCTTGTGCAACAGCAGCGATGCTTGCAGATGATTATGATGGGAAAGTTCAGGTCGTTGATAACCAGAGAATTTCTGTCACACAGAGACAGTCAGTGTTAGATGCCATGAAATTAGCGGAGGAAGGAAAATCAGCAAAAGAGATCAAAGAGATCTTAGAAGCAGACAAACTGGATTCTGGAATCTATATCATGGTTGATACATTAAAATACCTGAAGAAAGGTGGACGTGTCACATCAGCTGGAGCTGCGATCGGTACAGTTCTTGGAATCAAACCGGTATTGCAGATCCATGGCGAGAAATTAGATGCCTTTGCGAAGACAAGAGGTGTCAAACAGGCGAAGAAAAAGATGATCGCTGCAGTAAGAAAAGAATTAGAAGCACGTTTCCCAGATGGAGATTTTGGCAAACACGCATATCTTCAGTCTGCGTATACAAAGGATGAAGAAGCAGCTCTTAAATGGAAAGAAGAACTGATGGCTGAATTCCCAGGAATGGAATTCCATCAGGACCCATTATCTTTAAGTGTAGCATGCCATATTGGTGCGGGTGCATTAGCGGTAGCATGGACACATAAGATTGAGGACTAATGTGATCAAAATGTAAAGAAGAGATGAATTTTAAGTGAAAACCCTGTGCAAGGATGGCACAGGGTTTTCTTTTGTGTTACAATACATTAAATTTAAATACAAAAGAAAGACTAGAATACAGGAGGTGGTTGTTTCATGGATATGAAAAAAGTATTGAAATATGCAATGGAAATTGGGAAATGCATGCTGATATCAGGAGCAGGTGTTTCGAGAGTGGAAGATACCATCTCAAGAATCTGCAAAGCATATGGAGCAAAGGAAGCGAATGTATTTTCAATCACATCAAGTATTGTGACAACGATCGAAGATGAGAGTGGAGAAACATTAACGCAGACAAAGCGTATCAGATCGTATAAGACAGATTTTATGAAACTGGACGAATTAAATCAGTTATCAAGATATATGTGCAGACAGCTTCCAGAAGAAGAGGAAGTAAGACGAAAGATCACAGAGATCAAAAAAGGGAAAGTAGTATTTTTTACAGAGGAAGTTTTGACATCTGCGGTGATTGCAGCGGCTTGGACTTCATTTTATGGTGGTGGCATCACAGAAGGTATCATAGCAACCATCGCAGGGGCACTTGTGACGATCCTTGCCAGATATATAAAGATTCTTGCACCAAATGAAATGGTATTAAACTTTTTATTATCGTTCTTTGTTGCATCATTTGCATATATCAGTGCAAGTTTGGGATTAACTGAGGATTATGGTAAGATCATTATCGGAAATATCATGCTGTTAGTTCCGGGAGTTGCATTTGTCAATGCTCTTAGGGATATGATCGGCGGGGATATGATGTCAGGAATCTTAAGGGTATGTGAATCGGTATTGCTTGCAGTCTTTCTTGCCGCTGGGTCTTTCATGGCACTGGTATTCTGGGGAGGTGTATTGTAAATGAAAACAGAGATCATACAGGTACTGGCAAGTTTTGTTGGAAGTTTTGGGTTTGCAGTACTTTACAATCTTCGAGGGAAAAAGCTTTGCATGGCAGGAATCTCAGGAATGGTGTCATGGATCGTATATCTGATCGTGTGGAATGAGATGCCAAGTGTATTTGCGGCCAATTTAGCTGCTGCTGCGGCTGCGACGATCTATGCGGAGACAATGGCAAGAATCTTAAAGACACCAGTAACTGTATTTTTGATCACAGGGATCATTCCGCTGGTGCCAGGTGGAAATCTTTATTATACGATGAACTATGTACTTGCCAAGCAGTGGCACTTGTTTTCTTTATATGGACAGAAAACATTGCTGATCGCAGTGGCAGTTGCGGCAGGGATTATGGTGGCTTCGTCTGTTTATGGAATTTGTGCTTCTGTATGGAAGTACTGCAGAAAGGAAGGGATTAAGATCAAATAAAAATGGAATGATCACAAAAGATCAGGCATAAGATAAGAAAAACGGAAGTATTCAGTGATCTTATGGAACAAGATGAGAAGTTTGAGAATCAATTAAATCTGGCATTAGATCTTGATGAAGAAGAACGAGAAAAATCCGAAGATCTGGATGCAGGATATGATAAGGTAACTGGGAAGTGGGAAGTTATCTTCCGCTATACAGGGAAGCTTGATACGATCAAACGAACAGACACGACAGTAATCGAACCGCTGAGCATGGGCTATGCGATCGCATATATCAAAGAAAATGAGTTAGATACATTTTCAAGAAATGAGCAGGTTATTTTTATAGAAAAACCGAAAAATTTATTATTAAACCGACAGGCATCCATTGCCGCGTCCTGCATGCTGTCGGTAAAAAATCCACCTCTTTCATTGAATGGAAGGGGTGTTTTTGTTGCGGTCATTGATACGGGGATTGATATTTTTCATCCGGATTTTATTGATGAGAATGGAAATACGAAGATTTATGAACTGTGGGACCAGACGGTTTCGGGAGTGCCGCCGTCACCATTTGTAAATGGAAATTTGTATACAAGGGAAGAAATCAATGAGGCACTTCATGCAGAAAAAGGAAGGTTTACATTTGCAAGTCGTGATAATTCAGGGCATGGAACCCATGTAGCATCCATCTGTGCAGGAAGAAATGGTGTGGCACCACAGGCGGAACTGATCGTTGTAAAGCTTGGTGATACAAAGGAGCAGGGATTTCCAAGGACAACGCAGCTGATGACGGCATTGCAGTATGTACTTGATAGGGCATCAAAGCTTCGAAAGCCAGTTGCCATCAATATCAGCTATGGGCATAATTATGGAGATCACAGAGGAAATTCGCTGCTTGAAACTTTTATTTCACAGATTGCAAGTCAATGGAAGTGTGCGATCTGTATCGGAACAGGCAATGAAGGAAACAGCGGGCGGCATAATCAGGGAAGAGTTACAAGGCAGGCAGAACAAATTATCTTTGATATCGCACTGTTTGAACAGAATTTAAATCTTCAGATCTGGAAAGATTTTGTGGATGAATACAAGATCATTTTGTCATCGCCATCAGGAATTTCATATGAGATCACAGATCAGCAGGGAAAATCACAGTATACATACAGGAATACGACTGTGTTTGTATACAATGGCTATCCGACACCATATAATGCCAGGCAGGAAATCTATTTTAGTTTTATACCGATAGAAGGAAACTATATAGAAAGCGGACAGTGGAAGATAGAAATATCACCAATTGATATAAAAAATGGAGAATATCAGATGTGGCTTCCAGTATCTGCAGGGAGTAATCAGGAAACGCGGTTTTTGGAGCCGGATAAAGTATTTACCTTAACGATACCATCAACCGCAAGAAATGTGATCTCTGTCGGGGCTTATGATGTCAGATATCAGACATACGCTGACTTTTCGGGGAGAGGGGATCAGAAATTTTGTGTCAATAAGCCGGATCTTGTGGCACCGGGAGTCGGGATACTGGCGGCTGCACCGGGCGGCGGGGAAAGTGTTTTGTCAGGAACTTCTATGGCAGCACCGTTTGTGACAGGGTCGGCAGCACTTTTGATGGAATGGGGAATTGTAAAAGGTAATGATCCTTATCTTTATGGGGAGCGGATGAAGGCTTATTTCCATAAGGGAGCGAGAAAAATGAATGGGTTTAATACTTATCCAAGTAACGAAATTGGATATGGGCGGTTATGTACAGCGGAAAGTTTGTATAGGTAAAAATGCTTTATGAAAAAAAATACAACTAATATCCGCAATTTTTGTATCATATTTCCATTTTATATGATAAAATTAATATCATACTGGGAATACGAAAGGGGAAGAGACAATCATGAAAACAGAAAGATTTGACAAGAAACTGTTCAAACAGGAAGTACTCAATAATCTGAAGACTCGTTTCAGAGTGGAGCTTGATAATGCATCCCAGCAGCAGATTTATCAGGCAGTCGCTTATGCTCTGAAAGAGTGGATCATTGAAGATTGGATGGATACTCAGAAGACTTACGAAGAGAAAGACCCAAAGATTTTATATTATATGTCCATGGAATTCCTGATGGGAAGAGCACTTGGAAACAACCTCATTAACATGAGTATGTATGATGGAGTGAAAGAAGCGTTAGATGAATTAGGTGTAGACCTTAATATGGTAGAGGACCAGGAACCAGACCCAGCCCTTGGTAATGGTGGACTTGGACGTTTAGCAGCATGTTTCTTAGACTCACTTGCAACACTTGGATATGCAGCATATGGATGCGGAATCCGTTATCAGTATGGTATGTTCAAACAGAAGATCAAAGACGGATATCAGGTAGAAGTACCAGACGAATGGTTAAAGAATGGAAATCCATTTGAATTAAAACGTCCAGAGTATGCCAAAGAAGTACGTTTCGGTGGTGACATCCGTACAGAATATGATGAAGCAACAGGAAGAACAAACTTTATCCAGGAAAATTATCAGTCAGTTCTGGCTGTACCATTTGACTATCCAGTTGTAGGATATGGAAACCATGTCGTTAACACATTAAGAATCTGGGATGCAGAGCCAATCTCTGATTTCCAGTTAGATTCTTTTGACAAAGGTGAATATGATAAAGCCGTAGAACAGAAGAACCTTGCAAAGAATATCGTAGAAGTATTATATCCAAACGATAACCACTATGAGGGTAAAGAACTTCGTTTAAAACAGCAGTACTTCTTCGTATCTGCAAGTTTACAGGCAGCAGTAGCCAAATATAAGAAGAACCATGATGACATCACAAAACTTTATGAGAAGATGGCAATCCAGATGAATGATACTCATCCAACAGTAGCAGTAGCCGAACTGATGAGAATCTTAATGGATGAAGAAGGTCTTGGATGGGATGAAGCATGGGAAGTTACAACAAAGACTTGTGCATACACAAACCATACGATCATGGCAGAAGCATTAGAGAAATGGCCAATCGACTTATTCTCAAGATTACTGCCTAGAGTTTACCAGATCGTAGAAGAGATAGATCGTCGTTTTGTAAACAAGATCCGTGAGATGTATCCAGGTAACGAGGAGAAAGTCAGAAAGATGGCGATCCTTTGGGATGGTCAGGTGCGTATGGCACATATGGCGATCGCAGCTGGATATTCTGTAAACGGTGTAGCGAAACTTCATACAGAGATCTTAAAACATCAGGAATTAAAAGATTTCTATGAGATGATGCCTGAGAAATTCAACAACAAGACAAACGGAATCACACAGAGACGTTTCTTAATGCATGCAAACCCATTACTTGCTGACTGGGTAACAAAGAAACTTGGAACTGATACATGGGCAACAGACCTTTCTTTAATGTCAGGACTTAAGAAATATGTAGATGATCCAAAAGCTCAGAAAGAATTTATGGAGATCAAACTGCAGAACAAAAAACGTCTTGCAAAATATATCAAAGAACATAATGGAGTAGACGTTGATCCTACATCTATCTTCGATGTGCAGGTAAAACGACTTCATGAGTACAAACGTCAGCTGATGAACATTTTACATGTTATGTATCTGTACAATCAGTTAAAGAAGAATCCAAATATGAAGTTCTATCCAACAACATTCATCTTTGGAGCAAAAGCAGCAGCTGGATACCATCGTGCAAAACAGACGATCAAACTGATCAACTCTGTAGCAGATGTAGTAAACAACGATGCATCTATCAAAGGTAAGATCAAAGTTGTATTTATCGAAGATTACCGTGTATCTAACGCTGAATGGATCTTTGCAGCAGCAGATGTCAGCGAACAGATTTCTACAGCTTCCAAAGAAGCATCAGGAACAGGTAACATGAAGTTTATGTTAAATGGTGCACCAACACTTGGAACAATGGACGGAGCAAACGTTGAGATCGTTGATGAGATCGGTGCTGAGAATGCATTTATCTTTGGATTAAGTTCTGAAGAAGTTATCAACTATGAGAACAACGGTGGATATCATCCATATGAGATCTATCAGAATGACAAAGATATTCACGAAGTATTAGAGCAGTTAGTTGATGGAACATATGCAAATGGTGACCATGAACTGTACAAAGATCTGTATCAGAGCCTGTTATTCGGTGATACAGGAAGCCAGGCAGATATGTACTTCATCTTGAAAGACTTCCGTTCTTATGCAGAAGCTCATGAGAAAGTAACAAAAGCATATCAGGATACAAAAGCATGGGCGAAGATGGCAATGACAAATACTGCAGGATGCGGTAAATTCTCATCTGACCGTACGATCCAGGAATATGTAGATGATATCTGGCACTTAGATAAGATCAGATAATCATTTGAATTTGATAAGAAGAGTCCTTGTGGCTCTTCTTTTTTTGCATTTATTTAGAATATAAATATTTCAAAAATATTGAGAAAATATTAAAAATGTGTTAAAATCACAAAATACACAAGAGAAAAGGAGTATAAAAATATAATGAAAAACATAAGAAAGAAAATCAGTGCATGTTTTCTTATGGTATTTATGATCGCAGGGATTTTAAATACAGGAGAAAGAATTCATGTGGTAAAAGCAGCAGAAACATTTAAGATACATTTTATGGACCTTTAGAGAATGACTATCAGTATGGAAGAAAGGTAAATCTTAACACAAGGCAGGAAAATAAATATTCGATCGTGACAAAGATCGTATATGGATGCAACTCATTTTTAATGACAGGAGACGCACAGAAAGAAACGATTCAGAAGATCGCAGCAAAAGGACTTCACTGACTCTGAAAGAAGGAAGCAGCGGATGTCTTTACATTCGATATAATACACCTCTTGGATCAAAAGAAGTGAAGCTTCCACAATTTACAGTCGCATCCAAAGCACCATACAGTGTAAAGATCAAGGCAAACCGTTCAGGGATCAAAACGTTGGCAACGTCGAAGAAGAATACGTACAAAAAAGCATTGAAAAAGTCTGTAAAATTTACATTTTCAGCAAAATACGGAGTCAGCGGAAGATCAAAAACACAGTATAAGATCGTACCAAAAGGAAAGAATTCTTCAAAATACAAATGGAAGACGGCAAACAGCGTCACGTATAAGACAAAAAATAAAAAAGTAAGATTATATGTCCGTTTTATCGATAAAGCAGGAAACGTTACAACGAAGAAGACAAACGGTTTTTATATAAAAAAATAAGAAAACCATAAGGAAGAAAGAACCGGGCACGTCTTGTATGATAAAACAGAATTTGCTATACTAAACAGTGACGAAAATGAAAGAGAAAGTCAGGAGAATACAATGAATAGCAGATTAAAAGGAATCATAACAGCAATCCTGGTTGTGATCGTAGGTTTATTTGCGGTCAGTACGATCGGGTATGTCAGACAGAGAATGCAGGCTTCAGAAGGAATAAAGTATTTAAATCAGAAAGAATACCAGAAAGCATACGAAGAATTTGACAGTGCAGCATCAAGATTTACATTTTTATTCACAAAACAGAAGAAGAATGTGCTTCTTTATGAAGGTGAATCGCTTTATCAGATGGGAGAATATAACAAAGCAATCGAAGTCTATAATAAGCTGATCGATCATGGAGAAAGCAAAGCATATTCTCTAAAGGCATATTGCCTGATGCAGCAGAAGAAACAAACAGAAGCGATCAAGGTATGTGATCTTGGAATCTCAGAATTCCCAGAAGAAGGAGATATTTACTGCACAAAATATGCGATCTATGCAAAGGCAGGAAAGTACAAACAGGGACTTAATGTGATCAAGAAAGCATTGAAACAGGAAGGACTTAACGACAAACAGGAAGTTTTATTTGCAAGGATCAGTGCATATGAAGCGATGTTTGATTTTGATACAGCATATAAATATGCGAAAGCCTATGTGAAAGCATATCCGGGTGATGCGCAGGGTAAGAAAGAATTGACATTTTTGGAAACCAGATAGATGAAAAGGACTGAATGAGGGGATATTATGAGCAATGACATTCTGGTCAGAGATCAGATTTTTTCAACATATGACAGTTTATATGATGCAGAAAAGAAAGTTGCAGATTATCTGATCGCGAATCAGAAAGACGTGATCAATATGTCGGTATCAGAACTGGCGGCAAATTGTGAAGCAAGTCAGGCAACGATCATTCGTTTCTGTAAGAAGATCGGATGCAAAGGATTTCATCAGTTAAAGTTAAAACTTGCAGGAGAACAAAGCAAAGGTGAAGAGATAGCGGCATCCAATGAGATTGATATTGAGAACATGGAGCAGTCACTTCATAATATTATGCTTAGCAAGTTGGAAGAAATCAAAGCTACATTTCATAATTTTGATCAGAAGGAATTAAGAAAGATCGTGGATGCTGTATTGGATGCAGATCTGATCGAATTTGGTGCAATGGGGAATACGGTACCGATCGCATTGGATGGAACTTATAAGTTTAATCAGCTGGGATTGCATGCAGTAACCTCTCCGATATGGGAAACGCAGGAAGCTTTTGCAAGAACATTGAAGAAAGGTGATGTGTTTTTTGCTTTTTCAGCATCTGGAGCATCAAAACACCTGATCCGTATGGCAGAGATCGTCAAGAAACGAGGCGTTGTAACGGTTGCTGTTACGAATCAGGCAAGATCACCGCTTACGGAGATCTGTGATCATGTTATTATAACTGCGACAAGAGAACATGTTTTTTATGATCAGGTTAGTTTTACAAGAATGGCAGCGATGGCTGTGATCGATACATTATTTATGTTATTGCTTTCTACAAAGAAAGATTTCTTTGAGAATGTAGCAGAACATGAACGCTCTGTGATAGAAGAGAAACTGTAAAGAAAATGAAGCGAGAATAATCATTATGGAAGAAATCAAAAAAGAAATTATAGAAAAAGTGATCCTTATTGCAGTTGCGGATCAGGATACGACAGAAGCAGAAGAATCGTTAGATGAGTTAGAAGAACTGGTAAAGACAGCAGGAGCCGAAGTTGCAGCAAGGGTGATCCAGGTAAGGGAAGCACCACACCCAGGAACTTATATCGGAAAAGGAAAGATTGATGAAGTCAATGCCTTGTTATATGGCACTGATGCGACAGGAATCGTCTGCGACGATGAATTATCACCGGCACAGATCAGCAATCTTAGTGAAGCACTGGATACAAAAGTTATGGATCGAACACTGATCATTCTTGACATTTTTGCAAAAAGAGCTTTTACAAGAGAAGGTAAGATTCAGGTAGAACTTGCACAGCTTAAGTATCGTGCATCAAAGCTTACCGGACAGGGGAAAGCACTGTCAAGACTTGGTGGTGGAATCGGTACAAGAGGTCCTGGAGAGAAGAAACTTGAGATGGATCGTCGTTTGATCCGCACAAGAATCTCAAGACTTAAGGCAGAACTTCGAGATGTTGTAAAGCATAGGGAAGTTCAGCGCAAGCAGCGTCAGAAGAATCATTTACCAGTTGTCTGTATTGTTGGATACACAAATGCAGGGAAATCAACCTTGTTAAATCATTTTACCAATGCAGGAGTTTACGAAGAAGATCAGCTGTTTGCAACGCTTGATCCGACAACGAAGAGCTTGGATCTAAGCGGTGGGCAGACGATCCTTATGACAGATACGGTTGGATTTATCAGAAAGCTGCCACATCATCTGGTGGAAGCGTTTAAGAGTACATTGGAAGAAGCAAAATACAGTGATGTGATCTTGCATGTCGTTGATGCATCGAATCCTCAGAAAGAGAAACAGATGGAGGCTGTTTATGAAACGCTCAAACAGCTTGGTGCAAATGAATCTCCGATCATTACGGCATTTAATAAAGTCGATCTTCTTAATGGAGATGAAATCTTAAAAGATCCAAATGCAGAAGCAGTTGTAAGAATTTCAGGAAAGACTGGAGCTGGAACAGATCAGCTGTTAGATAGTATTGAGAAGATCTTACAAAAGCAGAAATTATATTTAGAGAAACTGTATGGATATCAGGAAGCAGGAAAGATCCAGCTGATCAGAAGTCAGGGACAATTATTAAAAGAAGAATACAGAGATGACGGGATTTACGTAGAAGCATACATTCCAAAAGAGATTCTTGGAAGTATCTAGGAGGCGATAAAGTGATCATTCAGAAAGTAATCAACAACAATGTGGTCAGTACGTTTGATTCAAATGGAAAAGAAGTTATTTTGATGGGAAAAGGAATTGGATTCCGCAAGAAAACAGGGGATGAATTGGATAAGAATAAGATTGAGAAGATCTTTACGTTGGATCTCAGCGGAAAATCATCCTTTGTACAGGAAGTTATGGCGATCATTCAGGAATTTTATGAGATCGTTCTTGATACCGAGCACCCGGCATATCAGAGATTTGCAACACATCTGCAGTATCTGGAGACAGAGATCTTATCAAAGAAACGGCCTCTGGAAGAAGACGAAGAAGATGATGTTGAATTCTATGAACGTAACCAGAAGAAATATCCGGAAGCCTATGTGTGCAGTCAGAAAATCGTGGAACACATTGAACAGCATTATGACTGTAAGCTGTCTGCGGATGAAAAAATGTATCTGATCATTTATGTCAAAAGACTGATCTTAGAAACTGGACAATCGTTATAAATCTAGGTTGACTTATGTATCAAAATTTGATATTATAGTGTTATCAAATTTTGGATTGTGACTGGTAAGGCAGGCAAGACCTATTTAATAAGTGAGTACATTTGTTAAAGTAGGTCTTTTTTTATGCTTTTTTAAGGAATTGCACTTAGATAAGTACAAAAACCAGTGAAAGATCCAGACAATATAACAATATTTTATATGTGAGAAGGAGAAACATTATGGTATCAAAGAAATTTGTCATTGAAAACGAACAGGGATTACACATGAGACCAGCTGGAGTTTTAGCTAAAGCTGTAACAAAATTCGAATCTGACGTAACAATCGTATATGAAGATAAGAAAATCAACGCTAAAAGCTTATTAAACATCATTGGAGCATGTATCAAATGTGGTTCTGAAATCGAATTAGTATGTGAAGGTCCAGACGAAGAAGCAGCTCTTGCACACGCAACAGAACTGATCGAATCTGGATTAGGTGAGTAATCACTACTCTTATTAGGGTGTAACATATAATTTGATAAAGGACGGGTGGCAACATGTATAAAGGTATAGGAGCATCTGCTGGTATCGGAATCGGTAAGATCGTTAAGATTAAGGAAGAAGAACTTAATTATACAAAACAGTCTATTGAAGATACAGAAGCAGAGAAAAAACGTTTAAGCGATGCAATCGAAGTTTTCATCGAGAAAACTCAGAAGATGGTTGAATCCATGAAAGTAACTGCTGGTGAGCAGGAAGCAGAAATCTTAGAAGGTCATATCATGATGATTCAGGATCCAGCGATTTCTGAACAGATTGAAGCTAAGATCGATGGAGAAAAGATCAATGCAGAAGCTGCAGTAGAAGAAGCATGTGATTTCTTCGCACAGATCTTTGCTATGGCAGATGATGAATTAACACAGCAGAGAGCATCTGACTTAGGCGACATTAAAACTCGTTTAATTAAGATCTTACTTGGAATTGAAGAAGTAGATATCAGTGCAGTTCCTGAAGGAACAATTCTGGTAGCAGAAGATTTAACACCATCTATGACAGCAGGAATCAATCCAGCAAATGTTCAGGGTGTATTAACAGAGATCGGTGGTAAGACATCTCACTCTGCGATCATCTGCAGATCTATGGAGATTCCAGCAGTTCTTAGTATCGAAAATATCGTTTCTATCGTTAATGATGGAGATGAAGTAGTTCTTGACGGATCAACAGGAGAAGCTTTTATCAATCCTGAAGCATCTGTTGTAGAAGAATATAAAGCTAAGAAAGCTAAATTCTTAGAAGAGAAAGCTGCCCTTCAGAAGTTTGTTGGACAGAAGTCACAGACAGCTGATGGACACGTTGTTGAACTGGTTGCTAACATTGGTGGACCAGATGAAGCAGAAGGTGTCTTAGAGCGTGACGGAGAAGGTGTTGGATTATTCAGATCTGAGTTCTTATTCATGGAAAGCGATGCGATCCCATCTGAAGAAGCTCAGTTTGAAGCATATAAGAAAGTTGCGGAAACTCTTAACGGTAAACCAGTTATCATTCGTACACTGGATATCGGTGGAGATAAAGCTCTTCCATATCTTGGACTTCCAACAGAAGAGAATCCATTCTTAGGATTCAGAGCAGTACGTTTCTGCTTACAGAGAAAAGAAGATATTTATAAACCACAGCTTCGTGCATTATTACGTGCAAGTGCATTCGGTAAAGTTCGTATCATGGTTCCATTAGTAACATGTGTAGACGAGCTTCGTGCTGTAAAAGCAATTATCGAAGAACTGAAACAGGAATTAGATGCAGAAGGTATCGCATACGACAAAGACATCCAGGTTGGTGTTATGATGGAAACTGCTGCAGCAAGTTTAATTGCTGACATTCTTGCAAAAGAAGCAGACTTCTTCAGTATCGGTACAAACGATTTAACTGGATATACAATGGCAGCCGACAGAGGTAACCCAGATGTTGCATATCTGTACTCTGCATACAATCCAGCTGTACTTCGTTCTATCAGAAATATCATCTCAGCTGCAAACAAAGAAGACATCATGGCAGGTATGTGTGGAGAAGCTGCAAGCGATCCATTATTAGTACCAGTATTACTTGGATTCGGATTAAACGAATTCTCAGTAAGTGCTACAGCAATCCTTGCTACAAGAAAAGTTATGTCTCTGTGGACAATGGATGAATGTAAAGCATTAGTTGATGAAGTAATGCAGTTAGAAACAGAAGCAGAAGTGAAAGCTTTATTAGAAGAAAGAGCAAGAAGCTAAGATTTGTTTAGTTTCTTACAGATAGAGGAAAGGACCTTGATAATTTTATCAGGGTCTTTTTTCTTATTACAATTTCGACTTTCTTGTTTTCTATTTGCAATATATGTCTGTGCAAGATATAATAAATAGAACATAAGTACGATTGGAGGGTAAAGATGATAATAATTTTATGCTTAGACAACAACAACGGTATGATGTTTAATGATCGAAGACAAAGTCAGGATCGAGGCTTACGAGAGTATATCGCTGAGATGACAAAAGGAGATAAAGTCTATATGAATGCTTACACCGAGAAGCTGTATGAAGAGATTGAAAATCCAATAGTTAGCGAAGATTTCTTACAGAAAGCAGGAAAAGGGGAGACCTGCATTGTAGAAAATCTGCCATTACGTCCGATCGAAAATCAGATCGAAGAGATTGTTATTTTCCGATGGAATAAAGTTTATCCATCTGATCAGGTACTGGATGTAGATCTTGAGGAATGGAAGCTGGTTGAAGAAGAACAGATCGAAGGCTCCACCCACGAGATCACAAAGCAGATCTATCTTCCAAAACAGTAAGGCAGATCATTCAAAGAATATAACAAGAGGAGAAGTTGATGATGAGAATAACAAAGAAATTATATGCCCTGTTGATCGCAGGAATGATGGTATTATCTCTGGCAGGATGTCAAAGTACAGGAAACAGCAGCAGTGATAATACACAGAGTGAACAGACAAGTAAAGGAAGTTCTTCTACAAAATCTGTATCATCTGAGAACATCCCAGATTTCTCAGGGAATATGACGGTTGTTGTGGATAATAACAATCCTGATTTTACATCGAAAGATTTAACAACAAAATCCTATGAATCCTACAGCAAACTTGATTCAGAAGGAAGATGCCAGGTTGCAGAAGCATGTGTCGGAAAAGATATTATGCCAAAGGGAAAACGAGGAGACATCGGTATGGTAAAACCAACCGGATGGCATACCGTCAAATATGATAATGTCGATGGGAAATATTTATACAACCGCTGCCATCTGATCGCATACCAGTTAACAGGAGAGAACGCCAATAACAAAAACCTGATCACAGGAACAAGATCATTTAACGTTGATGGAATGTTATCATACGAAGAGATGGTCGGTGACTATGTTCGTGAGACAGGCAATCACGTATTATACAGAGTTACACCAGTTTTTGACGGAGATGATCTGGTAGCCAAAGGGGTACAGATGGAAGCGATGTCTGTGGAAGATAAGGGAGAAGATATTAAGTTTAATGTCTTTGTATATAACGTACAGGACGGAGTGAAGATTGATTACGAAACTGGAGAAAGCAAGGCAGACAGCAGTGTGGAAGTAACGACAGAGAATTCTGAGGCAAGTAAAAAATATCATACGAACCAGAGTTCTTCCAATAACAGTAACAGCTCAAATAGCAATAATTCAAACAGTAAAAGTTATAGTAGTAATAACAAAAGTACAACAGTAGCGAAAACAAATACGAAAACAAGTACATCAAAGCAGATCCGCGGAAACAGCAGATCAAAAGTTTACCACTGCCCGGGACAAAGAGATTATGACCGTATGGGAACATCAAAATATTTAGTCACATTTAAGAGTGAGAAAGAGGCGCAGAAAGCAGGATATCATAAGGCTAAAAGATAATAAATAAAAAACAAAGAAAACATATATATAAGCCTAAAGACAGACAGGAGGAAGCCTATGAGTTTAAATGCAACACCAAGAGGAGACAGAATTCACATCGCATTATTTGGAAAACGAAATGCCGGAAAGTCCAGTGTTATCAATGCTATGACGAATCAGGAACTTGCTATTGTATCCGATGTCAAAGGAACAACGACAGACCCTGTATACAAAGCAATGGAGCTGCTTCCATTAGGACCAGTTGTTATGATCGACACACCGGGACTTGATGATGAAGGTGAATTAGGGGCAAAACGTGTTAAGAAAGCAAAAGAAGTCTTAGCCAAAGCAGATATCGCACTCGTGATCATGGATGCGACAGCAGGTATGACAGAGTTTGAAGAAGATATGATACATCTGATCGAAGAAAAGAAGATTCCTTATTTGAAAGTCTATAACAAGATAGATCTTAAAGAGGCAAAAGAATGGAAGGAAGACAAAGCATGTTTTGTCAGTGCGAAGGATAAAAAAGGTATCTGGGAATTAAAAGAAGAGATTGGAAAACTGGTTCCAAGCGATGATGATACGCTAAAGATTGTTGGAGACTTAGTCTGTCCAAATGATTTTGTGATCTTAGTTGTACCAATTGACAGTGCGGCACCGAAAGGAAGACTGATCCTGCCACAGCAGCAGACGATCCGCGATCTGTTGGAAGCAGGTGCGGCATCCATTGTTGTTAAAGAGACAGAATTAGAAAAAACATTAGAAAATCTTGGTAAGAAACCGGCATTGGTAATTACAGATTCTCAAGCGTTTGGTAAAGTCTCAAAGATTGTTCCAAAAGATATCAAACTGACCTCATTTTCAATTCTTTTTGCAAGATACAAAGGTGATCTTGAAGAAGAAGTCAGAGGTGTGAAAGCCTTGGAACATTTAAAAGAAGGCGCAAAGATCCTGATCGCAGAAGGATGTACCCACCACAGACAGTGTGATGATATCGGAACCGTGAAGATTCCAAGATGGCTTACACAGTATACAGGTAAAACATTTGACATCCACACAAGCAGTGGAAATTCATTCCCGGAGGATCTTGATACCTATGATCTGGTCATTCACTGTGGAGGATGTACATTAAATAGAAGAGAGATGAAAAACCGCATCGCAAGAGTCAAAGATGCAGGGGTTCCGATCGTGAATTATGGAATCTTTATTGCAGCAACGCAGGGAATTTTAAAGAGAACACTGGAGCCGTTTGAGGAAGCAAGCAGAATCTTAAATGAGATTTAGTACAGATTGTTTCAAAAAATCAACATAAATTAACCAAAATCAGCAAGACTGCTTCTTTACAAAGAAAGATAAGTTTTGTAGAATAGAAAGATAGAATTAAAAACCAAATGGGAGGAAATCATGAGCAAAGTAAGAACAAGATTTGCACCAAGCCCTACAGGGCGTATGCATGTAGGTAACTTAAGAACAGCCCTTTATGCATATCTGATCGCACGCCATGCAGGCGGAGATTTTATTTTAAGAATTGAAGATACAGACCAGGAAAGACAGGTAGAAGGGGCAGAAGAGATCATCTATAATACCCTTAAGAAAGCTGGAATGAATCACGATGAAGGACCAGATGTAGGCGGAGACTTTGGACCATATGTTCAGAGTGAGAGACAGGCACAGGGACTTTATTTAAAATATGCCAAAGAACTGATCGAGAAAGGAGAAGCATACTACTGTTTCTGCGATCAGGAAAGATTAGACACACTGAAAGTAAAATCAGGAGATGTTGTGATCAGTCATTATGACAAACACTGCTTAAACTTATCTAAGGAAGAAGTTCAGGCAAAATTAGATGCAGGAGTTCCATATGTTATCCGTCAGAATAACCCAACAGAAGGAACAACATCTTTTGTTGATGAGATCTATGGAGAGATCACAGTTGACAATATCGAATTAGATGATATGATCCTGATCAAATCCGATGGATATCCAACATACAACTTCGCGAATGTAGTCGATGACCATTTAATGGGAATCACACATGTTGTTCGTGGTAATGAATATTTATCTTCCACACCAAAATATAATCGTTTATATGATGCATTTGGATGGGAGAAACCAGTATACATTCACTGCCCATTGATCACAGACGAAGAACATCACAAATTAAGTAAGAGAAAGGGACATTCTTCCTTTGAAGACTTAATCGAGCAGGGATTCTTACCAGAGACAATTGTAAACTTTGTTGCACTTCTTGGATGGAGTCCGGGAGGAGAACAGGAAATCTTCTCATTAAAAGAATTAGAGGAGATCTTCGATTACAAACATATGTCTAAGACACCAGCTGTATTTGACATGAACAAGATCAAATGGATGAATGGTGAATATATCAAAGCTATGGACTTTGACCGTTTTAAAGAACTGGCAATGCCATATGTGACAGACACAATTCACAGAGAGATGGACTTTGATAAGATCCTTTCTATGGTGAAGACAAGAATCGAATTATTCACAGAGATTCCAGGACACATTGACTTCTTTGAAGCAGTTCCAGAATATGATGTAGAGATGTACAAACATAAGAAGATGAAGACAACACCTGAGACTTCATTAAATGTATTAAAAGAGATCTATCCAGTGATCGAAGCACAGGAAGATTTTACAAATGATGCATTATATGAGATGTTAGTATCTTTTGCAAAAGGACATGAGTACAAGAATGGTTATGTAATGTGGCCAGTACGTACAGCAGTATCTGGAAAACAGATGACACCAGGTGGAGCGACAGAATTAATGGAACTTCTTGGCAAAGAAGAATCCTTAAAGAGAATCAATGATGCGATCGCAAAACTGGAGGCAGCACTTGCATAGTCGTTTAAGCGAAGCACAGAAGAAAGCTGTGATGCATAAAGATGGACCGATGATGGTACTTGCAGGACCAGGTTCAGGAAAGACACTTGTGATCACAAAGAGAATTCAATATTTGATATCGCACTATCAGATCTTGCCGCAGAGAATTCTGGTCATTACTTTTACCAGAGCAGCGGCCAATGAGATGAAGGAGCGGTTTTGGACTCTGGCAGGGGAAACCCTGCCGGTTTCTTTTGGAACATTTCATTCTGTGTTTTTTACGATCCTTAAATATGCATATCATTATAGTGCGGACAACATTCTACCAGAACATAAAAAATATGACTTTATCCGTGAAATCATCACAGATCATGAACTTGAAATTGAGGATGAGGCAGATTTTATGCGTCAGATCATTCAGGAGATCAGTCTGGTCAAAGGACAGATGATACCACTTGCTTATTATCACAGTGGATGCTGTGGGGATGAGGTGTTTAAAGAGATCTTCAGGGCATATGAGGAGAAGCTTCATCAGAACCGATGGATTGATTTTGATGACATTCTTGTGTACACTTATGAACTGCTCAAAGAACGGGAAGATATCAGGAAAGCCTGGCAGCAGAAGTTTCCATATATTCTGATCGATGAGTTTCAGGATATCAATAAGATACAGTATGAGATCGTAAAGATGTTAGCCGGAGATCGCAGGAATCTTTTTATCGTAGGTGATGACGATCAGTCGATTTATAAATTCCGAGGTGCAAGGCCGGAACTGATGCTTAATTTTCCAAGAGATTTTGCAGATACAAAAAGGGTTATCTTAAACCGAAATTATCGTTGTGGAAAAGAAATCGTACAGACGGCAGAAGATATCATTTCTTATAACACAAAACGATTTGAAAAGAAAATGCAGGCACAAAAAGACAGCCATGCAAAGGTAGAGATCCGGACATTGAAAGATCATTATGAGGAAAATAAACATATCATATATACGATCAAAGAAGAGATGGCAAAAAAGACGCCGTTATCAGAGATCGCCATCCTTTACCGCACGAATCAGGGACCAAGACAGCTGATCGGAGCATTGATGGCATATAATATTCCATTTTATATGCAGGATGCAGTGCCGAATCTGTTTGATCATTGGATTTCAAAAAATATCATGGATTATATGCGCCTTGCGATGGGCGATCGGAGAAGAAGCACATTTTTGCGTGTGATGAACCGTCCAAAACGTTATATCAGCCGTGAATATTTAACAAGATCAGAAGTTTCCTTTGATGAACTGTTAGAAAAAGTAAAAGATAAACCATGGCTTTATGAGTATGTTGAGGATTTCAAGGAAGACATCAGGATCATGAAAGACATGACACCGCTGATGGCGATCAACTACATCAGAAAGTCTGTTGGTTATAATGCTTATCTCGCAGAATATGCAAGATTTCGCAAGATTCAGGAAGAAGAATTTACACAGGTGTTAGAAGAACTTCAGGAAAGTGCGAAAGGATATGATACCTATGAAGAATGGTTTGATCATATCAGAGAGTATACAGAAGAGCTGAATCGACAGTCAAAGGAAAATGAACAAGAAAAAGATGGTGTGGTCGTCAGTACGATGCACAGCGCGAAAGGATTGGAGTTTGAACGCGTTTTTCTTCCAGATGTGAATGAAGATGTGATCCCGCACAAAAAGTCCATGAAAGAAGAGGATATTGAGGAAGAACGCCGTCTGTTTTATGTAGGTGTGACAAGGGCAAAAAAATATTTACATATTTTATCTGTAAAAAAGTTGTATAATAAAGACAGCAGACCGTCCAGATTCCTGACAGAATTAAATGAACGGCAAGAAGAAAGGGGTGTTTTGGATGAATGACAGACAAATTCCAAGAGCTGGTGAGTTTTATATGCATTTTAAAGGAAAACTATATCAGATCGTGACAGTTGCGACACATACAGAAACAGAAGAAGTACTGGTGATCTATCAGGCTTTATATGGTACATATAAGACGTATGCAAGACCGCTTGCCATGTTTTTAAGTGAGGTGGATCATGAAAAATATCCAGAAGCAGAACAACAATACCGTTTCAAAAAAGTAGAACTTGGAAAAGACGAAATTATCAAAGATCCGGTGAAAGTTACTGCTGAAAATCAGCCAGAGGAAGAATTAAAAGTGGCAGAAGAACCGAAAGAGACCGAGGAAGCTGATATTGAGCCATTGCTCAAATTTTTGGATGCAGCGGATTTGAATGATCGGCTCAATGTTCTGGTACAGTATAAAGATGATATCACAGAGATGATGATCGATTCCATGGGAGCAGCGATGGACTGTGTGTTAAATGGAAAAACACTGGAAGAGAAGTATTACGAATTGGATAAAGTGATCCGCACAAAACTTCAATATGAAAAAAAGCCCCGCATATAATATGCCGGGCTTTTTTATATAATAAGCATCCGCAGTTTTGTCAAAAGGAACGGATAGTTATTAGCCAATTATTCTTCGTCTTCAAGAATCTCATCTAAGATTGCTGTTACAGTCTGATATTCTTCGTCAGATTCGATGTTATCGAGAGTGAAAGAATCAGCATCTTCAGGATCTTCGTTGTAACGATATAAAAGTAATGCGCTTTCTTCTTCATCGCTTTCTAAGTCTTCGACAGAGATCAGTGCGATATATTCCTGATCATCTAATTCTTCTACAGAAAATAAAGCAATGACAGCACAGTCTTGTTCTGTTCCATCTTCTAATTCTAAATGAAGGACTGGAGTTTCTTCTTCAATGATGTTATCTTCGTTATTAAATTCGCTCATTTCGATACCTCTTTTCTTAGCCTTTTGTTTCACTATACTAAAGGATGACAAAAAAAGCAAGGAAAGGATAAAAAAAGTTCACTTTGTCTATGAATTGACAATAAAAAACAGGTATGATACGATACGAACTAATGGAGGTAACACAATGGAAGAATACAAATTTTTGCTGGATATTGCAATTATTCTGGCAATGACCAAGGCATTTAGCCTGGTGTCAAAGAAGTTTAACATGCCGCCAGTTGTTGGAGCGTTGATCGCGGGAATCATTTTAGGACCGGTAGTCCTTGATATAGTGGATCCTTCAGATTCGATTTTAAATCTGGCTGAAGTAGGCGTTGTAGTCCTGATGTTTCAGGCTGGACTTGAAACCGACATAGATGAATTGAAAAAAAGCGGAATTCCTGCTTTTGTCATTGCATTATGTGGGGTATTAATTCCGCTTGTTATGGGAGCAGTATTATCGATTGCGTATGGAAGAAATGTGTTAGAATCAATTTTTATTGGTGTGATCTTAACAGCGACTTCCGTAAGTATCACGGTAGAGGCACTGCAGGATATGGGACATTTGAAAGGAAGAGTCGGAACAGCGATCCTTGGAGCTGCGATCATCGATGATATCCTTGGAATCGTATTGTTATCAATTATGACAAGTCTTGGTGGAGCATCTGGATTCCATATTCAGGGAATTCTTATGATCTTATTAAAGATGGCAGCATTTTTTGCGATTTCGATCATTGGTGGAGTTGGGATCAAGAAGTTCTTTGAATGGCTGTCTACTTATAAAAACCCAGAGATTGAACGTCATAGAAGAAGAGTTCCTGTATTTGCACTGGCATTTTGCTTAGCACTGGCATTCCTTGCAGAAGTGTTTGGAATCGCAGATATCACAGGAGCATATCTTGCAGGAATCATTCTTTGCAGACTCCCTGAGAGATTTTATATTTATAATAAAATTGAAGTTTTATCTTATATGCTGATCACACCGATCTTTTTTGCAAGTATTGGTCTGAATGTTGACATTCATGGAATGACACAGACATTGATCGTATTTACAGTGATCTTATGTGTGATCGCAGTGATCTCAAAGATCGCAGGATGTGGACTGGGAGCATTGCTTTGTAAGTATGGAAAGAGAGAATCGCTGCAGATCGGGGCAGGAATGGTATGTCGAGGTGAAGTAGCACTGATCGTAGCACAGAAAGGTATTTCTGTCGGATTATTATCCGAAGTTTTCTTTGCACCGGTTGTTATCATGGTGCTGATCACAACATTGTTATCACCGATCATACTAAAGATGCTTTTTGCACATTAAGAAGATGAAGAATATACTATACAGATAAAACAATAGAAAAGAGGCTTTAAGATGATAGACACAGTAGTATCTGTAAAACTTCCGATCGGAGAGATGCTGCGTATCAAGAGAAATCGTTTGATGCCGGATCAAGTTACAGGAGATGAAAAAAGGATCTGTCTTGTTTCAGGAATCTATGGAGATGAGCTTGGAGGACAGTATATCTGTGGCGAGATCATACGAAGGATCAAAGCAGAGTTTCATAATCTTTCCGGGATCGTTGATGTGTATCCGGCAGTCAACCCATTAGGGCTGGATGCAAGAACGAGAGCAGTACCAATCTCAGATATTGACTACAGCAGTGCATTTCCGGGAGATATCAATGGGGGACTGGAAGATTATACAGCGGCAAAACTTCTTGAGGATATGGAAGGTGCATCATGCTGCATCGATATTCATTCCAGTAATATCTTTTTACAGGAAGTTCCACAAGTACGTTTAAATGATGATTATGATGAAACATTGCTTCATTTGGCAAAATATATGAATACGGATCTTGTATGGATCCATCCTTCCCAGACAGTCAATGAAGGAAGTCTTGCGTATGCATTAAATCAGAAGGGAATTCCTACGATGGTGACAGAATCCGGGGCAGCATTTCGTATTCGATATGAATACTGTCGCCAGATCATTGATGGAATCTTTTCGGTGATGGCAGAACTTGGTATCTGGAAAGGGAAAGTAAACAGCAAGACAGACGTACCATTTATCAATGAAGATAAGATTTTTTATTTAAACTGCGAATCAAGCGGGTTGTTTGTTTCTTACAAACGATTAAAAGATCATGTAAAAAAAGGTGAGATCATAGGAATTATACAAAATCCTTTGATGGGAGCAACGGAAGAAGAAGTCATTGCTCCGACCGATGGAATTCTTATGACACTAAGAGAACATCCAAGTGTAACAGAAGGTTCCTTAGTAGCCAGAGTGATTGGAGGAGATAACCTATGAAAAAAGAAATCATATATTCCTCAGGAAATTATTTAAGAGGCGAATTTACGATCGAAGGATACCGCTTTGGAAAACAAAGTGAGGAATCAGAGCCTGCTGCATGTATCGTTGGAGCGATGCGTGGAAATGAATATCAGCAGTTATATATTTGTTCGCAGCTTGTCAAACGATTAAAAGAACTGGAAAACAGCGGTGCGATCGTTGGAGATAACCAGATTTTGGTAATCCCATGTGTCAATAACTTTTCGATGAATGTCGGGATGAAGTACTGGGTATCAGACAACAGTGATATCAACCGCCAGTTCTCGGGAAATTTTGATGGAGAACCGACAAGCAGACTTGCAGCGCATTTATTTGAGAAAGTCAAAGGATTCCGCTACGGTGTCCATTTTGCATCATTTTTCAGAAGTGGTGATTTTGTGCCGCATGTAAGAATGCCGGCAACTGGAAAAGAAAGTACAAGTCTGGCAAGTTTATTCGGGCTGCCATATGTACTGACAAGCAAACCAAGAAATTTCGATAAAAAGACATTAACTTATAATTGGCAGATCAATGGGACAGATGCATTTTCGTTATATTCCGGTGAAACTGGGAATATCGATGTGAATCTGGCCAAACAGGCAGTATCTGCTGTACTTCGCTTCTTGACTCGAATGGGTATTTTAAAATATAATTGCCATAACGGGTATATTGCGAGTATGATAGAAGAAGAGGATCTTGTATCCGTGAAAGCAAGCGCTCCGGGATTTCTAAGACGTTTTGTAACGATCAATGAGGAAGTTAACAGAGGTCAGCTGCTTGGAGAAGTATTGAATCCATACAATGGAGAAATCTTATCAGAGATCCGATCAACGGCAGATGGAATCATTTTCTTTGCCGAGAATCAACCAACAATTTTGGAAAATGCATCTGCATTTCAGGTGATTAAGAAACTACATGAATAAATGGGAGGCAATCATGGGAGAAGTTAGAAGAGTCTACGTAGAAAAGAAAAAAGACTACGCAGTAAAAGCAAAAGAACTGCACACAGCATTGAAGCAGTATCTTGGACTGGATGTTGAATCTGTTCGTGTCCTTGTCCGCTATGACATCGAGAATCTGTCTGATGCAAGTTATGAAAAAGCACTGGGCACAGTATTTAGTGAACCGCCAGTTGACGACGTGTATGAAGAGACATTTCCACTTGCCGATGGAGAAGTATCTTTCAGCGTTGAATTTCTGCCAGGACAGTTTGATCAGAGAGCAGACTCTGCACAGCAGTGTATGAAACTGTTAAATGAAGATGAAGATGCACTGATCAGAAGTGCGACAACTTATGTTGTAAAAGCTGACTTAACAGACGAGCAGTTAGAAGCTGTCAAAGAGTACTGTATTAACCCGGTTGATTCAAGAGAAGCAGCAGCTGAAAAGCCAGAGACATTAGTGATGGACTTTGAGGAACCAGCGGATGTCAAGATTTTTGATGGATTCAAAGATATGGAAGAAGACAAATTAAAAGAATTATATGATTCTTTAAATCTGGCAATGACATTCAAAGATTTCCTTCATATCCAGAACTATTACAAAGGAGAAGAAAACAGAGATCCTTCTATGACAGAGATCCGTGTACTGGATACTTACTGGTCTGATCACTGTCGTCATACGACATTTGCTACAGAACTTAAGAATATCGGATTCCAGGACGGATTCTACCGTGCACCATTAGAAGAAGCATATTATTCTTACATGGATGACTTTGAAGAGATGTACAAAGACCGTGATGACAAATATGTATGTCTGATGGATATGGCATTGATGGCAATGAAACATCTTAAGAAAGATGGCACACTTGATAACATGGAAGAAAGTGATGAGATCAATGCATGCAGTATCGTAGTTCCAGTTGAGATCGATGGAAAAGAAGAAGAGTGGCTTATTAGTTTTAAGAATGAGACTCATAACCATCCAACAGAGATCGAACCATTTGGTGGAGCTGCAACATGTCTTGGTGGAGCGATCCGTGATCCGTTATCAGGACGTTCTTATGTATATCAGGCAATGCGTGTTACAGGAGCTGCTGATCCAACAGTCCCATTAAAGGATACATTAAAAGGTAAATTACCACAGTACAAGATCGTAAATGAAGCTTCCTATGGATACAGCTCTTATGGAAACCAGATCGGTCTTGCCACAGGTCTGGTAAATGAAATATATCATCCAGATTATGTTGCAAAACGTATGGAAATTGGTGCCGTTATGGGTGCAGCACCTAGAAAGAATGTAATCAGAGAGAATTCTGATCCAGGAGATATCATCATCTTATTAGGTGGAAGAACAGGACGTGACGGCTGCGGAGGAGCAACAGGATCATCCAAAGTTCATACAGAAGAATCTATTGAGACATGTGGAGCTGAAGTTCAGAAAGGTAATGCACCAACAGAACGTAAGATTCAGAGATTATTCAGAAGAGAAGAAGTCAGCCGTCTGATCAAGAAATGTAATGACTTTGGTGCCGGTGGAGTTTCTGTAGCGATCGGAGAGCTTGCAGATGGTCTGGTCGTAGATCTTGACAAAGTACCTAAGAAATACGCAGGCCTTGATGGAACGGAACTTTCAATTTCTGAATCTCAGGAACGTATGGCAGTTGTCGTAGATCCAAAAGATGTTGATCAGTTCCTTGCATATTCTGCGGAAGAAAACTTAGAGGCAGTTCAGGTTGCAGTTGTAACAGAAGAGCCAAGACTGATCCTTAAATGGAGAGGAAAAGATATCGTTAATCTTTCAAGAGCCTTCCTTGATACAAACGGAGCACATCAGGAAACAGATGTATTTGTAGAGATCCCTCATCGTGTAGAATCCTACTTTAACCGCAAGGATGAGACAAGAACATTTGAAGAAGTATGTTCAGATACATTATCTGATCTTAATGTATGCTCACAGAAAGGACTGGTAGAAAGATTTGACAGTTCTATCGGAGCAGCAACAGTGACAATGCCATATGGTGGAAAATATCAGTTAACACCAATCCAGACAATGATCGCAAAACTTCCAGTTCTTAAGGGAGAATGTGATACTGTCACAATGATGAGTTATGGATTTGATCCATATCTGTCAAAATGGAGCCCATTCCACGGAGCAGTTTATGCGATCACAGAATCTATCGCTAAGATCGTAGCGTCTGGTGGAGATTATAGAGATATCCGTCTGACATTCCAGGAATATTTCAAACGTCTGGGAGAAGACAAGACCCGCTGGGGACAGCCAGTAGCAGCATTACTTGGTGCATATCAGGCACAGATGGGATTTGGACTTGCATCAATCGGTGGAAAAGACAGTATGTCAGGAACATTCAATGATATTGATGTGCCACCAACACTGGTATCTTTTGCAGTTGATATTGCGAAGACAACAGATATCATCACACCAGAGCTTAAGAAAGCAGGAAACCGTCTGGTACGTATCTGCATCCCAACAGATGCATACAATCTTCCAATCTATTCTGAAGTGAAGAAAGTATACAAACGTACCACAAAACTGATCAAAGACGGAGCGATCAAATCTGCATATGCGATCGGTGGAGGCGGAGCTTTAGAAGCAGTCGCTAAGATGGCATTTGGTAATAAATTAGGTGTGATCTTTGATGAAGAAGTAGAATTAAAAGACTTAACAGATCCTAAGTTTGGATCATTTGTCGTTGAGATGGATACAAGAGATATCCACAAACTTGGAATCCCAGGACTCCTGATCGGTGAGATCACAGAGAAACATGAATTCGTATTTGGCGATGAAGTTGTTACATTGGAAGAAGCGATCGATGCATGGCAGAAACCATTAGAGAAAGTATTCCCAACAAAATCTGAAGGAAGCCAGGAGATTATCGATACAACAAGACATTATACAAAAGGAAATATCTACGTATGCAAGAATAAAGTCGCAAAACCAAACGTATTTATTCCAGTATTCCCAGGAACAAACTGTGAATATGATTCAGCCAAAGCATTTGAACGTGCTGGAGCAAATGTTATCACAAAGGTATTTAAAAACCTTGATGCACAGGGAATCCGTGACTCAGTTGAAGTCTTTGAAAAAGCGATCAAACAGTCACAGATCATCATGTTCCCAGGTGGATTCAGTGCTGGTGATGAACCAGATGGTTCTGCAAAATTCTTTGCAACAGCATTTAGAAATGAAAAATTAAAAGAAGCAGTTATGGATTTATTAGATAATCGTGACGGACTTGCACTTGGTATCTGTAATGGATTCCAGGCACTGATCAAATTAGGTCTTGTACCAGAAGGTAAGATCGTTGAACAGAACGCAAAATCCCCTACACTTACAACAAACCGTATCGGCCGTCATATTTCCAAGGTCGCTTACACAAGAGTTGCTTCTAACTTATCACCATGGTTTAATAATGTAAATGTAGATGACATCTTCAGTATTCCTGTATCCCATGGAGAAGGACGTTTCGTAGCAGATGAAGATGTGATTCAGAAACTGTTTGAGAACGGACAGGTAGCAACACAGTATGTTGACTTAAATGGAGATCCTACAATGAACGAAGAATTCAATCCAAATGGTTCTTATCATGCCATCGAAGGTATCACAAGCCCAGACGGACGAGTTCTTGGTAAGATGGGACATTCAGAACGTCGTGACAGCTATGTTGGAATCAATATCTATGGACAGAAAGATCAGAAGATCTTCGAATCCGGAGTAGAATATTTCAAATAGAATCTAAGATAAAAAAGAGATCCTGCATGCAAGATGATGTGCAGGATCTCTTTTTATATTTTATCTTGTGAAGTGTTAATGATCAGAATCAGTTTTTTTCTTTGGAATGATATGGATTGTTTCCATACGGTTTTTGGAAACGGAGACGACTTTAAATGTAAAGTTGTCATCTTGTGCAATTTCGCCCTCAGAAGGCAGATGATCAAGCAGTTCGATAATATATCCACCTAAGGAATCATAATCCTCAGAATCAAGGTCTACGTCAAGCAGATCGTCAAGATCATCAAGCTTTAAGGAAGCGGATACCATATAAGAACCATCCGGTAATTGTTTAAACGTATCTTCTTCAGATTCATCATATTCATCACGAAGTTCTCCAAAGATCTCTTCGACGATATCTTCTAATGTGATCAGTCCGGCAGTAACTCCATATTCATCTAAAACAATAGAGAAACTTACGGATTTTTCACGCATCTGTGCAAGCAGACTGGAAACTTTCTGTGTCTCATAAGTGAAAAATGGCTTTCTTAACACATCTTTTAGATGGAAGATCTCACCTCTGTGCTGGCTGCGGTAAAAATATACATCTTTAAAGTAAACAATACCAACGACATGATCCTTGCTTCCTTCATAAACAGGGAGTCTTGAGTAACCGGCTTCACGGAAGATTTCAAGAACTTCCTCGTAAGAGGCATCTACGGATACAAAAGTCACATCAATACGAGGGATCATGATATCTTTTGCGAGGGATTCCTTAAAATCAAAGACATTATTTAACATATCTTTTTCTGCTTCTTCGATAACTCCGTCTTCATGGCTTACATCAACGATCGTACGAAGCTCACGTTCTGTCATAATACGTTTTGACTGTTTGGAATCGATATGGAAGATCATAAGGATTCCGGTAGAAAGTTTATTAATGATATAAACAACCGGGGTCAGTACTTTGGTAACAAAATAAATACTGGATGCATAGCTTAATGCAATCTTTGTATTATTGATCGTTGCATAAGTCTTAGGTGTGATTTCACCAAAGATCAGGACAAGGACCGTGATCACTGCAGTTGCGATTCCGGCTCCCATGCTTCCGAACACACGGATCGCAATCGTAGTTGTTAAGGAAGTCAAAGAAATATTGACTAAGTTATTTCCGACCAGGATGCTGGAGAGCATCTGGCTTGGGTTCTCGATCAGTTTCAAAACGGTTTCGGCCTTCTTATTGCCATCCTCTGCCATCGCACGTATGCTGTGCGGATTTACGGTTGTAAGTGCAGTTTCCGCCGATGAAAAATAAGCGGAAAGCGATAGTAAAACAAGAATTTCTACAATCTGTAATATTGTACTGGGGTCCAATGAAAATTCCTCCTAAAAATAATATAATCATTCAGCTGTTCTTTTTTTATACAGTTCTTTTCATTGTACGCAAGAAATGGGGCTGTGTCAAGTTAGCGGTTGCCAACCATGGAAGAATATGGTATACCTATTTTTAGGAGGATGGTCGTATGAGGTATTATTATGAATATAGGTTTCCAATCGGGAACTTAACGATTGAGGAAGATGGACATGGAATCTGTGGAATTTATTTTGGGTCGAAGAAATTAGAAGGCGAGAAGAAGAACACAGAGATGATCAGGGAAGCAGCACTGCAGTTATCCCAGTATTTTGATGGAAGAAGGAAGAACTTTGATCTGAAACTTTCTTATTATGGAACAGAATTTCAGGTGAAAGTATGGAAGGCATTACAGGAGATTCCATATGGAACAACATGTACATATAAAGATATCGCAGAACGTGTAGGAATTCCAAAGGGATGCAGGGCAGTTGGTATGGCAAATAACAAGAATCCGATCGTCATTGTCGTGCCTTGTCACAGGGTGATCGGAATGAACGGATCATTGACAGGATATGCAGGCGGATTAGAGATCAAAGAATATTTATTAGATCTTGAAAAACGCAACAAAAAAGTAAAAGAAAGATATTGACAAAGATTCTCATTTAAGATATGATACATAGGCACATTTTGCTGGAGAGCACACTCCGGTATCATATAGATATTTCCGTGAGGGAGTAGTTAGCAGAAGAATCTGTGACAGTATCAACATAATGATGGACGACATCTGGTGCTGTCTTAATTAACGAGACTCACAGATAATAAGTTTTATTTTAATTATAGAACTTATTATCTGTGAGTCTTTTTTTACGATATGGAGGACTATTTTATGGATTTAATCACATTATTAACACTGGCAGTTGGACTGTCGATGGACGCATTTGCAGTATCAATCTGTAAGGGCCTGGCAATGAGAAAGGCAGATTTGGGGAAATGCACGATCGTTGGTTTATGGTTTGGAGGGTTTCAGGCATTGATGCCGACACTTGGATTCTTTTTGGGAACACAGTTTAAAGACCAGATCACATCGATCGACCATTGGATCGCATTTGTACTTCTTGGACTGATCGGTGCCAATATGATCAAAGAATCACGTTCTGACGAAGAAGAGCAGGCAGATGCATCTCTTGATGTCAGAGAAATGTTTATGCTTGCAGTAGCAACAAGTATTGATGCGCTTGCAGTAGGAATTACATTTGCATTCTTGAATGTGCATATTGTACCAGCAGCATCAATTATTGGTGTCTGTACATTTTTGATCTCCTTTGCAGGAGTAAAGATCGGAAATATTTTTGGAACAAAATATAAATCAGGTGCAGAGCTCGCAGGTGGCATAATACTGATACTTTTGGGATTTAAGATCCTATTTGAGCATCTTCATATCTTCTGAATTTCAAAAAAACCTCTTTCTTTTTTATCAAAAAGAGTGTAATATAGTAAAGGCAGTGGCACAACATGTAGTGCTGACTGATAAGAAAACAACAACATTTTGTGTCAGAAAATGGAAAAACACAAAATGTTGTAATTTTATATATAAAAGAGGGAGAAACTATGAATGGTGATGTAAAAACAAAGATTATCAAGAGAAACGGTGAAGAGGTAACGTTTGATCTCGATAAGATTATCAATGCGATCACGAAGGCAAATGAAGAAGTATCAAAACTTCATCAGATGAATGAGTACCAGATCATGGCGATCGCTGAGAAGGTTGCAGATCAGGTAGAAAGTTCCTCACATGCAGTGAATGTAGAAGATATCCAGAACATGGTCGAGACAGGGATCATGGAGATGAGAGGATATGAGGTTGCCCAGAAGTATGTAAGATATCGTTTCAAAAGAGAATTAAGAAGAAAGTCCAACACAACAGATGATGGAATCCTTTCTCTTCTTGACAACATTAATGAGGAAGTGAATCAGGAAAATTCTAACAAGAATCCAGTGATCAATTCTACACAGAGAGATTACATGGCAGGAGAAGTCAGCAAAGACTTAAGTAAACGTGTGTTACTTCCAAACGAGATCATTCGTGCCCATGAAGAAGGAATCATTCATTTTCATGATTCAGATTATTTTGCACAGAGAGAACATAACTGTGATCTGATCAATTTGGAAGATATGCTTCAGAATGGAACTGTGATCAGTGAAACAATGATCGAGAAACCACATTCATTTTTTACAGCATGTAATGTGACAACACAGATCGTTGCACAGGTCGCAAGTAATCAGTATGGAGGACAGTCATTTACACTGGCACATTTAGCACCATTTGTAGACGTAAGCAGAAAGAAACTTCGTAATAATGTAGTCAAAGAACGCAAAGCGATCGGAGAATCCATGGATGATGAGATCATCGATAAGATCACAGAGATGCGTCTTTATGATGAGATCAAACAGGGAATTCAGACGATCCAGTACCAGTTAGTGACACTGATGACATGTAATGGACAGGCACCATTTGTCACAGTCTTTATGTATCTTGACGAAGTGCCGGAAGGACAGACAAGAGATGACCTTGCTCTTGTGATCGAGGAAGTTCTAAAACAGAGAATTCAGGGTGTTAAGAATGAAAAAGGAGTCTGGATCACACCAGCATTCCCAAAACTTATCTATGCCCTTGATGATGATAATATCACACCAGATTCCAAGTACTGGTATCTGACAGAATTAGCTGCAAAGTGTACAGCGAAACGTATGGTTCCAGATTATATTTCTGCGAAAGTCATGAGAGAACTTAAGAATGGGGATGTATATCCATGCATGGGATGCAGATCTTTCTTGACCGTTGAAGATTCTCAGAGAAATGCAGATGGAAGCCATAAGTTCTACGGAAGATTTAATCAGGGTGTCGTAACGATCAATTTGGTAGATGTTGCATGCAGCTCAGATGGAGATATGGACAAATTCTGGGAGATCTTAGAAGAGAGACTGGAACTTTGCCACAGAGCACTAAGATGCCGTCATGAGAGACTAAAAGGAGCAGTATCTGATGTGGCTCCAATTCTTTGGCAGCATGGGGCACTGGCAAGACTTAAGAAGGGTGAGAAGATCGATAAGTTATTATACGATGGATATTCTACAATCTCCCTTGGATACGCAGGACTTTACGAGATGTGTGTGCGCATGACAGGAAAATCCCACACATCTGATGAAGGAAAAGAATTTGCATTGAAAGTAATGCAGAAATTAAATGACAAGTGTAACGAGTGGAAAGCAGCAGAGAATATCAGTTATTCTGTATATGGAACACCGATGGAATCCACAACTTACAAGTTTGCAAAATGCTTGCAGAAACGTTTTGGAATCATTCCGGGTGTCACAGATAAGAACTATATCACAAACAGCTACCACGTTCATGTAACAGAAGAGATCGATGCATTCAGCAAACTTGCATTTGAATCCGAGTTCCAGAAATTATCACCGGGTGGAGCGATCAGTTATATTGAAGTACCAAATATGCAGGATAATATTCCGGCAGTGTTATCTGTGATGAAATTCATTTACGATAACATCATGTATGCAGAGTTAAATACAAAGAGTGATTATTGTGAATGCTGTGGATATGACGGAGAGATTCAGATTAAGGAAGATGAGTCCGGAAAACTGATCTGGGAATGTCCAAACTGTGGAAATACGGATCAGGATCATATGTTTGTGGCAAGACGTACCTGTGGATATATTGGAACACAGTTCTGGAATCAGGGACGTACACAGGAGATCAAGGACAGAGTACTTCATTTATAAGATATAAGAGATTGATGACAGAGGAAAAATTATGCACTACGGAGAAATAAAGAAATGTGATATTGCCAATGGACCAGGAGTCCGGGTGAGTTTGTTTGTATCGGGATGCAGAAATCATTGTCCGAGCTGTTTTAACAAGGAGACATGGGATTTTTGCTATGGAAAGCCTTTTAACAAGGAGACAAAAGAGTATATCATGGAATTATTAAAGCCAGAGTATATCGCGGGTTTTTCGCTCCTTGGAGGAGAGCCGTTTGAACCAGAGAATCAGGAAGTGCTGGTAAGATTATTAAAAGAGATCAAAGAAACATATCCTGATAAGAATATATGGTGTTATACGGGATATACGTATGATAAAGATCTGGTAAAAGGTGGAAAAGTATATACACCATTTACAGAAGAGATGTTGTCATATATCGATACCTTGGTGGATGGGCAGTTCATCGAATCACAGAAAGATATCACATTAAAGTTTCGGGGAAGTGCAAATCAAAGAATTCTAGATCTGAATGAAAAATAAATTACAGAAGATGCAGTTATCAAGACTGCATCTTTTTGCTTTATATCATGATCAAATCTCTTGACAGACTGTGCCTTTTATTATAGCCTATGTATAACAAGATATCATAGATAGATTGTAAAATTCAAAAGAGGAAAGAAGGGTTGCACAATGATACTGGAGATTGATTTCAATAGTGATGAGGCAATCTATGTACAGTTAAGAAATCAGATCATTATGGGGATTGCATGTGAAGAATTCAGTGATGGGGAGTCACTTCCATCTGTGAGACAATTAGCACAGGTACTTGGAGTGAATATGCACACGGTAAATAAAGCATATGCGATCTTAAGAGAAGAAGGATACTTAAAGTTAGACCGAAGAAAAGGTGCAGTCATTAGTGTTGAGACCTTGGAGAAACAAGAGGAATTAGAAAGCATTCGGGAGAATCTGAGAATGCTTGTAGCCGAAGCAGTCTGTAAGGGAGTCACAGAAGATGAGATGAACCAGCTGGTTCATGACATGTACCAGAAAATAGACAGAAATCAGGAGGAAGTATGAACCGATTACCATTTACAAAATATGCCTCCAAAGCGTTGAATGAAGGGCGGGAGATCGCAGGATATCTTGGATTTAAAGATGTCAGCAGTATCTTTATCCTGCTTGGACTTTATGGGGCAGACGGATCTCTTGCCAGCGAAGTGCTTAAGATGCATGGGGTGACAAGAGAATTAATAGAAGAAGCAATTAAAGAGAAATCAAAGAGACCAAAAGACCGCAGAAGAACGGTCAAAGACACACCAAAGACGGAATATCTTCTGGAGATCGCAGGAGAGATCGCGATGAAATATGGCTGTGATTCGATTGGATCAGAACATATTTTGATGGCGATGATCAAAGATGGAGATAATGAAGCATTTCGCTTTTTGGAAGATCATAAGATCTCATGCGAAGGGATTTATACAGATATTCTTGTTACAGCAGGAGTTGATTTCAGAACAGCCAAGAGTGAATATAATGATGCAATCTCTTATGGCAATGAAGAAGAAGGCCAGGAAGGGACAATGCTGGAACAATACAGCACAGACCTTACAGAGAAGGCAGTGCTTGGAAGATTAGATCCAATGATCGGACGCGAAGGTGAGATGGAACGTCTGATGCAGATCTTATGCAGACGAACAAAGAATAATCCATGTCTGATCGGTGATCCGGGTGTTGGAAAGACAGCGATCGTGGAAGGACTTGCACAAAGGATCGCAGATGGCAATATGCCGCGTATCCTTAGAAATAAGAGAATCTTATCTTTAGATCTTACTAAAGTGATCGCAGGAACTAAATTCCGTGGAGAATTTGAAGAACGCATGAAACGTATCGTAACAGAAGCAACACAGGATGATTCTGTGATTCTTTTTATTGACGAGATCCACACGATCATTGGAGCCGGCGGTTCTGAAGGAGCTATGGATGCATCAAATATCTTAAAGCCAGCATTGGCAAGAGGAGATTTCCAGTTGATCGGTGCGACGACAAGTGAAGAATATACAAAGTATTTTGAAAAAGATGCAGCACTGGTTCGAAGATTCCAGCCAGTCAGAGTTAAAGAACCAACGGTAGAAGAGACAGTGACGATCTTAAAGGGAATCAAACACCGTTTTGAAGATTATCACAGAATCCTTGTACCGGAAGAGGTGACAGAAGCGATTGCAAGTCTTTCTGACCGTTATATCAGCGACCGTTTTCTTCCGGATAAAGCCATTGATCTGCTGGATGAAGCATGTGCGAGAAAGCGGATGGTACAGACGGGAAGCCAGGCAGGATTTAAGGAAGAAAGAAAAGAAATCGCAGGAGTGATCGAGCAGATCGAAAAAGAACTTGCTGATGGCAATATCGTGGAAGCAAGGAATTTAAAAGCACAGAAGAACAAGCTTGAGAAGTCTTTGGAACGTAAGATAAAACGCAGTCAGAAGAAACAAAATGAGATTCCTGCATTAACGATCGAAGATGCAGCAGAAGTTGTATCTTTATGGACGCAGATTCCAGTGACACAGCTTACAAAAGGTGATATGGAACGCTTGCGTAATTTAGAGAAAGAACTTCACAAATATGTGATCGGACAGGATGAAGCAGTGAAAGCCGTTGCTAAGGCAGTCAAGAGAAGCAGAGTTGGTCTTAAGAGTCTAAACCGTCCGATTGGATCATTTTTATTCCTTGGACCGACAGGTGTTGGTAAGACAGAACTTTCAAAGACTTTGGCAAGAGCTTTATTTGGAAGAGAAGAAGATCTGATCCGGGTTGATATGTCTGAGTATATGGAGAAACACAGCGTATCAAAGATCATTGGATCACCTCCTGGATATGTAGGATTTGGAGAAGGCGGACAGTTGAGTGAACAGATCCGAAGACATCCATATTCTGTCATTTTATTTGATGAGATCGAGAAAGCACATCCAGATGTGTTTAATATCCTGCTTCAGGTATTGGATGATGGACATATCACAGATTCTAACGGAAGGAAAGTTGACTTTAAGAACACTGTGATCATCATGACTTCAAATGCAGGTGCAAACCGCATTATTGCACCAAAACATCTTGGATTCTCTGTCGATAACACAGATAAAGCAAAGAATCATGAACGCATGAAAAAAGGTGTCATGGAAGAAGTGAAACAGATCTTCCGTCCAGAATTTTTAAACCGAATTGATGAGACGATCGTATTTGCGGTTCTTACAAAAGAAGAAGTGAAGAAGATCGCGAAGTTATTTATCGATGAATTAAGAGCACGTCTGCTAAGTGAACATCAGATCACATTAAAGATCACAGCAAGTGCGATGGATCTGTTAGCAGAGAAAGGATATGACGAGAATTACGGAGCCAGACCATTAAGAAGGGTGATCCAGAATGAGATCGAAGATGTCCTGGCAGATAAGATCTTAGAGGGAACACTTTCAAACGGTCAGACGATGACAATCGGCAAAAAAGATAAAAAACTTACTTTTTCAGTAAAGGAAACTAGTAAATAGAACCAAAATATATTATAATAAACATACAACGACCGAAACATATATTAGGAGGAAAAAAACAATGGCAGTGGTAACTGAATTATTCCGCAGCGAAGACAATGGAACACTAAGCTTTGGTGACTACACATTAGCACAGAAAGCGAAGAAAGGAGATATCCAGTTTGAAGGGGATATCTACAAGATCAAAACTTTCAAGACAATGACAAAACTGGACAAGAACGGACAGCTGATCTTTGAATCAGTTCCAGGTTCTACAGTACATAACTTTGTAGCAACAACAGATGGTGTTGCATTTGACATTGAATCTTCATCTGACGTTCAGGTTACACTAGAAGTGGAAGCTGGACAGGAATATAAAGTTTTTATTGATAATACAAATGTTGGAATGATGAAAGCAAACCTTGGTGGTAAGTTAACATTAAGTGTTGAATTAAGCGAAGGAACAGCTGCATCTGTCCGCGTAAAGAAACAGTAGTAACATAAAGGAGAACCAATGGCGAAACAAAAAACAGTTTATTTTTGCAGCCAGTGTGGTCATGAGTCTTCCAAGTGGATGGGACAGTGTCCTGCCTGCAAACAGTGGAATACTTTTACAGAAGAGAAAGTTACAGAAACAAAAAAAGGAGGGGCGAAGTCCTTAAAGACTTCTGCCTCTCCTATGAATATATCGGAAGTAACGGTAGAGAATGAGGAAAGAATCCCGACAGGGATCGGAGAACTTGACAGAGTCTTAGGTGGAGGGATCGTGAAGGGATCACTATCTTTGGTTGGAGGAGATCCTGGGATCGGTAAATCCACTTTATTATTACAAGTGTGCAGGAATCTTGCGAATAATAAACGCAAGGTTTTATATATTTCCGGGGAAGAATCCATGCATCAGATTAAGATGAGAGCTGAGAGGATCGGAACATTTGAAGAAGAGATGCTTCTTTTTTGTGAGACAGATCTTGATGCGATCACGAATGCGATTTTAAAGACGAAACCAGAGTTTGCGGTGATCGACTCGATTCAGACGATGTACAGTGAAGATCTTTCTTCGGCAGCAGGAAGTGTTTCACAGGTAAGAGAAGTGACCGCTGCGATGATGAGAGTGGCAAAAGAGAATAACATTGCGGTTTTTATTGTCGGACATGTGACCAAAGAAGGAGTTGTCGCAGGACCTAGAACATTGGAACATATGGTAGATACCGTTCTTTATTTTGAAGGAGAAAGGGAGGCTGCTTACAGGATTTTACGGGGAGTCAAGAACCGTTTTGGGTCAACAAATGAGATTGGTGTATTTGAGATGTGTAACAATGGACTTGTCGAAGTGGAGAATCCATCCAAGACGATGTTGAATGGAAGACCGCTTGATGCATCGGGATCAGTTGTTGTCTGCTCAATGGAAGGAACCAGACCGATCCTGATCGAGATTCAGGCACTTGTATCACCGACAAGTTTCCAGATGCCAAGAAGAACAGCAGTTGGAATTGATTATAACAGGGTGAATCTTTTGATGGCAGTACTTGAGAAGAGAGTTGGATTACAGCTTGGGGGTTGTGATGCTTATGTAAACCTCGCAGGAGGAATGAAACTGGGAGAACCAGCGATCGATCTTGGAATCATTATGGCGATCGCTTCCAGTTATAAAAACCGGGCGATCCTTGAAGATACGATCATTTTTGGAGAAGTTGGACTGGTAGGTGAGGTCCGAGCGGTATCCGGCGGTGAAGCAAGGATTAAAGAAGCACAGAAACTTGGTTTTAAGCGGTGCATCCTGCCACAGGCGAATGTAGACCAGATCAAGATTGAAACTGACATGAGACTAGTTGGAGTATCCAACGTTATGGAAGCATTGGATTTAATATAATATTGATTGCAAGTATATACAAGATACATTATAATCAGTATAGAAAGAACTATATGGAGGAAAACATGGAAGAAACGATTTCTAAGAATTTTATAGAGCAGATCATTGAGAAAGATATCGAGGAGGGGCGCTGTAAGAAGGTTGTCACAAGATTCCCGCCAGAGCCTAATGGATATCTTCATATCGGACACGCAAAATCTATTTTATTAAATTATGGATTAGCTCAGGAATATGGCGGAGATTTTCATTTCCGTTTTGATGATACAAACCCAACAAAAGAAAAAGAAGAATATGTAAATTCTATCAAGGAAGATGTAGAGTGGCTAGGTGCAGATTATCATGAGCATATTTATTATGCATCCAACTATTTTGACAAGATGTATGAATGTGCAGAATTCCTGATCAAGAAAGGAAAAGCATATGTCTGTGATCTGAATGCAGAACAGATCAGAGAATACCGTGGAACATTAACAGAACCTGGAAAGAACAGTCCATATCGTGATCGTACACCAGAAGAGAACTTACAGTTATTCCGCGAGATGAAGGAAGGAAAATATCCAGACGGAAGCAAAGTACTTCGTGCAAAGATCGATATGACATCTGGTAACATCAACATGAGAGATCCTATTCTTTACCGTATCGCAAGAATGGAACATCATAACACAGGAAACAAATGGTGTATCTACCCAATGTATGACTTTGCTCATCCATTAGAAGATGCATTTGAAGGAGTTACACACTCTATCTGTACATTGGAATTTGAGGACCACAGACCATTATATGACTGGGTAGTCAATGAATGTGAATTTGAGAACCCACCAAAACAGATCGAGTTTGCTAAGTTATATCTGACAAATGTTGTCACAGGAAAACGTTACATCAAGAAATTAGTTGAAGAAGGAATCGTGGATGGATGGGACGATCCACGTCTGGTATCTTTATCAGCACTTAGAAGAAGAGGATACACACCAGAATCCATCAAGAAATTTATGGAACTTGTCGGAGTTGCAAAAAGCCATAGTTCTGTAGATTCTGCAATGCTTGAATACTGCATCCGTGATGATCTGAAATTAAAACGTTCACGTATGGCAGCGATCTTAGATCCAATCAAGCTTGTGATCACGAATTATCCAGAAGGTGAAGGGGAACTTGTAGATGTTCCAAATAACCAGGAAAACGAAGAGATGGGAACAAGGCAGGTGCCATTTTCAAGAGAATTATATATTGAACGCGAAGATTTCAAGATTGAGAAACCTAAGAAATACCGTCGTTTATATGTCGGAAATGAAGTACGTCTGATGAATGCATATTTTGTAACATGTACAGGATATGATGTGGATGAAGATGGCAATGTTACATGTGTTTATGCAACATATGATCCAGAATCCAGAGGAGGAAACAGTCCGGATGGAAGAAAAGTCCGTGGAACGATCCATTGGGTATCAGCACCAACTGCGAAAAAGGCAGAAATTCGTCTATATGAAAACATTGTAGATGAAGAGAAAGGTGTATATAATGAAGATGGAAGCATTAATGTAAATCCTAATTCTTTAACAGTGATCAAAGAAGCATACGTAGAGCCGGAATTAGAGAAATACGATAAGGGAGACAGCTTCCAGTTTATGAGAACAGGATATTTCTGTTTAGATTCCAAAGATTCTACAAAAGAGCATATGGTATTTAACAGAATCGTAAGTTTAAAGAGTTCTTACAAACCAAATTAAGATAAGATTTTATATTACTTGATATAAGGGGATATAATATAAAGAGAAGAGAGGATGTTTGATGAAGGTAATCGTGGTATCACATGGAAGTTATGCAAGAGGACTTGTGGATACAGTACAGATGATCGCAGGAGAACAGGAAGATCTTGAGGCATATGGTCTTGAACCAGAAGATTCTGTGGAGACTTTAAAAGACAAGATCAGACAAAGTATTGAACAGACAAGAGAAGGAGAAGAGATATTGATCCTTACAGATATCTTTTATGGAAGTCCGTTCAATACAGTGATCTCATTAATGCCAGAATATGATCTGTACCATATTACTGGAATCAATCTCCCGATGATGATGGAAGTTATCACGGGACGTTATGCTGGAAAGCATGCAGAAGAGCTCTGTAAAGAACTCCTTGAAGCAGCACCGGATACGGTACGAGACGTACGTGAATTGTATAAGGAGGTAGAAGAATGAAGAAAATAGTATTGGCAAGAGTCGATGACCGGCTCATACATACAGAGATTTTGACATTATGGGTGCCAGAGGTACGTGCAAACAGAATCCTTATTGTTGATGACGGTGTTGCGAAAGATAAATTTCGAAGCAAAGTGATCAAAGAGATGGCTCCAAAAGGCCTTATCATTCATGTTTATGGAATTGACCGTGCGGTTGAGAAATTGAAAGAACCACCATCATTTGATGGGGAACGAGTGATCGTTATTGCGGAGTCGCCATTGGTGTTTGAAGAACTGATGAAGCGCGGAATCAGGATCACACAGCTTAATATTGGAGGAATGGGAATTCGTGGAGAACGAAAAACGGTAGCAAGAAGAATTGCCTGTGATGAAAGGGAGATGGAATCAATCCATCAGATCATTCGCAAGGGTGTCCACGTATATTTCCAGACAGTTCCTAAAAAAGGCTGGGAAGAAGCAAAAAAATATATACCAGAATAAATACAAATACAAAAGAATGCAATCTCATTTTACAAAATTTTTATAAAAAAGGGGGTTGCATTTTTTTTACGCAGTGTTATACTAAAGAACATAGAGTTAGCACTCGATATAAGTGAGTGCTAACAAAAGATAAAAATAATTATAATTCTAATATATTTAGGAGGTAATCACATTATGAAATTAACACCATTAGGAGATAGAGTTGTATTAAAACAGCTGGAAGCAGAGACAAAGACAAAGTCAGGAATCGTTCTTACAACAGCAACACAGGAGAAACCTCAGGAAGCAGAAGTTATTGCAGTTGGACCTGGAACAGAAGATGTTAAGATGGAAGTTTCTGTAGGACAGAAAGTTATCTATTCTAAATATGCAGGAACAGAAGTAAAATTAGAAGACGAAGAATATATCGTCGTAAAACAGAATGATATTTTAGCAGTTGTAGAATAATCGAACCGCAGAATTATTTTATTGCAGAATTATTTAGTCGGAGGTAATAAGATCATGGCAAAAGAAATTAAATACGGAATTGAAGCAAGAAAAGCACTGGAAGCAGGAGTAAACCAGTTAGCAGATACAGTAAGAGTAACAATCGGACCTAAAGGACGTAACGTCGTATTAGACAAATCTTTCGGTGCACCACTGATCACAAACGATGGTGTAACAATCGCGAAAGAGATTGAATTAGAAGATCCATTTGAAAACATGGGAGCACAGGTAGTCAAAGAAGTAGCTACTAAGACAAATGATGTTGCCGGAGATGGTACAACAACAGCTACAGTTCTTGCACAGGCAATGATCAACGAAGGAATGAAGAACTTAGCAGCAGGAGCTAACCCAATCATCCTTCGTAAAGGAATGAAGAAAGCAACTGAAGCAGCCGTTGAAGCAATCGCTGAGATGAGCAGCAAAGTAACAGGAAGAGATCAGATCGCGAAAGTAGCAGCAATCTCTGCAGCAGACGAAGAAGTTGGAGAATTAGTAGCAGACGCTATGGAAAAGGTATCTAACGACGGAGTTATCACAATCGAAGAATCTAAGACAATGAAGACAGAATTAGATTTAGTAGAAGGTATGCAGTTTGACCGTGGATACTTATCCGCATACTTCTCAACAGATATGGAAAAAATGGTTGCTGAGTTAGATGATCCATATATCCTGATCACAGATAAGAAGATCTCTAACATTCAGGAGATCCTTCCATTATTAGAGCAGATCGTACAGAGCGGCAAGAAATTACTGATCATCGCAGAAGACGTTGAAGGTGAAGCATTAACAACACTGATCGTAAACAAATTACGTGGAACATTCTCTGTATGTGCAGTTAAAGCACCTGGATATGGAGACAGAAGAAAAGCAATGCTTGAAGATATCGCTATCTTAACAGGTGGTACAGTGATCTCCGAAGAAGTCGGAATGGAATTAAAAGACGCAACAATCGATCAGTTAGGACGTGCAAAATCTGTAAGAGTTGAAAAAGAAAACACAGTCATCGTAGACGGTGAAGGTGAAAAAGATGCGATCCAGGCACGTATCGGACAGATCAAAGGACAGATCGAAGAGACAACATCTGAATTCGATAAAGAAAAATTACAGGAAAGATTAGCTAAATTATCTGGTGGAGTTGCAGTTATCCGTGTTGGAGCAGCAACAGAGACAGAGATGAAAGAAAGCAAATTACGTCTGGAAGATGCCTTAGCAGCAACAAAAGCAGCAGTAGAAGAAGGAATCATCTTCGGTGGAGGATCTGCTTATATCCACGCATCTAAGAAAGCAGCAGAGAAAGTTGCAGACTTAGAAGGAGACGAAAAGACAGGAGCAAACATCATCCTCAAAGCCTTAGAAGCACCATTATTCCAGATCGCAGTCAATGCAGGTCTTGAAGGAGCAGTTATCGTCAATAAGGTAAAAGAAGCAGAAATCGGAAAAGGATTCGATGCATTACATGGAGAATATGTAGACATGGTAGAAAAAGGAATTATCGATCCAGCCAAAGTAACAAGAAGTGCATTACAGAACGCAACATCTGTAGCATCTACACTGTTAACAACAGAATCCGTTGTTGCTAATATCAAAGAAGATGCACCAGCAATGCCAGCAGGAGCAGGAGCCCCAGGAATGGGAATGATGTAGGCATTGAGCACTTAGAGAAAGCAAGCTGACAAGCGAAGTTTGAACTTAGTTGAGTGGACGTCTACAAGGAGCAAAGCGACTAGAAGACTAAGTATCAAAAATCCTACAGGAATTCAAAAGAGTTTCTGTGGGATTTTTTTTCTAGTAAAAAAAGATAGAGTATTATAGATTCATCTGCTATAATGATTGTATTTAAATCAATACAACAAAGGAGGAAATCATGAACAATTTTACTTACTCAATCCCAACAAAGATTCATTTTGGAAAAGGTCAGATCTCACATCTTGAGGAACTTTCAGAGAGCGGCAGAAAAGTTCTGCTTTGTTATGGCGGTGGAAGCATCAAGAGAGCAGGGATCTATGATGAAGCAGTAAAAGTCTTAAAAGAAGAAGGAATGGAAATCTTTGAACTTTCAGGAATCGCACCGAATCCAAAGATTGAATCCGTCAGAGAAGGTGTAAAACTCTGCAAAGAAAATAACATAGATATGGTACTTGCAATCGGAGGAGGTTCTGTCATCGATTGTGCGAAAGTGGTAGCAGCAGGAGCCTGTTATGACGGGGACCCATGGGATCTTGTGATTACGCCAAGATGGATTAAAAAAGCATTGCCTATTTACAGTGTACTTACATTGGCTGCAACGGGGTCAGAGATGGATGAATTTGCAGTTATCTCAGATATGTCAAAGAATGAGAAATGGGGAACAGCAAGCAGGCATTTAAAACCAAAGATGTCTGTGTTAGATCCAGAGTATACATATTCCGTATCCAAGAAGCAGACTTCAGCAGGAACAGCAGATATGATCAGTCATATTTTGGAAAGCTATTTTACAAATGTAGAGAATGCAGATGTACAGGCAAGATTTGCAGAAGGATTACTAAAGAACTGTTTCAAATACGGACCAATTGCATTAGAAGAACCGGATAATTATGATGCGAGGGCAAATCTGATGTGGACCGCAAGCATGGCGATCAATGGTGTGATCAAATGTGGAGCGGAAGTTGCATGGTGTGTTCATCCAATGGAACATGAATTAAGTGCGTTTTATGACATTACGCATGGAGAGGGGTTAGCAATCTTAACACCTTACTGGATGGAATATGTTCTTGATGAAAAAACAGCAGGAAAATTTGCTGAGTATGCAAGAAATGTGTGGGACATCAGAGAAGATGATGATATGACTGCCGCCAAAGAAGGAATCAAATGTACAAAAGAATTTTTTAAGAGCATGAATCTTCCACAGACTCTCACAGATGTAGGAATTGATGAAGAACATTTTGATATCATGGCAGAGAAAGCAGCCGCAAGTTGTAAGAGAGCCTACAGACCTCTTTCAAAAGATGATATAAAAACAATTTTTAAGGAAGCATTATAGAGGTACTTTTTATATAGAAGAAAAAGCAGCAACACAGATTTTATATCGGTATGTTGCTGCTTGTGTTTCTATTATTTAACATTTACAAAAATAAATAAAAAAACACTTTCTTATTATACAAATTCCATGTATAATAAAAGGAAGATATTTTAAGAAAGAGGTGTACGTGGTGTATAAGATTGTCAAGAAGCAGACACTCAACCAGGCCGTTGAGTTAATGGAGATTCATGCTCCTTATGTGGCAAGAAAATGTGAACCGGGACAGTTTATCATTATCAGAGTAGATGAAGATGGAGAAAGAGTTCCTCTAACAATTGCAGATTATGACCGTGAGAAAGAGACTGTAACGATCATTTATCAGGTTGTAGGATATACAACAGAATTGTTAAGCAAGAAAAAAGAAGGAGAATATGTACAGGACTTCGTAGGTCCTTTAGGACAGCCAGCTCCTTTACACAAATGTGACCGTGTGATCGGTGTAGCCGGAGGTGTAGGTGCAGCTCCATTATATCCACAGCTTCGTAAATTAGCGAAGATGGGAGTACCAGTTGATGTGATCATCGGTGGTAAGAGTGCAGAATTTGTAATTCTTAAAGAATTATTTGAAGAATTCTGTGATAATGTATATATCGCAACAGATGACGGAAGCCTTGGAACAAAAGGTTTTGTTACAACTGTATTAGAAGAACAGATCAAAGCCGGAGTGAAATACGATGAAGTTATCGCGATCGGACCACTTATCATGATGAAGAATGTGGTTAAGATCACAAAAGAATATGACATCCCAACAATGGTATCTTTAAATCCAATTATGATCGATGGAACTGGAATGTGCGGTGGATGCCGTGTCAACATCGGTGGAGAGACAAAATTCGCATGTGTTGACGGACCAGACTTTGACGGATTTAAAGTAAACTTTGACGAATGTATGCAGCGTCAGGGTATGTTCAGAGAAGAAGAACATGAATGCAGAATTGGAAGGGGGATGTAAACGATGCCTAATATGAGTCTTAAGAAGGTACCTATGCCAGAACAGGACCCAAATGTCCGTAATAAGAACTTTGAAGAAGTAGCTCTTGGATATACAAAAGAGATGGCAATGGAAGAAGCAACTCGTTGCTTAAATTGTAAGAATAAACCTTGTGTTGGAGGATGTCCGGTTAACGTACCAATTCCAGCATTTATTGAGAAAGTGGCAGCTGGAGATTTTGAAGGTGCATACGAAGTTATCACAACAGAGAATGCATTACCAGCAATCTGCGGACGAGTATGTCCACAGGAGAACCAGTGCGAAGGTAAGTGCGTTCGTGGTATCAAGGGAGAACCTGTTGGTATCGGACGTATGGAACGTTTTGTCGCTGACTGGCATATGGCCAATGCCAAAGAGACAGAAGTAAATATTGAGAAGAACGGAATGAAAGTCGCAGTTGTCGGATGTGGACCAGCTGGTATCACATGTGCCGGAGAACTGATCAAGAAAGGTTATGATGTAACAGTCTTTGAAGCGTTACATAAACCAGGTGGAGTATTAAGCTATGGTATTCCAGAATTTCGTCTGCCAAAAGATCTGGTAGCGAAAGAGATCGAAAGCGTTCAGAAGCTAGGTGTAGATATCGAGACAAACGTTATCGTTGGACGTTCTATCACAATTGATGAGTTAATGGAAGATGGATACAAAGCAGTCTTCGTAGGAAGCGGTGCAGGACTTCCAAGATTCTTAAATATTCCAGGAGAGAACCACTTAGGAGTATATTCTGCAAACGAATTCTTAACTCGTGTGAACTTAATGAAGGGATACAAATTCCCAGAATGCCCAACACCAGTCAAAGTTGGTAAGAAAGTAGCAGTCGTAGGTGCTGGTAACGTAGCAATGGATGCTGCCAGAACAGCAAAACGATTAGGTGCAGAAGAAGTTTACATCGTATATCGTCGTAGCGAAGAAGAAGCACCAGCACGTTTAGAAGAATTACATCACGCAAAAGAAGAAGGAATTATCTTCAAATTCTTAAATAACCCAGCTGCGATCAAAGCAGATGAGAATGGATGGGTTAAGAGCATGGAGATCATCAAACAGGAACTGGGTGAACCAGATGCATCTGGAAGACGTTCTCCACGTCCAATCGAAGGATCTAACTATGATCTTGATGTTGATACAGTCATCATTGCGATCGGTCAGAGCCCTAACCCACTGATCCGTCACACAACACCAGGACTTGACACTCAGAAATGGGGAGGAATCATTGTCAACGAAGAGACAATGGAAACAAGCAAAGACGGTGTATACGCAGGTGGAGATACAGTAACTGGAGCAGCAACAGTTATCCTTGCCATGGGAGCAGGAAAGAAAGCAGCAGCAGCAATTGATCAGAAATTACAGGGAAAATAAAAGGAGGATTCCAAATGGGAAAAGCAATATTTCAGACTGAGATTATCGAACTGGGAGAACAGGTAGATGCTTTTTTTGAGGAAGGTATGTTCGTACTTTTCGGAGAAAATGTACCGGATACATTAAAAGATTTCTGTCATTTCATCGATCAGAAGAAAGTAGATGGAACAATCAAAAAAGGAGATAAACTGGTTGTAGATCAGAAAGAATATCTCATCACTGCCGTAGGAGATATTGCCCAGTCTAATTTGGAGACACTGGGACATTTAACAGTTGTCTTCAGTGGAGCAAAAGAAGCAGGTCTTCCTGGAAGTATTTGTGTTGAGGCAAAACCAATGCCAAAACTTGCAATTGGAAGTAAACTTTCTATTGTGGAAGAATAGAATTTACAAGAGATACCGGACTGGTATCAGGATCATAAAAGGAGTTATTGCAGAAGCGATAATTCCTTTTATTGTACCTAAAAACGAATTAGTTGCGAATAACTATAATTAGAATATTCAGATAATTTAAAGAATGTACAGAAAATAATCCATACATTTTTAAAAAAATGCAAAATAATCTGTTGACATTAAAGAAACTATTTGTTATCATATCCAACAATACAAATCAGATATTAAAATACAGAAAGCGAGGAAAACAAGAAAATGGGTAAGTTAATTGGTGAAGGAATTACATTTGATGATGTTTTATTAGTTCCAGCATATTCAGAAGTAATTGCAAATGATGTGGATACACGCACACGATTGACAAACAAGATTCAGTTAAATATTCCACTGATGAGTGCCAGCATGGATACAGTTACAGAACACCGCATGGCAATCGCAATGGCAAGACAGGGTGGAATCGGAATCATACATAAGAATATGTCAATTGCAGAACAGGCAGAAGAAGTAGATAAGGTAAAACGTTCTGAAAACGGAGTTATCACAGACCCATTTTCATTATCACCAGAACATACAATTCAGGATGCAGACGATTTAATGGCGAAGTATCGTATTTCCGGTGTACCAATCACAGAAGGTACAAAGCTTGTTGGTATTATCACAAACCGTGATTTAAAATTTGAGACAGACTTTTCTAAGAAGATCAAAGAATCTATGACATCGGAAGGACTTGTAACAGCCAAAGAAGGAATCACATTAGAAGAAGCAAAACAGATCTTAGGAAAAGCAAGAAAAGAAAAATTACCAATCGTTGATGATGATTTTAACTTAAAAGGATTGATCACAATTAAGGATATTGAAAAACAGATCAAATATCCAAACGCAGCCAAAGATGATCAGGGAAGATTATTATGTGGAGCTGGTGTTGGTATCACAGCCGATGTTTTAGACCGTGTACAGGCATTAGTTGATGCTCACGTTGACGTTATTGTAGTTGACTCAGCACATGGACATTCAGCAAACGTATTAAGAGTTGTAAGAATGGTCAAAGAAAAATTCCCAGATCTTCAGGTAATCGCAGGTAACGTTGCAACAGGAGCTGGAGCAAAAGCTTTAATTGAAGCTGGAGCTGACTGTGTTAAGATTGGTATCGGACCTGGATCTATCTGTACAACTCGTGTCGTAGCAGGTATCGGTGTACCTCAGATCACAGCGATCATGAGTGCATACGAAGAAGCTAAGAAAGCAGGAATTCCAATCATCGCTGATGGTGGTATCAAATATTCAGGAGAACTTACAAAAGCAATCGCAGCTGGAGCTGACGTATGTATGTTAGGAAGCATGCTTGCAGGATGTGATGAGAGCCCTGGAGACTTCGAATTATATCAGGGAAGAAAATACAAAGTATATCGTGGAATGGGATCATTAGCAGCTATGGAGAATGGTAGCAAAGACCGTTACTTCCAGACAAATGCCAAGAAGTTAGTTCCAGAAGGTGTTGAAGGACGAGTTGCTTACAAAGGAACAGTAGAAGATACGATCTTCCAGATGATGGGTGGTCTTCGTTCTGGAATGGGATATTGTGGAGCAAAAGACATCAAGACATTACAGGAGACAGGAGAATTCGTTAAGATTTCCGCTGCATCCTTAAAAGAAAGTCATCCACATGATATTCATATTACAAAAGAAGCACCAAACTACAGTGTAGAATAAGAAGAATAAGATTTAAGAAGCCAGAGTACATAAGAAGATGTATTTTGGCTTCTTTTTATTTTGCTTCTATTGTAATAGGAAGAAATACATGTTATTTCTGTATGATTGACAATTATCAATAAAAAATGATTGACTTCTTTGACAAACAGGAATATCATTAAATTACTTTGGTTTTCAAAATAGTAGCCATAAGTGATTTCATGGAAATAAAAAATAAGATGAGAAAGGTGAAAAAATGATTTCAAAATTCAGCGTAAAAAAACCCTACACAGTTATCGTAGCGGTTGTGTTAGTGATCATTTTGGGAATCGTGTCATTTACAAAGATGACAACGGATTTGCTTCCAAGTATGGAATTACCTTATGCGATCGTTATGACAACGTATCAGGGGGCATCTCCGGAGACTGTGGAGACAACAGTTACAAAGCCAGTGGAACAATCGATGGCGACGATTTCTAATATTAAGGAAGTTAATTCCATTTCAAGCGAAAATATGTCTATGGTCATTCTTGAATTTGAAGGAGACACAGACATGAATGCAGTTTCTCTTGATATGAGAGAGAAGCTTGATATGATCAAAGGATACTGGCCGGATGAAGTCGGCAATCCAACGATCATGAAACTTAATCCTGATATGATGCCTGTTATGGTAACAGCGATGGATTCTGATAAGTTAAGCAATGCAGAATTGTCTACATTGATCAACGATAAGATCGTACCATCTCTGGAGGCAGTTGATGGGGTTGCATCGGTAAGCAGTACAGGGCTTGTCACAGAACAGATCAATGCGATCATCAGCGAAAAGAAGATCAATAAATTAAATAAGAAGATTGAAAAAGCATTAAATGGACAGTTTGATGAAGCACAGAATAAGATCGATCAGGCCAAAGCTGAGATGGAGTCAGGGAAGAATACGTTAGAATCCCAGAGGTCCAAAGCAAATAAGCAGCTTGCAAAGGCACAGAGTGCGATCACAGATGGACAGTTAACACTTGCCCAGAAAGAAGTAGAAGTTACAAGCTCTATCACAAACTTAAAGGTACAAAAACAGACATTACAGTCTTCGATTAAGACATTAAAAACACAGATTGCAAAGCTGGAGAAACAGGCATCACAGATTCCGGATGCAACAACAAAGATGCAGCTTGCAGCCCAGATCAGTGAGTTAAAGAAACAGAAGAATACAGCGGAAAAATCCGTAAAAACACTGGATCAGAATTTAAAGAAATTAAACAGTGCATTAAAGCAGATTCAGAGTGGAAAGAAACAGATCAGTGCAAAACTTGAGCAGTTTAATGTACAGTCAGCAACTGCAACGCAGAAGATGAATCAAGGTGAAATTCAGCTTGCACAGGGACAGGCACAGCTGAATTCCAGCCAGCAGCAGTTAAATTCCAGCAAAGAACAGGCAAAAGAGGCAGCAAATATCAAGAATAAGCTGACAGTAGCTAATGTAAAGTCACTCTTAACAGCACAGAATTTTGAGATGCCGGCAGGTTATATCAGCGAGGACAATACACAGTATCTTGTACGTGTCGGAGATAAAGTTACAAACAAAAAAGATCTCTCAAAGATGGAATTATTGGATCTTGGAATTAAAGGAATTCCACCGATCAGGCTTTGTGATGTCGCAGACGTTGCGATCGTAGATAACTCCGCAGATACATATTGCCGAGTCAATGGAAATAATGGTGTCGTATTGACTGTTCAGAAACAGAATAATTATTCTACAGCAGATGTCGCAGACAAAGTTGCAGCAAAGATGCAGACTCTGACAAAGGAAAATAAGGGATTCCATTATGTAAATATTATGGATCAGGGAGTCTATATTGATATGGTAACAGGTTCTGTCATTCAGAATCTGTTAATGGGAGCGATCCTGGCTGTATTTATTTTATTATTATTCTTAAAAGATATCAGACCAACGATCGTTATCGCATGTTCTATCCCGTTAAGTGTTATCTTTGCGGTGGTATTGATGTATTTTACAGGAATTACATTAAATGTAATCTCGTTATCGGGACTGGCACTTGGAGTTGGAATGCTTGTGGATAACTCAATCGTAGTTATCGAGAATATTTACAGATTGAGAAAGCAAGGAGTTCCGGTAAAAGAGGCAGCGATCACAGGAGCAAAAGGCGTTGCAGGCGCGATCACATCATCTACACTTACAACGATTTCTGTATTTTTGCCAATCGTATTTACAACAGGACTTACAAAACAGCTCTTTGTAGATATGGGACTTACGATCGGATATTCGCTGGTAGCCAGTCTGATCGTGGCGGTAACATTTGTGCCAATGATGTCAGCTGGTGTTTTGAATAAAGTAACAGAAAAAGACAGCCGGTTTATCGATAAATTACAGAATGTATATCGAAAAGTCATGACAAAACTGTTAGACCGTAAGCTGATCGTAGTTATCGTGACATTAGCCTTATTTGCAGGAAGTGTGATTGGTGCGATGAACATCGGAAGTTCTCTGATGCCAAGTATGGACAGCACACAGATGACAATGACAGTTAAGATGCCGCAGGAATCTTCTATGGAAGAAACAGCATCTATGACAGATACTGTGATGGCGAAAGTCAGAGAGATCAATGATGTAGACAGCGTAGCAGCGATGATCTCTTCTGGTTCAGGAGTATCTTCATTGACATCTTCTGGATCTTCAAATAATGATCAGTCTACAATGTATGTATTATTGAAAGATAAGAAAAAGCATACAAATAAAGAAATCAAGAAACAGATTTTACAAAAGACAAAGAAATTTGACTGCGAAGTGGAAGTACAGGAATCCAGTATGGATATGAGTGCTCTTGGTGGAAGTGGAATTTCTGTGCAGATCAAAGGAAATGATCTTGATAAATTAAGATCGATCGGAAAAGATATTGCAAAGATCGTGAAAGATACAGAAGGTACACAGAATGTTTCTGATGGAAGTGATGAGACGACACCAGATATTCATGTTGTTGTAGATAAGAAAAAGGCAGTTCAGAATGGACTGACAGTTGCAACGATCTATCAGCAGTTAAGCGAAAAATTAAAAGATGCCACAGAAGCGACAACGATCACGATCGATGAAAAAGAATATAGTGTTAATGTCGGAAACAGTGCAAAGAATACACTGACAAGAAAAGATCTTAAGAATATCAAACTTACTGGAACGGTCAGTGGAAAAGAAAAAGAAGTATCTTTAGATCAGGTGGCAAAATTTAAGAATACAGACAGCCTGTCTTCTATTAATAGAAATCAGCAGGAAAGAACACTTACGGTATCTGCTGAGTTAAAAGATGGATATAACGTAGGAAAAGTCAGCAATGCAGTGCAAAAGAAGATCAAGGGCTATAATACACCAAAAGGTTACAGTATCACGATGAAAGGTGAGATGGAATCCATTCAGGAGACAACAGGACAGATCGGCCTGATGTTACTATTGGCAGTTGCATTTATGTATCTGATCATGGTAGCACAGTTCCAGTCACTAAAATCGCCATTTATCATTCTGTTTACGATTCCAATGGCATTTACCGGAGGATTTTTGGGACTGCTGATCACAGGCAAAGACTTAAGTGCGATCGCGATGATCGGATTTGTCATGCTTGCGGGTATCATTGTAAATAATGGTATCGTACTGGTTGACACGATCAATCAGTTAAGAGAAAAAGGATATGAGTTTAATGAGGCAATCCTTACTGCAGGAACGATGAGAGTGCGTCCAATCCTAATGACAGCTCTTACAACGATCCTTGGACTATCCACAATGGCGATTGGTTTAGGACAGGGCGCAGAGATGATGCAGCCAATGGCGATCGTTACGATCGGAGGTTTGATCTATGGAACATTGTTAACATTGCTGGTTGTTCCATGCATCTATGGGCTCTTTAATCGAAAGAAAAAGAAAGAAATAGCAGCAGAATAAATCTTACAAAACTATTAAATGTGGCGCCATTCCTTTACTTTTAAAAACAGAAAAGATATAATATACAAGAATCATGTCAAAATTGACATGATTCTTTGGTATATGAAAACAACCTAAAGAGAGAAGATTGAGGATAAAAAAGTATGATCTGATTGGAAGGAGCAGACATATGAATCAGAAAAAAGATTATGTACTGAGATGGATTCCAAAATATTCCATCATTCCATTAATATCAGCTTTAGCCTTGAATATGCTGGTTTATAGTGGAAGTATGGTACTATGTAAGAATTTTTACCATCATAACTTTACAACAGCGTTTGACCGTATGGTACCGGTAATTCCGGAATTTACAAGCATCTATCTTATTTGCTATATTTTCTGGGTGGTTAATTACATTATGATCGCTGGAATTGGAAAGGAACATATGTATCGGTTTTTGGTTGGAGATTTTATATCAAGGATCGTATGCGGACTTTTCTTTGTGTTTTTACCAACAACGTTGGTAAGACCGGAGATTACAGGAACAGGTTTCTGGGATCAGGCATTGCGTCTTGTATATTCGATTGACCAGTCAGCGAATCTGTTTCCATCCATCCATTGTCTGGTAAGCTGGTTTTCTTATATTGGAATCAGACACCAGAAGAAGATACCAGTATGGTATCAGAGATTTTCTATGGTTTTTGCTATCTTAGTGTGTGTTTCAACACAGGTGACAAAACAGCATTATATCATTGATGTATTTGGAGGGATCATTTTAGCAGAAGTATGCTATCTGATCGGTAAGAAGACGAATCTGTATCAGGGACTTTGGAAAGTATTTGAGAAGATTAATTGTTTTGTGGGACTTGAGAATAGTAAGACAGAGCATATGAGAAAATTATCTGAGATCAAAGGGTAGGAAAGATGAAGAATAAGAAAAAAGTAATCGGAAATGCAGTTTTTTTCTTTGCATTGTTTGGATTGACTGCATATGCCGTATTGAAAGGAAAGGAACTTTCTGAGCTTGCAGAGGTTCTAAAATCGGTAAACCCTGCATATTATATTGCGGGACTTGTTATGATCGTTGTCTTTGTATGCTGTGAATCATATATTATTTATCGTATGCTTCGCCTGCTTCATTACAATGATGTACCGAAGAGAAACTGTGTCAAATATTCGTTTGTCGGATTTTTCTTTAGCTGTATTACACCATCAGCAACTGGTGGACAGCCAATGCAGCTTTATTATATGAACCGCGACAAAGTTGACATATCCGTGGGAACTGTCATTTTAATGATCGTTACCATTTTATATAAATTTGTCCTGGTATTTTTAGGAGCACTTATCTTTTTATTCCGTCATTTTCTTGTGACAGAATATGTTGGAAAGGCAGCGTTCTTCTTTTACCTTGGAATGGCACTGAATGTATTTTGTGTTGCATTTATGCTGATTCTTGTATTTGAGCCGACATTGGCATCAAGAATCGTATTATGGCTGTTTAAGAAATTAGAAAAATTTCATATTTTAAAGAAAAAAGAGGAACGTCTTAATAAACTTCAGGATTCTATGATCGAGTATCATAAAGCAGCAGCAATTATCCAGGAACACCGAATGTTTATTTTTCGGATGTTTATTGTCACACTGATTCAGAGACTGATTCATTTTTCAATCACATATCTTGTATACAGAGCGATGGGATTGTCAGCATTAGGATTTATTGATGTAGTCGCATTACAGAGTGTGATCTCAATCTCTGTGGACATGCTTCCACTTCCAGGAGGAATGGGAATCAGCGAGGGATTATTCTTAAATATCTTTAAGAAGATCTTTGTTGGCGGATTATTATATCCAGCCATGCTGTTAAGTCGAGGAATCAGTTATTATGCACTGGTATTGATCAGTGCAGTGATGACAGGAGTAGCACATGTTACGATAAAACGTAAAGAATAGAGGGAAGAAATATGATAGGATTTTATAATGCATCAGTAATATTGACATATTTAGGAGTCGTCAGTGCGGTATTTGGAATGTCTCAGGCGTTTAATGGGAATTTCAAGATTGCGATTCTTTGTCTGATGATCTCAGGATTGACAGATATGTATGATGGAACAGTAGCAAAGATGATAAAGAGAAGTGAAGATGCCAAGAAATTTGGAATCGAGATTGATTCTTTATGTGATCTTGTCTGTTTTGGAGTATATCCAGTTGTGATCGGATACTGTCTTGGAATGGATACATGGTATGCAAAGATCATTTATATGTGTTATGTCTTAGGCGGAGTTATTCGTCTGGCATACTTTAATGTCACAGAAGAGCAGCGCCAGGCACACAGCAGTTCCAGAAGAAAACACTATCAGGGACTGCCAATTACATCGGTTGCACTGATCATCCCAATCGTATATCAGCTTCGCAGATTTTATCCACAGGAATTTCCGTACATATATATTGTTATGATGGCGATCATTGCATTTTTATTTGTGTTTGACTTTAAGGTGTTCAAGCCAGGAAAGAAATGCATGCTTGCATTTGTAGTGGCAGGAGTATTGATCGCGATCAAGATGTTCTTATTATAAGAAGATGATAGGAGAAATTAAATGAAATATGCCGATAGAGATGGAAATATTTACGAAGAAGAGAATGGACAGGACCGCCTGTTAAATTTCATGTATACAACGATGGCAGGACGTGCCAGTTTAAAAATATTGACCAGACCTTGGGTATCAAAATTAGGGGGAGCATTTTTAAGCTCTCCTTTTTCCAAATGTCTGATCAAAGGATTTATCAAAAACAATCATATTGATATGAGTGAATATGAGAAAAAGGATTATAAGTCATATAATGAATTCTTTTCAAGAAAGATCAAGGAAGGAAAACGTCCTTTTCCAGAAGATAAGACGATCTTGGGAAGTCCATGTGACTGTAAAGTAAGTGTTTATCCGATTGAGAAGAATACTTCCTTTGTTGTAAAGGATACAAGATATACATTGGATTCCTTAATTAGAAACCGTAAGATTGCAAGACATTTTCAAGGCGGGTATGCGGTAATACTGCGTTTAACAGTGGATGATTACCATAGATACTGTTATTTTGATGATGGGATCAAGAGTGAGAATCATAGGATTGAAGGCGTGTATCATACAGTCAATCCGATCGCCAATGATCATGTGAAGATTTACAAAGAAAATACCAGAGAATATACGATGATGAAGACGAAACATTTTGGAGATGCCATCCAGATGGAAGTCGGAGCGTTGATGGTAGGAAAGATCGTCAACCATCATGGAGCAGGATCTATGAAGCGCGGGATGGAGAAAGGATATTTTCAGTTTGGTGGATCAACGATCATCTTGCTATTTGAGAAAGATAAAGTGGAGATCAGGGAAGAATTGTTAGAACGCACAAAGAATCAGTGCGAGACAAAGATCAGGCAGGGTGAGATGATCGGAAAGGCATTGGTACGATCATAAATTTTAATAGTGAAGAAAAGACAGGCCATACAGAAGGGAAAATCTGTATGGTCTTTTATATATTTTTCTTCACTTTGTCAAGCAAAGGGATTATGATAGAAGTAAATGTTAAAAAATAGATAATAAACATACGATATAAATCTTAGAAATGATATAATCTTAGAAACTATACAGTGGAGGCGCAATGAAATGAACGAAAGACCAAACTCAAATACTAATGAAGATATCGTACTCGATCAATACAGTTATAAAACACTACACAAATTAATTAAATCAGGTATGTGGAAGATGTATTGCAGCAGAGATTTTCAGATTGTTGGAGTTGAGTGGAGTGATGAATTACGTCGAATGATAGGATATACAAATGAACAGGATTTTCCAAACCGGTTTGAAGCGTGGTCTGATCTTTTACATCCAGAAGATAAAGGACGTGTTTTAGGAGAGATCGATCCAGTTTTACGGGATGTGACAGGAAATAAGATTTTTGATCAGGACTATCGATTATATACAAAAAATCAAGGATACCGCTGGTTTCGTGCAAGTGCAGATGTAGCAAGAAGAGAAGATGGAACACCATACTGTTTATTTGGAATCTTTGTGGATGTCACAGAGCAAAAAGAACATGACAAACTTGAAAAAGCCAGAGATGAAGCGTTAAAGAAAGCAGATGCAGAACTTGTCTGGAGAGATACGCTTGCAGACATTATGACACGTAATCTGGACAGTGTATATGTAATATTGAATAAGAAAAACAGGGAATCTGTCTATGTAAGTCCAAGCATTGAACAATACAGCCAGAGCATTTAAAAGAAAATCAGGAGGAGCAGGAAGATATTCTTCAAGGAATGCATTTTTTATGTGCAGAAGATAATGAGTTAAATGCAGAGATATTAACAGCAATGCTTGAAATGTCAGGAGCAGAATGTAAGATCTGTCCAAATGGTAAAGCAATCGTAGAAGAATTTGAACACTCAGGGCAGAAAGAGTATGATATGATCCTGATGGATGTCCAGATGCCGGTGATGAATGGATATGAAGCAGCACAACGGATCAGAGTCAGCACTAACAAAGAAGGAAAGAAGATTCCGATCCTTGCAATGACAGTAAAAAGAGAAAAGGTGTAAAATTTGGAGGAGATAAAATGCCGTATGAAATGAAGTTGGAACAAGGCTTGTCACAGCAATTAAATCAGTTTCAAATGCAGTCATTAAATATCTTATCGTTTGATAATTATGAATTGGAGAAATTTTTACAAAATGAATATGCAGAAAATCCATTGATGGAATATAAAGAATCAGGAAAAGAATTCTTTACATTGCATGGAAATGCAGGTGGATATCAGGATATTAAACAAAGTGATATTGAAGACAAGAAGATCGAAGATCCAGAGATGTTTTTTATGGAACAGCTAAATGCAAAAGATTATACAAAGCATCAGTTTAAACGATGACTATGCAAAATGTAGCAGATGATATTAAGATGCATGTCTCAACAGTCAGTCGTGCGGTAAAAGGAAAATATATTCAATATCCGGGTGGAACTATTGGAATGAGAGATATTTTTAATAATGCCCAAACGTTCGGAGATCAGGATACAACAACCGAAGAAATTAAAGAGGAGATCAAGCGCCTGGTTAAGAACGAAGATAAGAAGAAACCATTAAGTGACAGCAAGATTGCAGGGTTATTAGAAGAAAAAGATATGAAGATTTCAAGAAGAACAGTGGCAAAATATCGTGCGCAGCTTGGCATTGCAGAAACAACACAACGTAAAGTTATGTAAAAAGGATAAACAAGATTTAATAAAAATTTAATATTTGAAACACTTGATTAACAAACAACCCTCTGTTATAATCAGTAACTGATGTAATTTGTCAAAAGCAGAAGTTAGCCGGAGGGAAATATGAGAATTAAACGAATGACTGGCAGAGTAGTTGCAACGATGGGGATCGCGGCAATGATGATGACACAGACAGCAGGGGTTATGGCGGCGCAGCAGACAGAGAACAAACAATTAAAGGTTGTTTATTATAATCAGGCAGACTATCCAGGAAAGAAGATCGGTGGAAGTACGATTCAGGCAGCAGGATGCGGACCAACAGCAGTTGCCGTATGCTACAGCTCTTTAACCGGGAAGAAAGCTGATGTTCCAAAGATGTGCAAACAGGCATATAAACATGGATGGTATTATACCGGACAGGGATGTTCACACAGCGTGGTGCCTGGATTATCTAAGTTATATGGCATGCAGTGCAAGGGGCTTGGAATGGATAAGGATGCCGTAGAGAAAGCATTAAGAGCAGGGCATCCAGTTATAGCACTGATGGGACCTGGTGATTTTACAAAGTATGGACATTTTGTTGTACTGACAAGAATGGTTGGCAAAGATAAAGTAAAGATTGCCGACGTTGGAAGCAGAGCAAGAACAGCAAAGACATGGTCACTTAGTAAAGTGATCCGTCAGGGAAAAGAAGCTGCGAATGCAGGAGGACCATTCTGGGAGATCAGTGTAAAAGAAGAGAAGAAACAAAAACCAGATTATAAACAGAAGATGTTAGACAGTCATAAACAGATTGATGCAGTTGCTGATGCAATTGATGATATTGCGGATTAGAACAAAATAAAGATATAGAAAAAGAACATTTCATAAATGAGATATTTTGTGAAATGTTCTTTTTTGATTATGTAATGTTATAGATCATTTTTAATGATATTTCTGATCATATCAAGAAATGCTTTCGAAGCCTTGCTGAATACATCATTTCGTTTCCATACAAGAACATAATGATCAACAAGCGGCGGGTCAAGCGGACGGAAACACACCCCAGGATCAAGATTTTGTGGGAGCATATCCTGTGCGGTTAAGAAATAACCGACTTTATTGTTTACAAAAGGAAGAGGACTTCCGTTAATGACATTATAGGTTGCGACAATATTCAGCTCATCAAGATCAACCTCTGCCCAGTGAGCAATCTGTTGTTGAAGTTCAATTCTTCGGTGAAGGATCAGAGGAATTTTTTTGACGTCTTCTTTTGACACCACAGCTTTTTTCGCAAGAGGACTTTCTTCCTGCATAAGAATTCCCCAGCGTGCTGTATTTGGAAGTTCAATAAAATCATATTTGGAAGTATCCGCAGGTGCTAATAACACTGCAAAGTCAAGACTTCCAAAATCAAGACATTCCTTCACAGGATTTGCATCCCCAACATAAAAATGAAAGGTAATCTCAGGATATTTTTCTCTTAAATGAGCTGCCGTATGTAAAATAATATCGAGAGTGTTGCCGCCGATCGTAACTTCTCCGGAGATATTTACAGAGTCGGAAGATAATTCTTGTTCTGTTTTCTCAAGCAGAGATACGATCTCTTCCGCACGATTCCTAAGTAAGATTCCATCTTCTGTTAAAGTAATTTTCCGTTTTCCGCGGATGAAAAGTGTCTTTCCAAGTTCTTCTTCGAGTTCTTTGATCTGTCTTGATAAAGAAGGCTGTGCAATATGAAGGCTTTTTGCTGCCCGCGTAATATTCTCTTCTTTTGTGATCGCTAAAAAATATCGTAAAATCCGGATATCCATAATGAGTTTTTTCCTTTCTATAGATCATTCTTTTTTATAGAATAACATGAATTTACCATACTTGTAAACTATGGTAAATCATACTTAATAGATATTTGATATGAAAGAAAAATGCGATTATAATCAAACATGAAATAAGAAATGATACAAAACTTAAAGACAGGGTGATAAATATGAAACAAAAAAGAAGAACAAAACATATGGATATGTTACATGGTCCGATCTGGAGCAAACTTCCACAGTATGCACTCCCGGTTGCGGCAACAGGAATTTTAGAACAGCTGTTTAATGCATCAGATCTTGCAATCGTAGGAAATTTTACAGGAGCAAATAAGACGATCGCAGTTGCAGCAGTTGGAGCGAATACATCAGTGATCGGTCTGATCTTAAACTTATTTATTGGAATCGCATTGGGTGTTAACGTTGTTATCGCAAATGCCATCGGTAAGAAAGACCATGAGATGATCAAAAAATCAGTTCACACAGCGATCTTTCGAAGTGTCGGAGATACGAAAGTTCCACTGCAGGCACTTGCAGTATCAGGATGTTTAAATGTCATATTAAATCTCTTCTTTGTATTAGTATTTCATATGACAGTCAGCGGAGTAGCGATCGCCACAGTTATTTCTAATGTGGTAAGTTCCATGATCTTACTTCATAAACTGGTACACACAGACAAAGAAGTGAAAGTATGCATCAAAGATCTGAAGATCGATGCGCAAAGCCTTGGAAAGATTTTACGGATCGGTATGCCGTCCGGAGTCCAGAGTGCTGTATTTTCAGTAGCGAATATCGTACTTCAGGCAGCAGTCAACAGTCTTGGAACCGTTGTAATTGCAGCATCCAGTGCGGCATTTAACATTGAAATCGTAGCATACTATGTATTAAACTCCTTCAGTCAGGCATGTACAACCTTTGTTGGGCAGAATCACGGAGCAGGAAAATTAGACCGCTGCAAGAAGATCATGGTATTATGTATCATTGAAGATTTTATCGCAACAGGAATTGTTTCCGCAGCTGTATTACTAACAGGAAAATATCTGCTGGCACTGTTTAACAGTGATCCACAGGTTGTAGAGATCGGATATGTTCGTCTGGCAGTCGTATTGTTTGCATATATTTTCAGTATCTTATACGAAAATATGTCAGGATATCTAAGAGGCTTTGGAATTTCCATGGCACCAGCAATCCTTACGATCATTGGAGTCTGTGCCGTAAGAATCGCATGGGTATGTATCGAGTTTCCAGTCCATCATACATTCAGAACGATCATGATGGCATTCCCGGTAAGTTTATCAATTACAGCTGCATTAATGTTTGGATTATTGATAATCTTAAGGCCGTCAAAGTTAGAAGAACGACAGGAAAAGAACAAAGAGTTAAAACCATGCGTCAAAATCGGATAAAAATTTAAGCAAAACTTCCAAAAATATAAAAATCCCAAGATCTGTTTTTTAATGGATTTTGGAATTTTTGTTTATTGAATACCTGTATACAAGCAAAGAATCGTCAAAATATTACAAAAAATAACCTACAAAATGTATCGGAAATTGTACAAATGTGCAGTTTTTATAAGAAAAAAATAAGAAAATGAAAAAAATTATGTAAAATATACAAAAAAGTTTTGCAAAATCTGAAATTTGTGGTACAATAGTTTCAATGACATATGAATGTGACATAACTTAATTTTAGGAGGTATTGACATGGCAACAAAATGGGTCTACAAATTTAGTGAAGGAAATGCCGAAATGCGTAACCTTCTTGGAGGAAAAGGTGCAAACTTAGCAGAGATGACAGGACTTAACTTACCAATTCCTCAGGGATTCACAGTTACAACAGAAGCGTGCACAAACTATTATGACTGCGGTGGAAAGATCAGTGATGAAGTAGCATCACAGGTGATCGAAGCAATGAAAGACTTAGAAGAGATTCAGGGAAAGAAGTTCGGAGACCTTGAAGATCCTCTATTAGTATCAGTAAGATCCGGAGCAAGAGTATCCATGCCGGGTATGATGGATACAATTCTTAACTTAGGACTGAATGATGAAGCTGTCGAAGGATTTGCCAAGAAGACAGGAAATCCTCGTTTTGCATATGATTCTTATCGTCGTTTTATCCAGATGTTCTCAGACGTTGTAAAAGAAGTGGACAAAGCGAAATTCGAAGATGTCTTAGATGACATCAAAGCAGAAAAAGGTGTGAAGTTTGATACAGACTTAGATGCCGATGATCTGAAGGAAGTAATCAAGAGATACAAAGGTATCTATCGCAGAGCGTTGAATGAAGAATTCCCTCAGGATCCAAAAGACCAGTTATTTGAAGCAATCAAAGCGGTATTCCGCTCTTGGGATAACCCACGTGCCATTTACTATCGCCGAATGAACGACATTCCAGGTGACTGGGGAACAGCCGTTAACGTTCAGACAATGGTATTCGGTAATATGGGAGATACATCAGGAACAGGTGTAGCATTTACAAGAAACCCATCTACAGGTGAGAAACAGATCTACGGTGAATACCTGATCAATGCACAGGGTGAAGACGTAGTAGCTGGTGTTCGTACACCACAGCCAATCACAAAATTAGCAGAAGATCTTCCAGAATGCTATGAACAGTTTATGAGCATCGCACATACATTGGAAGAACATTATCGTGATATGCAGGATATGGAATTTACAATTCAGGAAGGAAAACTGTACTTCTTACAGACAAGAAATGGTAAGAGAACAGCTCCAGCCGCACTTCGTATTGCCTGCGAATTAGTAGATGAAGGTAAGATCACAAAAGAAGAAGCAGTTTCAAGAATCGATGCGAAAGCATTAGATCAGTTACTGCATCCAAACTTTGATCAGGAAGCATTAAAAGCAGCGATTCCTATTGGAGAAGCACTTCCAGCATCTCCTGGAGCAGCCGCTGGTAAAGTATATTTCGATGCTGAGATGGCAAAACTGCATCATGAAGCAGGACTGAAAGTTATCTTAGTTCGTTTAGAGACATCACCAGAAGATATCGAAGGAATGCATGCATCAGAAGGTATCTTAACAGCTCGTGGTGGTATGACATCTCATGCAGCCGTTGTAGCACGTGGTATGGGAACAGCGTGTGTCGCAGGATGTGGAGATATCAAATTTGCTGAAGATGGTAAATCTTTCACATTAGGTGGAAAGACAATTCAGGAAGGAGATTACATTTCCTTAGATGGATCTACAGGTAAGATTTATCTTGGAGAGATCCGTACAGTACCTGCAAGTATCAGTGGTAACTTCGACCGTATCATGACATGGGCCGATGAGATCCGTACATTACAGGTAAGAACAAACGCAGATACACCTGCCGATGCATTAAATGCAGTCAAATTCGGAGCACAGGGTATTGGACTTTGCCGTACAGAGCATATGTTCTTTGATGCAGAGAGAATTCCAAAGATCCGTCGTATGATCCTCTCTACAACAAAAGAAGCAAGAGAGATTGCATTAAATCAGTTAATTCCTTATCAGAAGAAAGACTTTAAAGACTTATACGAGGTTATGGAAGGAAGACCGGTCACAATCCGTTTCTTAGATCCACCTCTTCATGAGTTCCTTCCAAATACAGCGGAAGAGATTACAGCTCTTGCGAAAGATATGGGAGTTACAGTTGAAGAAATCAATATGAGACGTGCCGCTCTTCACGAATTCAACCCTATGATGGGACATCGTGGATGCCGTTTAGCAGTTACTTATCCAGAGATTGCTAAGATGCAGACAAGAGCCGTAATGGAAGCAGCGATCGAAGTAAAACAGGAAAAAGGATATGATATCGTTCCTGAGATCATGATTCCATTAGTAGGAGAGAAGAAAGAATTAGCATTTGTAAAACAGGTTGTTGTTGAGACAGCTGAGAAAGTAAAAGCTTACTATGAATCTGATATTAAGTACAAAGTTGGTACTATGATCGAGATTCCTCGTGCAGCATTATTAGCAGATGAGATCGCAGAAGAAGCAGAATTCTTCTCCTTCGGAACAAATGACTTAACTCAGATGACATTTGGATTCTCTCGTGATGATGCAGGTAAGTTCTTAGATGCTTACTATGATAACAAGATTTACGAATCAGACCCATTCGCTAAATTAGATCAGAATGGTGTTGGACAGTTAATTGAGATTGCAGCTAAGAAAGGTAGAGCAACTCGTCCAGATATCCACTTAGGAATCTGTGGAGAACATGGTGGAGATCCATCATCTGTAGAATTCTGCTACAGAGCTGGATTAGACTATGTATCCTGCTCACCATTCCGTGTACCAATCGCACGTTTAGCAGCAGCTCAGGCAGTTTTAAAAGATAAATAATCCATTGTAATTCATACAATCTATTATAACAATTCATTTAACAATAAAAAGAGATTCATCATTATGGTGAGTCTCTTTTTAAATAGAAAAACATGCATAGGACAAACAAGCAAAGCGTGTTATAATTTCAATAGATATTAGAAAAAACAGGAGATAGATTTATGATCGATACATTATTATTTGATTTAGATAATACATTGTTGGATTTTGATAAAGCAGAAGCAAATGCACTTACCAAGGCATTAGGTGATGCAGGAATGACTGTGACCGAGGAAATGCTCAGCCGTTATAATAAGATTAATCTTGCACAGTGGAAATTATTAGAACAAGGAAGGATGACGAGAGAAGAAATAAAGATCCGCAGATTTAAACTCTTATTTCAAGAATTTGATATAAAAGTATCACCACAGGAAGTGGCAAGACACTATCAGATATATTTAGGACAAGGGCACTATTTTATCGAGGGAGCAGAAGAGGTTTTACAGAAATTATCAAAAAAATATCGTATCCATCTTGTAACAAATGGAACATTGTCCGTACAAAGAGGAAGATTAAAAAGTTCAGGGATTGAGAAATATCTTCAAGGAGTTTTTATTTCAGAAGAAATTGGATATAACAAACCAAGCAAGGAATATTTTGAGAAATGTTTTTCTAAGATTCCAGATTTTAAGAAGGAAAATACCGTGATCATCGGAGACAGCTTAAGTTCTGATGTTCAAGGCGGGATCAATGCAGGAATCAAAACAATCTGGTTTCACAGAGCACAAGATCTGACAGAAGATCCACAGCCAAAACCAGATTATGAAATCAAAAGTTTAAAATCTTTATTAGAAATGTTAGAATAAAGGCAGAGATTTAAAATTATTTATAAAAAGTAAAGGAGTTACAACTATGGAAAAACAGGTATTAAATGAAGTTATCGAAGAAACAAAGAAATTAATTGCTGCACCATCCTGCAGTCAGGAAGCCAAAGACGCAGCGAATGCATGGCTTGAGGCTGTTGGAACAGACAAAGAAGAAGCTCAGACAAAAGATTATATTGCAGAGTTAGAAGAAGATATTATGCCTATTGATGGACTGATCGGATTTGCAGGATCTGAAGCTGGAGCCGCTGTATTTGGAGCAGACAAAGCCAAAGAAGTAGAAGCACATGCCAAAGAAATCAAGGCAGCCGGAGCGAAATATTGTGATTGTCCTGCATGTGCAGCATGTGAAGTTATTTTATCTAAATTAAAATAGGATTTCATGACAATGAAAAAATTAAAAATTGCAGGGATCGTTCTGATTTTGTTTATTTTGTATGTTATCGTTGGTATGCTTGTGCCATTTGTACATATGAAATCAGTAAGCAAAGAAAATAAGTCAAAGATTCACACAGAATCCTTTTATTCAACATCGGATAAAAATGGATCAGACCGTGCAAAAATCGTAAGTGATAATCAGGAAGCATTGGATCTGCGCCTTGATATGATACGAAAGGCGCAGAAAGAGATTATTCTGTCAACCTTTGACATCCGCGAAGGAAGCAGCAGTGACGATATTTTTTCAGAATTACTCAAAGCTTCCAGACGAGGTGTTAAGGTAAAGATTCTGGTTGATGGACTTTATGGAACGATTCATATGACAGGAAAGAATATTTTTGCAGCCGTTGGAAGTGAGCCGAATGTGGAAATCCGCTTTTACAACACGCCAAATCTTTTGAAACCATGGACGATCAATGGATGCCTGCATGATAAATATATTGTGGCAGATCACAAATATTTATTGATGGGCGGCAGAAATATGTTTGATTATTTCCTTGGAACACACAAAGGAAAAAGCAAAGGTGTGGATCGGGAGATTCTGATCGTAAATCAAGGATCAAAAGATCAAGGAGCGGTTGGGCAGATCAGAAGATATTTTCAGAAAGTCTGGAATTTAGAAGTTTGCAAAACAAAATTTGACACATGCTCAAAGAATAAAAAAGAAAAGGAAGTCAAACGGCTCTTATCTCATGCAGAGAAAGTGAAAATTCCGAATTATGATTATCAAAAGATCACAGTCCCAACAAAGAAAACGACACTCTTAACCAATCCGACAACGATCTATGGAAAAGAACCAGTTGTATTTGAAACCTTAAAGCAGTTGATGTTACAGGCAAAAAACAAGGTTATCATTCACACACCATATGCTGTATTTTCTAAAGATATGTATGATGGAATCACACAAGTTAAGAAACAGGTGCCAGATACAACAATGATCTTAAATTCCATAGCATCAGGTGATAACGTTTGTGCATCCGCAGATTATCAAAAGAATCGATCAAAGATTTTAGATACAGGAGTTTCGCTGTATGAATATATGGGAAAATATTCTACACATGGCAAATCTCTGATCATTGATGATGATATTGCGGTGGTTGGTTCTTACAACTTTGACTGTAGAAGTACTTACGTTGATACAGAAACGATGCTTGTTGTACAAGGAAAAGAGATCACAAAGCAGTTACAGGATGATTTTGATGGACTGAAATCCGAATCTTTGCAGGTGAAGAAAGATGGAAACTATCAAAAAGATCCAGAGGTGAAAGAAAGTACAATGGAAAGTGGAAAGAGAAATATGATCAAGGTATTATCCTATATTATACAGGCGTTCCGCTATCTGGCATAGAATTAAAAGGTGAAGATCAAACATGTTTCAAAGGAAGTGAAAGATGAAAAAAGATATAAGAATTGCATTTTTTGATATTGATGGTACACTGATTCCTATGGATCAGAAAGATATGTCAGAAAAGACGAAACAGACATTACGCAAATTAAAAGAAAATGGAATTAAGATCTGTCTTGCGACAGGAAGAGGGCCAGTGGCACTTCCGCATTTTGATGGAATTGAATTTGATTTATTTTTAACCTACAATGGGTCTTATTGCTATGATGATAAAGGAGAGACAATCTACAGTCATGCAATTCCAACAAAAGACGTTCAAAGAATCATAGAAAATGCAACGAAAATGAATCGTCCGGTAACATTGGCAACGAAAGATCGTACTGCATCGAATGGAAAAGATCAGGATTTGGTTGATTATTCAGCATTTGCAGACAATGAGGTACATGTGGCAGATGATTTTGATGAAGTGGCGAAAACAGAAGTATTTCAATTGATGATGGGAGCCAGAAAGGACGATTATTCCCGCATCTTGGAAAATGTAGAAAATGCAATGATCACTTCATGGTGGTACAGAGCGGTTGATATTATTCCAACCAATAGTGGAAAAGGTCCAGCAATCGAGAAAGTTTTAGAACACTATGGAATGGATCGATCTCAGGCAATTGCATTTGGAGATGGGAATAATGATATCCAGATGTTAGAAGCTGTAGGAACCGGAGTAGCCATGGAAAATGCATCAGATGATCTGAAAGCAGTGGCTGATGAGATATGCAGAGATGTTGTAGAAGATGGTGTTTATCAATACTGTTTAGAAAACGGTTTGATCAGATAAAATATTTAGAAATAGTGTTGTCAAAATAGAAGAAAAGAACAAACGTAAATTCAACAAAAAAGAGAATTTACGCTTGTTCTTTTTTCTTTTACAGAAAATTTTAAATGTAACTATTGACATTACATTAAAAGACTGCTATATTTTTTAATGTAATAAAAATGATTACAACAAAAAGAGATGTACATACAACGAAAATTTAAATAAAAAGGAGAAAAATCATGAACGCACAAAAATGTCTGGAAATATTAAGAGAGATCAAAGATGTATCCTTTGCCACTGTCGATGAGAAAGGCCTTCCACAGATCCGTATTATCGATGTTATGATCGTGGAAGATGAGAAATTATATTTTTGTACTGCGAGAGGAAAAGATTTTTACCGACAGTTATTAAGAGATCATCATGTAGCAGTCAGTGCCATGAATACAAAATGGCAGATGGTAAGACTAAGTGGAACAGCAGATAAATTAGAAGATCAAAAATACTGGATCGATCGCATTTTCGAGGAAAATCCATCGATGAATTCTGTCTATCCAGATGACAGCAGATACGTGTTGGAAGCATTTTGTATCCAGAACGGAGAAGTTGAGTTTTTTGACCTGGGACAGGAACCAATCGTAAGAGAAAGTTTTGGTATTGGAAAACAAGAAGCAAAAGAAGCTGGATTTTATATCACACATAACTGTATTCAATGTGGAGCATGTGAAAAAGTCTGTCCACAGAAATGTATCAAAGAATATAAGATCGACCAGACACACTGTCTGCACTGTGGATTATGTCAGGAGAAATGCCCAGTAGGTGCCGTCAAAAGAAAAGGAGAGTAAGTTATGTTACAGTCAGTTTGGACAACATTTCTAACAGAAAAAGCTTTATTTATAAAACTGTTGATCGAACATATCGAGATTTCACTGATCGCCATTTTGATCGCAATTATCATTGGTGGTTTGACAGGAGTTCTGATCAGTGAATTTGAGAAATCAGCAAAAATAACCTTAGGAATGATCAATTTCCTATATACGATTCCATCCATTTCCATGCTCGGATTTTTAATCCCATTTTCAGGCGTTGGAAATGCGACAGCAGTGATCGCATTAACGATTTATGCATTGCTTCCGATGGTGAGAAGTACTCATACAGGAATGAAGCAGGTAGATCCATTATTGTTAGAAGCAGCCGAGGGAATGGGAAGTACCAGATGGCAGATCTTATATAAGATCAAATTACCATTGGCAATGCCAGTGATCTTATCAGGAATCCGAAGCATGGTTGTTATGACGATTGCACTCGCAGGTATTGCTTCCTTTATTGGAGCAGGTGGACTGGGAGTGGCGATTTACCGTGGAATCACGACAAACAATACAGCTATGACGATGGCAGGAAGTCTTTTGATTGCCTTGTTAGCTTTGGTTGTGGATCTTCTTCTTGGAATTGTTGAAAAAAGACTGGCAAAGAAAAGCAAAAAGGCAAAAAAACATCATCGTATCGCGGCAGGAGCTGCACTCATATTATGTGTCTGCATCATCGGTGTCATGGCAATTCCAGCAAAGAAAAAAGATACGATCCATATCGCAACCAAACCAATGACAGAACAGTATATTTTGGGAGAAATGTTAAATCTTCTGATAAAACAAGATACAGACCTTAATGTAGAGCTTACTCAGGGAGTTGGAGGAGGAACATCGAATATTCAGCCAGGGATGGAAAGCAAGAAATTCGACATTTACCCAGAATACACAGGAACCGGATGGAATATGGTGCTGAAAAAAGATGGACTGTATACGGAAGATCTCTTTGATAAGATGCAAAATCAGTACAAGAAATCTTTAAAGATGCAGTGGTATGGAATGTACGGATTTAACAATACCTACGGTCTGGTTGTACGAAAAGAGATTGCACAGAAATATCATTTGAAAACATATTCAGACCTTAAGAATATCGCAGATCAGTTAACCTTTGGGGCAGAGTATGATTTCTTTGAGAGAGAAGACGGATACAATGCACTTTGCAAAACATATGATCTTAAGTTTAAAAAGACAATGGATATGGATATCGGACTCAAATACAAAGCGATCAATCAAGGAAAGATCGATGTGATGGTAATCTTCACAACCGATGGACAGCTTTCTGTTTCCGATGTGACAGTATTAAAAGATGATAAACAATTTTATCCATCGTATCTGTGTGGAAATGTGATCCGAAGTGAAGTCTTGGAAAAACATCCGGAATTAAAGAAGGTATTTAAAAAACTAGAAGGAAAAATCACAGATCAGGATATGGCACAGATGAATTATCTTGTAGAAAGCAAGGGGCAGAAACCAAAAGAAACAGCACGTACATTTTTAAGAAAGAAAGGTCTTTTAAAATAAAAGGTGGAAAATAATGAGTACAGCAATCCAATTTGAAGATATCACAAAAAAATATGAAGGAAAAATGATCATAGAGAAACTGGATCTTTCCATCAAACAGGGTGAGTTTGTAACGATCATCGGTTCTTCTGGCTGTGGAAAGACAACGACGCTTAAAATGGTCAATGGATTGATCAAGCCGGAGAAAGGAACGATAAGAATTCATGGGGAAGATATCAAAACAAAGGATATCACAGCCCTTCGAAGAACGATCGGATATGCTATTCAGGGCAGTGTGTTATTTCCACATATGGATGTAGAGCAAAATATTGCTTACGTTCCCAATCTTTTAAATAAAAAAGACAAAGAGAAAACGAAAGCAGCTGTATCAAAATGGATGAAGATCGTAGGTCTTCCGGATGAAATGAGACAGCGTTATCCAGCAGAATTATCTGGAGGGCAGCAGCAAAGAGTCGGAATCGCAAGAGCTCTCGCGGCTTCGCCAGACATACTTCTTATGGATGAACCATTCGGAGCAGTCGATGAGATCACAAGAGAGCAGCTGCAAAAAGAGATTAAGAGGATTCATGAACAGACGAAGATTACGATCCTTTTTGTAACACATGATATATCCGAAGCACTGAAACTTGGAACAAAAGTACTGGTAATGGACCACGGAAAGATTGAACAATACGCAGCACCACAGGAACTTCTAAGCAATCCGGCAACCGAGTTTGTCAAAAAACTGGTCGACAGAGAACGAAGAATCTGCCATCTGCCAGAAGAAAATTTAAAGGACTGTGAATATAGCGAAGCAGCGGTATGTGAGATGTAAACTCCTTTTTCTTGACTTGTTTTCATAGCTGTCATAAACTAAAATTAATAACAATTTCAACAAAAATGGAGAAAACAAATGAAGATCATGACGATGCCTAAAGTAATGAAAATCATAACAACCATATGTATTTTAGCTACGTTGCTTATAACAGTTATCTATCAAAACAGCAGCAGCGGTTTTTGCCTAATATTGGCAATCACATTTGGAACGATCACTTATCATTTTGTGATGCGGCTTTTGATCGGGTGGCTCGTTATGATCTTTATGAAAAATAAAGCGGATTACACCAAACAATGGTATCAGCTGCATCCGTGGGAAAAGACATTATATAAAAAGATCAAAATAAAAAAATGGAAAAACAAAATGCCAACCTATCGTCCACAGGATTTCTCACCCAAAGAACATACATGGCATGAGATCGCTCAGACGATGTGTCAGTCAGAAGTGGGGCATGAACTGATCGTGGTATTTAGTTTCGTGCCGATTTTTGCATCGAGATGGTTTGGAGCATTCTGGGTGTTTGTGATCACATCGGTTATTTCTGCGGGATTTGATCTGATCTTTGTGATGATGCAGCGATATAATAGAGACAGGATTCGAAGGTTAGTAAAGTAAATTTGTAGAATTAAAAGGATAAACAGCAATGGATTTAAGAGTACTACACTATTTTTTAACTGTGGCAAGGGAACAAAGTTTCACTAAAGCAGCCAAACAATTACATATCACACAGCCAACGCTGTCAAGACAATTAGCGGCGTTAGAAGAAGAACTCGGAGCAAAACTACTAGACCGTGGCGGTCATAATATCACATTAACGGATGAAGGGCTGTTACTCAAACGCCGTGCCTTAGAGATCATTGATCTTGAAAATAAGATCATCGACGAATTCAAAGGAAATGAAGAAGTCATTGAGGGAACGATCACGATCGGATGTGGGGAATTTAATGCAGTCGATCATATTGCCAAGATCTGCAAGGTATTTCAGGAAAAATATCCAAGGGTCAGAATTGCTCTGCACACAGCAACAGCAGATGTTGTACAGGAGATGATGAACAAAGGTCTTGTTGATATTGGAGCATTTTTGGAACCTGTCAGTACCGAAGATCTCGATTATATCAGACTCAAAGACAGCGACCGCTGGGTTGTCAGCATGAAGCCGGATGATCCGCTTGCCCAAAAAAAACATATCACAAAAGATGATCTGATCGGACTTCCGCTGATCCTTCCAGAGCGTTTAAACGTGCAAAGCGAGCTTGCCAACTGGTTTGGTGCAGACTTTAATAAAATAAAGATTGCATTTACAAGTAATTTCAGCACGAATGCAGGGATCATGGCATTAAATGGTCTGGGATATCCAGTGTCCATTGAGGCAGCGATTCAGTACTGGAGAGAAGATCTTCTGATCCAGAAAAAACTATACCCACAAGTGCCGGCAAATACCGTGATCGCATGGAGAAGGAATCTTCCACATTCTTATGCTGTTCATAAATTTATCGAGGAGATAAATGCTTTCAAGGCATAAGAAAAGATGCAATATGAGTATTAGACATAATCAAAGAAAGAAGTTTATAATAAATGTGTAGGATATCAAGACTATATATCCTGCACATTTTCAATTTATAGGAAAGTCCTGTAAATTCGTATAAAATAAACAAAGATTTAAAGAAGGAGTTGATACTTTTGAGTAAGAAATTAGTCGCATATTTTAGTGCAAGCGGAGTCACAGAGAAAGTAGCCAATATGATCGCAGAGGCAGCAGGAGCTGATATCTATGAGATCAAACCTGAAATTCCATATACAACCGCAGACTTAAACTGGATGGACAAAAAATCACGAAGCAGTGTCGAAATGAGTGATAAGACAATCCGTCCAGCAATCGCAGATACAGATGCAAATGTCGAAGCTTATGATGAGATCGTCATTGGATTCCCAATCTGGTGGTATGTCGCACCAACGATCATCAATACATTTTTAGAAAGCTATGACTTTAGTGGAAAGAAGATCGTCTTATTTGCAACATCTGGAGGAAGCGGATTTGGAAATACAGTCAGTGAACTTGCACCATCTGCACCAGGAGCCCAGATCGTAGAAGGAAAACTTCTAAACAGAGCAAACAAACAGACAATCGAAAAATTTGTAGAGTCATTATAGGAGGATTTTAAAAATGGCAAAGATCGTACAGACAGCAGGAAGAAATGTACTTGGAGAATTTGCTCCACAGTTTGCACATTTTAATGATGATGTATTATTTGGAGAAAACTGGAACAATGAAGATATTGATATAAAAACAAGAAGTATCATTACAGTAGTAGCATTAATGTCACAGGGGATCACAGATTCTTCTTTAAAATTCCATCTTCAAAATGCAAAAGACCATGGAGTTACACAAAAAGAGATTGTAGCGATCATCACTCACGTAGGATTTTATGCAGGATGGCCAAAAGCATGGGCAGTCTTTAATCTTGCAAAAGAAGTATGGGAAGTCAATGAAGGAGATCTTCCATATGAAGATGAAGCAATGAGAGCACATGCCAAATCCATGGTATTCCCGATCGGAGAACCAAATGACGGATTTGCGCAGTATTTTGTAGGAAACAGTTATTTAGCACCGGTTTCTACAGAACAGGTTGGAATATTCAACGTAACATTCGAGCCATCATGCAGAAATAACTGGCATATCCATCATGCAAAAAATGGTGGTGGACAGATCATCATTTGTGTTGCGGGACGTGGATACTATCAGGAAGAAGGAAAAGAAGCCATCGAGATGAAACCAGGTGACTGCATCAACATCCCACCAGAAGTAAAACATTGGCATGGAGCAGCCAAAGATTCATGGTTCTCACATTTAGCAGTGGAAGTACCAGGAGAAGAAACATCGAATGAATGGTGCGAAGCGGTATCTGATGAAGAATATGGAAAATTAAAATAAGAAATGATTTCTGGCAAAATATAAATACACACAAAAAAATCAATCGTAAATATTTGCGGTTGATTTTTTGTGCGTTTTAAGTTAATATGGAAATATGATAATAGGAATTATTATTGAAAATAAAATGTAAAAATGTTGTCATAACAACATAAAACAGGAAAAGATTTTGATAGAATCATAAATGCAAACAAAAGAAGCAATGCAAAAGGAGGACAAAATTATGAGTAAAGGAATAAATAGCAGAAAAGTAGCAGTGATCGGAACAGGATTTGTAGGTTCATCTTCTGCATTTGCACTAATGGAAAGCGGATTATTTACAGAAATGGTGCTGATCGATGCGGATAAGAATCGTGCAGAAGGAGAGGCTTTAGATATTTCCCATGGTCTTCCATTCGCAAGGCCGATGAAGATCACAGCAGGAGATTATGATGATATTGTGGATGCAGCAATCATCGTTGTAACAGCAGGAGCAGGACAGAAACCAGGAGAGACAAGACTTGATCTTGTAAAGAAAAATGTAGCCATCTTTAAGTCCATTATTCCAGAAATCGCAAAAAGAAATTGTGAGGGAATCTTACTAATTGTAGCCAATCCAGTAGATATTTTGACACAAGTAGCAGTAAAACTATCAGGATTCCCAGAAAACAGGGTCTTTGGTTCAGGTACAACACTGGATTCAGCCAGATTAAAATACCTGCTCGGAGAACATTTACAAGTGGATGCAAGATCTGTTCATGCATGGATCATTGGAGAACATGGAGATTCAGAAATCGTAGCATGGTCAAGTGCTAATGTATCCGGTGTGCCAATCTCAGAATTTTGTGAGATGCGAGGATACACAGAACACGATGAACATATGGAAGAGATCGCACAGGGAGTCAAAAACAGTGCTTATAAGATCATCGAAAAGAAAAAAGCAACGTATTATGGGGTTGCAATGGCAGTCAGAAGAATCTGTGAAGCAATCATTCGTGATGAAAAATCTGTGTTGCCAATATCTTCTATCCAACATGATACATACGGAATTGAAGGTGTTACATTAAGTATGCCGGCAATCGTAGGGAAGAATGGAATCGAGAAACAGGTAGTGATCAAATTGAATGAAAAAGAACAGGAAGCTTTGAAAAAATCAGCAGATGCTTTGAAAGAAGTATTAGAAGATCTGGATATATAGTGTAAAACGAAAATTTAAAATATAGGTAAAAGTAATCGAAAAATCAATCGTAAATTTTTACGATTGATTTTTCGCGTATATTTGCATATAATATAAGCAATAAAATTGAAAGGAGAAGATTGATATGAGGGAAACACGGACATTAGAATTTAAAGAATCCATTACAAATACATTTTTAAAAACAGTCAGTGCTTTTTCGAATTATGATGGTGGAAGTATTCTTTTTGGAATTGATGATGATGGAAATATCAAAGGAATTGAAAATCCAGTACAAGCTTGTTTAGATATTGAAAATAAAATTAATGATAGTATTTCACCACAGCCTAATTATATCCTTGAACTACAAAATAATGATCAGACGATAAAACTTACAGTAAGACCGGGAGAACAAAAGCCTTATTTATATAAATCAAAAGCGTATAAACGAAATGATTCAGCAACAATAGAGGTAGATACTCTGGAGTTTTCAAGACTTGTTTTAGATGGGAAAAATATTAGATTTGAAGAGTTACCATGTAAGAAACAAGATTTATCATTTGAAGTTTTACAACATAAATTAAAAGAAAGTGTTCAAATTGAATCGTTTAACAAAGATACATTAAAAACATTGAATTTATATAGTGATCAGAATGGATATAATAATGCAGCAGGTATTTTGGCAGATCAAAATGACTTTCCGGGAATCGACATTGTAAAATTTGGTGAAAATATCAGCATTATCAAAAAGAGAGTAACTTTTGATAGTATGTCTATATTGAAAGCGTATGATAAATCAATTGACATGTTTAGAGACTATTACCAATATGAAGTGATCGAAGGCGCTGACAGAAAGAAAGTAGAAAAGATACCAGAAGCAGCATTCAGAGAGGCAATCGCCAATGCATTGATTCACAGAGTCTGGGATATAGAATCTCAGATCAGAGTTTTGATGTTTGATGATAAGATAGAAATCGTATCTCCAGGCGGTCTGCCAGCAGGAATCACGGAAGATGAATATTTGGATGGTAAAATTTCGGTATTAAGAAATAGAAATCTTGCAAATGTATTTTACAGACTAGGTTTTGTAGAAATATTTGGAACAGGCATAAAAAGAATTAAACAACTTTATGAAGAAGGATTACAAAAACCAGATTTTGAGGTAACAGAGAACACAATTAAGATAATTTTACCAATATTTGAAAAAAATGCGAATCTCACAGAAGACGAGAGAAAAATATATGAAATATTAAGTAAAACGATGTTAAAATCAATTAGTGAAATCGCACCATATGCACCTTTTGGAAAATCAAAGACAACGCAGTTGTTGAAAGAGATGAGAAAAAAGGGAGTTGTAGTTATTGAAGGAAGGGGAAGAGGTACGAAGTATAGGATTAAATAATTGTTGCTGTTACAAATTATTTTTGCACGTAAAATCAATCGTAAATTTTTACGATTGATTTCGCGCAATTAAAAAGGATAAAAATAAAAGAGGGAAGGGAAGATTTATATGACAACACAGGAAACGATCAAGAAAGCAGTTGATTATGCAAAAGAAAATAATATCAAAAATATCGTAGTTGCAACAACGACAGGCGGCAATCTTACATATATGGAAAATGAAAAAGATTTACATATCGTTGGAGTTACAAATGTTTACGACCAAGGACAAAACCAGATGCCAGAAGAAACAAGAAAACATTTTGAAGAAGTAGGAATGGACATTGTCACAGCAGGACATGCTCTAAGTGGTGCAGAGCGATGCTTTTCTACATATTTTGGAGGATATGGACCAACAGAAATCGTAGCTAACACACTTCGTATGTTTTCACAGGGTGTGAAAGTGTGCGTAGAAGTAAGCACCATGGCACTCGATGCTGGAAAGATTCCATATCAGGAGAAGATCGTGGCAATCGCAGGGAGCGGAAGAGGAGCAGATACGGTGGTATTATTGACACCATCTTATACGAAATCAATTTTAGATACGAAGATCCATAAGATCATCGAGATGCCAGAGTAGGAAAATAGGGGAAGGATATAGAGTTATGAATCGAAAGAAGATAGCAATTATTTTATTTATCGTCATGATACTTTCAGAGCTGTTTGCAGGAATCGTATTTTTACTGCCAATCAGTGGATTTTTCATGTATCCATTTGTATCAGGATTTGCGGTGATCATGGGAATACTTAGTGCGGTGCTTGCGAAGGATTTGATCGTAGTAAGAGTGCTTTCGATTGTGGCAGTTGTATTTTGCGTGCTTACAATAGGGGCAGATGTGATGATTGTGTTGGAATTTATGGGTGTGATAGTTTAGAAGTCGAGAAATCGGCTTCTTTTTTATTAAAAATCATT
>ERZ1035025.44-NODE-44-length-82026-cov-17.448134_pt1 | contig 82026 bp, 70 predicted proteins | sample MGYA00520619_ERZ1035025 | MGnify/ENA primary metagenome ERZ1035025 (study PRJEB33766, sample SAMN09781742) | gut metagenome | biome: gut microbiome | host: Homo sapiens | place: Madagascar | study: EMG produced TPA metagenomics assembly of the PRJNA485056 data set...
AAAGTTAAATATTAAAAAACTAAAAGACGGAATCTACAGCATCAATGGAAGTATGTTAAAGACAGATAAAAAGACAGAATCCATGGCAAACGATGCGATCAATCATAAAATTAAATTAACAGTGAAAAATGGCACATATTATCTTACATTAGATTTTAAGGCGTTAAATATCAGTTCCAGTTATGGATATTTAAGTAAGATCAAATATTTTACAAATGGATATCAGATCAACAAATACAAAGTGCCAACAGGAACAACAAAGAATGTAACAGTCAACTCTTATCAAAAAGACAGCAAAGGAAAGAAAGTAAAAGATTCTTATGGAACAAATTATCCGGATAAAGTTACATTTCCACTGATCAAAAAAGCCTTAAATGACGGCTATGTTCCATTGCAGGTATTTGTACCGATCATGGATGCGATCAGTCCTGGAAGCGGGACACAGGCAGTGTATTTAAAACTGGATCTCTCATCTGTGAAACAAGCAAAAAGTTCCACACAGTTTGATTCCAACGATAAAAATGTATCAGTGAGCACATCAACACAGACAACAACGTCATCATCAGATGATCACCAGAGTGTCACAATAAAAAGTGCAACACTGCCAGAATCAAAGAAACAAGAAGCAACATCCACACAGGCATTAAATACTCAAAATGATGTTAGTTTTGGACAGACAAGCACAACTGCAGCACAGACGAAAACAACAGTACAAACAGATTTAGGAGATGAGGCAGATACACCAATTGCAGTACCATCTGTGATGAGTATTTTGATCTCATTAGCAGGTGTATTTTATAAGATCAAGAGCAGAGGATTATAAAAATGAAAAATATCAAACAATTAAAAACAACAGCCTTATTTTTGGTAATGATTCTTTGCAGCTTATGTTTCACAAAAGATATCAAAGCAGCAACAGGAAGTGTCTACAGCTGTCAGATCGCAAGAACCTATGAACATCCAGTTTCCGGGAAAGTTGAAGATTCTGGAGGGAGTTCTTCCAAAGCAACCGGACAGGGAATGGTGGAAGGCGTGATCGCGTCCAAAGGTTTATTAGAAGTTACGAATACAAATGAATATTATCTAACATTCCGAATGAGCCTGATCGACCAGACTTCGAATTATCAGTTTGGAGTTCAAAAGAGAGGAGGATCAAGCTTTCAGACACAATCTGTAACACAGACCGCATCAGGAAAAGATAAGAATGGAACAACAAAAGATTTCAGGATCAAACTGCCATCACAGGACAGTATTATCCGTTGTTCCATGTATGTAAAACCGATGGGAAGAAATGTGATCTTTTACTTCTATCCAGGAAATTATACACAGGGTAATACCGTTGGGATGAAAGCAAAGATTGTGATAGGTGAAGCTTCAACCAAGCAGACATCAAAACAGGAAGACACGACAGAAGCAACAACTCAGGCAACGACAGAAACGCAGACACAAACTTCAACACAGACACAACAGACGCAGTCCCAAAGCGATGAATCCTTAGATGATGCACAGGGATTAAGTTTATCAACGGCACCAAAGACAACCAAAACGAAGAGTTCATCTTCAGAAAGATCAGTGGGAACATGGATCTTTATCTTAACAGTATCCATGACATTATCTGGACTGATCTTACTTGGAGTGGCAGCAGGAATCGTTTATTATTACCGCAAAAACTGGAATCGATGGAGCGATGATCAGGATGAATATGATGAGATTTATAACGATGAAAACTAAATCAGGAAATACTCAGAGATTGTTTCTGGTCATGATATTTTTCATGCTGAGTCTGTTTTTTACAGGATGTGTAAACCAGCATCCAAAAGACAGCAAAAAAAGCAGCCAGACAGAAAGTGTTGAGACAATGCTTGAGATCACAGACCAGAAAGAAAAACAGGCAGTCTTAAATGCCAAAGCAAAGGTAAAAGCACTGTCATCTTCTCCAAGGATTGTTGCGACATCTCCAGCAGTTGCAGAAATCTGTGAGAAATTAGATCTCGATCTTGTGGGAGTTCCAAAAAGCAGTGTCTCAAAAATCCCATCAAGATATAAGAAAGCAAAAAAGATCGGCCTTGCCATGAGTCCGGATATGGAAATCGTCTCTTCCCTAAACCCTGACTGGATCTTAAGTCCATCTTCCTTAGAAACAGATTTAAAACCGAAGTTTGAAGAACTTAAGAATACAGAGTATGCCTTTTTAAACTTAAAAAGTGTGCAGGGAATGTATCGTTCGATTCAAGAATTGGGAGAAATCTTTGGGAGAGAAAAACAGGCAGAAAGCATTACCAAAGAATTTACAACATTTTATAAAAGTTATCAAAAAAGAAATCAAAACAAAAAGCATCCAAAAGTCTTAGTACTGATGGGACTTCCGGGAAGTTATGTGATCGCAACGGAGAATTCCTATGTTGGAAGTCTTGTAAAACTGGCTGGCGGTGAAAATGTTTATCAGAATACAGATCAGGAATTCTTAACAGTCAATACGGAAGACATGAAGAAAAAAGAGCCAGACATCATTGTCCGTGCAGCACATGCACTTCCAGATAAAGTAACAAAGATGTTTGAAGAAGATTTTGAGACAAATGATATATGGAAACATTTTAAGGCAGTCAAAAATAAGAGAGTCTATGACCTTACTTATGAATATTTTGGCATGAGTGCAAATTTCAAATATAAGAAAGCATTAAATGAATTGGAACAAGATTTTTATCCACAGGAGGTGAAAGAATAAATGATTTTTAAAAAAGTAAAAAAAGCAGATCTTGAGATGACAAGCCAAACATCTGCAGATTATGAGAGACAGGAAAATAAGATGATGATGGCATGGATTTCCTTCGGGGTTGTGATCGCACTGCTGATCCTTTTATTCTTCGCTTCGATCAATATAGGAAGTTTAAAAATCGGATTTGGAAAGTTAATGCATGGATTGTTTGTAACATACGATAAAGATGTAGCAACGATCTATGACCTGAGATTTCCAAGAATCATCATCTCCATGCTTGCTGGAGCTGCGATCGCAGTGTCTGGAGTTTTATTTCAGGCGGTCCTTAAAAATCCACTGGCAGATCCTGGAATCATTGGTATCTCAAGTGGAGCAAGTTTTACAGCAGTATTGATTACAGCCTTTGCACCAACACTCTATTTCTTCACACCGATCGCAGCGTTTGTGGGTGGTGTGATCGCATTTTTCATGGTGTATTGTCTGTCATGGAAAGGCGGATTAAGCCCAATGCGCATCATCTTAACAGGTGTCGCAGTCAATAGTTTATTTACAGGATTATCAAGTGTCTTAAATTCGATGTCAGGCGGAGACCGGACAGGTGTCGCTGCGATCGTTGAAGCCAATATCACACAGAAGACATGGGATGATGTGACAACATTACTGCCATATGTGATCGCAGGATTATTTCTTGCAATGTTATTTACACAGGAATGTAATCTGTTGTCACTGGAAGATAAAACGGCAAGAAGTTTAGGGGTGAATGTCAATGTCACAAGAATCGTGATCTCTTTGATCGCGGTACTGCTTGCAAGTATTTCAACAGCAGTGGCAGGCGCAATCAGCTTTCTTGGACTGATCGTTCCACATATCGGAAGGATCTTAGTTGGAAGTGACCATAAGATGCTCATTCCATTTTCTGCATTTTTTGGAGCATTTACATTCTTGCTTGCAGATACGATCGGACGAACGATCGCAGCGCCAAATGAAGTGAGTGCCGCTGTGATCATGAGTGTGGTTGGTGGTCCATTCTTTATTCTTTTATTAAGGAGGTTAGCAAAATATGGAAGCTAAAAGAGAACTCCTTGAGAGATTAAAAGAAGAAAAACCAGCGATGGAAGTTCGTGATCTGTCATTTTCCTATGGAAAAAATCAGATTCTTAAGGATATTTCACTGATGATCAAAGAAGGAAAGATCACAACGATCATGGGTGCAAATGGATGTGGAAAATCAACTTTATTTTCACTGATGACAAAGAACTTAAATCCAAAGCATGGAAAAGTATTTCTTCATGGAAAGAATATCAGAAATTTAAAATTAAATGAATTTGCAAGAAAAGTATCGATCGTTCATCAGTATAATCAGGCAGCCGATGATATTACGGTGGAACGTCTGATTTCTTATGGACGTACTCCGTATATGAAGCTGATGGGTGGAAAAAGTGATGAAGATGAGAAACTCATTGACCATGCGATTAAAGTGACAGGTCTAGAAGAATTTCGAAACAGAGAGATCAGTCAGTTATCCGGCGGGCAGAGACAGCGAGTCTTTATCGCGATGGCACTTGCCCAGAACACAAAGATTTTATTCTTGGATGAGCCGACAACCTATTTAGATATCCGCTATCAGTTAGATATTCTAAGACTGGTTCAGAAATTAAACAGGGAATATGGGATCACGATCGTCATGGTACTTCATGAGATCAATCAGGCGATTCATTTTTCAGATGAAGTGATCGGATTAAAAGATGGAAAAGTTCTGGTACAAGGCGATCCAAACGAGGTGATCACGACAGAAAGTATCAGCGAACTTTACGGAGTACATCTAAATGTAGCACAAATTGATGGACAGAAATTTGTCCTGACGGTATAAAAATTGATAAAAAAGGAGATGAAATATGAGAAAAAATCCAATGAGATATCTATGGATGTTATTAGGACTTTTATGTCTGGCACTTGGAACGATCGGTATCGTACTTCCAATCCTGCCAACAGTTCCATTTTATATGGCGACGGTGTTTTGCTTTGCAAAAGGTTCCAAAAGACTTCATGACTGGTTTTTAGGAACAAATCTTTATAAGAAACATTTAGAAAGCTTCGCAAAGGAAAAAGCGATGACAAAAAAGACAAAGAGATCCATTCTTACGATGGTAACGATCCTGATGACAATTGGCTTTTTTATGATGAAAAATGTACCAGTTGGACGTGTCATTCTGGTGATCGTGTGGATTTTTCATATTTTATATTTGGGTTTACGAGTAGAAACTGTCAAAGAGGAGAAAGCAAAGGAAATAATGTATGATTAAAACAAGACTGGTAAAATTACTTTCCCATACAAAAAAATATATTGTACAGATGGTTTTGTGGCAGTGGATCGCATTATTAGGGCAGATCACAGCAATCTTTTCGATTGGAAGAATGGTAGATAAGATCTTAGTGCATCAGGTGACACAGAAAGTAATATTAACGACATTTTTGACACTGTTTGCAGCAGTAGCGATCCGTTTTCTGTGTGACCAAATGGCAACGAGAGCATCATTTGCGGCAAGTGTCGATGTAAAACGTATTTTAAGAGAAAAGATTTATGACAAGTTGTTACGTTTAGGAGCTTCTTACCGCGAACATGTTTCAACATCAGAAGTTGTACAGATGAGTACGGAAGGTGTGGAGCAGTTAGAGATTTACTTTGGAAAATATCTTCCACAGTTGTTTTACAGCATTTTAGCACCGGTAACATTGTTTATCATTTTGTCATTTATCAGCTTAAAAGCAAGTGTGGTGCTGCTGATCTGTGTCCCATTGATCCCGATTTCGATTGTTGCAGTTCAGAAGATCGCGAAGAAATTGTTGAATAAATACTGGGGACTTTACACAACACTTGGAGACAGTTTTCTTGAGAATCTGCAGGGAATGACAACATTAAAGATCTATCAGGCAGATGAGATGAAAGCAGTTGAAATGGATGAGGAAGCACAAAATTTCCGTAAGATCACAATGAAGGTTTTGACGATGCAGTTAAATTCAACAAGTGTGATGGATATCGTAGCTTACGGCGGTGCCGCGGTCGGAATGATCACAGCGATCCATCAGTATATCGCAGGAAATATCACACTTGGCGGTACATTGATCATTTTACTGCTTGCTTCAGAATTCTTTATTCCATTAAGACTATTAGGTTCATTTTTCCATATCGCAATGAATGGAATGGCGGCAAGTGATAAGATTTTTGGACTGCTGGATTTAGAAGAAAGGGAAGCTGGAGAATCTCATTTTCCACAAGGAACGGTAAAAATTTCTCTGGAAGATGTACATTTTGCGTATGAAAAAGATCGTGAAATCCTAAAAGGGATCACGATGCATTTTCCTGCGAACAGCTTTATTTCATTTGTTGGAGAATCCGGATGCGGAAAAAGTACACTGGCAGGTATCTTAACAGCGAGAAATCGTGGATACACTGGCAGTGTAAAGGTAGGAGATGTGGATATCTCAGAAATAAAAGAAAATGAACTGATGGCGCAGATGACAAAGATCACACACAACAGTTACTTATTTGCCGGAACAGTCGAAGAAAATCTTCGAATGGCAAAACCAGATGCAAGCATCGAAGAATTAGAAAATGTCTTAAAGAAAGTCAATCTCTTTGCGTTCTTAAAAGAACAGGATGGACTTAAGACAAGCCTTTTAGAAAAGGGAGAAAACTTCTCTGGTGGACAAAGACAGCGTCTGGCACTTGCAAGAGCATTACTTGCTGATACTCCAATTTATATTTTTGATGAAGCAACGTCCAATATTGATATGGAAAGTGAAGAGATGATCATGGATGTCATAAGAGAACTGTCAAAGGCGAAGATGATCCTGTTTATTTCCCATCGATTATCCAATGTTGTAGATTCTGACTGCATTTATATGATGAAAGATGGCAAGATCGAAGAACAGGGAACACACAAACAGTTAATGTATCAAAAGGGTGCATACCAGAAACTCTTTGAAAAACAGAAAGAATTAGAGTCTTATTCTATTAATATGTTGACAGATGATTCGTTAGAAAAGAAGGTGGTGTAAGATGGAAAATACAACAAAACAAAGAAGAAGTTCCATAAAGATTATGGCCAAAATGATCGGTCTTGTAAAACCACTGGCACACATCATGGCAGCAGCGGTTATCCTTGGAACTTTAGGATATCTGTGCGCCATTTTTCTGACGATCACGGCAGGACATGGAGTCTTGCTTGCAATGAAAGGAAAAGTGGTTACAAAATATCTTATCTGTCTTATAGTTCTTGCAGTGATGAGAGGAATCCTTCATTATGCGGAACAGTATTGTAACCATTTTATCGCATTTAAATTGTTAGCGATCATCAGACATCAGGTATTTGCAGCATTAAGAAAGTTATGTCCAGCCAAATTAGATGGCAAGGAAAAAGGAAATTTAATATCGATCATCACAACCGATATTGAATTACTGGAAGTCTTTTATGCCCACACGATCTCACCGATCATGATCGCAATTTTAGCCTCTCTGATTATGGTCGTATTTATCGGAAGATTTCATGTATATGCAGGAATCTTTGCCCTGTGTGCATATCTTCTGGTAGGCTGTGTGATTCCTTTATGGAACGGGAAAAAAGGCGGACAAAAAGGAATGGAATTTCGAAGTGGTTTCGGAAATTTAAACAGCTTTGTCTTAGAATCTCTGCGTGGAATCGATGAAACGATCCAATATGGACAAGGGAAAAAAAGAAAAGCCCAGATGAGCGAAAAATCCATTGAACTAGGGAAAACGCAAAAAGATTTAAACCGTATGGAAGCGATGCAAAGATCTGTTACAGATCTTGTGATCCTATGCTGCTCATTTGGAATGTTCTTTTTGATGTATCATTTATATCAGGCAGGAAATGTAACGTTTGATGAGATGATCTTAGGAACGATCGCTATGATGGGATCTTTTGGACCAGTTACAGCACTGTCGAATCTCTCAAATAATCTGAATCAGACATTAGCCAGCGGAGAAAGAGTATTGTCCTTACTGGAAGAAGAACCAATGGTAGAAGAATTAAGGGGAGAAGAAGACCTTTCATTTGAAGGAGCGACAGTTAAAGATGTAACATTTGCTTACGATGAAGAAGTGATTCTAAAAGACTGCAATATCAAGATGCAGGAAGGAAAAGTCATTGGAATCTACGGAAAAAGCGGCTGTGGAAAATCAACACTGTTAAAATTGTTAATGCGTTTCTGGGATGTTAACAAAGGACAGATAAAGATTTCAAACAAAAACGTAAAAGAAATTCCAACAAAAACACTGAGAAATACACAATCCTATGTAACCCAGGAAACAGAACTATTCCACGACTCTATTGCCAATAACATCGCAATCGGCAAACCAGGAGCATCAAGGACAGAGATCATCAAAGCCGCCAAAAAAGCATCCATCCACGACATGATCACATCCCTTCCAAAAGGATACGACACAGAAGTCGGAGAATTGGGAGACACTCTGTCAGGCGGAGAAAAACAAAGAATCGGCATCGCCAGAGCCTTCTTACATGACAGTCCAATGTTGCTTCTAGACGAACCAACAAGCAATCTTGATTCATTGAATGAAGGAATTATTTTGAAATCATTAAAAGAAGAGAGCAAGGGAAGAACGGTAGTATTAGTTTCTCATAGAGAATCCACTATGGGTATTGCAGATGAAGTATTTAATATGGATGCTGGAAGGGTTTCGTAGAAAAGAAAAATTAAGTCATAATCTGTAATCTTCATACATCAACAACCTTTGCTATATAATTTAACCAATTCAACAATAACATCCACAGATAAATTCATACCCTCAACAGTAATATGTTCGTAAGGTCCATGATAAGCATGACCTCCAGTTCCTAAGTTCGGACAAGGAAGGCCACGAAAACTTAACTGACAGCCATCAGTACCACCGCGAATCGGTAATACAAGAGGAGCCACACCAGTCTTTTCACAAGCCTTCTTCGCATTCTCAATCAGATGAGGGCAATCCTTAATGATCTCGGACATATTCTGATACTGATTTGTGATCGTAAGAGTCACACATCCCTCACCCCACTTCTCATTCATATTTTTCTCAATCAAACGTAAGGACTGTTTCTTCGCTTCAAACAGATTCTTATCATGATCTCTCACAATATAATGCAGCGTCGCATGACTCACATTACCCTTCATATCAATTAAATGATAGAATCCCTCATAATCTTCTGTATTCCTGGGAGTCTCCATAGAAGGGAGAGCTGAATTGATCTCCATAGCAACAAGACATGCATTGATCATCGTATCCTTGGAAGAACCAGGATGCACATTAAACCCGGTGATCTCAAAATCAGCTTTGCATGCATTGAAGTTTTCAAATTGAATCTCACCCTCTGTATCACCATCCAAAGTATAAGCAAACTGAGCCCCAAAGCGCTCAATATCAAAATACTCAGCTCCACTTCCAATTTCTTCATCCGGAGTAAAAGCAACACTGATCGGACCATGAGGAATATTTTCAGAGATTAGACGGTCCACCATCGTAAGAATCTCAGCAATCCCAGCCTTATCATCCGCACCAAGGATCGTTGTACCATCAGATGTGATCAAAGTACGTCCTTTCAGAGAAGAAAGATGAGGGAAAACCTTAGGATCAAGAACCAGACCACTGTTTCCAAGAGCAAGCACTTCTCCATCATAATTTTTTGTAAGGATCGGACGGATCTGATGATCACAAAAATCAGAAACCGTATCCATATGAGCGATAAATCCAATCGCAGGACAGTTTTCATAACCCTCTGTGGCGGGCAATTTACCATACAGATAACAGTTATCATCAAGATAGACATCCACAAGACCAAGTTCCTTCATCTCTTTTTCCAAGACCCGTGCAAGATCAAACTGACAGCCAGAAGAAGGGACAGTCTGACTGTTTTCATCACTTGGAGTCAGAATTGTGACATAATTTAGTAAACGTTCGTAAACTTCCATGATTATTTATTCACCTCATGTTTTTATAATATTTGGATAACTTCAATTTTACAATAATTTTAGCTTTTTTTAAACTACTAAAAATAGTGTATATTGTAATTAGAAAAGACATATGATATAATGCCATTAGGCAAAAGAGATACTAGTACCATGTCGGTACGCAAAAGTAAAACCCTCAGTACGGCAATACTGAGGGTTTTTTGCTTGGTTATAATGGCCAAGCTCCATGACTCGGTTGGCCGCTATTTAATATGTCTATCGAGCCATTTACAGATGAAGTGGCAAATTACACCTGCTACTATAGACACACAAAGAGATACTAATATGTCCATGTCAATACCCCCTTTCTGTTGCCAGATTGGGCAGCGACAACAATTAATTATACCATAAAATATAAAACAATTCAGCCTTTTCTTCAATTTCTGAACAATTCTTGACATTCACATCCAAGAACCCTAAAATTACTTAGGAACCTAAGTAAAATAAAAAGGAAAAAACATGGAAACAGGAAAGATCATCAACAGAATATCAAATCGACTTCAACGATTCTCACCAACAACACAAAGCAAACTTGGCATAGGTCAGACACAAGCAAGTATTCTAAGATTTCTGCTAGTAGAAACAGCCAAACGATCCATCTATCAAGTAGATATCGAAAAAGAATTCGGTCTAAGACCACCAACTGTTACGGAGACGCTAAAAGCCTTAGAGAAAAAAGACCTGATCAAAAGAATTCCAGACGAAAACGATGGAAGAAAGAAAAAGATCATCGTAACAGACAAGACACTATCAATGAACGACGGTGTTAGATATCAGGTAGAAAAATCCGAAGAAGTTCTACTTCAAGGAATCACAAAAGAAGAACAACAACAATTTATGAACATCGCCCAAAAGATGCTACATAATTTAGAATCAAACATTACAAACGATTCACACTAAAAATAAAAATCAATACACGAAAACAGCCACATCTCAACACAGTGGCGCCAATAAACAAAAGGTAGTGAATATTATCATTGAATATCTATGTCCGGAACCGTAGGAACACGCATGCACTTAGCGAGTGGATGGTCGAAAGACCATTCAGGAGCTTAGTACATCTGCGTGTGAGTCGAACGAGAGTGGGTTCCAGACATAGATATTCAATGATAATATTCACGCACAACCTTCAACTATAACTACACAAACTAATAGAAAGGAACACAAAAATTCATGAATGAAAATGACTTAATGAGCAACATGAAGATCTCAAAAGCGGTCGCAACCATGGCAATTCCAAGCGTTATAAGCAGCCTAGTCACCGTTGTCTACAACATGGCAGACACCTTCTTCGTAGGCCAGACAGGCGATCCATTACAAGTAGCAGCAGTCAGCCTCACAAACCCGATCTTCATCTTATTCATGGCATTTGCCAACATGTTCGGAATGGGTGGAAGTGCCGCCGCATCAATCGCCATGGGAGAGAAAAACGAAAAGCGAATGAAGAATGTATCTTCATTTATCACATACGCATCCTTGATTATAGGAATCTTCTTCGCAGCAATATTATTAATATTTTCAAAACCAATCCTTGAAATTTTTGGAGCAAATACACAGACGTATGATCTGGCCTATGGATATTTATTCCATATCTCATACGGTGCACCATTTATTATCTGGTCAGCAGCGGCAAGCTTTGTTGTAAGATCCGAAGGAGCCAGTAAAGAGGCCATGATTGGAAGTATGATCGGAACGATCGTAAATATCGTTCTTGATCCAGTCATGATCAGCGGATTACATATGGGGGCCGCAGGAGCAGCAATCGCGACAACGATCGGAAATATTCTGGCAAGCTTATACTATGTCTGGTATTTCATAAAGAAAAGCAAATGTTTTTCCATCCATCCAAAATACTTTAAATGTGCAGATAAAATTTTTACGACGGTTTGCAGCAGTGGATTTCCTACAGCTATATTTTCTGTGCTGATGAGCGTATCAACGATCGTCTTAAACCAGATTTTAGTAGCTTACGGCAATGCACCAGTCGCAGCGATCGGAATTGTATTTAAAGCGAATATGTTTATCACATTCCTTCAGATGGGACTGGCAAATGGAGTTCAGCCACTTCTTGGATACAACTTTGGATCAGGGAATATCAAGCGATTCCGTGAAGTGGAAAGCTATACAAAGAAATGTTGTGTGATCGTGGGAGTTATTGTAACAGCATTATATTTCGTTTTCAGAACCCAGATTATCTCAATGTTTATCAATGATCCAAAAGTGATTGAATATGGAGTAGCAATGCTGATTGCCTATATGATCTCAGGTCCTGTGATCGGTATCCTGTTTGTCAATATGAATTGTATGCAGTCTGTCGGACGAGCCTTGCCGGCGACGATACTTTCTGTATTAAGACAAGGTCTTTTACTGATTCCAATGTTATATCTTTTAAATGCGTTCGTTGGGCTTTATGGAGTGATCTATGGACAGGCACTGACAGATTATATTGCAGTGATATTATCTATAATCATATGGCGGCAATGTCGAAATAGAATGACGAAAGAAAAAGAATCTGTAAAATAGCATAAAATACGAAATTTGTGGAAATTGATGAAAATTTAACAAAGAAGAAAAAATAAGAGTTAAACAAATGGCTTAAATTGGTTGGACCAAATGACATAACATTTGTTTAATCCTTATTTTTTTTGTGCAATTTGACGAAAAAAGACAGAAAAATAAGCCAAAGATAAATCGTTTTGTAAAAGAAATAACTTGACTTTTTGGCGAATTGGTCCTACCATATAGGTACAGTAACTGGTAGGACCAATATTACTATGTCGCGTATACGCTAAAAATAGGATATCGGGAACCGCTCATATTTGAAAAGAAAGGAGAGAACCGAAAATGTTCATTCACTTTTTATTAGCGATGCTTCCAATCATCTGGCTGATCATTGCCTTAAGCGGATTAAAGATGGCAGGTCATGTAGCATGTCCGATCGCTTTGATCATCACAGCTATTGAAGCACTTTTTTTGTGGAAGCAGAAGATTATTGATGTCCTGACAGGAGGGTTAGAAGGATTTGCAATGGCGATCTGGCCAATCTGTCTGGTTATCGTGGCAGCAGTGTTTACTTACAACTTGGTCGTACATACGAAAAACATGGAACTCATCAAAAAGATGCTAACTTCCGTATCAAAGGATAAACGAATCCTTGTTCTCATTATCTCATGGGGATTTGGAGGATTTATGGAAGGTATGGCAGGATTCGGAACAGCTGTGGCAATTCCAGCAGGAATCCTTTGCGGACTTGGATTTGATCCAATCTTTGCAGCGATGATCTGTCTGGTAGCGAATACCACACCAGTAGCATTTGGATCTATTGGAATTCCAACAGTGACCGCAGCGAATGTTACAGGATTCAGTCCTCATATGACAGCATCTTATGTAGTACTTCAATTAGCGATTATGGTAATTTTAGTTCCTTTCTTCCTTGTTTTCATCACAGGAAAACATGAAGGAGCAAAAGGACTTGGAGATTATAAAGAAATCTTATTTATTACACTGATGTCTGGAGTTTCATTTTTAATTCCACAGTATCTGACAGCAAAATTTATCGGAGCAGAACTTCCAGCAGTCATCGGATCTGTATGCAGCATGGCAGTTACAATTATTTTAGCGAAAGTGATGCTTAAGGGTAAATCAAGCAAATTTGATGTCGAGCTTGAAGAAGATGAAAATGAAGAATCATTGACAGTCAAAGATGCACTTGTTGCATGGAGCCCATTTATTTTAGTATTAGTATTCTTACTTCTTACATCAACATTGGTACCAGCGATCCATGATCCATTATCAGCAATCAAATCAGATGTACCAATTTATACAGGAGAAGGAGCATCTCCATATACATTTACATGGGTTGCAACACCAGGAATATTGATTTTGATCGCAGCATTTATTGGAGGAATCATTCAGAAATGTCCGATCGGAGAAATCTTTGGAGTATTAGGAAAAACCATCGTACAGATGTTAAAAACAATTATTACGATCATGGCAGTGCTTGCAACTGCAAAGATTATGGGATACAGCGGAATGACACAGTCCATCGCAGACTTTATCGTCCGTGTGACAGGAAGTTTCTATCCACTCGTTGCACCATTGATCGGATCTATCGGAACATTCGTAACAGGAAGTTCTACATCAAGCAGTGTTCTGTTCTCTAAATTACAGGCAAGTACAGGAGCAGAATTAAATATCAACCAGATCTGGCTGGTAGCTGCGAATACCGTTGGAAGTACCGCAGGAAAGATCATTTCCCCACAGAGTATCGCGGTAGCAACAGCGGCAACAGCAACTGTAGGAAAAGAAAGTGAGATCTTAACAAAGGTTATTAAATATTTCGTACTATTTGCAGTGATCTACGGTCTTGTCTGCTATTTCGGATTAAGACTGATCTAGGAAAAAGGTAAAACTCTTTCCAAGACATAAAAAGGTATTAACTTTTAAGGAGGAAGATAGATGAGTGAGTATCAGTATAACAAGGTGACACCAGAGATGATCGAAAAATTCAAAGAGATCGCCCCAAAACGTGTCTTAGTGGGAGATGAGATCAATGAAGATTTCACCCATGATGAGATGGCAATCTACGGAAAAGCAAGACCAGAAGTTTTGGTAGAAGCAACATCAACGGAAGAAGTTGCAGCCATTGTGAAACTTTGTAACGAAAACAAGGTTCCTGTAACCCCAAGTGGTGCAAGAACAGGATTAGTAGGAGGGGCCGTAAGTATCGGCGGTGGTGTTATGATCTCTCTTACAAAGATGAACAAGATTCTTGGATATGACAAAGAAAACTTTGTAGTAAAGATTCAGTCAGGAGTCCTTTTAAATGACCTTGCTCAGGATGCAGAAAAACAGGGATTATTATATCCGCCAGATCCAGGTGAGAAATTCGCAACAGTTGGTGGAAACGTAGCAACAAATGCTGGTGGTATGAGAGCTGTGAAATATGGATGTACAAGAGATTATGTACGTGCCATGACAGTTGTACTTCCAACAGGTGAGATTGTAAAATTAGGAGCTACCGTATCAAAGACAAGTTCAGGATACAGCTTATTAAACTTAATGATCGGTTCTGAAGGTACATTAGGTATCATCACAGAATTAACATTAAAAGTAATTCCAGCACCAAAATCAGTGATTAGTCTGATCATTCCTTATGAGAACTTAGAGGATTGTATCGCAACAGTGCCACAGTTCTTTATGAATCATTTAGCACCACAGGCACTGGAATTTATGGAAAAAGAAGTTGTTATGGATACTGAGAAATTCTTAGGAAAACAGGTATATCCAAAAGAACTGGAAGGAACAGAAATTGGAGCTTATTTGTTAGCAACATTTGATGGAAATTCTGAAGAACAGTTAGAAGATATCATCGAACAGGCATCTGAAGTTGTATTGGAAGCCGGAGCGATCGATGTATTAGTAGCTGATACACCAGCCTTAAAGAAAGATGCATGGGCTGTCCGCGGAGCATTACTTGAGGCAATCGAAGCAGATACTGTACTGTTAGATGAATGTGATGTTGTAGTTCCAACAAATAAGATCGCAGAATTCTTAACTTATACAAAATCATTAGAATCAGAAGCTGATTTCAGAGTAAAGAGCTTTGGACATGCTGGTGATGGTAACTTACATATCTACACATGCAGTAATGATATGGAAGAAGCTGAATTTAAGAAACAGGTTGCAGTATTTATGGATAAAGTATATGCAAAAGCAACAGAATTCGGTGGAATGATCTCTGGAGAACATGGAATCGGACATGGAAAGATGGATTACCTAGCAGAGTCTCTCGGACCAGTTCAGATGAGAATCATGGAAGGTGTCAAAGAAGTCTTTGATCCAAACATGATCTTAAACCCAGGTAAGATCTGTTATAAATTATAATTTCAAACAGAAACAATAAAATAAACATAAACAAGAAACATAAAACATATACAAAGCTTTTTAAGGTTATTTTAGGAGGATATCAAGATGGCATATTTAATTTCAGAGGAAGCAAAAGACTTATTACAGGATGTACACGAGTTTTGTGAAAACGAAGTAAAAGAACAGTGTAAAGCATACGACGTCAGTGGAGAATGGCCAAAAGAAATTTATGACAAAGCCATTGAAATGCAGTTACATTCATTAGAAGTACCAGAAGAATATGGTGGACCAGGATTATCCAGAGTTGACGTTGCAGCGCTGATCGAAGAAATGGCTATTGCAGATGCAGGATTTGCAACAACAATCTCAGCCAGCGGATTAGGAACAAAACCAGTACTGATCGCAGGAAATGAAGAACAGAAAAAACATGTATGCCAGAAGATCATTGACGGTGGATTTGGAGCTTTCTGCTTAACAGAACCAGGAGCAGGATCTGATGCAAGTGCAGGTACAACAACAGCCGTAAAAGACGGTGACGAATGGGTATTAAATGGAAGAAAATGCTTCATCACAAACGGTGGAATTGCTTCTTTCTACTGTATCACAGCAATGACAGATAAATCAAAAGGTGTCAAAGGAATCTCTATGTTCTTAGTAGATGCTGGAACACCAGGATTAAGCACAGGTAATGAAGAAAATAAAATGGGTATCCGTACATCTAACACATGTGACGTTGTATTAGAAGACTGCCGTATTCCAGCTGCAAACTTAGTTGGAGAAGAAGGAAGAGGATTCTCAATCGCCATGAAGACATTAGACCAGGCAAGAGCTTGGATGGGATGTGTTGCAACAGGTATCGCACAGCGTGGTATCAATGAAGGTATCGCATATGCCAAAGAAAGAGTACAGTTTGGTAAACCAGTTATCAAGAATCAGGCAATGCAGTTTAAAGTAGCTGATATGGAAATCAAGACAGAGACAGCTCGTCAGATGGTTGCACATGCATTAACAAAGATGGATATGGGATTACCACATTCTAAAGAAGCAGCGATCGCAAAATGCTATGCATCTGATATCGCAATGGAAGTAGCTTCTGAAGCAATCCAGATGTTCGGTGGATATGGATACAGCAGAGAATATCCAGTAGAAAAATTATTAAGAGATGCTAAGATCTTCCAGATCTTCGAAGGAAGTAACGAGATTCAGAGAATCGTAGTAGCTAATAATACAATTGGAAAATTAAAATAAGAAGGAGTAAGACTATGAACATTTTAGTTTGTATTAAACAGGTTCCGGATGATTCTGTAGAAATCCATTTAAATGCAGATGGAACACCAGATTTAGCCAACGTTACACCTGTTGTAAATGCATTTGACACCTATGCTCTTGAAATGGCAGCACGATTAAAAGAATCCGCTGAAGGTGAAGTTACTGTTGTATGTGTCGGAGAAGATACAGCAAAGAACTCTTTAAAGAACTGTCTGGCAGTTGGAGCAGATCACGCATTTTTAGTAAGTGATGATGCTTTTAAAGATTCTGATACAACAGGAATTGCCAATATCCTGAAAAATGTGATCGCAAAATTAGAAGCAGATAATGGTCAGAAATTTGACCTGGTATTCTGTGGAAAAGAAGCAACAGATGCCGCACTTGGACAGGGTGGTTTAATGTTAGCGGAAGAACTCGGAGTCGGAGTGATCACAAATATCACAGAAATTGCCTTAGATGGTGATAAAGTAACAGCAAAACAGGAGACAGAAGAAGGATACCGTACGGTAGAAGCAGCTGCTCCATGTGTAGTCACTGTTACAAAACCAGAATATGACCCACGTTACCCAACGATCAAGAATAAAATGGCAGCAAGAAAGAAACCAATCGGTGACATCAAAGAAGCTGACCTTGCTGATCTTGAAAAAGAAAAAGTCGGTGCAGACAATGCAAAAGTTCAGGTAATCAAATTATATGAACCAGCAAAGAAAGAAGCCGGAATCAAGATTCAGGAAGAAACAGAAGAAGATTCAGCACTCAAAGCAGTCGCTATGATGGCAGATGCCAAAGTATTCTAGGAAGGGAGAACAAAGGACATGGCAGAATGTAAGAATATCATGGTATATGTAGAAACTGCAGAAGGAAATCCAGTCAAAGTTGGATTAGAAATGCTATCCCCAGCCAAAGACCTTGCTGAGAAAGTCACAGCAGTTGTCATCGGAAGCGGAGTAGCAGATGCAGCGAAAAAAGTAGCAGAGGCAGGAGCCGATCAGGTCATCTGCGTCGATAGCGAAGATTATAAGGATTATAATCTGGATGCATATGCTCAGGTTTTAGTAGAATTAGCAAAAGAAGAAGAACCAGCAGCAGTTTTTGTTGGTGGAACACAGGATGGAAAAGACATTGCACCAATTGTTGCATCCAAATTAAATACAGGATGTGCATCTGATGTCACAGCCATCAAAGCAGAAGATGGAGAAGTTGTATACACATGCCCACTGTATGGTGGAACTGTCTTAGAAGATGTAAAAATTACAACAACTCCACAGGTAGCAACATTACGTTCTGGAGCATTCCAGAAAGTTGAAAATCCAACAGAAGGTGAAGTTGTTGCCAAAGAAGTGAAAGTTGCTGACAATGTGATCAAGGCTAAGATTACAGAAAGCGTCAAAGAAATTGCAGAAACGATCAATCTGGAAGAAGCAGAAGTCATTGTTTCTGGTGGACGTGGAATGGGAAGCAAAGAAAACTTCGCATTAGTTGAAGAACTTGCAGGAATCTTAGGTGGTGTTGTCGGAGCAACAAGACCAGCGATTGAAGACGGATGGGTATCAAAGATCCATCAGGTTGGACAGTCTGGAAAGATCGTTGCACCAAAATTATACATTGCCTGCGGAATTTCAGGAGCAACACAGCACGTATCAGGAATCATGAATTCAGGATACATCGTAGCGATCAACAAAGACGAAGATGCACCAATCTTTGATGTGGCAAATGTCGGAATCGTTGGAGATGCTATGAAAGTGCTTCCTGTGATGATCGAAGAGATCAAAAAGATCAAGGACGCACAATAAGATAGATAAATTTCTATTTCATATTTTATATAATAACAAAATAGCTTGTTTCTATACTTAATGTATATTCACCATTTAAAAAGGTCAGATTGTGGCATATGCCACAGCCTGACCTTTCTTTCCGTACAGTGATATTTAAAAGTAATAATTAAATAAGTAGAAACTCATTAAAATTATCGAATAAAGTTTGTTTTAATTTTTTCTTCCGTAACAGGAACTTTAACCCCGGCAGCAGCTCCGGCTTCAATACAACGAAGCAGCCAAGCCATATTATTTCCTAAAGTACGCATGATCTGAAGTCCTTCTTCATCCTGTTTTACTTCCTCAGGAGTATTTCCATGTACCATATTCCAGTAGCTTGAAGAAACAATAGGCATCTGATGATATTCAAGATATTTTAAGAGAACATCCAAAGTAGCAGTTGTACCAGCACGACGTGCAGAAGTTACAGCAGCGGCAGGTTTATGCAACATGAATTTACCAGCCTGAGAACAGAATTTGTCCATAAATTCAATGATCTGACCACTAGGGGAAGCCCAGTAAACAGGAGAACCAATAACTAAAGCATCAGATTTTTCCATGATCTTAGCGGCTGCCTTCACATTTTCAATGGAAGGATCACCAGCCTGAAAAAATTCAGTCTCAATTCCCTGTGCATTTAAAGTATTCGCAACCTCAGTCAAAGCAGTAAAAGTACAACCAGCTTTGCGAGGACTTCCGTTTAATAATAAAACTTTCATTGATATCGTCCTTTCTTTATGAAATGTTGTTAGATTCCAATTCATATTTTAGAACAAAATCAAAAAATGATAAAGATGAAAGCTTAGAAAATCTACTGCCTTTTGCTGTCATAAGTTAAAATTAAGAAAAATTATGCTATAATATCAGCAACAACAAGAAAATCAATCTACAAAACATAAAATAAAGGAGATCAAACATGGACGAGAAAAGAATTGACCTAAGAATCTCAAACCCAGATAGAAGAAAAGAAGGAATGAGAACAGCAAAACTGATCCACAAAATCAACAATGCAGAACCATTTTCCGAAGAAACATCGAACTTAGTAAAAGATTTATTTACAGGCGGATTCGGAGAAAGAAGTATGGTAAACGCCCCAATCTACATCAACCTCGCAGAGAATATCCACATTGGAAACAATGTCATCATCATGCCATACTTCAAATGTATGTCCGCAGGCAATGTAACAATCGAAGACGACGTAAGAATTGCCATGAACGTATCCATCATCACAAACAACCACGACTTCTACGAACGAGACGTTCTTACAGTAAAAGACGTCCACATCGGCAAAAACGCCTGGATCGGAGCCGGATCAACCATCCTCCCAGGAGTCACAATTGGGGAAAATGCAATTGTAGGAGCAGGAAGCATCGTAACCAAAGACGTAAAAGCTAATACGGTTGTTGCCGGAAACCCAGCAAAATTCATTAAAGAAATCTAATATGTAAAGCCAAAAATTAATTTGACAATTACTAACTGACATAATCCATCTAAATTGGCATCCAACAAACAAAAACAAGCACCCCCCACAGGATGCCAATAAATAAAAGTTATGAAGATTATCCATACCAATCAGCCGTGGACTATATGAGCACGTCGGCACTTAATGAGCAGTGATGATTTATCATCGCTGTCGAATTTAGTGTCCGCTACGTGACGAATCTAAGCGAAAGCGGGTCCACGGATGATTGGTATGGATAATCTTCTTCATAGACTTTATTTATGCATTATATTTATGCATCATCACCACAATGTTTATAAAATGCCAGCATATACAATCCACAAAGTCCAACAAGCGCATAAACCACCCGTGATAACCAACTCATATCTCCAAATAAAAATGCCACTAGATCAAACCGAAAGAACCCAATGAGTCCCCAGTTTATTGCACCGATGATCGTAAGTGTCAAAGCAGTGCAGTCAAGAAATTTATTTCCCATAATAAAATCACACCTCCTTAGAACAATAAATGAAATCCTAATTTAGTATTTACCAAATACCGTATATTATGTATAGAAAAATTGTCATTTGAAATACATTTACGTTTTCAAAAAAAGGGAGTATAATACTCATCAAAGACCATGTCTTACAGCCGTATAGGTAAAAGGAGGAACAAAGACATGAAAGTTATTTTTTTAGACGTAGACGGAGTATTAAATTCACAGCAGTTATTCGAGAAATGTGAAGATGACCAATTAATCTCTGTGGACGAAGATAATATTAAGAATTTAAAAACGATCGTAGATGCAACAGGAGCGAAGATCGTTTTATCATCATCCTGGAGATATGGATGGGCAGAACATAGTGATTCTGTACAGGATTGGTGCCAGATTTTAGTTGATATTTTAGCAAAATACGATTTAAAGATCATAGACAAGACAGAATATTTAAGCAGTGGAAGAAGAGAAGATGAGATCAAAGACTGGCTGGATGCATGCAAAGAGAAAATCGAAGGATTTGTGATATTAGATGACGGAGCATATGAATGGCACAGACATGGATTTGATAAGCATCTGGTGAAGACAGATTTTTGTACAGGCGGGCTAAGAGAAGAAGATGCACAGAAAGCGATCAAGATCTTAAATAAGAAAAGATTGCTGAGTTTTTTTAAAAAATACTAAGGGGGATTAAATGATGGATATAAATAAAGTGACAACATCAATGATCGATTATTATCATGGAGAACCAAAGAGAATCCAGCATTTCCTGAAAGTACACGCATATGCGAAGCTGATCGGAGAACAGGAAGGCTTAGATAAGGAAACTTTGGAGATCCTTGAAGTTGCAGCATTGACACATGATATTGGTATCAAAATCAGTGAAGAAAAATATAACAGCAGTGCAGGAAAATATCAGGAGATCGAAGGACCGGCAGTGGCACAAAAGATGCTGCAAGATTTATTATATGATACAACAAAGACAGAAAGAGTCTGCTATCTGATCGGACATCATCATACATATGACCAGATTGACGGCATCGATTATCAGATTCTTGTAGAAGCGGATTTTCTTGTAAATCTTGCAGAAGAACACAGCTCAAAAGAGACGATTGAATCTGTAAAAGATAAGATTTTTAAGACAAAAACAGGAATTTGGCTGATAAATAAAATTTTTTGAAAAAAAAGCTTGCCAACGACAGTGGAATGTGATAAAGTATAGAAGTCGCAGAGATGAGACAACAACTTAATTGCCTAGATAGCTCAGTCGGTAGAGCAGAGGACTGAAAATCCTCGTGTCGCTGGTTCGATTCCGGCTCTGGGCATTGTATGCGGGTGTAGTTCAATGGTAGAACTCCAGCCTTCCAAGCTGATCACGTGGGTTCGATTCCCATCACCCGCTCTTTTATTGAGAAGAACATTAAGTGTTCTTCTTTTTTTGTTGCAAATCTATATTGTATCGTGATTTTCAACCATAGTCAATCCATTTGTGTTATGATACAATGATAAAAGAACAAAAATCTGAAACACTATATCATAAAGGAGAAACAAAGATGGATTACAACAAACTGGCATTAGAGATGCACGAAAAAAACAAAGGTAAGATCGCAGTACGTTCTAAAGTAACAGTAAAGACAAGAGATGATCTAAGTACAGCTTATACACCAGGAGTTGCAGAACCTTGCCGTAAGATCCGTGATAATAAAGAAGATGTATATCGCTATACAGCCAAAGGTAATCTGGTAGCAGTCGTATCTGACGGAACAGCCGTATTAGGACTTGGGGATATCGGACCAGAAGCAGCTATGCCTGTTATGGAAGGAAAAGCTCTGTTATTTAAAGAATTTGCAGATATCGATGCATTTCCAATCTGCCTTGATACAAAGGATACAGAAGAGATCATCAAGACAGTGAAAAATATCGCACCATGCTTCGGAGGTATTAACTTAGAAGACATTTCTGCACCAAGATGTTTTGAAATTGAACGTCGTCTGAAAGAAGAATTAGATATCCCGGTTTTCCATGATGACCAGCATGGGACAGCTATCGTTGTAGCAGCAGGATTATTAAATGCCTTAAAATTTGTCGGAAAGAAAATGGAAGATGCCAACATTGTGATCAACGGAGCAGGATCTGCAGGAATTTCTATCTGTAAATTATTATTACAGTTTGGAGCAGGAAATGTTGTCTTAGTTGACCAGAAAGGTGCATTATGCCCAGGAGAAGACTGGATGAATCCAGCACAGAAAGATATGGCAGAGATCACAAACAAAGATAAACAGAGAGGACCATTAACAGAGATCATCAAAGACAAAGATGTATTTATCGGAGTTTCCGCACCAAATATCGTAACAGCTGAGATGGTATCTACAATGGCAGACGATGCGATCATCTTCGCAATGGCAAACCCAACACCAGAGATCATGCCAGATGAAGCGAAAAAAGGCGGGGCAAGAGTTATCGCAACAGGAAGATCTGATTTCCCTAACCAGATCAATAATGTACTTGTATTCCCTGGAATCTTCAGAGGAGCTTTAGATGCAAGAGCCGGTCAGATCACAGAAGAGATGAAGATGGCAGCAGCAAGAGCAATCGCAAGCATTATCAGCGACGATGAGTTAAATGAAGAATATATTATTCCTGGAGCATTTGATGAAAGAGTCTGCAAAGCGGTAGCAAAAGCAGTTGCAGAGGAAAGCCAGAAATAAGCCATAGGACTAAATTAAGTACAAGAGCCCTTCTGTTCAATGAGTATGTTTTGTGATATACTATATTGCATCATGAGAAAAATTTAGGAGATTTTAGGAGAATTCATTCAATGAAAACAAGCGGAATATTATTGCCAATTTTTAGTTTACCATCAGATTACGGAATAGGATGCTTTTCAAAAGAAGCATACAAATTTGTAGATTTTTTAGAAGAAGCAGGCCAGAACTACTGGCAGATCCTTCCATTAGGAACGATCGGTGCAGGAAATTCTCCTTATCTTTCGTTTTCAAGTTTTGCAGGAAGTGCATATTACATCGACCTAGAACAATTACTCGAAGAAGGACTTCTTAAGAAAAAAGAACTCGAATCAATTAAGGAAGAAAATCAGGGAAAAGTCGACTATGAAAAAGTCAGAGAGAATCATAGGAAACTGTTAAGAAAGGCTTATTTTAGATTCCATCCAGATGAGGATTATAAGAAATTCGTCAAGGATAATGAATACTGGATTGAGGAATATGCGGAATATATGAGCGAGAAGAAGAGTAACTTTCCAGAAAGTTATTTTTGCTTCTGTCAGTACTATTTCCATAAACAGTGGATCAAATTAAAGAAATATGCGAACGATAAAGGAATCCAGATCGTAGGAGACCTTCCATTTTATGTAGCATTAGATGGAACAGCATTTACATACCATAAAGATTTGTTCAAAGTTGATGAAGAAGGAAAAGCAACGGTAGTTGGTGGATGTCCTCCAGATGCATTTGCAGAAGATGGACAGGTATGGTCTAATCCGGTTTATGACTGGGAATACCACAAGAAGACAGGTTATGAATGGTGGATGAATCGTTTACGTCATAACTTTATGTTATATGATGTATTACGTCTGGATCATTTCCGAGGATTCGACGAATACTATGAAATCCCGGCGGAAGATGAAACAGCAGTCAACGGAGAGTGGAAAAAGGGACCAGGAATGGATTTCTTTGAAGCTATGAAGAAAGAACTTGGTGAGAAGAAAGTTATCGCGGAGAATTTAGGATTTTTAACAGACAGCGTTCACAAACTGTTAGATGACACAGGATTCCCAGGAATGAATGTCTTGGAATTTGCATTTGGAGCGTATGATGACAGCATTTATCTTCCTCATAAATATAAAGAAAATAGTGTTGTATACACAGGAACACACGATAATGATACAGTCGTTGGATGGTATGAGACATTATCAGAAGATGACAAGAAGTTCTTAGAACATTACTTAAAATACAGCACGATCGAGAGAACAGGAACAGTCCATCTAGACCTGATCTCCCTTGCATTAGAAAGCCGAAGCGATATGGTCATCATTCCACTGCAGGATTATCTTGGATTAGGTAATGAAGCAAGAATCAATACACCATCAACCGTCGGCGGCAACTGGGAGTGGAGAGTGAAAGAAGAACAGTTAACAGAGGAATTAAAAGAACTGATCAAATCACTTACAACACGTTATCGCACCGTTGCAGAAGAGAATGCGAAGAAAGCAGCTGAGGAAGCACAGCAATAGAATTTTATTGATAAGTCAAAAAGGATGAAAGATTTTTTAGGATCTTTCATCCTTTTTTTGTGTGAAATATAAAGAAAAATAATGATAATTATAGATGATATCAATGAGTTTCAAGGAAATTATAATAAAATTGTATAAATATCAATACAATTTTATGTTGACTCTGCAAAAACACGGTGCTATAATTTAGCACATAAAAGCATTGAAGCTTTAAAGTTTAACAGTTTAAAGTTAAATAACGCAATCGGAAACGATGTTAAGGAGGAAAAAAGTATGAGATTAAAGAAAGTTATGGCAACAGGATTAGTTGCCGCATTAGCATTATCCACAATGGTGGGATGCTCAAGCAAGAAAGACAGTTCAGATCAGAAGAAGATCGGAGTTGTACAGTTAGTAGAACACGATGCCTTAGATGCATCTTACAAAGGATTTAAAGACGGACTTGCCAAAGCTGGATATAAAGATGGAGATAAGATCAAGATTGAATATAAGAATGCGCAGAACGAACAGTCAAACTGCCAGACAATTGCAAAACAGTTTGTCACAGACAAATGTGATCTTGTATTAGCAATCGCAACACCAGCAGCACAGGCAATGGCAAATGAATCCAAGGATATTCCAATCCTTGTAACAGCAGTTACAGATCCAGCTGATGCAAAACTGGTAAAATCAAATAAGAAACCAGGAACGAATGTATCTGGAACATCAGATCTTACACCAGTAGCAAAACAGATGAATCTGTTAAAAGAACTGATTCCAAATGCGAAGAAAGTTGCAATGTTATACTGTTCTGCAGAAGCAAACTCCAAATTCCAGGTAGGACTTGCCAAGAAGGAAGCAAAGAAATTAGGATTATCCACAGTTGATGCGACAGTATCAGAATCCAGTGAGATCCGTCAGGTAGTAGAATCCCTGAAAGGAAAAGTTGATGCCATCTACTCACCAACAGATAACATGATCGCAGCAGGGATCAACACGGTATCTATGGTAGCCAATGAAGCAAAGATTCCACTGATCGTTGGAGAAGAAGGAATGTGTACAGGTGGAGGTCTTGCAACATACGGAGTCAACTACTACAAATTAGGACAGCAGACAGCAGCACAGGCAGTGAAGATCTTAGAAGGAAAATCTGAACCAAAAGATATGCCAATCGAATATCAGGAAAATGCAGATCTGATCATCAACAAAGACACTGTAAAAACATTAGAAATCAAAATTCCAAAGAAATTACAAAAAGAAGCCAAGATGGTAACAACACAGAAAAAGACAGATAAAGAATAATAAATAAGATTTTCTTGCATATAAATTGATAAGAAGATCAGGAAGTGTCTTCCAGTTCATGGAAGGCACTTCTGTGTATTTAGAAAAGAGGTAGAAAATGGCATTAATTACAAATCTTTATAGTGCTTTGGCTCAGGGAACACTATGGGGAATCATGGCACTGGGAGTTTATATCACATTTAGAATTTTAGATATCGCAGACTTATCCTGTGATGGAACATTTGCCCTTGGAGGATGTATCAGCGCGATTCTTATTACAAGAGGAGTCAATCCATTTTTAACATTAATATTTGCACTCATCGGAGGAATGTTAGCAGGATTAGTTACCGGCTGGCTGCATACCAAACTTATGATCCCTGCAATCTTAGCAGGAATCTTGACAATGATCGCCTTATGGTCTATTAACATCAGAGTTATGGGTGGTCCTAATGTTTCATTATTAGGAGAAGATACAGCATTTACACAGATGATGAGCCTTTTAGGTGTTGATCAGACACTTGCTACATTGTTGGTAGGAGTGATCATCGGAGTCATTGTGATCGCAGCTCTGTATTGGTTCTTTGGAACAGAAATCGGATGTGCATTAAGAGCAACAGGAAATAACGAATTTATGGTACGTGCCTTAGGAGGCAATACTGATACATCCAAAGTCTTAGGATTAGTCATTTCCAATGGCTTAATCTCAGTATCTGGAGCATTAGTAGCCCAGAATCAGGGATACGGAGATATCAAAATGGGAACAGGATCTATCGTTATTGGTCTTGCATCCATCGTCATCGGAGAAGTTATCTTTGGAAAACGCTTTAATTTTGCCTATATCCTTGCCTCATTGATCGGAGGAGCAATCGTATACCGTATGATCATCTCTTTGGTATTACATTTAGGATTAAGCACAGATGATATGAAATTATTCACAGCGATCATCGTAGCATTAGCACTCGGTATTCCAGCGCTCAAAGCAAAATATTCACACCGCAGAACACCGGCATAGAAAGAGGGGCAAAGTTATGTTAGAAATTAAAAATGTACATAAAACATTTAACAAAGGAACGATCAACGAGAAAAAAGCATTAAACGGTGTCAATCTCCACTTAGATCCGGGAGATTTCGTAACGATCATCGGAGGAAATGGAGCTGGAAAGTCCACAACCCTTAACATGGTAGCCGGAGTCTATCCAATTGATCAGGGAACGATCATCCTAGATGGCAAAGATATCTCAGACCTTCCAGAGTACAAACGTGCCTACATGTTAGGAAGAGTGTTCCAGGACCCAATGATGGGAACTGCAGCAGGTATGCAGATCGAAGAAAATATGGCCATGGCAAACCGCAGAGGAAAAAGAAGAGGATTAAGCTGGGGAATCACGAAGAAAGAAAAAGAAATGTTTCGTGAGAAATTAAAGATGTTAGATTTAGGATTAGAAGATCGAATGACATCCAAAGTCGGACTCTTATCCGGAGGTCAAAGACAGGCACTGACATTACTTATGGCAACACTAAAGAAACCAAGCCTGTTGTTATTAGACGAACACACAGCAGCCCTTGATCCAAAGACAGCCAAGAAAGTCTTAGACATCACAGAAAAGATCGTAGCCAAAGACAATCTGACAACCATGATGGTAACCCATAACATGAAAGATGCCATCAATATCGGAAACCGTTTGATTATGATGAGTGAGGGAAAGATTATTTATGATGTTAAGGGAGAAGAAAAGAAGAAGCTTAAGGTGGCAGATCTGTTGTTGAAATTCGAAGAAGCTAGTGGTGGAGAATTTGCTAATGATAGGATGTTGTTGTCTTAAATTTTGATTTGTAGGGTTGACCAACTGAAGTCTTTGTGTATATGACGAAAAACAAATAATAATCTGGAAAAGCAGCTAGAGAATTTTACTCGCCGTTTTGAACGGTCGCTGATTCGCGAACTTTCCTTCGATAACTCGCGCTCAAAGTTACTGAAAACAGTAATTTTTGACGCTCAAACAATCGACCAAGTTCGCTGCGAACCGTTCAAAACGACGGCAAAATTCTAATGCTGCTTTTCCAGATTATTATTTGTTTTTCGTCATATACCTGTAGGTTATAGTGTTAACCATACAATATAGGGGGAATTCAACATACATCCCCTCCGCCTGATATCACCCTGATTTGTAAACTGCTCAGCCTTCAGCGTATAAATAAAAATAGGAGTGTGAAATGATAGAATTCCGTTAAGCGGAATTCGTTTTTCACACTCCTATTTTTATTTCTGGTTTTATTTATACGTCAACAACCTTCTGTCGTACGCCCTACAAATCAAAATTTTCCTTGCTATTTAACGATATGGGTGCTATAGTTAACATCTGGATGGTATTCTCGAAAGAAATCATACCGGCAAATCAATTTTAACTTAGAACATCACCCGCAGGAAAGCAGGTGATACATGTATGAAAGTAGGATTTATTGGAGCAGGGAAAGTAGGCTGCTCTCTTTATGATTACTTTGTACACAATAACATACCCGTTACAGGGTGCTATACCCGTACACAAGCAAAGGTAAGTGGAACGGATACACAAACTCAGAAGATATTTGTAACATCAATTGACAAAATATTAACAATGAGTGATGTTCTATTTTTAACAGTACCAGATGATGCGATCGCAACTGTCTGGGAACAAGTGAAAACTTATCCGATACAAGGAAAGTTTATTTGTCATTGCAGCGGATCTTTAGGGTCAGCTGTTCTTTCTGGAATTAAAGAAACCGGAGCATACGGTTATTCTATTCATCCAATGTTTCCATTTAAAAGTAAAGAAACTGCATACGAAGATCTTTCACAGGCTTTATTTAGCGTGGAAGGAAATGAAGAGCACATGGAAGAAATCATGAATCTGCTGTCTGTTTGTCCAAATAAGATCGTGCGATTAAAGAGCGAGGACAAACCAAAGTATCATGCGGCAGCAGTGTTTGCATCAAATCTTGCGGTTGGACTGATCAATCAGGCAAAAGAACTGCTTAACGAATGTGGATTTGATGATGAAGCAGCACTGAAAGCATTGAAGCCGCTGGCGGTCACAAACATGAACAATATTTTTGAAGTTGGAACATGTGACGCACTGACAGGACCGGTGGAACGACATGATATTGAGACAGAAAAAAAACATCTGAATGCTCTTGATCAACATCAAAAGGAAACATACAGCACTTTGACAAAAGAAATTATTAAACTTGCAAAGATGCGGCATCCTGAAATTTCTTATGCAGATATGAAACAGGTATTGGAGGAAGAAAAATGAAAACAACAGTAAGCACAGTACAGAAAATGAAAGATAATGGGGAAAAGATCACAATGCTCACAGCATATGATTATTCTACAGCAAAACTGTTCGATGAAGCTGGAATCGACGCAATGTTAGTTGGGGATTCTCTTGGAATGGTTATGCTTGGATATGATTCAACGATCCCTGTAACGGTCGATGATATGATCCATCATGGAGCAGCCGTTGTAAGAGGGGCAGAAAATGCCTTGATCGTTGTCGATATGCCATTTTTATCTTATCATACATCTGTATATGATGCGGTAGCAAACGCTGGAAGGATCATGAAAGAAACAGGTTGTACAGCGGTAAAACTAGAAGGTGGAAAAAATGTATGTCCACAGATCGAAGCAATTGTAAATGCACAGATTCCAGTATGTGCCCATATTGGTCTGACACCACAGTCATCTAACATGTTTGGTGGATTCAGAGTACAGGGAAAAAGTGAAGAAGCAGCCAAAGAATTGATCGAGGCAGCACAGGCAGTCGAAAAAGCTGGAGCATTTATGTTAGTTCTGGAAGGAATTCCAGAAAAATTAGCAGCGATCATCACAAAGAAAGTACATATTCCAACGATCGGAATCGGAGCAAGCCCTGAATGTGATGGACAGGTTCTCGTATATCAGGATATGTTGGCAATGTATGGAAACTTCGTGCCAAAATTCGTAAAACAGTTTGCAAAGGTTGGAGAGGTCATGCAGGGAGCAGTGAAAGACTATATCAATGCAGTCAAAGAAGGAAGTTTCCCAGGACCAGAAAATACATATGCGATCAGTGATGATGTGATCGAAAAACTATACTAAAAACGGACAATATAAAGGACATATTTCATATAGATAGATTCCCATATACCAAGGGAAAAAGGAGTTTAGTAATGAAAATCGTAGGAACAATCAAAGAAGTCAGAGAACAGGTAAAAGAGTGGAAAAAACAGGGATTAAGCGTTGGACTTGTGCCAACGATGGGATACCTTCATGAAGGACATCAAAGCCTTATGGAAGCAGCAAGAAAAGATAACGATAAAGTGGTTGTAAGTATCTTTGTAAATCCAATGCAGTTTGGACCAACAGAAGACCTTGCAACTTATCCAAGAGATTTGAATCATGATGCTGCATTATGTGAAAAAGTTGGGGTTGACTTAATTTTCCACCCAGAACCAGAAGAAATGTACGAAAAAGATTTTTGCTCTTTTGTGGATATGACAGGACTTACAGAAGGTCTTTGTGGAAAAACACGCCCAATCCATTTCAGAGGTGTGTGTACTGTTGTAAATAAATTATTTAATATCGTAACACCAGACCGTGCATATTTTGGACAGAAAGATGGACAGCAGTTAGCAGTCATTAAACGTATGGTACGTGACTTAAATATGGATATCGAGATCATTGGATGCCCGATCGTTCGTGAAGAAGATGGACTTGCCAAGAGCTCAAGAAATACATATCTTTCTCCTGAAGAAAGAAAAGCAGCACTGATCTTATCAAAAACAGTTGCATTAGGAAAAGAACTTGCCAAGACAGAAAAAGATGCAAATAAAGTTGTGGAAGCAATGAAGAAAAACATTGAAACAGAACCAATGGCAAAGATTGATTACGTAGAAGCAGTTGATGCATTATCTATGGCACCAGTTGAGAAACTTGATGGACCTTGTATGCTTGCAATGGCAGTTTACATCGGAAAGACAAGACTTATTGACAACACACTGATTAATGAATAGACTAGAAGGAGAACAAAAATGAATATCAGCATGTTAAAAGGAAAAATTCATAGAGCAACAGTGAAACAGGCAGAATTAGATTATGTAGGAAGTATCACAGTAGATCCTGTATTATTAGAAGCAGCAGGAATCTTGGAATACGAACATGTACATATCGTAGATGTGAATAATGGAAGCCGTTTTGAGACATATACAATTCCAGGGGAACCTGGAAGCGGAATGATCTGTTTAAACGGACCTGCCGCACGCTGTGTTGCAACAGGAGATAAGATCATTATTATCGCGTATGCAGATATGACACCAGAAGAGGCAAAGACATTTGAGCCAAAAGTTGTATTTGTAGATGATGAGAATCAGATTTCCCGCTGCACAAACTATGAAAGACATGGACGATTAGAAGATATGTAGGAGAAAGAAGATCATGTTAAAAGGAAAAACGATTGTATTGGGTGTGACAGGAAGTATTGCAGCTTATAAGATGGCAAATGTAGCAAGTATGCTTGTGAAACGTGGATGCGAAGTTCATGTGGTTATGACAAAGAACGCAACCAATTTTATCAACCCAATTGCATTTGAAAGTTTGACCAACACAAAATGTCTTGTAGAAACATTTGACCGTAATTTTCAGTTTCATGTAGCACATGTATCACTGACAGATAAAGCAGACGCTATGCTCATTGCACCGGCATCAGCAAATATCATCGGAAAGATCGCAAATGGAATTGCAGATGATATGTTGTCAACAACTGTGATGGCATGTAATAAGCCAGTTATCATCTCACCAGCGATGAATACAAAGATGTATAATAATCCAATTTTACAGGATAATCTCGACAAATTAACAAGATTTGGATATGAGATCGTAGAACCAGCAACAGGGCATCTTGCATGTGGAACAAGCGGAGCAGGAAAGATGCCATCAGAAGAAGTATTGGTTGCGCACCTTGAGAGAGCGATTGCCAAAGAAAAGGATTTAAAAGGTAAGAAAGTCCTTGTAACAGCAGGACCAACGATTGAAGCGATCGATCCAGTGCGCTATATTTCGAATCATTCTTCTGGAAAGATGGGATATGCGATCGCTAAGATGGCGATGCTTCGCGGGGCTGATGTAACTTTGGTTACAGGAAAGACAGCGATCGAGCCGCCAATGTTTGTAGATGTCGTACCAGTTGTCAGTGCGCAGGATATGTATGATGCTGTGACAAGCAGAAGTGATGAACAGGATATCATTATCAAGGCAGCAGCAGTTGCAGATTATACGCCAGCGAATGTCAGTGATCATAAAGTTAAGAAAAAAGACGGAGACATGTCTATCGAACTGGTAAGGACCAAAGATATTTTAAAGACACTTGGAGAGAATAAAAAAGAAGGTCAGTTTTTATGCGGTTTTTCCATGGAAACACAGAACATGTTAGAAAACTCCAGAGCAAAGCTTGAAAAGAAAAAGATCGACATGATCGCAGCGAATAATCTAAAAGAACAAGGTGCAGGATTTAACACAGATACGAATGTGATCACATTGATTACAAAGGACGAAGAAAAGCAGCTTCCGAAGATGACAAAAGAAGAAGTTGCGGATGCGCTCCTTGACTTTATCGTTTCTAAAAATTAAATAAAATAATCGATCAAATTCTGGTTTCTTCGTATGACTATGGTATAATAATAGATATTAATACCAAAGGAGAGTTAACGGGATGAAAGCAGTAAATAAAGTTCGATTAATCTACTTACCAGCGATTATACTACCAATCTTTGTGATGATAGTATCAATCGCTGGTTTGAGTATAGGGTATTCAAGGATTAACAAAGCAGATCTTTCAGCAGGTTCATTTGAACGGTTTGTAAATCCCCTAAAGACAATGAATGCAGAGACACAGGGAATCTTCTTTGAGATAGAAGAACATGTGAGCAAAGATCCAGAGATTTTTGAAAATGAGCAGTATCTGAATGATGTGAATAAGAGGTTAAAGGATAAAGATTCATATTTGATCGTTCGTAAGGATAATAAGATCATTTATATTGGAAAAACGAAAGTTTCACAAAAGCTGATCAACAAACTGCCATCCTATGGAAATAAAGACAGCGATGCAGATCGTGGATTTTTTGTAAGCCGCCCAGGAAATTATCTTGTAAAGCAGCAGGATTTTAAATACAATGATGGTGGAAAAGGCTCTGTATTTATTATGACAGATCTTGGAACAGTTCTTCCACATTACCGTAATATTATTATCCAGGTTTCTTGTGCAGTTATTGGAGTTTTGATCCTGACAAGCACATTTTTATCATGGTTTATGTACCGTGAATTTGTCAGTCCGATCAGAGAGTTAAAGGCTGGGGCAGAACGTATCAAAGACGGGAATCTTGACAATGATGTTGTGATCAACAGTGGAGGAGAAGAAATCAGGGAATTATGCAATGCATTTAACGAGATGCGTGCAGAGTTGAAGGATTCGATTGATGCAAGAATTGTCTATGAGAAACAAAACAGAGATCTGATCAGCAATATTTCACATGATCTAAAGACACCGATTACAGCCATCAAAGGATATGTAGAGGGTATCATGGATGGTGTTGCGGATACACCAGAGAAGATGGACAGATATATTAAGACGATCTATAATAAGGCCAATGATATGAATGTATTGATCAATGAATTATCACTGTATTCAAAGATTGACTCCAATATCATTCCATATAATTTTGAGAAGATCAACATTAATTCCTATTTTAAAGACTGTGTCGATGAGATTGGTGCAGATTTAGAACAAAAGGGAATGTTGTTCTCATATAGAAATTATTGTGCAGCAAATGTTATGGTAACGGCAGATCCGGAACAGCTTAAGAGAGTTGTGAATAATATTATCAACAATGCATGTAAATATAACAACAAAGCAAAAGGAAAAGTAAGTATTACGTTAACAGAGTTTGACCGTAAAGTGCAGGTGGCGATCAAGGACAATGGAATGGGAATCTCAAAAGAAGATCTTCCACATATTTTCCGAAGAACCTATCGTGCAGATATGTCCAGAAATTCCGCAGGTGGAAGTGGTCTTGGATTATCGATCTGTAAGAAGATTATTGAAGAGCATGGCGGTGAGATCTGGGCAGAAAGTAAATTACGTGCTGGAACAACAATATTCTTTACATTAAATAAAGTACTCGATCAGTCAAAGGAGAAATAATAATATGAGCAAAGTATTAATCGTAGAAGATGAACTTTCAATTGCAGAATTAGAGAAGGATTATTTAGAACTTAGTTCATTTGAAGTAGAGATTGAAACAGATGGACAGGCAGGATTAGAGAAAGCATTGAATAATGATTTTGATATGATCATTTTGGATATCATGCTGCCAGGAGTGGACGGATTTGAAATCTGCAAGCAGATCCGAGAAGCAAAAGAAATCCCAATTCTTATGGTATCTGCAAGAAAAGAAGATATTGATAAGATCAGAGGTTTAGGACTTGGTGCAGATGATTATATTACAAAACCATTTAGTCCAAGTGAGCTGGTAGCAAGAGTTAAGGCACATTTAAACCGTTATCAGAGACTTGTAAATAACCAGATGGAAGCTAACGATATCATTGAGATCCGTGGATTAAAGATTGATAAGACAGCAAGACGTGTATACTTAAATGGAGAAGAGAAAGTATTTACAACAAAAGAGTTTGATCTTCTGACATTTTTGGCAGGACATCCAAACCGTGTATTTACAAAGGAAGAATTATTTAACAAGATCTGGGATATGGAATCTCTTGGAGATATCGCAACCGTCACGGTTCATATCAAGAAGATCAGAGAGAAGATTGAAGTTAACACAGCGAAACCTCAGTATATTGAGACAATCTGGGGTGTTGGATATCGTTTCAAGATGTAGGAGTGTTTATGAGAAAGAATAAAAAGATAAATATCATATATAAAGATGATCAGATCGTGGTATGTGAGAAGCCAAAAGGAATGCCGGTTTCCAGTGATAAGACTGGAGATATGGATCTTTTGCATCAGTTAAAGAATCAGCTGTTTTTTGAGGATGATCTGAAGGGAGAACCAGAGATTTATCTGGTGCACCGCTTGGACCGTCCGGTTGGCGGAGTTATGGTATTTGCAAGAACCAAAGAGGCAGCGGCATCTTTAACAGAACAGATCAAGAATCACACATTTGAGAAAGACTATCAGGCTGTGTTAACAGGATGGCTTCCTCAGGATGAAGGAACATTCAGAGACTTTTTATTGAAAGATCCAAAGAAGAATATGTCCAAAGTAGTCAAGGAAGGAACACCTGGAGCGAAAGAAGCTGTTCTTGACTATGAAGTAATCGATATGATGGAAGATTCCAAGATGAAGTACACATACTGTCTGATCCATTTAGAGACAGGACGTCATCATCAGATCCGTGTTCAGACTTCATCCAGAGGATATGGAATCTGGGGAGACACAAAGTATAATCCAATTTATCAGAAGACAAAGAAGAAATACAAAGAGATTGGTCTGTATGCAGCAAGGATCGCATTTGACCATCCAACAACACATGAGAGAATGGTATTTAAAGCAGATCCAAAAGGAGAAGCTTTTGACTTATTAGAGATGACAGAATAACGGGAGATGATAGGAAAAGATGAGATTCAGACCATGTATTGATATTCACAACGGTAAGATCAAGCAGATCGTAGGAGGAAGCCTTTTAGATCAGGGAGATTTTGCGACAGAGAATTTTGTATCCGAAAAAGATGGTACATTTTATGGAAAACTATATAAAGAAAATCACTTAAACGGTGGGCATATCATTATGCTCAATGCAAGAGATTCACAGTATTACGAAGAAGACAAAGTACAGGCATTAAAGGCACTCAAAGCATTTGAAGGAGGTCTTCAGATCGGTGGAGGCATCACAGATGAAAATGCAAAGGAGTTTATTGAAGCCGGAGCCTCTCATGTGATCGTAACTTCTTTTGTATTTGCAGGCGGTAAGATCCATTACGATCGATTAGACTCTTTAAAAGGGCAGGTAGGAAAGGAACACTTAGTACTTGACCTAAGCTGCCGTAAAAAAGACAATAAATATTACATCACAACCGACCGCTGGCAGAAGTTTACCGAAGAAGAATTAACTGTAGAACTTCTGTATAAACTGGAGTCATGGTGTGATGAATATCTGATTCATGGAGTTGATGTGGAAGGCAAGGCACAGGGGATCGATCAGGAGCTTGTGAAACTATTAGCAGAATATGATGGCAATAAAGTTACCTATGCAGGTGGTGTCAAGAATTTTGATGACCTTGAATTATTGAAAAACTATGGAGATGATAAGATCGATGTAACGATCGGAAGTGCCTTAGACTTGTTTGGCGGAGATATGGAATTTGCCAAAGTATTAGAATATTGCAGTAAAGCAATACAAAACTAGAATTTAGAAGACTTTCACGAGCTGTTGAAAGGAACATAGAAGGGAGGCTTAGATATATGAAGGTATTATACGAAGCCAGTAATTTTACGATACAGGCAAGATGGGTTATTCCATTTGCTATTCTGGGGATCATAGGAGTATTGCTTCTTGTATTTTCCAAGAAACCATTTTTTAAATTACTATCTGCAGTATGTCTTGTGATCTGTGCGATCGCAGCACTTAGATTTTGTTTTGGATATATGCAGGTCATTCATGCATATAAGCAGGGACAATATAAGAGTGTTGAAGGATATGTAGAGAACTTCACACCGGCATCCAGTGGTGGAGAAGATCAGGAAGATATGGAAGAAGAAAGCTTTGATATCAAAGGTGTTCATTTTTCCTATGGTGATAAATTTATTAAAAAGTTTGGTTACCATAAACCATCAACTCAGGGTGGATATATTAAGAAAGATGGACAGTATCTGAGAGTTGGATATATAACAACTGAGAAAGGATATGTCATCGTTAAGATTGAGGAAAGAAAATAAAATAAAGACAGGAAGTTTCTATGTGATCTTAAAAGAGTAGAGACTTCCTGTTTTTTATTTCATAAAAAATCATGTCTATAACCTAAAACTATGGCTAACTATTATTTATATGTATTTCTCAAAAATATACTGAAATAGTATACTATATACAAGTTAAACAACAATTTAAGAAACGATAAATGACAATAACTCATACTATAATGGAGGACATAAACATGAGCAAATTACAGGAACCATTTCGATACGATTTTGTAGGAAGTTTTTTAAGAACACAGGAATTAAAAGATGCGACTGCGGCATATAACGAAGAAAAGATCACAAAAGAAGAATATGACAAGGTCGTTAACGATGAGATCGCAAAATTAGTTGCAAAACAGAAAGAATTAGGATTCCAGGTGATCACAGACGGAGAATTCAGAAGAACTTACTGGCATTTAGACTTCATGTGGGGATTTGAAGGTGTAGCACATGAGCAGACAGGAAACGGAGTACAATTTAATGGAGAGCTTGCTTCATTAGAAGATACATATTTAGTAGGAAAAGTAAAAGCAAAAGCACATCCATTTGTAGAATATTTTAAATATTTAAAACAGTTTGAAGATGAAAATACAATTGCAAAATACACAATTCCAGCACCAGCACAGATGTTCCAGCAGATGATCGTACCTGCAAACTTCGAAACTACAAGAAAATATTATGCAACAAATGAGGAACTGATCCATGATATCGGTGTTGCTTATCAGGAAGTGATCAAACAGTTCTACGATGCAGGATGCCGTAACTTACAGTTTGATGACTGTACATGGGGAGCAATCGTAGGAGATGCTGCAAAACAGAGATATAAATCATTAGGAATTGAACTTGAGGATGTTAAAAAAGAACTTCTTGAAGTTAACAACCTTGCATTAGAAGGAAAACCAGAAGATATGGTCATCACATCTCATATCTGTCGTGGAAACTATCATTCTACATACTTTACAAGCGGACCATATGATACAGTTGCTGATTACGTATTTGCAAAAGAAAATGTAGATGCTTTATTCCTTGAATATGATGATGAGAGATCAGGAGGATTTGCCCCACTTTCTAAAGTTTCAGAAGATAAGAAAGTTGTTCTTGGTCTGATCACAACAAAGAAACCAGATCTTGAAGATAAAGAAACTGTGATCAACAGAATTAAACAGGCAAGCAAATACATTCCTTTAGACAGACTCTGCTTAAGTCCACAGTGCGGATTTGCATCTTGTGCCATCGGTAATAAACTGACAGAAGAAGAGCAGTGGGCAAAATTAAAACTTGTAAAAGAGATTGCAGAAGAAGTGTGGGGAAAATAATCATTTAAGATCATACAAATATTAAAAATGATATACCGAAATAAAAAATACCGGAAACTTGAAATGATCAACAAGTTTCCGGTATTTTGATTTGTTTTTTAATTCAATGTAACAACAAGATTAGTTCTTGTTCATAAATTCAGCACTCTTCTTAGCAAGTTTTGCGCGGATTCCGCGTTTTTCGGGTGCTGGTGGCGCAACGTTACGAAGATTCTTGATAGATGTAATGTAGATTCCGCTGACAACAGCTTTGATCTCAGCTTTTACTGGAACATCATCAAAGATTGCTTCATCACATAATAATGGTGTGATCTTTGGACCGATCTTTGCTTTGACAACAGGAACTTTAGATAATCTCGCACGTTTTGGAATGTTGTCTGTTACCATCTTAGGAAATCCAGCATCCATGATCTTCATTCGTTTCTTATCTATGACAAGCATGTTCACTGTCTGTGCCATCTGATCTAACTGTGCACGCTGTTCTTCCTGTTTTGTCTGCATTTTTTTACCAACAAAATACAGAACACCAAGAATGATCGCAGCGATAACTGCAATAATAAGTATAACTGTCCATATACCCATATTTCTCTTCTCCTCCTAATATATACATTTGAATATCTCAACTATTATAACATCTTTTTTCTAACTTGTCTTATGTTTTTTTCGCATTTCGATAATTTCTTCACGAATTGTTGCTCCAAGATGCTTTTTCTCGCTTCTTTCAAGCTGATCAGGATAGATTGCCTGTCCAAAAGTAATGTGAACAGTCGTTGGTTTTACCTGAAAACGTCTGTTGTTCTCAAGAATATCAGCAGTACCTGAAATTGCCATAGGAATGACAGGGACACCGGCTTTTAAAGCTGGTCTTAAGCTTCCTTCCTTGAATTCATTAGGATCTTCATCCTGACTTCTTGTGCCTTCTGGGAAGATGGCAATAGAGAATCCATCTTTTAGAAGTTTTGTACCTTCATTCATAGTAGCAAGTCCGGCTTTGATATTCTTACGATCAAGGAACAGGCAGTTGATAAAACGCATCCAGTGGGCAAGACAAGGAATCTTTTCCATCTCTTTCTTTGCAAAGAATCCCATTCCACGTCCAGTTGCAACGTAACTGCATAAGATATCATAATAACTGCTGTGATTTCCAACATATAAGACAGCAGTATCATCCGGTATATTCTCCTGACCATCTACAACAAGCTTTGTACCAGCCATGGCAAGGCAGATCTTAAAAGATCGTAACACCATGCGTTGTGCCAGAGATGAGCGCTTGTGGGCTTTTCCATTTTTGTTCCAACGTTCAAACAATGGATAAAGCGGTGCAGTCAGTGTCAGGAAAAAGAACAGATAAATAATATCCGCAAAAAAACGAATCATAATCGTTCTCCCTTCTATAAATTATTTTCTATATTTTATTTTTTGTGATTTGCATCAAGCAATTCATTCTTTAATTTGTAAAGAGGTACAGAAAGATCAACATATACCTCCTGAGGATTTACAAGACGACGGCTCTCATCCCATAATGTGTTTAGTTCATCCTTGCAGTAGGAACGGATTTCCATCACGGAAGGACTCTCGTAGAAACACTGTCCTTTGATAAATACAGGAACGAGAAGCTCACGTAATGTATAGGTTCCACCGGCAAGAGTGGACTTCTTCCATGTAGCCTGAGGATCAAAGATCGTAAGATCATCTTCTTCATTATATTTTTCACCGACAAGGCAGATCAGATCACCACGGATCTTACCGTCTTCTTTTCCATAGATACGATAAATTGTTTTATCTCCTGGATTTGTGATCTTCGCAGGATTTTCAGATATTTTGATCTTTGCTGTAAATTCATCGCAGCCCTTATGTTTGGAAGCAGCAAGTTTATATACACCACCAAATGCAGGACAATCTTCAGAAGTGATCAGTTTTGTACCAACACCCCATGAAGTGATCGGTGCTCCCTGAGCTTTTAAGCTTGCGATCAGATTCTCATCAAGATCACCGGAAGCTGCGATCACTGCATCAGGAAAACCTGCTTCATCAAGCATGATACGTGCTTTCTTTGTAAGGTAAGCAAGGTCACCACTGTCTAAGCGGATTCCATAATGTTTTGGCATATGCCCTTCATCTCTTAATTCTTCAAAGACACGGATCGCATTTGGAACACCGGAACGAAGTGTAGCGTAAGTATCCACAAGTAAAGTACAAGAATCTGGATAAAGATCAGCATAAGCACGGAAAGCATGATACTCATCATCAAAACTCATGATCCAGCTGTGTGCATGAGTTCCAAGGATCGGAACATCAAAACATTTACCGGCCAGTACATTAGAAGTACCATCACAGCCACCGATCACAGCAGCGCGGGCACCATAAGTTCCAGCATCAGGACCTTGTGCGCGGCGAAGTCCAAATTCCATAACACCGCTTCCACCAGCAGCATAAACAACACGAGAAGCCTTTGTGGCGATCAGACTCTGATGATTGATGATATTTAAGATTGCAGTCTCAACAAGCTGGGCTTCCATGATCGGAGCTTTCACTTTAAGAAGTGGTTCTCTTGGAAATACAACAGTTCCCTCAGGAATGGCATAAATATCGCCAGTAAAATGATATCCTGCAAGATACTCAAGGAAATCTTCATCAAAAATTCCCTGACTGCGAAGGTAATCAATATCATCATAAGAAAAAGACAGATTCTTGATGTAATCGATAACCTGATCCAAACCACAAGCGATCGCATAGCCGCTTCCAGATGGATTGTCACGGTAAAAGACATCAAAAACAACGGTTTCGTCATTACCGGTTTTAAAATACCCTTGCATCATAGTAAGTTCATAAAGGTCTGTGAGCAAGGTAAGATGATTTATATCCATAAATACTCCTTTTCTATACATAAAAATAGCAGGGCCGCAAAATAAGACCCCATACAGCATGATTATAACATAATCTGGCAAAAACAAACAATAATCTTATAAAAGTTGTGAATCGATAATTTGTTTCAGCTGATGGAAGATCTCTTCTTCATCATCTCCTGAAACTTTTATGATTATGCGTTCACCACAAGTGATCAAAGCAGACATTAATTTAATAGGATCTGCAACATTGATATCAGTTCCATTGTGTTCAATGAAGACATCACATGAACTCTTGGAAGCAACAGCTGCAAGGGCAGCACAAGGCTGTGCATGGAGTCCTCTGGGTGCGTTGATCGTAAAAGCATATGTTTTCATAAAATCAAATTCCTTTCCTTTGAGTTATTGGTTCTAACTGGCTTTATTGTAACATAAAATAGTAAGACGGACAAAAAAGAGGAGGATCAAATGAGGTATAAAATGACATATATATTTTTTCTGCTTTTTTTATTAATAACAATTCCATATGTGATCACAGTTTTTCTGGATGAAAAAGATAAAAATATGCAATTCGAGAACTATGACAGCGGATATCAGGTCATCTTAAAAAATAAAAAAATAGATTTGGAAGTATATCTGTTAAAAATACTTCCGGGACAGATTTCTATGAAGCAGGAAGATGAATCGATCAAAGCACAGGCGGTGATACTAAGGACTGATATTATCAGACGAATGGACAATAAAAGACAGATACAAAGTAAAAAACTGCCATACACAGCGTATGAAGACAGTCAGTACAGAAAAAAGCTTGGAAATCGTACATATCAGTCGATGGATCAAAAACGAAAAAAGGCTGTGGGTCAGACAAAAGGAAAAGTGATTGTCTATAAAAAAAATCTGATCGAACCGTATTTTCATGCATTAAGTGTAGGAATGACTCTTGATTCGAGAGAGTGGTTTGGAAAAGATATCCCATATATACGCGAAAAAGAAAGTCTTGGAGATATCGAGGCAAAAGATTATATGAGTGTTAGAAATCTAAGTTATGAAGAGATGAAAGATACAGTAAAAAAATACACGAAAAAAGAGATTTCGATGGAAGATCTAAAGAAAAACAAGGAATCTTTACGGACAACGAAGAATGGCTATGTAAGACAAGTATCTATCGATGATATGACGATCAAGGGGGAAGACTTTGCACAGTGGTTTCACTTGGCATCAAATAATTTTTATTTTGAATCTTATAAAGGAAAACTACGGATCATTTGTCTTGGAAAAGGAAATGGACTTGGAATGAGCCAGTATGGAGCAAATGAGATGGCAAAACAGGGAAGATCATATAAAAAGATCTTAAAATATTATTATCCAAAAACAACGATCACAAATCTATATGAATAAACGATAAGAAATGGGCAAAACTATGTTTGAGGTGATGAAAATGAAAAACAGCAAGGAAAACCCATTTCAGCTAAAAAAATATTATGGGATCATGATTGTCGGATTTGTTTTATTTCTTGGAATTATGGCATATTACAGCGCAACATTCAGGCAAAGGAGAGAACAGGCCAAACAAGAAGTGAATCTGGAAGAAAAATCCGTCGGAGTAAACAACAGTGCGACAAAAGAGCAGGCCAAAACAACGACAGAGGAAAAAAAGGATACTAAAGTCCAGACGAAGACACCGATAAAGACAAAACGTACCATGAGTGAAAATGTTACGTATAATGGTACATCTAAACTGGACTGGCCGATCAAGGGAAATATTATTCTTCCATATAGTGTAGATGCAACAGTTTATTTTGAATCGCTTGATCAATACAGGATCAATAAAGGAATTTTGATTGAAGCAAAAGAAGGGGATGAGGTAAAAGCAGTCAGAAGAGCAAAAATAAGAGAAATTAGAAAATCCGCAGAATATGGACAAACTGTTTTGATGGATCTTGGGAATGGATATACAGCATTATATGGTCAGTTAAAAGATATCAAAGTCAAAGAAGGAATATTTGTAAATGCAGGTGATGTGATCGCAAAAGTAGCAAAACCAACAAATTATTATACGTTAGAAGGAACGAATCTTTATTTTCAGATGGAAAAGAATAAGAAAAGTGTGGATCCTTTAAAATATCTTCAATAAAAATGTGACAAAAATAAAAAAACACTATAATATATAGTAAGAAAATAACAGCCAGAATAAATAGGCGGCTGATGTAGAAGAGGGGCGGTCAGAGATCATCTGGCAGCCTTTCTTCAAAGAAAAGGGGATATGCAGATGAAAAATGTGACTTACATATTAAAATGCAGTGATAACAGTTTATATACAGGGTGGACGAATGATATCGAACATCGGGTAAAGATGCACAATGAAGGAAAAGGAGCCAAATATACAAGAGGACGCGGACCAATGAAACTAGTTTATCTTGAAGAATTTGAGACAAAACAGGAAGCCATGAGCAGGGAAGCAAAGATCAAGCGGCTTAGCCGAAAGGAAAAGCTCCTGCTGATAGAAACTTACCAGCAGGAGCAAAAGGTAAAAAAGTAAATATAACTCATATATTAACAAAAACATTAGATCTGAAACATCAAGATCATATGACATAAGCTGCCGCCCATTACAAACAGGTGAAAGATCTCATGCAGACCAAAATTCTTCCAGTGGTTTTCAAACCATGGAATCTTCAGTGCATAGATGACACCGCCAACGGTATAGATGATACCACCTGCAAGAAGCCATCCAAAGGATGCATGGGAAAGACTGTGGATGATCGGTGCAATTGCAACGATACAAAGCCATCCCATCGCAATATACATTACAGAAGATATCCATTTTGGGCAGGTAACCCAGAACATCTTAAATACAATGCCAAGAATTGCAATGATCCAGATCACGGATAAGAGACCATAACCAATCTTACCGCCGAGAACGATCGTGCAGATCGGGGTATAAGAACCAGCGATCAAAACAAAGATCATAGCATGATCAAGTTTCTTTAGCTTCTTGTTGATCCTGGGTGAGATATTAAAAGAATGGTAAGCAGTGCTTGCACCATAAAGGCCGATCATACTTAACGTAAAGACGATCAGAGAGATGATGCGTACATAGTCACCGCTTAGAAAACTCTTAATGATCAAAGGAACGGATACGATCGCAGCAAGGATCATTCCGATCAGATGAGTAATGGCACTTCCGGGATCTTTTAATTTATGTTTCATGGTAAAACCTCCAGTCATTCTAGTGTAATAAAATGTGATATGTAGTAGTAAAAACTACATCTAATCTTCTTACATACTACAACGATTTAGACTATATTGCAAGGGGTTTTCAAAAAAAAGTGAATCTGCTATACTAGTAACAATTACATGATTAAGAGAAAAGCAACAGACAGAATGGGTAATAATATGGAAAAAGTGAAGAAAGCCTATGAGATTGTCATAGACAGTATTAAAGAACAGATTATGGATCAGGAACTTGTACTCGGACAGAGTCTTCCTCCTGAGAGAGAAATCTCAGAGAAGCTTGGAGTCAGCAGGAATTCCGTCCGTGAAGCATTAAAGATCTTAACCGTCATGGGAGTTGTTTCAAGCAGACAGGGAGCAGGAAATTATATATCAGGAAATTTTAAAGGATATATGGTAGATGCTTTTTCTATGATGTTTATGCTTGATAAACTGGATTATGACCAGATCAACCAGATTCGTATCGGACTTGAGATGCAGGCATACGCACTTGCGGTCAGAAATGCAAAGACAAAAGATATCATAGAATTACAGGAATATGTGAATGCTCTGGATCAGAGTACAGATGATGAAGAGAAAGCAATGTATGATAAGAAGATACATTATGCGATCGCAAAAGCTTCAGGCAATGTATTGATCGTGAATATTTTAGATGCATTATCTGAGGTGATCGATATCTTTATTTCTGAGATGCGCCGGGAAATCTTAAGAACAGAGAAACGAAAGGGAATGTTACAGGAGGCACATAAGCAGATTGTGGAGTGCTTATTGAAGAGAGATGTGGTCAATGGACAGAAAGCATTGAGAGAACATTTCGAGATGATTGATAAAATTATTCACAAAGAACTTGAAAGATAGAGCCGGTTAGGCTCTTCTTTTTTATGCAGAATTAACAAAAAAATAAAAAATAGAAAATAGTACTTTACAAAGTTATACAAGGTAGCTATAATAAAGACATAAATTGGTAGTACCAATTAAGGAAAAATAAATGAGAAATAAAAAATGGATGGATAAAACATCCAAATTTTTTTAAAAAAAATTGGTAGTACCAATCGAGAGCGGAGAGCTTAAGATAAAGGATAGAAAGTCTTAGGAATGAGGAGGAATAGTCATGGATATTTTAGTTTGTATCAAACAGGTACCGGCATCTAATAAGGTAGAAGTTGATCCGGTTACTGGCGTACTGTTAAGAAACGGGGCAGATTCAAAGATGAATCCATATGATCTTTATGCGTTAGAGACAGCGCTTAAGATCAGAGAAGAAGTTGGTGGAACGATCAGTGTTATCAGTATGGGACCACCACAGGCAATGGCAGTGATCAGAGAAGCATTTGCCATGGGAGTTGACAGAGGAGCATTGTTATCTGACCGAAGATTTGGTGGAGCAGATGTACTTGCAACAAGTTATACGATCGCTCAGGGAATCAAGAAGATGGGAGATTTCGATCTGATCCTTTGTGGAAAACAGACAACTGACGGAGATACAGCACAGGTTGGTTCTGAGGTATCTGAGTGGTTAAACATCCCAAGCGTATCAAATGTAAAGAAGATATCCAAAGTAGAATCCGATGCGATTACGATCGAGATGGATCTTCCGGAAGAACTGGAGATCGCCAAAGTCCAGTATCCATGTCTGTTATCTGTAGATAAAGATATCTTCCAGCCAAGACTTCCATCCTATGTAAAGAAGATGGATACCGCAGATCGTGAGATTGAAGTATATTCCTTAGATGATATGGAAGATAAAGACGAAACACATTATGGATTAAATGGATCACCAACACAGGTAAAACGAATTTTCCCTCCAACAGCCAATGACCATCATGAAGTATGGGACGGAGATGGAAGTGAAGTCGCAGACAAGTTATTCCATATGATCACAGATATGAAATTTATCTAAAGGGGGAAAAGAGAATGCCAAGATTAGTAATACATCAGGAAAAAGTTGAAGATCCACAGGTACTGGTTGATATTTGTCCATTTGGAGCAATGGAAGAAAAGGACGGAAAGCTTTCTATCAATGCTGCATGTAAGATGTGCAGACTTTGTGTGAAAAAAGGACCAGCTGGAGCAGTAGAATATGTAGAAGATGAGAAAAAAGAAGAGATCGATAAGAGTCAGTGGAACGGAATCGCAGTATATGTCGATCATGTTGATGGAGAGATTCATCCAGTCACATATGAATTGATCGGTAAAGCAAGAGAACTGGCAAGCAAGATCAATCATCCAGTATATGCCTTATTTATGGGAAATAATATCGAAGATAAGGCAGAAGAATTATTACATTACGGAGTTGATAAAGTATTTGTCTATGATTTCCCAGAATTAGCAAGATTTAAGATTGAATCTTACACAGCTGTATTTGAAGATTTCATTAAGAAACATCAGCCATGTGCGATCCTTACTGGAGCAACAACCGTCGGAAGACAGTTAGCACCAAGAGTAGCAGCAAGAATGAAGACGGGACTGACTGCAGACTGTACAATTCTTGACATGGATGAAAATACAGATTTATCTCAGATCCGTCCAGCATTTGGTGGAAACATTATGGCACATATCTTAACACCAAATAACCGTCCACAGATGGCAACAGTAAGATATAAAGTCATGAATGCGCCAGAGAGAACGGAAGAAACTCATGGAGAGATCATTTCATGTGCGATCGATAAAGAAAAGATCAAAGCACATGTTGATGTATTAGATATCGTAAAGAAAGAACCAGAGAAATTTATCGAATCCGCCGATGTCTTAGTTGTTGCAGGACGAGGAATCAAGAAAGAAGAAGATCTTGCAATGATCAAAGAATTAGCAGAGTTATTAGATGGACAGGTAGCATGTACAAGACCACTTGCAGAAGCAGGATGGGTCGAAGCAAAATGCCAGGTAGGATTAAGTGGAAGAACTGTACGCCCGAAACTGATCATTACCTGTGGTGTATCAGGAGCTATTCAGTTTGTCGCTGGAATGGATCACTCTGACTGCATCGTATCCATTAATACCGATGAAAAAGCACCAATCTTTAAGACAGCACACTATTGTCTGGTAGGAGATGTCTATGATATCGTACCAAAACTGATCGAGAAGATTAAAGCTGCGAAAGGGGCGTAAGAGATATGAGTTATAAGAAATTTGATCAAACAGATTTAGAAGCTATCAAAAACATTGTAAAAGATGAAGAAAGAATTTTATATGCAGAAAATATCAATGAAGAATACAGTCATGATGAATTAGGAGGAGCAAGAAGCTATCCGGATGTCGTAGTTAAAGCAACATCTGCAGAAGAAATTTCTGAAATCATGAAGTATGCATATGCAAATAATATTGCGGTCACACCACGAGGAGCTGGAACCGGTCTGGTAGGATCATCCGTAGCAATTGAACACGGAATCATGATCGATTCAAGCCTCATGAATCATATATTAGAACTTGACGAAGAAAACCTGACGATCACTGTAGAGCCTGGAGTTTTATTAATGGAACTTGCAGCTTACGTTGAAGATCATGATTTCTTCTATCCACCAGATCCAGGAGAGAAATCTGCAACGATCGGTGGAAATATCAGCACAAATGCCGGTGGTATGCGTGCTGTAAAATATGGCGTGACCAGAGATTATGTCAGAGGTCTTGAAGTTGTCCTTCCAAATGGAAAGATTGTGGAATTTGGCGGAAAGGTTGTAAAGAACAGTTCCGGATATTCCTTAAAAGACCTGATGATCGGTTCCGAAGGAACCTTAGGCTTTATCACAAAAGCCACATTAAAATTACTCCCTCTGCCTAAAAAGGCAATAAGTTTACTGATACCATTTAAAACCTTAAAAGAAGCAATTGACACAGTACCTCTCATTATTAAGTCCAAAGCAATCCCAACTGCCATTGAATTTATGCAGAGGGAGGTCATCATTGATGCAGAAGAATACCTAGGCAAAAAATTCCCAGATTCCCAATCCGATGCGTATCTTCTGCTCAAGTTTGATGGCAATTCAACAGAAGAGATTGAAGCACAATATGACAAAGTAGCAAAATTATGCTTAGAAGCAGGGGCAATCGATGTACTAATCTCTGATACAGAAGAAAGAGAAGAATCTATCTGGAAAGCAAGAGGAGCATTTCTTGAGGCCATCAAAGGATCTACATCAGATATGGATGAAGTAGATATGGTCGTACCAAGAAATAAAGTCAATGAAATGGTAGAATATCTGCATAATTTACATAATGAAGTAGATATCCGTATCAAGAGTTTTGGACATGCCGGAGATGGAAACCTGCATTCATATATCTTAAAAGATGATTTAAGCCAGGAAGAATTTGAGAAACGAATGGCCGCTGCAATGGAAAAAATCTATGAAAAAGCAGCCGAACTCGGTGGAAAAGTATCTGGAGAACATGGAATTGGATTTGCGAAGAAACCATATTTAAGAGAATCACTCGATCCGGAAACAATCGAGTTAATGAGTGGAATTAAGAAAGCATTTGATCCAAAGAATATCTTAAATCCACATAAAGTATTCCAGCAATAAATAAAAACGCATTCATAGAAACCCTCTTAAGTTTAAAAATACACAAAACAGGCAGGAAAGAATCTCCTGTCTGTTTTGTGTACATAAAATTATACAATTTGCTTTGAAATGGTTGACAGACACCTTAGGAATATATATAATAAAAACAGTAACAATTACTATTTGAACGAAAGAAGGAAGGGAAGAGGTTATGCAGCCAGCAACAAAGAAAAGCAAACAAAGGGATGCTATCATCAAATTTTTAATGACTCGCAAAGACCATCCGACTGCCGATGTGGTATATATGAACATTAAAGAGGAGTTTCCAAAGATCAGTCTTGGAACAGTCTATCGCAATCTTGCATTATTGAGCGAGCGTGGGGAGATTCTAAAGTTATCTTATGAAGGCGGGGCAGATCATTATGATGCATGTACCGATCCACATTATCATTTTGTATGTCAGGAATGTGGGGCAGTCATCGATCTGGATATGGCACCGATCGATGAAAAGCTAAATGAGATCGCAAGTGAGAACTTTCCAGGAAAGATCACGCAGAACGTTGTATATTTTAAAGGGATTTGTAAGAAATGTTTAAAAAAGCATTGACAAAAGTACAATGTAATGGTAATATAAAGACAAGTTAAAAACAGTAACAATTACTATTTTTACTTTAAAGACACTAAGCCGTAAGGCAAAGCAACATAAATGATTATATAAAGTATAAAGGAGAACACGATTATGAAGAAATGGATTTGTACAGTATGCGGATATGTATATGAAGGAGAACAGCCACCAGAGAAATGTCCACAGTGTGGAGTACCAGCTGATAAATTCAAAGAGCAGGTAGAAGGAGAAAAAGAATGGGCAGCAGAACACGTTGTAGGTGTTGCCAAAGGTGTTAGTGAAGATATCTTAGCTGATTTAAGAGCAAACTTTGAAGGAGAATGTTCTGAAGTAGGAATGTATCTTGCAATGGCAAGAGTTGCTCACAGAGAAGGATATCCAGAGATCGGATTATACTGGGAGAAAGCAGCATACGAAGAAGCAGAACATGCAGCTAAATTCGCTGAATTATTAGGTGAAGTTGTAACAGACAGCACAAAGAAGAACTTAGAGATGCGTGTTGATGCAGAACACGGTGCAACAGAAGGTAAATTTGACCTTGCAAAACGTGCGAAAGCAGCAAACTTAGATGCAATCCATGATACAGTTCATGAGATGGCAAGAGACGAAGCTCGTCATGGTAAAGCATTTGAAGGATTATTAAAGAGATACTTCGGATAAGAAGGACTATTTTAGGAGGTATGAGTTGTCATACCTCCTTTTTTTTTGGTATATTCCATGCTATAATAAAAAATAAGACTGAAAAAGCAGGTGAAAGCATATGATTTCAGAAGAGAAAGTAAAGATCATGTCAGAGATGGCAAGATACGAGAAGAATTATGGAAATGACGATTTCCGGGTTTACAAATATGAGAAGAATGATTACATCAGGCTTGAGGTGATCAAGACAAGTATTTGTCTATTGATTTCATTTTTGATCCTGACAGGTTTATTATGTATTATTAAGATGGATGAAGTGATCATGAATTTAAGAGATGGAAAGATCATTGTGACCGCAGCGGTTATTCTGGTTATTTATATTGTAATCTACCTGATCTACGTTCATTTTACAAAGCAAAGCGCAGCAAAGCATTATGATGAAGTTCGGGCAAGGATTTTAATCTATGATAAGCATCTTGAGGAATTAGAGATATTATATCAAGTAGAAGAAAATGAAGATATCAGTCCAACGATCGCACCGGAGGAAGATGAAGATGGAAAAATTATTGATATATAGAGAACGTTTTTTAAAATTCATAGCAGCCAAAGGAAGATACATTCAGGCGGAAACAAGGTTTCTTGGGGGATTTCTCCTTTTTTATGTGATGGGAAGATTATTTGGTTATACAGAATTTTTTTCTCAACCATTTTTTTGCATGATGATGGGATTGATCAGTATTTTTATACCAACGGCAGCGGTATCATTGATCTTTTATTTGGTAGTATTTTTGCAGCTGGCGCATGTATCATTGGAAGTAGCATTATTTTTTGTCTTAGCTGTTATATTATATTTTCTTGTTTATCAGAGAGTATTTCCGAAGACGAGATTATATTTAATGATGACACCGGTATTATTTTATTTACAGCTGCCTGCCTGCATTCCGATCTTTGTAGGAATGTTTGCAGGAATTGCAGGAATTCCTGCAATCTTAATGGGAACATTTATTTATTATCTTGTAACAATGGTATCTCAGACAGTCAGTCAGATCGAGACGGGTGCAGTACATGGTAAAGTATACAGTCTGCTTGCCGCCAGAGCGATCGATAACAAAGAGTTGATTCTTTATTTTGCAATCTTTTGCCTGGTGGTTGTATTAGTAACCGCGATCAGAAAGAAAGGCGCAGCACATGGATGGAATCTTTCAATCCTGGCTGGTGGAGCAAGTTATGTGATCTTATTGTTTGCAGGAGGATATTTTGCGAACAATGAAGTATCGATTGTAGCACAGACAGCTATGGTGGTCGTGAGTATTGTGATCGCATTGATCGTACAGTTTTTATATAATGTGATCGACTATACGCGAGAAGAAACTTTTGAATTTGAAGATGAAGAATATTATTATTATGTAAGAGCGATACCCAAAGTGTCTGTAGAAGAAGAAGAGTTTAATGTGACGCAGATCACAGTACCGTCACACCGCTTCAGCCTGAAAAGAAAAGAACATAAAGAACAAGACAAAGAACATAAAGAGGGAGAAGAAATTTGAGTAAAATTTTTGATGGACTTGAAAAGTATATATATTGGACATCAATTCCTAAGATGGGGATCAATGATATTGTAGATATTCTGATCGTCAGCGTCATGATCTATCTGATCGTTAAATGGATCAAGACAACCAGAGCATGGGTGCTGTTAAAGGGGATTATCATTCTGATGTGCATTGCGTTTGCGGCATATATTTTGCAGCTGCATACGGTATCATGGATACTTTCTAATACGATGAGTGTAGGAATTACAGCCATTTTGATCGTATTTCAGCCGGAGCTTCGTAATGCATTAGAGCAGCTTGGACGAAAAAAATGGGTTACAGATATTTTTACAATAGAGAATAAACAAGAGGAACAGGAGTATACAGCAAGAACGCTTCAGGAGATTTCAAGAGCAGCGATTGAGATGGGAAAGGTAAAAACAGGTGCACTGATCGTGTTAGAAAGAGAAGTTGCACTTGGGGAATATGAACGTACTGGAATTCCAATCGATGCGAAAGTCAGCAGTCAGCTTTTGATCAATATATTTGAGCATAATACGCCACTTCATGACGGGGCTGTGATCATTCGCAATAACCGCATCGTATCTGCAACATGCTATCTCCCATTAAGTGACAGCGTTGAGATTGGAAAAGAAATGGGAACAAGACATAGGGCAGCCGTAGGAATCAGTGAAGTTTCAGACAGTATTACAGTGATCGTCTCTGAGGAAACAGGCTCTATTTCCATAGCCAAAGACGGTAAGATAACAAGACATCTTGATCCACAAGGATTAAGAGATGAACTTTCCGTTCTGAGAGAAGATAAGGGACAGTCTAAGAAATTCAAATTATGGAAGGGGCGCAGTCGTAATGAGAAAAAGAACAGAAAGTGATCTTTTGTTAAAGATAATTTCAGTGATCTTTGCATTTCTGCTCTGGATGATCGTTATCAATACAGATAATCCAGTGATCAAGAAGACATTTAGTGATGTGCCGGTAGATATGCTGAATGAACAGGTATTAGACGATCTGAATCAGACGTATAAGATCGAGTCAGGAGATACTGTAAGTTTTACGGTAAAAGGAAAAAAGGATATTGTAGACAGGCTGACAAAATCAGATTTCAGGGCAACAGCCGATGTCTCCTCGATGTCAGATGTACATGCGATCCTGATCAAAGTCGAAGCGTTAAGATACAAAAGCCAGTTAGATATTGATACTGGCGGAGCAACGGTAAAAGTAGTTCTTGAAGATGTTAAGAGTGATCAGATTCCGGTCATTGTGAATGTAAAAGGAAAGCCGGCAAGTGGTTATACCGTAAGCTCACAGACGGCAACACCAAATCTTATCTCTGTGTCCGGACCAAAGAGTGTCGTAAGCAGGATCAAACAGATTGTTGCGGTGGTCAACGTTGCAGGAGTAAAGAAAGATGTAACAATGACGCAAAGTGTAAAATGCTATGATGAAGATGGTGCGGAAGTCAGTCAGGATCGAATTAAGCTTGATACGAATAAGATTAAGGTAAAGATCGGTCTGTCAAGGACCAAGATCGTACCATTTAAAGTGGATACCAAAGGAAATCCAGGAAAAGGATATGTTCTTGGAAGTATCGATTATGAGCCAAAACAGATTGAGATCACGGGATCGAAAGATGATCTGGATCAGATCAGCAGTATTAAACTTGCAAGTCTTGATATCAGTGACAGTACAAAGAGTATCGAAAAGACGATCAAAGCATCCGATATTAAACTTCCAGACGAAATTACATTTGTAAAATCTGCGGATAAGATCAAGAATGTGGTGATAAGAGCGAATATTGAGAAGAAAACAAAAAGAACACTTATGATACCAACCAGTCAGATCGCGTTGATCAATAATACTAAGAATTATGATGTAGCGTTTGATGAAGAGGAGATCAAAGTGAATATCAGCGGATTACGATCTGTCGTGGATAAGGTCGTAGTGAAAGATCTGAATCCAAAACTTGATATGAGACTTTATGAACCAGGTACACATACGGTACAGATACAGCTTACAAAGATTAAGAATATGACGATCGAAGATAATGTAAGTGCAAAGATTACGGTAAAATAAACAATTAAGGAGCTGCAGTAGAATGGGTAAGAAACTATCAGTTGTTCTTCCTGCATATAATGAAGAACAGATGATCGAGAAGACACAGAAGGTGATAGGAGATCTTTTAAGAAAGGAAAATATACCATACGAACTTGTCTTTGTAAATGATGGATCGAAAGATCATACATGGGAGAAGATTCTTAAGATGAAAGATGAAGATCCTTGTATCAAAGGAGTATGCTTTTCCAGAAATTTTGGAAAGGAATCAGCGGTGTTTGCAGGGATAGAGCAGGCAGATGGAGATTGCATTGCAGTGATGGACTGTGATCTTCAGCATCCACCAGAGACATTGATTTCAATGTATCGATTGTGGGAAGAAGGATTTGAAGTGATCGAAGGGGTCAAAGCATCCAGAGGAAAAGAGAGCTTTATTCATAAGATGTTTGCAAAGACTTTTTACCGGATCATCAGTGATGCAACAGGGATTGATATGTCCAGAGCATCCGACTTTAAATTATTAGACCGCAAAGCAGCAGATGAATTTTTGAAATTGCCAGAACGTAATGTGTTTTTCAGAGCATTATCTTCATGGGTTGGATTTAAGACAACATATGTAGAATTCGATGTTCAGGAAAGAGAAGTAGGGGTATCGAAATGGTCTTTTAAATCACTGGTAAGATATGCAGTGAATAATATCACATCATTTAGTGCAGCACCAATGCAGATTGTGACATTCTGTGGAGTAGTATTCTTTATATTTGCAGTGATTTTTGGAATACAGTCATTATATATGTATTTTTCAGGTCATGCAGTTGCAGGATTTACAACTGTGATACTATTATTGCTGCTCATCGGAAGCATTTTGATGTTCAGTCTTGGAGTGATCGGTTATTATATTGCAAAGATATATGATGAAGTAAAGATGAGACCACGATATATCATCTCAGAAGTTGTCCGTTCGAAAGAATCATAAGAAGTTTAAGAGATTTAAGAATCATAGGAGATTATAAAAGAAGCAGGCGCTATGTTATTACACATAACGCCTGCTTCTTTTATAGCTTTCGATTGTGTTTCCTGTTATGTATAGCGATACCACATAAAATGATAAGACTGATCAATGAAATACAAGCACCGATCTTAAGTCCAGGTGTTGTATAGTCTAAGCGGATGTGATGTTTTCCACTGTTTAAAAGAACACCACAAAACATACCATTGACTTTCAATAATTTTAAAGCTTTTCCATTGTCCGTAACTTTCCATCCACGGTTATAAGAGATCGGAATACAGAGAATGCGTTCATCTGTTGTTTTGATATCTCCTGAGAAATGATTACCGCCATCATACGAAATATTCGTAAGATGAGGAGATTTTCTCAGCTTATTCAAAGCCTGTTTTTGAGATTTCCTGTTTAACTGAATGATTGATATTTTATCAATTGTATAGTTATTTGGTCGTTTTAAAATAAAAGTCAGGTCTGTTTCTTTGGAATCAGCGATCCTTGCTGCATCGATAGGAATCAGATAATCTCTTTTCCCAGTATCATAAACAGAACCTTCTTCTGCATTAAATAAAGCCGCCTTACTGTTATGGCCAATCTTTACATGAAGCTTATTCTTATTAAGGCCTTCTGATAATACATGATCCTGGTCATTTGTCAATGGTGCAGATCGAACATTCTTAAGATAGAGATAAGAATGTTTTGTGATATATTTGGTAGGAACCTTAATATGATACCGCTGTTTTTTCATGCTCTTTTTATGAATGTGATAGTTTGTTTTTACAACTTTTGTGATCGTATGATCAACAAAAGAACCAGTCTTTAAGTTCGTAGAAATATCGTCATCGATCACAGCACTTTGAATCATGGCATCTTCTTTTTGTGCAGGGGTTAGCTGACTGTATTTTTGATTATATATGTATGTATTATAAGTATAACCAAAAGGAAGAGGATTCTGATTCTTATAAAGCTTTTTGTCTGTATTTTGAGCGATCAGCTGATAGCTTGTTGGAAGCTTTTTCTTAGTTGCAGAATTTGTGATAACGTATTTTACATTATACAGATCCATAAGATTTTCACGAAGATCAAGCTTCTTAAATTTGAATTTATATTGATACTGCTTAATTCCAAGTCCCATCAAAGTATCAGAAACATTTTTGTCTGTGACACTAAAATAATTTGAAGTATTCGGGATATGATCGATCATTCCCCAGTTAGTGATCTCACCATTGATCGATTCAACACGGTCCAGCTGATTAATTTTTACGTAAGCTTTGTGGAGGATCGAACTTTCCTGGCCGCAGAGTAATTTATAGGCAGTTCCGGATGGAACATAGCTTTCTTTTATATCTGTCATCTGGCCAGAGTAGTGAACAAAAGCAGAAATACTGATTGATACAATGACAAGTCCATACATCATAAAATCCCTGAGATGGAATTTTGAGAGGAATGGAAGCTCATTGATCAGAACTAATATAAAACCAGTAAAGATCAGTACGATAGCAGCTAGTTTTACCTCGATCATACCAGAAGATTTATATTTGTAAAAAAGTGCATAAAATGCGATTCCAGCAATGATTCCAAGCTTTTGTGGTATTGTAAGGTTCAACAGATCCTCATACACTTCAGTTACGATAGAAGCAATGACAAAAGCTAAGATAAAGATCCAACGGTTTACCGGATAGGAGAATGCATGTAATGCATAGCCGAAGATCGGAAATAATACAAATATAACACCAGCGATCACAGAAATCTTATAAGCAAATCGCTCTTTTGATCTCTTTAAGAACAATGCGATCACAGAACAATAAGCCAGTGCGATATAATTTAAAGATGTTGAACGATTGATCTTCTGGTATCCAATGGATTGCCGTATGACTTCCTTATAATATTCTTTTGGATAAAGAAAAATATTAAAATAATTTGTAGAAGATGCACTTCTGGCATTATTCGAAAAGCTGATCAATACTGGAAGTAAAATGATCATAGAAAGTCCGATTCCAAGCAGGTACCATAAAGTAAAACGTCCAAGTGTCTTAAAAAATCCATCCTGTTTGTATACAGGAAAACGGATCAGTGCATAGATCACGGCAGCTGCGGTTAACATATAAAAGAAATAAAAATTGCTCATGGCAGAGACAGCAACGATGATCGTAAACAGATATGGTCGTTCCTTGCGGTAAATTTTTTCTACACCCATGATCAAAAGTGGAAGATAGATCATTGGATTTAAGAAAAAAGGATGTCGGATTCCGGAAATGAAAAATACACCAGAAAAGATATATGTAAAACTTCCAACTAAAATTCCATGAGGATTTTTCTTTAAATAGCATCCGAATACGATAAATGAAATTCCAGCCAGATACAGACGTAAAATGATCATAAAGTTATAAAAATATTCAGCATTATATTTATTGGAAAATGCATAAATGAGATTTAATGGATCACCGATCGCGTAATAATTTAATGTTGATAAAATATCAGAACCATATCCAATACTCATATCCCACATAGGAAGATGAAAATTACCATGGATCAGATTGGAAAAGAAATTCCTCACATATTCACCAAAATAGACTAAGGAAGGCAGGTGCTGAGACAATCCGTCCTGACCTTTACTTCCCCAGATAAGAGAAATATGATTTGCATAAAATGGATGAAAAACGACCATGCATAAGGCCGCAAATAAAACAGTATATACCGAAAATATATACCACTTAGTAGTTGACTTCACTGAAATTACCCCTCTTTCTAAGATGTTCCTACCACATAAAATATCTAATTGTCACTATCAGAAGATTTAAAAACAAATAATTTACTGATAAAGTAATTAACGACCATAACGATGACCTGTGTTTCAAGCTTGGCGATCATCTTTGGCTGACCGAGCAGTTCCACACAAAAAGGAACTCCACCGACTTCTACAACCATTGTCACAAGACGTCCAAGAACGAATTTGACAAATTCGTGTAATGTATCACTAAAATTTCTGGATTTTGACTGAAAAACATACAACTTGTTGACAACGAAAGCAAAACAGATCGCCGCTGCAACTGAAAAGAAATTACTGATCTTATAATCAATTCCCAGAGGGCCTTCAAGAATTGCAAATACAACGATATTAACTAAAGTTGTGAGCCCGCCGAAAAAAAGATAACGGATTCTTGAATCGTAATATAATTTTTTGATCAAATCAAACAGCATACAAACCTCCTTTATAATATTTATACATACTAAACATCTTAAGATATTTTTCATAAATTTTCAACTAAAATATGATATACTTATCCTGACTATAAACAAAAGGATAAAGGTTAGAGGGAACAAGAAATGAGAGAGAATCAAAGAAGGTACTGTTATGGGATGTATACACTCATGTTTATTTTGATGTGTATTGCAGCATTTCTTCCGTTTTTTATGGAAGGAAAGAATTTTGTATGGGGAGCAGGAGTAGAAGATGGACTAAGCCAGCATTTTTCAGCATTGGCATATTATGGGGAGATGATCCGGGAATTTTTCCGCAATCTCATACAGGGACATCCAAAGATCATCATGTGGAATATGAATCTTGGGTATGGTGCGGATATCATAGCAACTTTAAACTATTATGCGATTGGTGATCCGCTGAATCTTTTATATGGATTTGTTTCTGTAAAGAATACGGAAGCAATGTATAATTTTATGATTTTGTTTCGCATGTATCTTGCAGGGATCGCATTTATTTTATATGCACGCAAGATGAAAAAACGACCACAGGGGACAGTGATCGGGGCATTGGTTTATGTATTTTGTGGATTTTGTTTCAGACTTGGACTTCGCCATCCGTTTTTCTTAAATCCAATGATCTATTTTCCGTTATTATGTCTTGGAATTGAGAAGATCTACCAAAAAGAGAAACCATATGTGTTTATTATGACGGTCTGTGTGGCAGCGATGAGTAATTATTATTTTTTCTATATGCTGACGATCTTTTCTGTTATCTATGCATGGATCCGCTTTTATAAATATACAACAAAAGATAAGATCAAAAACTTCTTTTTTACAGTTTTGAAGTTTGGAGCATTCTATATTCTTGGAATCTGTATGGCGACAGCAGTCTTACTGCCATCTGTGATCGGATTTCTTGGAAATGGACGGTATGGAAGCGGAGTAGACTGGAAAACATTACTGCTGTATCCTGGAAAATACTATCTGATGTTTATTGAAAACTTTGTAGGATATGGAAACATGGGAAGCAATACAAATACTGGATATCTTCCGATTGTCGGGGTCGTTGTATTTTTTACATTGTTTTCGCGCAGAATGAAACACCGCAAATACAGGCGGGCATTTATTGCAAGCATCATTGCACTGATATTTCCAGTGTTTGGATATGCGTTTAATGGATTTTCATATGCAAACAACCGATGGGCATTTGCGCTTAGTTTCATTGTGGCGCTCTTAACAGCGGAGATGTATCCAAGACTCTTTCTTATGACGAAGAGACAAAAGATCGGAATTGGTGTTGCAACCTTCCTTTATATCATTATCTGTCTTATCATCAGTCAGACAGGAGGAATGCTGCTTAAGAATAAGGGAATTATGGCAGCATGTGTGATGGCACTTATTTTTTATATTGCATTTTTAATATTTCAGAAACTTGGATATGACAGTCAGACAAAAGCAGTAAGGGTTGTGATGGTTATTTTATTATTGGTATCTGTGAGAGTCCACGGATATTATCGTTTTAATTATGACCAGCATGGATACACACATGAGTTTCTGAAACAAGGAACGGCATTAAATAAACTAAAAGAAAAAAATGTAACGATGTTGAAAGATACCGATGATACATCCTTATATCGTGTTCATGCAGAAGGTTACCGTTATAAGAATTATGGCCTTTTGAATCATTTAAATACGATCAGTGGATATTACAGTATTACATCAAAATATATCACAGATACCGTAAAAAGTTATGACACACTGGGAATGCAGTATGCAGATAAATACAAAGGACTGGATCAAAGAACAGGATTGATGTCTCTGGCAGGTGTGAAATACATGACAGCATCAAAGAGCCGAAAGATAGGAAGAAAGAATAAAACAGCAGTGGATATCCCATATGGAATGCAAAAGATCACACAAAAAGGAGAGATTTCTTTATACAAGAATAAATATGCACTTCCATTTGCATATGGATATGACTCTTATATTACACAAGATCAATATGAACGATTAAATGGTGTAGAAAGAGAACAGGCAATGCTAAGCGGTATCGTGCTGGAAGAAAAACCGGAAAGTGAGAGTATCAAAGAAGAGAATGCCAAAGATGTACGGATTTCAACAACACAGATCTCAGAAAACAGCATTTCATCTCCGAAAGGGAAAAAATACAGTACGATTACAATACCGGTTGAGAAGGAAAAAGAGACGTATTTATATTTTAAGAATCTTGTGTATAAAGGAGCTGTAAATGCAAATGACAATTTCTTACTGCTTGGGAAAAAGGGAACCAGTGGAATCTTAGTCAGTGATAATGATATCCAGCAAAAGATTCATATTCAGAATCCGACAAATCCATATTATTTTGGAAGAAAAGATTATGCAGTCAAATTAAATCATCATACGGATAAAAAGAAAGAAACAATCAGATTAGATTTCATGTTACCAGGAAATTATGAATATGACGACATTTCTCTGATCACAGTAAAAAAACAAAATACGATCACCAAGTTAAAGAAATTACAAAAAAATGCGCTTAAAGATATTGAGTATAAAGACAATCATTTTGAGGGAATCTTTCGTAATAAAAAAGAACAGATGGCATGTATTACGATCCCATATTCTGATGGCTGGAGTGCAAAAGTAGATGGAAAGAGTGTAAAGGTCTACAGGGCAAATGGAATGTTTATGGGCGTTTTGATGAAATCTGGAAAGCATAAGATAGAGTTAAATTATGTGACTCCTGGATTAAAAATGGGAGCAGCGGTCAGTGTGGCTGGATGGCTGGCATTTTTGATACTGGCTTTACTGAGAAGAAGATATGTAATAGAATTAAGAAGAAAGATTTATCGAAACGAACAAGGAAAGGGAAAAACAAATGAAACAATATGATTATCTGATCGTAGGATCTGGTTTATATGGAGCCGTATTTGCACAGCAGGCGGCAAAAAAAGGCAAGAAGGTTTTAGTGATCGATAAACGTCCGAATATTGCTGGAAATGTGTATACAAAGGAAGTTGAGAAGATTCATGTACATGAATACGGCGCACATATTTTCCATACGAACAATAAGAAAGTTTGGAATTATATCACACAGTTTGCTGAATTTAATCGTTTTACAAATTCACCAGTGGCAAACTATCATGGAGAGCTGTATTCACTTCCGTTTAATATGTATACATTTAATAAGATGTGGGGAGTTGTGACACCGCAGCAGGCACAGGAGAAAATCGAAGAGCAGAAGAAAGAAGCAGGGATCACACAGCCAAAGAATCTTGAAGAACAGGCGATCAGTCTTGTTGGAACGGATATTTATGAAAAGCTGATCAAAGGATATACAGAGAAACAGTGGGGAAGGCCATGTAATGAACTTCCAGCATTTATCATTAAGCGTCTGCCAGTCAGACTGACATTTGATAACAATTATTTTAATGCCTTATATCAGGGAATCCCGGTAGGCGGATATACAAAAATGGTAGCTAACATGCTGGGTGATGTGGAAGTCCGACTAAACACAGATTATTTTGAACACAAAGAAGCATTTGATCAGATGGCAGATAAGGTTGTTTATACAGGAGCGATCGATGCATATTTTGATTATAAATTAGGAGCACTGGAATACCGATCTGTAAGATTTGAGACAGAGCTTTTGGACCAGCCAAATTTTCAGGGGAATGCAGCGGTCAATTATACAGATGCCGAAACACCATGGACAAGGATCATCGAACACAAATGGTTTGAATTTGGAAAAGATTCTGATGGAAATGAGATTCCAAAGACTGTGATCAGCAGAGAATACAGTTCTGAGTGGAAACCAGGAGATGAGCCATATTATCCTGTCAATGATGAAAAGAACGGAAAGCTTTATGAGGAATACAAAAAGCTTGCACAAGGAGAAAAGAATGTAATCTTTGGTGGAAGGCTTGGAGAGTACAAATATTATGACATGGATGCAGTGATCAATGCTGCATTAGATATGTGTGAAAAAGAATTATAAAAAGAAAAGAGGAAGTCAGAGTTGAGTACATTTATACCAGCAGATATTTTAATGCCACAGGTAGATTCCATGAAGAAATGGGCAGTGATCGCTTGTGACCAGTTTTCATCACAGCCGGAATATTGGGATGAAGTAGAAGAATATGTGAAAGAAGCACCATCCACATTACATCTGATGCTTCCGGAAGCGAGACTTGGACAGAAGGATGAAGATGAGCGGATCAGAAAGATTCAGTCCACGATGAATCAGTATATGGGGAATCATTTGTTGAAAACATATGAAAAGTCATTGATCTATGTGGAAAGAACTTTGAAAAATCAGAAGATCCGAAGAGGAATTGTAGGGGCTATTGATCTGGAAGAATACAGTTATGTACCAGAAGATGAAGCTAAGATCCGTTCGACAGAGAAGACAGTGATGGAGAGAATTCCACCGAGAATGAAGATCCGTTATCAGGCACCGATCGAATTGCCGCATGTTATTCTTTTATGTGATGACTGGAAGAATGAACTTCTGGAATTTGTCACACAGAGCAAAGAGCATATGACAAAATTATATGATTTTGATCTGATGCAGGATGGAGGCCATATTGCAGGATGGCTTGTGGATGGAGAGATCAAAGATCAGTTTATGGAAAAATTATATCAGTATGAACAGATGATGGAAGAAAAATATGGAGATCTTAGCAAACATCCGATGTTTTATGCAGTCGGTGATGGAAATCACTCCCTTGCAACGGCAAAAGCATGTTACGAGAAATTAAAGAAAAATCACAGATGGGAGCATGTAAAAGATCATCTGGCAAGATATGCACTTGTAGAACTTGAAAACCTTCACGATGACTCACAGCAGTTTGAACCGATCCACAGGATCATAACAGGAACAGAACCAGAAGAGCTGCTTCATGCACTCAAAGAACAATGCTGCAGCGAAGATGGACAGGAGATCAAATGTTATTTTGGAGGCAAAGAAGAAATCTTACATCTCAACTTACATAAACATCAGCTGGCAGTGGATAAGGTACAGACATTTTTAGATGAATATCTAAAAGAGAATTCAGGATATATCGATTATATTCATGGGGAAGATGTGTTAAAGAAGCTGGCAGCACAGGATAATGCCATCGGTATTGAACTTCCAGCGATGGAGAAAGATCAGCTGTTCCCAAGTGTTATGACAGATGGAACACTGCCAAGAAAAACATTTTCCATGGGGCATGCGAATGAAAAACGTTATTATATCGAAGGACGTGCGATCAAGTAGAAAGATTGCATGCCAAGAAACACTTTTGCAGCTATAAAAAATGTGATATGATAAAGGATAGAAAAGTAAATAAACCAGACAAAATAATGGAGGGACAAACATGGCTATTTTAGTAGCAGGCGGAGCCGGATATATCGGAAGCCATACATGTGTAGAACTGTTAAATGAAGGATACGATGTAGTAGTCGTAGATAATTTATACAATTCAAGCGAAGAAGCATTAAAGAGAGTAGAACAGATCACAGGAAAGAGTGTCAAATTTTATGAAGCAGATATTCTTGATCGTGAAGCATTAGAGAAGATCTTTGATACAGAAGATATTGATTCTGTTATCAACTTCGCAGGACTTAAGGCAGTTGGGGAATCTGTACAGAAACCATTAGAATATTATCACAATAATATTACAGGTACTCTGATCTTATGTGATGTGATGAGAAACCACGGAGTGAAGAATATTATCTTTAGTTCTTCTGCAACAGTATATGGAGACCCAGCATTCATTCCGATCACAGAGGAATGCCCAAAAGGACAGATCACAAACCCATATGGACAGACAAAAGGAATGTTAGAGCAGATTTTAACAGACTTCCATGTGGCTGATCCTGAATGGAATGTTGTATTACTGCGTTATTTTAATCCAATCGGAGCTCACGAAAGTGGATTGATCGGAGAAGATCCAAAAGGAATTCCAAATAATCTGGTACCATATATTGCGCAGGTAGCAGTTGGCAAACTTGAGAAATTAGGAGTCTTTGGAGATGACTATGATACACCAGACGGAACAGGAGTCCGCGATTATATTCATGTAGTCGATCTTGCAAAAGGACATGTAAAAGCATTAAAGAAATTTGAAGAGAAACCAGAAGTAAGAATTTATAACCTTGGAACAGGAATTGGATATAGTGTATTAGATGTATTACATGCATATGAAGAGGCATGTGGAAAGAAACTTCCATACGAGATCAAACCAAGAAGAGCCGGTGATATTGCAACATGCTATTGTGATGCAACAAAGGCCAAAGAAGAATTAGGATGGGTTGCAGAAAAGGGCATCAAAGAAATGTGTGCAGATTCATGGAAATGGCAGTCTATGAATCCAGATGGATATCGAACAGAAAAATAAGATAATTAAAGCTGGAAGAACGGAGTCATGTGAGAGAGAATTTTGCGTGGCTCCGTTGTGATGTAGATAAAAGCTGATTGATTCTTGAAGATCTCAAGCTGGAAGGGAGTAAGCCATCGAGAATAACAAGTAAAAGGAAAAAGAGATGAATATAAATATATTAACAAAGATCAAAAACTTCCAAAAAGATTGGAAAGAAATAAAGCAAGAACGATATATGTTTATGAATCAGGTAAAAAGCCGGCGCCAGAGTATGATCTATGCAAATATGTACAAGACACAAAAGATCGATCCAAAGATGGTGATGTATGAAAGTTACTGGGGTCGTGGAATGATCGACAATCCATATGCCTTATTTTTGGAGATACGAAGACGAGACAAGGATCATAAATTTTTACATATATGGGTTTTAGACAGTTTCGAGTCAAACGAGCATCTGATCAAACAATATAGTCAGGATTCGGATATCCAATTTGTGGAATTTGGAAGTGAAGAGTATTTAAAAGCTCTTGCAAGCGCAAAATATTTGATCAATAATGTTACATTTCCAGCTTATTTTATAAAAAAAGAAGAACAGATCTATATCAATACATGGCATGGGACTCCGTTAAAAAGTATGGGATTTGATATGGTCGATGGAAACAGCGGTTCAGCCAATACGATCCGCAATTTCTTACATGCAGATTACTTGTTATCTGCAAATGAGATCATGACTAATATGTATTTAAAAAGTTACAAGCTGCAAGAGATCCTTCCAGGAAAGATCATTGAAGAAGGTTATCCAAGAAATGACTTTTTGATCAATACAGACAGGGAAAAAGAGATAGATACTTTAGAAAAATTAGGAATTTCCATCGAAAAGAATAAAAAGATCATTTTATTTGCACCAACCTGGAGAGAAAATGAAAAAGGTAAGACAGAAGTTAATCCGGAAGCTTTACTGAATGTAAAAAGAACATTAGAGAGATCAATTGATACAGACCAGTATCAGATTCTGATCAAACCGCATCAGTATGTATATAATCAACTGAAGAATCTGGAAGAATACAAAGGTCTATTAGTTCCTTCAACGGTGGATGCCAATGAACTGATGTCGATCGTAGATATCCTGATCTCTGATTATTCCAGTATCTTTTTGGATTATATGGCACTGGAAAGACCTATTTTGTTTTACATACCGGATCTTAGGACCTATAAAGAACGAAGGGGATTAGATATCCGCCCAGAAGATCTTCCGGGACCATCGAGTGATAAATTATCAGATATCGCAGCAGCGATCAATGATCTTGATCATGTAAAAGATCAATATAAAGAGATATATCAGAAGATGAAAGAACGCGTCTGTGGACATGATGATGGGCATGTTTCAGAAAGGATCATGGATATTGTCTTTGACGGACGAGAGAGCAGGAATGAATTTGTTGCAAAACCAACCAAGAAAAGACTTTTGATATCCTGTGGAGGATTATTGGAGAATGGAATATCCCATTCGTTCTTAAGTCTTTTAGAGCAGATTGATTATGACCAATGGGATGTCACGGTACTTGTCGCAGACAGAGCAAGTGATTATGCCATGCACTATAAAGTAAACCACATGAACCCAAATGTAAGAGCACTGGTTTTATGTGGATTTAGAGTGGCGACATTAAAAGAAGAGCAAAAAAGAGAATTGGCAGTTAAAAAGGGGCTCTATAAGAAACACTGGAAGAAAGTCTGTCCATGGAATATGTTTGAAAGAGAAGCAAAACGTATTTTTGGCGCTGTAACATTTGACTATGTGGTTGATTTTCAGGGATATAATGTAATATTGTCATCGATTTTATTAAAATGTCCAGCAAAGAAAAGATCAATCTGGCTTCATAATGATATGAAAGCAGATATGAATAAGAAAGTAAATGGTGTAAAGAAGAACTGGGAATGTCTAAATTATAATATTTCTTTATATCCATACTATGATAACATTGTCTCATGCAGCAATGAAGTCATGAAGGTAAATAGAAAGAAATTGGCAACAAAAGCAACTTACCACAAATTCAAAGCAGCGAGAAATACTGTCAATGAAAGAAGAATCCAGAAATATCTGGAAGAGGAAAATACGATCCAGTTTGATGATCATGTATATCTGATCAAGAATAAGATCAAAGATGATCCTGATGAAAAGGCGATGGAACTTGTGAAACTTCCACAAAAAGAGAATATCAACATTGTAACGATGGGAAGAATGTCAGTGGAAAAGAATCACAGAGCACTGATCAGTGCATTTGCAAGATTGCATGAGAAGAATGAGAATGTGAGACTTTATCTGCTTGGAACAGGACCGTTAGAAGACAAGATCAGAAAACATATCGAGAAACTTCATATGACACCATATGTTTATCTGACAGGAAATATCAACAATCCATTTGCGGTCATGAAACGATGTGATTGTTTTATATTGCCATCCATTCATGAAGGGCAGCCAATGGTATTATTAGAGGCACGTGCATGCGGACTGCCGATCATTGTATCAGAATTTTCAACGGTCAAAGACAGCTTATATCCAAATGGACAGCTGTTGATCAAAAATGACGAAGAGAGCATTTATCAAGGCCTTGTAAGATTTATCGAAGGAAAAGTTCCTCAATGTGATTTTAAGCTTAGTGATTATAATAAGGAAGCTTATCATGAATTTATAAAAGCAGTACAATAGGAGAAAAACAGGATGGATACATTAGTATCTTTGAAAAGTACATACCGTGAATTTAAGTATGATCATGAGATTAAATTAGCCAGTGTAAAAGGTGAATTAAAGAATAGTTTAAGATACGGAGAAGCTTATGAACTTCCAGTGCAGGAAAAGTTTATGATCTTTTATATTGGCAATCCAAAGAACATTGGTGAGACGATGATCAGACTGCTAAAACATTATGCGAAGGCAAAAGAAAAGGAACAGATATTGATCCATATCATAGCAGGAAAAAGAGTTCGATCAGACCAGATTCCGGTATCTTTACAGGACAATATCATAAGACCAGCCAGCAAAGAAGCAGTCAAAGATTTTGCAATGGCAAAATACATCGTTGCGAGAGGAATACTTCCAAAATATTTTGTAAGAAAACCAGAGCAGAAAGTGGTACAGATCTTTGATCAGATCGATACAACATTTGATAAAAAAAGAAATTCAGAGAATAAAATATCATGGATTCTAAACAGCTCTCATATCTTTGTAAAACCAGAAGATAAAGCGATGCTTTTAGAACGCTATTATATTCCAGAAGAATATGAAAACAGGATTTATGAGATCAAAGAAGATAATGATCTGGAAGAAGATATCATAAAGAAGATATATGATACTGCTAATACAGTAGAAGAATCGGGCAAACACAAGAAAAATATCCTGATCATAGCAAGTTCATGGAAGATTGGTGGACATGAAGAATGTTATATTAAGTTGATGGCAGAGAATATCGATTATGAAAAATATGATCTTACATTGGTTATGAAGAGACCATTTGGAGGTAATAGTGAAGAAGCACTGCAAAGTTTTCATGATAAGATGAGGGTCATTTACAGAAAAGGAACCTTCTCATGCAGTCAAAAGGATTATATCAAAACACAGTATCTGTTAAAGAATTTTGACTCTTTTAAAGAAATCGAGAAAGCTTATCCGATGCTTGACCGTAAGATCATTGAAAGGGAAAAAAGAAGGATTCTTGGGGATATGGAGTTTTCTGAGGTGATCTATATCGGAAGGCATAGCGCCGTCTGGTCCATGTTAGCTGAGAATATCAAGGTAGATTGTAAGATACGAATCCTGAATCATGATCTTCAGGATGAGCTTTTAAGCTATAAGACAGAAGAGAAACAGCTTGGATTTTATAACAAAATGAAATTGTATGATCAGATTTTTGACCAGGTCGTATTTACAAAACCTCATTATATGCAAAGTACGATCAGAGAAGAATATGTCAACAAATCAAAAGTAACTTCTTTTGAATTTGCAAATCAGATCACAAAAGATAATGATGAACACAAAGCAAAGTTCGTGCAGTATCAGGGCAGAAGATACTTTGTTGGGCAAAGATATGAGTATTCTCATGGAGGAGAAAGAATCGTTTTATTTCCGCTTCCAGCACCAGAAGAAAAAGCCTATCTTGCCAATGCAGATCTGTGCGATCAGAAGATATTGCTGAAAACATTTGAAGCATTATATAGACAAGATGAAGACAGCCTGCTGATCTTATATGGAAGAGACGCAGAAATGATAAGACAGGCTGCAAAGGAATACAGATTAGATGAGCGCATAGAGATCCTTGAGAGAAAATCTTTGGAGATGAATCATGATCCAAGACAGTATTTCAAGTATTTTGAAGGATGTATCATCACAGACAACGAAGATAAAAATGGGATGATCAGTGTTGTTATGAGCTTGCTTGGAAAGAAGATCATATCACTTGAAGGTGATGAGCTTATAGATATTAATATTGGTGGATTTAAAGATGCAGCTGATTATAACGAATATATTAGGAAACTATGGGATCAGTTTTATGACAAGAAGAGGTTAAAAATTGAAGACTGAATCTAAACAACAATCAAATATACTACAATTTTCAAAAAATGATACCCTGTTTATGAAAGGTGTAGCGATCATATTTTTATATTGTTATCATTGCTTTTCAAGTTACAGCCGGTTGAATGGAATGCCAGTATCATTTTTCCCGTTATCAGATAAAACAGCAATATATATCTGTGAAAGCCTGAATATGTGCGTGGGAATGTTTTCGTTTTTGTCAATTTATGGAATGACATTAACAATAAAAGGGAAATATTCGGGATTAAATATGTCAACAAAAGAGAAGGTAGAATTTTCAATTGAAAGATATATAAGTCTGATCAGTGGATTTGTGTTTCCGTTTGTATTTGGACTGGCAGGATGTATGTTACTTAAGATATGTCCATATGGGACTGGAATAACAGAAAGAATATGTAATGGCTTATTAGATTTATTTGGTGTCAGCATGTTCTTTGGAACTCCAATGTTAACTACAACATGGTGGTATGTAAGTTTGGCAGTATTATTTATTTTTTGCATGCCTTTAGCGGTCGGATTCTATAAAAAATATGGAATTTTGATCATTCCAATGACGGCATTTTTTCTATTACTTTTGATCAATAAACCAGATATGGTAAATAATATGAATCGATGGCTGTTTTGCATACCATTAGGGATATGTTTTGCTGATTTAGAATTATTTCAAAGGATTACGATATGGATTCGTAAAGGTAAAAAGTCATGCTGGATCAAAAGAGGGATTATTTATCTGATCTTTGTCGGCCTTGTGTACTTAAGACCAACAAATTGGGGACTTCAACATATAAAACTGATTATTAATAGTGTAATACCGGTTTTTATGATTTTGATCTTATATGATCTGTTTCAAAAAGACTTTGTCATAAAGAAAATATTAATGAAACTTGGAAAGTATTCTGGAACGATGTTCTACATTCATACGTTTATAAGAAGTGTATGGTTTCCAAAGATTACATATTCATTTAAATATGCAGTATGTATATTGCTTTTTTTATTGATAACAACAGTGCTTATATCCATGATTATGGAAAAGATAAAAGAATTAATTTCATGGAATAGTTATGTAAAAAAATTAAAACAAAGAGTGAAACTTATTTTATCATAAGAACGAAAATGACATGGAGGACATTACGATGAATAAGGGAAAATATAAAATATCGATTATAATGGCAATTTACAACATGGAGCAATATTTAGAAGAAAGTATTGAAAGTGTTTTAAATCAGACAATAGGCATCAAAAAAATAGAATTAATTCTGGTAAATGACGGAAGCAAAGATTCCAGTAAGGCTATTTGTGAAAAATATCAAAGAAAATACCCAGCGAATATAGTTTTTATTGACAAAGAAAATGGTGGAGTAAGTTCTGCAAGAAATGCTGGGTTAAAGGTGGCAAGGGGGGAATATGTTAATTTCCTGGATTCAGATGATAAATTAAAAGAAAATGTATGTGAAAAAGTATTAAAGTTTTTTAAATCAAATGATGTAGATGTTGTTTCAATACCTTTGGTGTATTTTGATGCCAGAAATGACGAACATGCATTACATTGGAAATTCAAAGAATCAAGAATTGTCGATATTGATGAAGAGCCAACTTCAATACAAATGCATGTGGCAAGTTCGTTTATAAAAAAAGATGTTGCACAGCAATTTAGGTTTCAGACAAAATTAAAGTATGCAGAAGATGCAGAATTCATGACAAAATGTATTTTACAAAAAAGATGTTATGGAGTTGTCGCGGATACTGAATATATGTATAGATATCGTGCAAGTGATGATTCAGCAATGCAGAAAGCAGAACAATCGCCAGAAAATTATTTTCCAGTATTAAAATATTTTTATAAGAGTGTGATAGATTATGAAAAAAATATCACGAATCAAGAGCATATTTCAAAATATCTCGAAAATCTAATCTTATATGAGTTAAAATGGAAATTAAGAAGAAAAGAAGTAGATGAAAATGTTTTTGGTAAAGAAGGACAAAAAGCGTATTTTGATGCCCTGTCAGAGATTTTGCAAGAAATTTCTGATAGTACGATTATGAATCTTGATAAATTTTCTATCATACATAAGATGTTTGTATATTCCATTAAATATCATAAAACAATTGATGAAATAGAAGAGGAATACGAAATTGTTTCAAATGAAAGAAAACAGTATGTTGTTTGGAGAAATTTATTGTTAGGTAATGTTACAGCAACGAAATTATTGATAGAATTAATTGATGTGAAGGATGATAAACTGACATTACAAGGAAAAGTAGGATATGTATTAAGGCATAAAGATATTGAAGTTTTTGTGAAAGTAGATGATGGAACCGAAATAAAGACATATCCTGTGAATTGCATTGATGAATGGAGATCAGATACATTTTGTCTGAATGTAGATATTAAAAAGAGATATTATTTTAGAACAGATCCTATTTCACTGAAAGATATCAAAAGCATCTCATTTGTTTTAAGATTAGAAGGAAGAGAAACGAATTTATTGTTAGATGTTGCAAGGCTGTCGTGTTTAAATACAGATTTGAAAAAAGATTATACGATTCGTGGAAATTATATTTTTACGAGAACAAAAAGAAAATTGCTGATCAATGAATATACAGATGAATTACATCAAACATTAGAAAAACGTTTTGATAATGAGCTGAGAAAAAGAGATGACCTTGAACTTAAAGAAGATAAAGTAGAAGAAATCATAGAATTAAGGCAACTGTATTTAAAGAATCCAGAAAGAGGAAGAAGAATATGGATCTTTATGGATCGTCCGGATAAAGCAGATGATAATGCAGAACATTTATTCCGCTATAGTGTCAGACAAGAAGATGGAATTGAAAAGTATTTTGTAGTGTCGAAGAAAAGTTCTGATTTCGATAGAATGAAACAGTATGGAAATGTTGTGGAATATGGTTCACAGGAACATAAATTATTAATGATGCAGGCAGAGGCAATCATATCATCTCATGTAAATCATCATACATATAGTCCGTTTGAACTTGAAGATACACCATATTATAGTGGCTTATTAAAAGCTAAACGAGTGTTCTTACAGCATGGAATAACAAAGGATAATGTATCAGGATGGTTACACAAATTAAATAAGAATTTAAGTGTGTTTGTGACAGCTTCTCCATATGAATATGAATCTATTGTAAATGGAAAGTATGGATACAACGATGGGGAAGTTGTTCTTACAGGATTTGCAAGGTATGATAATTTAAAAGATAATGCACAAAAATATATTTTATTTATGCCGACATGGGACAGCTCTGTGACAAAAATGAAAAATGATTTTCCAGTCTACAATCCGGATTTTGTAAAGAGTGACTTATATAAAGAAGTCAATGGCTTTTTGAATAACAAAGAATTAAATGAATTTATGGATAAAATGGGCTATAAGATATTATTTAAGCCACATCCAAATATGAAAATACAAATGAAGGACTTTGAAATTGGAGAAAATGTTATAGTTGCAAGTGATGAGTTTTCATATCAGGATCTGTTTGCAATGGGAGCAGCGTTGATCACAGATTATTCTTCTACATTTTTTGATTTTGCATATTTGAGAAAACCAGTGATATATTATCAGGCAAGAAATAATCATTATATTGATGGATATTTTAATTATGAAACAATGGGAATGGGACCAGTAGTAAAAACAGAGGATGGATTGATAGAAGTTCTAAAAGATTATATTGAAAGTGATTTTGAACTGGAGGAAAAATATCTGAAAAGAACACAGAAATTTTTCAAGTTTTTAGATCATGACAACTGCAAACGAATCTACAATGTCATGAGAGAAAAATTCGATTAAGGAGAGAGGACGATTATGGAATACAGACTTGCAACAAACTGGAAGAATGCAATCTATTTTGATGAGGATGGACATGTCGTCCATGAGTGGGATGGAGATATTGTAAGGATTGAAAAAATCAAGATCTCAAAGCATAAGATTCAATTAAAAGCGAAGATCAAATCAATTTTTGCAAAAGACACAAAGAAAGCAGAAGTGTTATATAATGGGAAAAGTTACCCTATGCATTTAAAGACTACATGGGGGGATATAGCAGTGATTGAAGGAACGATACAGGTTCCTGTGAAAAAGAATGATGAACTTCAATTCAGAATGACATGTTTTGAGGCAACACAGAAATCACATATCACATTTTTAAAAGAGAAAGTAAGAGAAAAAGTGAAAGAAGAGGGGAATGTTGCAGTTTCCAGAGACTGGTGTGTATTATTGGAGAGAAAACGTCTTATAATCATGCCAAACGGTGGATGGAAAGGAAAATTAAAGGGAACAGTTCATGGCTTCCTGCTAAATCATTAGAGTACAGAAAGGTTGGATAAGAATGGACAAAATAAGAAAGATAGTCAGGTCTATCAAGAAATTATGGCCGAAAGGACCAAAGTTAAAATTTATATATGCGTGGTATTATAAGCATGCATCGATCAAAGAAAAGCAGGTATTGTTTGAATCATTTCATGGAAAAGATGTTTCAGACTCATCCCTTGCGATCTTAAAAGAATTTTTAAAGACAAAAGAAGCAAAAGATTTTACGATCTATTTTGCGACAAATGACAAGAAAAGAGATGAACAGTTTATCAAATCTCTTGGACTTACGGGAATTCATCTGGTTGATATTACAACATTTGAATACACAAAGATACTGGCAACATCAAAATATCTGATCAATAACAGTTCTTTCCCAGTATTCTTTACAAGAAGGGATGAACAGATTTATTTACAGACATGGCATGGAACACCATTAAAGACACTTGGTAAGAAGATGCGAATGGGAATCGAATCTATGTATAATGTGCAGCATAACTTCCTGCAGGCAAATTATATCATGTTCCCAAATGAATTTACCAAGAAAGCGATGATGGAAGATTACAATCTGGAGAATCTGTATACAGGGAAGGTTGTAATGAACGGCTATCCTAGAAACAGTATTTTTATGGATAAGGAAAGAGCCGAAGAAGTAAAAAGACAGCTTGGAAATGAACATTATACAACAATGGCATATATGCCAACATGGAGAGGACAGAGCAACCATGATATCAGCTCTGCTTCCTATAATACACAGGTCAATGACTTTTTACAGCATTTAGATGACCAGTTAAAAGATGATCAGAAATTATATGTGAATTTCCATCCGATCGTTCAGAAATCTGTGACACTTGGAAATTATAAACACATCGAGGCATTTCCATCTGGTGTGGATAAATACGAATTTTTAAATAGTGTGGATGCACTGATCACAGATTATTCCAGTGTATTCTTTGATTTCTCGATCACAAGAAAACCGATCATTCTATATATGTATGATTATGATGAATATATGTATGACAGAGGAATGTACTTTGATATTAAAGAACTCCCATTCCGAAAGATCTACGACATCGATACATTAACAGACTGCCTGGTAAATGAGACATTCAAAGAAGACAGCTATGCAGATGATAAAGAGTACATCAACAAATACATTCAGTATGATTCCATTGATGCCGGAAAGAATATGGTAGATCTTGTATTCAAAGGAGATACAGGAAGCATGCCAGTGATCGATTATGCAGCAAACAAGAAGAAAAAAGTAACAGCCGTCTGGGCACCAGGAATCCGTACACCAGAGGCTTTAAAAGGTCTTGCGGAAACAGTCGATAAAGACAAAGAGATCGTACTGTTTGAAAAGAGATTCTTTAAGCCGAAATTAAGCAGTTACCTGCATGATAATTACCGAGACAGCTTTGACTATCTCTTTATCACAAAAACACTGCCAAGAACATACCTGGAAGAAGTTGTCCGCAAAAAGAGTACAAGACTTGAAAAGAAACTAAGAAAGAGAGAATGGAGACGTTTATTCTCAGAATTAAATGTTTCTTATAAGATCAGGGAAGAATATTATCATGGAATGGTAGGAGAAAGATTCTTTATAAGAGAGATACCAGTCTTAAAAGCAAAAACTTCTTTAGAAAATAATATATTTACGATCAGATTTGATATGCATAAGATATCAGATCCAGGAAGACTTCTGATCGTAAAACCGAACAAAGAAATTGTGTTTGATCGTGTGTTGACAAAAGAAGAAAAAGAAAATGGAATCATAACAGAAGATTTCCAGAAGTTGTTTGCATCAGGAGCTCTTGAAGAAGGTAAAAAATATTATCTGATGATCGAAGGAAGAAAAGATGCAGATCATAAGATGCCATATTATTTAAGTGATACAAAATTATTTGAACAGCGAAGCAGGAAGGTCAATGATCTGGACCAGTCAGCACTGTTGATCGGTGAGATCAAAGACCGCACAGCAGGTTCCTTATCTGCAGAGAGTGAGGAAATCGGAGCATCCATTTTCCCAACGATGAATAAAGATAATGGAAACCTGCAGATCCTTTATGGTACAGATCAGGATATGATCGGTAAGAACATGAAGGGTGAGATGGTAAGCCTAAAGATCAATAAGACAGTGGTAAGTCTTCGTATGAAATTTAAGAAACAGGATCATCCAGTGAAAAATGTAATTCTTGCATATCGAAGCAAGATTGAAACGATCGAATATGATTTTGATTATACAGTAAAAGAAGATGGAGAGTTCTGGATCGTCGATGCTTCTATTGATATGGCAGCGCACAGAATGGAAGAACTTTTCTGGGATGTCTTTGTTGTGACAGAAAATGAGGCAGGAAAGGAATTAAGACTCAGTGCATACTGGACGAGAAAACAGAGATTTATGCTGATGTTTCGAGGATATCAGTGCAATTGCTCCAAGGATCATATTATCTTCCCATACAGTACGATGGGTGGAAAGATTGCCTTTACTTACCGTACAAAATCAAAATATGATGGAATCGGTACAAAGATGAAAGAGATCATAGCTGTTGGTATCTATGCAGCGTTATTGCCATACTGGAAGAAGAAACGTTTATGGCTCGTTTATGAGAAATTCTGCTCTATGGCTCAGGATAATGGATATTTCTTCTTTAAGCATTGTATGGAAGAAGAGCAGGACAACCAACATATCTACTATATCCTTGATAAAGATTCTGTAGACTGGGATAAAATGAAAAAATATGGAAAACATGTCATTCCATTTATGAGTATTAAACATATGCTCTACTGTATGGTAGCGAATCTTTACATCGCATCAGATTCCAAGAAGCATCTGTATGCATGGAGAACGAAACCAAATATGATCTCAAACCGTATAGCATGCCATAATATTTTATTCCTGCAGCATGGAGTGACAGCCTTAAAGAAAGTAGATCCAATCTTTGGTAAAAAAGGAACCAGTCCAATGAACCATTTTACAACGACTTCCAAATTTGAACAGGAGATCATTGTAGAACACTTTGGATATACAGAGAAAAATGCACCGCTTCTAGGATTTACAAGATGGGATGTATTAGAAGATAAGTCAAAACCAGAAGAAAAGATCATTCTTGCAATGCCAACATGGAGAGCGTGGCTTGAAGAAAAAAGTGCGCAGGAATTTAAGGAAAGTGATTATTACTATAACTACATGCAGCTTCTAAAGAGTGAGAAACTGGCGAAGATCTTAAAAGATAACGATGTAAAATTAATTTTCTATATTCATCCGAAATTTAAAGATTATCTTGGAGAATTCAATATCAGTGGTGAGAATATTGAGCTGATCCCATTTGGAAAGCAGCCATTAAATGAGATCATGATGAGATGTTCTATGCTGATCACAGATTATTCAAGTGTATGCTGGGATGTTTACTACATGGCAAAACCAGTGTTGTTTTACCAGTTTGATTATGATATGTACATGCAGGCACATGGAAGCTATGTTGATATGGAACATGACCTGTTTGGAGAACGTTATACAGAATATGAAGATCTGATCGAAGGAATCGAAAAATACGTCGATAACGGATTTAAGATCAAGAAAGAAGATCTTGACAACATTGATTATTACTTCGCATATCGTGACAATGATAACAGTAAGAGAACCTACGATTATGTAGTGGAACGCGGCTATTAGGAAAAATGATAACAAACATTGAATAATTTTCTGATGAATAGTATAATAACACAGAGAATAAATCAGAGATGAAAGTGGAGAAGTACAGTGAAGACTTATATTGAAAATTTTAAGAAGTACAGATTCCTGTTATGGGAACTTGTAAAGAAAGGTGTAAAGCTAAAATACAGAAGATCTTATCTTGGTATTTTATGGACTTTATTAGAACCATTGTTAACAATGATCGTATTAAGTGTCGTATTCGGAACTCTGTTCCAGAATAAGGATCCACACTTCCCAGTGTATATCCTTTGCGGACGTTTGATGTATAGTTTCTTTTCATCAGCGACAAACGGGGCGATGAAAGCGATCAGGACCAACGCAGGAATGATAAAGAAAGTATATGTACCAAAGTATATTTACCCATTATCAAGTGTTTTATTTAACTATGTTATCTTTCTGATCTCATTGATCGTGTTAGTCGTAGTATCTGTTGTATTAAAAGTTTATCCAACCATTTATCTTGCACAGGCAATCATACCATTGATCGTTTTACTGGTTATGGCATTTGGTGTTGGAATGATCCTGTCTACGATGGCAGTATTTTTCAGAGATTTAGAGTATTTATGGTCTGTAGGACTGATGATCATCATGTATGCATCTGCAATTTTCTATAAACCAGAGAGATTATTAAAGTCTGGATTCTCATGGATCTTAAAGTGTAATCCATTATACCTGCTGATCCATAACTTCAGACAGGCTGTTTTTGGACATCCAATGAATATGAAGTTCTTAGCAGCATCAATCTTATTTGCAATTGTAAGTGTCATTGTTGGAATGATCGTCTTCTATAAGAAGCAAGATGAGTTCATTCTGCATATTTAGGAGGTCATCATGGCAGGCAAAGAAGTATTAAAAGTTGAACATGTAGGAATGAAGTTTAACTTAAGCCAGGAAAAAGTAGATAATCTGAAAGATTATGTGATAAAATTAATAAAACACCAGATCTCATATAATGAATTCTGGGCATTAAAAGATATCAATTTTTCATTGAATAAAGGGGACCGTTTAGGAATCCTTGGTTTAAATGGTGCAGGAAAAAGTACTCTGTTAAAAGTTATCGCAGGAGTATTAAAGGCAACCGAAGGAAGCGTAAAATCCAAAGGAAAGATCGCACCATTGCTGGAACTTGGAGCAGGATTTGACCAGCAGTATACAGGCCGTGAGAATATCTATCTGTATGGAGCTGTTCTTGGATTCTCAAAGAAATTCCTTGATGAGAAGCTGGACGAGATCATAGAATTCTCTGAACTTGGAAAGTTCATTGATGTACCAGTTAAGAATTATTCATCAGGTATGAAATCAAGACTTGGATTTTCAGTAGCAACTTTAGTAGAACCAGATATCCTGATCCTTGATGAGGTATTATCTGTTGGAGATGCGAAGTTCCGTAAGAAGAGTGAAGCAAAGATCATGAGTATGTTTGACAAAGGTGTTACCGTTCTTTTTGTATCTCATTCATTAGAGCAGGTACAGCGTCTTTGCAACAAAGCGATTCTGTTGGAGAAAGGAAAGATCGTCTCAAGAGGATCAATTGAAGAAGTAAGTAAAGTTTACGAAGAGAAGACAAAATAAACAATCGAATGCGGAGGTTTTAACAAAACATGAGAAAAGTAATTACGTATGGTACATTTGATCTGTTACATGCGGGACATATCAACTTATTAAGAAGAGCGAAAGAATTAGGAGATTATTTGATCGTCGTTGTCTCAACAGATGAATTTAACTGGAATGAAAAAAAGAAAAAATGCTATTTTAGTTATGAAGAAAGAAAAAAACTGGTAGAAGCAGTTCGATATGTAGATCTTGTTATTCCAGAAGAAAGCTGGGACCAGAAAGTTTCAGATGTACAGGAATATCATGTTGATACATTTGTCATGGGAGATGACTGGAAAGGTAAGTTCGATTTCTTAAAAGAATACTGCGATGTTGTTTACCTTCCAAGAACAGAAGGAATTTCTACAACAAAGATCAAACAGGATTTAGGTCTTAAAGGAAGCAAAGAAGACGAATAGGCATAAGGTAAAAGATTGGAACTCCATTTATAGCGAATGATCACAGATCATACAAATGGAGTTCTTCTTTTCGTATTTGATAGAAAATCATAGAATGAAGTGGAGCGGATCGATGAAGCAATTAATCAAAGAAATTCTGATCAAGATTTATAAATTAATAACAAATCTAGTTCCTGTAGATAGAAAGATCATTATCTTTCAAAGCAGCAATGGAAGAAATTATACAGGAAATCCAAAGTATATATATGAAGAGATGGTAAGGCAAGGATTGGATCATGAGTATGAATGTATATGGTTTTTGTTTAATACACATACAAAGATACCTGGAAAATGCAAAAAGATCAGATGTAATCTTTTTCGCAGCTTCTGGTATTTGATGAGAGCAGGAATCTGGGTATTTGACAGCAGACAGCCGGATTTTTATGTAAAGAAAAAGAACATTGTGTTTATTGAAACATGGCATGGAACACCACTTAAGAAGCTGGGACTTGATATGGACAAGTTAAACATGGCAGGAAATAAGGATATTGATAATTATCATGCAAGATTTCGAAGAGCATGTAATGATTGGGATTATCTGATCTCCCAGAATCGATTTTCTACGGATATCTTCAATTCATGTTTTGCGTTTAAAGGGAAACCAATGCTTGAGATCGGTTATCCAAGGAATGATGTTTTGTTTAAAAGAAATAATCCAAAAGCGATCAGGAAATTAAAAGAACGTCTTGGACTGCCAATGGATAAAAAGATTATTTTGTATGCCCCAACATGGAGAGACAACGAATACAGCCAGCGAGGAAAATACAAGTTTGCATCAAAACTTGATTTTGATAAGGCAAGAGAAGAATTATCTGACGAGTATGTATTTATTGTCAAATATCATTATCTGGTATCTGATCAGATCGACTGGACACCATATGAAGGTTTCGTATATACATTTGATGAAACAAAAGATATTGCCTGGTTATATCTGGTATCTGATATGATGATCACAGATTATTCTTCTGTAATGTTTGATTACAGTCTGTTAAACAGACCAATGCTGTTCTTTGCATATGATCTGGAAGATTATAAGAATAATCTTAGAGGATTCTATTTTGATTTTATAGAAGAAGCACCGGGACCTATCTCAAGAGATACCGATCAGCTGATTCATGATATTAAGACATATGATGCACAGAAATGGGCAGAAAAATATAGTGCATACCATAAGAAGTTTAATGGAGTAGATGATGGACATGCATCACAGAAAGTCATTGATGTGATCAAAAAAGTCAGCAGCAAGAAACGATAAAGAATAAGAAACGTCAGGAGGTTTGAAAAAATGGTAACGATTCTGTTAGCGACATTGAATGGAGAGGATTATTTAAAAGCGCAATTAGAATCAATTGCAGCTCAGACCTATGAAAACTGGCAGCTGGTAGTTGGTGATGATGGTTCTACAGACGGTACACTTGAGATTTTAGAGGAGTTTAGCAGACAGCATCCGGATCAGGTGACGATCATAGAGAATGAACCACCACAAGGATCAGCAAAAGACAATTTTATTTCATTATTGAGAAATTCCTATGGACCATATTTTATGTTCTGTGATCAGGACGATGTGTGGAAGCATGATAAGATTTATCTGACTCTTCAGAAGATGGAAGCGTTGGAGGCAAGATATGGTGATAAGACTCCGATTCTCGTACACACAGATCTTTCCGTGGTAGATGAGAATCTGGAGATCATGGCGGAATCCTTCTTTCAGTATGCAGATCTTCCAAAGAGGATTATTTTAAATCAGCTGATGGTACAAAGTTCAGTGACAGGATGTACGGTGATGATCAACCGCTGTTTACAGCAGTACTTTTTACGTCCATTACCACAGAGTAATATTATCATGCATGATTATTGGGCCACATTGATCGCAAGAGTATTTGGGAAGATTGGATTTGTCAATGAACCAACTGTTTTATATCGACAGCATAACTGTAAATCACATCATAAAAATCATAGAGAGATCGTGACGATGTTCTTTAAGAAGATCAAAGAAGGAAAACAAGACTATAGAAGACTGATGATCGAATCGATGGAACAGATTAGAGGTTTTGTAGAAACATATGGAGATGAGATCGATAGTCTTGATACGTATGAATTGCTGGATGAATACGGAGAACTATATTACAAAGGAAAACTTCGAAGATTGAGATTTTATAAAAACCAGCAAGTGTTAAAAGAAGGAAGATTAGGAAAATTGATGCAGTATCTATGGGGATAGAAAGAGATTGGGTATATGATTATGAAGAAAAAGATTCGAACATTGATCAAGAGTATGACGATCATGCTTTATCGGTGTATGGTAAAGATCCTTCCGGTAAAGAAGGATATCATATTGTTTGAAAGTAATCTTGGGAGAAACTATACAGGAAATCCAAGGGCAATCTATGAAGAAATCGTAAGACAAGGCCTTGACAAACAGTACGAATGTGTATGGTTTTTTGAGAACCCAAGAAAGAAGATCAAGGGCAATGCAAAGATCGTAAAAAGAGCCAGATTACAATATTTATATTATATGGCAGTTGCGAAAGTATGGGTCTTTGACTGCAGACAGCCAGAGTTCCTGATCAAAAGAAAAGAGACATCTTATATTCAGACATGGCATGGGACACCGCTTAAGAAACTGGCACTTGATATGGAGCAGATCGATTCTGTAGTAAGCAGTTCGATCGATGAATATCATGAACAGTTTCGTAAGAATACAGCAACATGGGATTATCTGATCTCACAGAATCATTTTTCAACAGAGACTTTCAGAAGATGTTTTGATTTTGAAGGAAAACCGATCTTTGAAGTGGGATACCCAAGAAATGATGTATTATTTAAACATAATAATGAAAGAGATATCAACAGATTAAAAGAAAAATATAATATTCCAAAAGATAAA
>ERZ1035025.48-NODE-48-length-78498-cov-18.273421_pt1 | contig 78498 bp, 73 predicted proteins | sample MGYA00520619_ERZ1035025 | MGnify/ENA primary metagenome ERZ1035025 (study PRJEB33766, sample SAMN09781742) | gut metagenome | biome: gut microbiome | host: Homo sapiens | place: Madagascar | study: EMG produced TPA metagenomics assembly of the PRJNA485056 data set...
CAACTGAAGTCTTTCTGTATATGATAAAAAATAAATAATGGTCTGGAAAAGCAGCATTATTTATTTTTTATCATATACCTGAAGGTTATAGTGCTGAACCCACAATATGGTGGAAATTTGAGAGGGGTGTGTATGGAGAAGGGTATTGGTTGATGATTTTTGTGTTCGTTAACGGAAGATGAATGGAATTCATAGACACCGATTTGTTAAGATGTTTGAAGGAATTTAAAAACAGCAGTTTACTAATTTCAAATTTTCAAATCTTCTGTCTGTAAATATCAAAATTGACAGCCAACACCATTCTCCATACACACCCATAGTGGTTTGAATAGCCGTCCGTGTATATGAGAAAAACAAAATAAGAGTATAAAAGATTCAGAACCATTGAAATTTTGCCGTCGTTTTGAACGGTTCGCAGCAAACTTGGTCGGTTGTTTGAGCGTCAAAAACTACCGGTTTCAGTACCTTTGAGCGCGAGTTACCGAAGGAAAGTTCGCGAATCAGCGACCGTTCAAAACGGCGAGCATAAATTTCTGGTCTGAATCTTTTATACTCTTATTTTGTTTTTCTCATATACAGTCCCAACGACTACCTTTCAAATTACAAGTTCGACCTGTCAAAAAGGCGTCAATGGTCTTCGTTTTTCGAACTTATAATATATGGATCTGTTTCTATTTATATGTTCAACAACCTACCGGCGTAAACACTACAACTCAAGACTTTGTTTCGGGAATATAATTGTAATCTTCGTTCCTTTCCCAAGTTCACTCTCAACTTCCATCTCTGCATTATGGAATTTAGCTCCATGTTTCACAATAGAAAGTCCTAGTCCTGAACCTTTCTTCTGATTGGAATGGCTCTTATCGACTCTGTAGAATCTTTCGAAGATTCGATCAAGATCTTCTTTTGGGATACCGATTCCTGTGTCTTCTACGATAACAACTGGATAATCATTCATCTTGGAGATTGTAAATACGACTTCTCCGCCTTTGTGATTATATTTGATCGCATTTTCGCATACATTAAAGAACATCTCATAAAGAATCTGCTGGACTCCTCGGATCTTTGTGTGGATTCCGCGAATATGAACCGCAACGTCTTCTTCCTGACTTCTTCTTGCAAGATCGTTTTTGATGCTGAAGGCAATTTCATAAAGGTCAACATTCTCCCAGTCGAGCTGGACTCTGTTCTCGTCGAGTCTGGATAGTTTGATGATTCCTTCGATCATGGAGATCAGTCGTTTGGCTTCATCGTAGATCGTAGCTGAAAATCTTGGCATATCTTCTGGTTTTACCAGGCCGTCTTTCATAAGTTCTGCATATCCGGAAATCGTTGTCAATGGAGTTTTTAATTCATGGGATACATTGGCAGAAAATTCTTTGCGCATATTCTCTGCTTCTTTGATCTCTTTGATCTGGCGTTCAATATCCATATTCTGTTTTTCAATCTTATCAAGCAATGGCGTCAACTCACTATAGGTTTTGTTCTTTTTAGGGTGTATCAAGTCAATCTGGTTAATTGGTTCCACAATACGATCGGTCGACATTCTTGACAGTGCAACTGCCAGAACTGTGACAACTCCCATCATCAGCAAGATGATCGGTATAATATCTTCCATCTGCTTTAGGATCGTCTGTGTTTCACGGCTCATTCGAAGTATGGTACCGTCTTTTAACTTTACTGCGTAATAATATGTCTGCTTTCTTAATGTCTTTGACATACGGGTGTCTTCCCCGTATCCTTTTTTGTAAGCTTCTTTTATTTCTTTACGTTTTTTATGATTCCCCATGGATTCTTCTTCACCGCTGCTGTCATAGATAACATTTCCATCTTTATCAACTCTGGTAATTCTGGTCACGGTAATATCCTTATATTTGTCAAGGTTTTGTTTGTCCTCAAAATTAAGTGAAGCCGCCAAATAGGCCGCCTCATCTTTAATTCCTGATTTTACCTGTTCCATATAACGGTAATAAGTAAACATTCCAAGGAGTGTTGTGGTGATCAGTACCGCCACAACTGCGATGTAGACCATATTATTAAATATCTTTCGTTTCATTATTCATTGCCTCCGATGCGGTATCCGATTCCTCTGACCGTCTCAATAAGTTTACCGCATTCGCCAAGCTTTTGCCGTAATGAACGGATATGTACATCAACGGTTCTTGTCTCTCCGTCAAAATCATATCCCCAGATATTAGTAAGAAGCTGATCTCTGTTTAATACATTTCCTTTGCTCTCTACTAACAAACACAGAAGTTTAAATTCTTTGTTCGTAAGTGTTACCTCATTTCCACAGGATTTTACTTTATGTTTATTTGGATAAATCTTAAGATCACCTACAATGATCTCATCTTTCTTCTCGTCTCTTCTTGATCGTCTTAATACCGCTTTAACTCTGGATACAAGTTCCATCATTCCAAATGGTTTTGTAATATAATCGTCTGCCCCGCTGTCAAGTCCAAGTACTTTGTCATACTCCGTTCCTTTTGCTGTCATCATAATGATCGGCAGATCTTTGGTCGCTGATTTCTTGCGAAGTTTTCCTAAAATTGATATTCCGTCTTCCCCTGGAAGCATAATATCTAATAATACCAGTTCTGGTTTTTCTCCGTCACTTAAAGCTTTTAAAAACTCTGATCCATTTTCAAATCCACAGGCATCAAATCCGGTACTTTGTAAGGTATATGTCACCAGTTCCCTGATATTCGGATCGTCTTCTACAACAAAAATCACAGGCTTCCTCCTTTATATTCCCCAGTGATCGCAAATTCGACCCATTCAGCGATATTACTTGCATGATCTCCGATTCGCTCAAAATACTTGGCGATCATAACGATGGCTACGCATTCTTCTCCTTTCTCAGGATCTTCATGAATCAGGGATATCGTTTCTTTCTTTACTTTGTTAAATAATTCATCTACGGTATCATCCTGTTCGATCACTGTATGAGCGATCATCAGATTCTGTTTGATAAAAGACTGTACGCTCTTGCTGACCATACTGATCGTAGCTTTCGCCATCTTATCAAGATGTGTGTTCTCTCTGATTTCAAGAACCTCAGCATCTTTTCTTACGATTCCTGTAATATCACATGCCTGGTCTCCGATTCGTTCCATGTCAGATACCATCTTCATGGCCGCTGAAATGACACGCAGATCGCTTGCCACTGGCTGTTGCTGCATCAGAAGTTTCATACAGATACGTTCTATATCCCTCTCCTTCTGATTGATTTCCTCTTCCATTGTAAAAATATCTTCCATCAGTTCTTTGTCTCTTGTTGCAACGATCTTAGCTGCTGCCGTGATCATCTCTTCACACAAAGAACCCATGTCGATCATCTCCTGGTTTAATCTAAGCAGCTGTCTGTCGAATCGATTTCTCATCTAAATCACCCAAACCTTCCTGTAATATAGTCTTCTGTTCTCTTATCCTGTGGCATAGAAAATAACTGATCGGATTTTCCATACTCAACCATCTCTCCTAACAGGAAGAATGCTGTATTATCAGAAATTCTGACTGCCTGCTGCATATTATGTGTTACCATGATGATCGTATACTTTGATTTTAATTCTACCGCAAGATCTTCAATTTTGGAAGTAGAAATTGGATCAAGTGCTGATGTTGGTTCATCCATTAATAAAACTTCTGGTTCTACTGCTAAAGCTCGTGCGATACATAGTCTCTGCTGCTGTCCTCCAGATAATCCTAATGCACTCTTCTTTAAGCGGTCTTTTAATTCATCCCAGATTGCTGCATTTCTTAAAGATTTTTCTACAATCTCATCTAACTTTGCTTTATTATGGATTCCATGTGTTCTTGGTCCATATGCGATATTGTCATAGATACTCATTGGAAATGGATTTGGTTTCTGAAATACCATTCCTACTCGTTTTCTTAATAAGTTGACATCCATGTCTCCATAAATGTCTTCTCCGTCCAATGTCACTTTTCCTGTGATCTTACAACCTTCTACAAGGTCATTCATTCTGTTTAATGATTTTAATAATGTAGATTTACCACATCCAGATGGTCCAATAAATGCTGTAATCTCATTTTTCGGAAGATCCAGATTAATATTTTTTAAAGCCTTGAATTTTCCATAATACAGATCAAGGTTTTCAACTTTCATTTTACTATCCATATTGGTTACCCTTTCGTAATTCGTTTTGCAATAAATGAAGATACGGCGTTGATCACAAGCACGATCAGAAGTAATACAACGGCTGTTGCATATGCCTGATTGATATGTAATCCCTCGCAGGATAATACATACATGTGAAGTGCCAGTGTACGTCCAGATCCCATAACATTTGCTGGAATCTCTGCGATCGTACCTGCTGTATACATTAATGCTGCTGTCTCACCGACGATACGTCCGATTCCTAAAATAACTCCTGATAAGATTCCAGGAACTGCTGATGGCAGGATAATACGAAATACGGTTCTTAACTTTCCTGCTCCAAGTCCAAAACTTCCTTCTCTGTAAGAATCAGGTACAGATTTTAATGCTTCTTCTGTCGTTCTCATAATTAAAGGCAAGATCATGATCGCCATTGTTGCCGCTCCGGATAACAGACATAATCCCCATCCTAGTGCTTTTACGAAAAATAACATACCAAATAATCCATAAACAATCGATGGAATTCCTGATAATGTCTCTGCTGTTAATCGAACGATCTCAACTAATTTATTTCCACGTTTTGCATACTCTACTAAATAGATTGCTGCAAATATTCCAAGTGGCACTGCAAATAATAATGATAAGACTGTCATGATCAATGTATTGATGATTGCTGGGAATACGGATGCATTCTCACTCGTGTATTTTAGTTCAAATAATTGTGAATTTAAGTATGGCACTCCATTTACAAGGATATATACAATTAAATATGCCAGTACTGCAACCGTTGCGATCATTGCAACATTTACAAGAAGCCATAACACAAAGGATAACGGCGTTCTTTTATATGATTTCATTCTTTGTTTCCAGGACGTTTTATTGATTGCCTGGATCTTTTCTACTGATTCCATTTCTCTCACCGCTTCCATTTTAATGTTCCTCCTTGCTCTTTAATACTGCAAAACAAAGGTTGATCATTAAGATAAATACAAATAATACAACTGCTGTTGCAATCAATGCTTCTCTGTGAAGGTCTGTTGCATATCCCATTTCAAGGACGATATTAGAAGTTAAAGTACGAACTCCAGAGAACATTCCATCTGGAATGATTGCCTGATTTCCGGCTACCATTACAACGGCCATTGTCTCACCAATCGCACGTCCGATTCCTAATACAACTCCTGCAAGAATTCCTGATTTTGCTGCAGGTAATACTGCAAAAAATACGCTTCTCTCATGGCTTGCTCCAAGTCCTAAAGATCCTTCATAATAACTGTCTGGCACTGCACGGATCGCACTTTCTGATACTCCGATAATTGTTGGAAGAATCATGATCCCAAGTAAGATAGATGCTGTAAATACACAGTTACCATTTCCAAACATATTACGGAAAGTTGGTACTAATACAACCATTCCAAAGAATCCATATACAACGGATGGGATTCCTGCCAGAAGATCAACTGCTGGCTTTACTATTTTATAAACTCGTTCATTACAAAATTTTGCCATATAGATTGCTGCAAGGATTCCAACTGGAACTCCAACTAAGATTGCACCCGCTGTTACATAAATACTTCCTATAATCATTGGGAAGATGCCAAAGATTCCACTCTTTGGCATCCAAATCTTTCCTAATACAAAATTTCCAAGTCCGATCTTCCCAATTGTAGGAACTCCATTTATGAACAGAAATGCACAGATCAAAATTACTGCCAGAATTGAGGCACATGCTGCGAGCAAGAATACGACATGCATGATTTTTTCTGAATATTTCTTCATTCTTACCATTCCTTTATATCAATGACTGCTTCTTATTTAATATCTGCCCATTTTGTTGTTTTACCTGTGTAGATATCTTTTACCTGAGCACTTGTTAATTCATCAACTTTGCTGTCTTTATTTACGATAACTGCAATACCATCTTTTGCGATAACTGTTGCTTTTACACCTTTTTTAGCTTCGCTGTCTGCAAGTTCACGAGATGCCATACCGATATCACATGTTCCTTCGATTGCATTTGTAACACCTGTTGTAGAATCACTCTGCTGTACTTCAACTGTTACATTCTTGTTTGCTTTTGCATAAGCTTCTTTTAATTTTTCCATAACTGGTGTTACTGAAGAAGATCCACCAACTACAACTTTACCTTTTGCTCCGTTTGATTTATAAGCTGGTGCCTTTTCGTCTGCTTTGATGTATCCATTATCCTGAATGATCTTCTGTCCTTCAGCACTCATGATGTAGTTTTCGAAGTCCTGTGCCTGATTGCTTAACTTATCTTTTGTTACAATGTTAAATGGACGAACGATTTTGTATGATCCATCTTTTACTGTATCTACACTAGCTTCAGCTCCATCGATCTTAACTGCCTTTACTGTGTCATTTAATGATCCTAAAGATATGTATCCGATTGCTGCTTTATTTTCTGCAACTGTTGTCATCATAACTGATGTTGAGTTTGTGATCTGTACGCTTGATGTTGTTTTGTCTACTTTATTTCCGTCTTTGTCTTTTTCTTCAATTCCGAATAATTCGATGAAAGCTCCTCTTGTTCCTGATCCGTCTTCTCTGGATACTGCTGTGATATTTTCGTCAGCTGCTGCTTTCTTATCGTTATTTGAGCTTCCGCCACATCCTGTTAAAAGGCTTGATGCTGCTACTGTTGCTACTGCTAATGTTAATAATTTCTTTCTCATAGTTCTTACTCTCCTTTTGAACTTTGTGTTCGTATCAATTACAGATATTATGTTACTTGGGAAATGTAAAATCAAAAAGAAGAGTTGTGTAAAGTTTTTGTTAAATGTAAAATTTTTAGATAGGCTTGCATGTATGTGACAGGAATCAAAGAAAAACAATAACGTTTAACATACATCCATCAGCTTGAATTTTCTTGATTTTATGATTGAAAGTCTTCAGGTATTTAGAGAAAAAATAAAAGATAGCATGTGAGCAACGATCGAATTCCATAGGAGTTTTGATAGAATCGCAGCTGGATCGGGCGATTGTTTGAGCGTCAAAGATTACTGGTTTTAGTAATTTCCAACGCGAGTTATCGCAGGAGATCCAGCGGATAAGCGTTCTGTCAAAACTCCGTCAATGGAATTCGTGTTGCTCACATGCTATCTTTTATTTTTTCTCTAAATACTCGACGACCTTCAACTCATACAATTTAAAATTTTACAATTTTATAATCTTTCGCTGCCAATGTAAAATCCAGTCCATCACTTACATACACTTTATTATTCTTATCCACAAAAATTGCTTTCGCATTATATTTCTTTAACAACTGCTGGCTTTTCTTTACTCCTAAGCTGAAACATGCTGTGGATAGTCCGTCGGCGTTTAGTCCTGAATCACAGATGATCGTGCATGATCTGATGTCTGTTTTTACGCTGTAGCCTGTTTTGGAGTCTAGGATGTGGAAATAGCGTTTGCCTGTTTTTTTGTCGGTGAAGTATTTTTCGTAATCTCCAGATGTTGAGATGCTTGTGCCGGATTTTACTTTAACTCCGCCTAGGACTTCTCCGTCTTGGCCGTTTGGGTCTTGGATTCCTACGTTCCAGTCGGAGCCGTCGGATTTTTCTCCGTAGATGGCGATACTGCCTCCTAGGGCTACCATGGCTCCTGTGATTTCTTTGTCTTTTTTGATGAGTTTGATGGCTTCGTCAGTTCCGATTCCTTTTCCGTAAGCTCCTAGATCTATCTTGGTTTCTTTGTCACATGCTAGGATTTCTCCGTTGTCTTTGACTGTGACGTGCTGGCTGTTTTCTGAGAGGTCGCCACTGATTGCTTTTTTGATTTTGCTTGCATCTGGTACCTTTGGATTGCTTGATTCGAAGTCCCAGAGTTTTGTTAAGGCTCCGATCGTTGGATCTACGGTGTTTCTTCCGTCTGCGTAGGAATCCTGACTGATCTTGATTGCTTGTTGTAACCAGCCTTTTAATGATCCTGTAACTTTTGTTTTTCCGTTGTTTTTCTCTAATTCTTCGTTTATTTTTGAAACTTGAGAGCTTTTTAGTCTCCATGATAATTGTTGTTTCTCTAGTTTCTTTTCCATGTTGATGATCTTTTGTTCTGTCTGCTCTAAGTTGTCACTTGTTCCGTAGAGTGTAATGTTTGTGACTGTTCCCATGGCAAAGTCTGTGTGGCTATAGGTTGTTGTTTTCTTTTTGCAGCCGGTCATCATAGCTGGGATCATGCTTAAACATAAGAGGCCTGCGATTGTTTTTTTGAATGTTAATTTCATGGAGAACTCCTTTTTATTTTTTATAAATTGATATACTGCCAGCCGTATTCCTTATAAGCTTTTATTTTTAAATTATTTTGTCCAATATATTTTTTCAGCGCTTGTTTTCTTTGTCTGTCTGAAATAGAGTCTTTAAGCATTTTTGCTGCTACGATTGGATGTCCTTTACACAATTTGTAAATGGATTCTTCTAATAATGCTCCATCTTGTGCGTATTTTGCTTTTGTTACTTTATAACCATCGTTTGTTTTCTTTAAATACATAACTCCAGGATAACTTCCAGCAGAATAATCCTTTAATAAACTTCCATAACGATAGTATGTTTCACACCAAAAATTTGCATATACTTTTGCACCATTTTTTGTATCAATAATCTTATAGACATCAATCATTGGAATGATTACAATATTTTCTTCTTTATTGTCTTCATATGTCTTTTTCGTTTCTTCAAACACTGCTTTTACTCGTTTATCTTTTCCTGTGTAGTGATATTCCGGCAATTTTGTATCTATTTTTGCTGTTGCTTGTGTATGAAGATTAATCTGCTCACTTTGTACTTTCGGCTGATTTTGTTTTCCTGATAAAGTATATAGTTTTAAACCATCTTTGTCTACCACAAGTGCTGACTGATTTTTATTTTCTTTGGCATCTTTCCACGCATATAGATATGGACTTGCTGATACATCCATTGCACGAATCTGATCGCCGATCTTTCCTGACAGACTACTTGAATCTTTTATTCTGTTTTTATTATCTTTTATGATTTTCTGATACAGATCATCTTTTTTATTGATATCTTTTGTTGGTTCTATTTTAGAGAGTTTCTTTATATTCATGTCTTCTAATGAATATGCATAAATCTTTCCGTCAACCTTTCCTTGTAATTTATTGTATACGATCATCCATTTTTCATCTTTTGATACCTTGACCTTAGTTTCTAATCCTGGATTTTCTTCATCCCCCTCACTGTTAAAGTGATCACATCCAATTTTATCAAGGTCAACAGCTGCTATCACTTTCTTTTTATTTCTGTCATACACCACACTTCCCACAGAGTCAGAAAGAACCACCATATCATCAGAACAATAAGACAATTCCATTACCTCATTTTGAAACTGTGTGTAATTTTTCACTCCATAATCAAGCCATGCACAAATCTCTTCTGCTGACATTGATTGATCACTTTTCTTGATCGTTGCGTAAACTTCGTCTTTCTTCGTTGTTATTCCTTGACTATTTTCCTTCCCACACCCTGTAAATAATGCTGCTGCCATAACAGCACTCACTAATAATAAAGTACCTTTTCCTAACTTCCTCATAATGATTCCCCTTTCAATCATCTTATTGTTTTTTTGTTATATATTTTATGAATACAGACTTTATCATCTGTAAAATCAACACAATCACTACAACTCCTATGATTGTAAACATTGCCTGAGTGATTCCTTTCATAATATATCCTGTATTTCCTCTTCCAAGATCAAGGTACAAACTGACATTCCAATAAATATCATGTCCAAATGCTAATCCTACTCCCAATCCAATGCTGTTTCTCCACGCATCTTTTCTAGTCTTAGAAAAAATAACACACAAAAGAATCAGGACTATCACAGGAATCGCATCATCAAATATCATATAAATATTTTTTGGAAGATCTGCTCTTATGCTTGTAAAATAACCTATAACAAGTCCTAAAATAAAATATATTCCAACCAAAATCCATACCCTCTTCTTTATCATACCTTTTCCACCTCCATTTATATCCCTATTCTGCATCTATACCCCTATTATACAAAAGAAAAGCATCAAAAAAGAAAACAAAATCTTAAGATTATGCTACATAATTCTTAACGATTTTGTTTTCTTCCGTTTACTTATGTTCTCTCTATAATTGGACTAGCCGTCTATCGGCAATACCTTTTCTATTTATAGAATATCTTACTTATCTATATTTGTCAATATATTTCATCAACATTCTAAAATATATCACTGTCTTCACCAATCTTAATTATAAAGTCTAATCCATCACTTACATACACTTTAAATTTCTACGATCTTACCATCACAGATCGTATATTTCACCTTACCTTTTAACTTCCACCCAGTAAATGGAGAATTCGTTGCCTTAGATTTATATTCCTTGACTTCCCATTCTTCCTCTGGATCAAATAGTACAACATCTGCAGGTTTTCCTTCCTGTAATCTTCCCTGTTCCATATTATATAATTTCGCAGGATTGATCGTCATCTTCTCAAGAAGCTGCATCATGGATAGATATCCTTTGCCTACAAGTTCTGTCACTCCAAGTGCCAGAGATGTCTCGATTCCTGTGATTCCGCTTGGTGCCTGATCGAGTGGTTTGTCTTTCTCTTCTTTGGAATGTGGTGCATGGTCTGTTGCTATAATCTCGATCGTGCCTTCCTGTAATCCTTTGATGATTCGCTGTCTGTCTTCTTCTGTTCGAAGTGGTGGATTCATTCTTGCTAATGTTCCGTATTTTAGAACGGCTTCTTCTGTCAGTGTAAAGTGATGTGGTGATGCTTCAGCGTAGACATTGGCGCCTTTTTCTTTGGCTTCTTTGACGTAGTCTACTGCGACACCAGAGCTGATATGCTGAATATCTACTTTCGCTCCAGTCTTTACTGCTAATTCGCAATCTCTCTTTACCATCACTGCTTCTGCCATATATGAGGCTCCGCCGTAGTTTAATTGTTCGGAGACTTTTCCCTGATTGACTCCTGGCTGTTTGATGTATGCAGGATCTTCTTCGTGGAGACTAATCGGTACATCTAATTCTTTGGCTTTCTTCATAGCCGCTTCTACGATCTTCTCGTCCATCAGTGGAATTCCATCATCTGTAAATCCACGGACTCCTGCTTCGTACAGTGCATCCATATCTGTTAATTCTTTTCCTTCAAAGCCTTTGGATACGGCTGCTGCCTGCCATACTTTGATTGGCAGCTGTTCACATCTTTTCTCAATCTCTTTATAAATGTCCACGGAATCAACGACTGGTTTTGTATTCGCCATACATACGACAGTTGTAAATCCACCAGCTGCAGCTGCGGCTGATCCTGTGTTTAAATCTTCTTTGTATGTAAATCCGGGATCACGAAAATGTACATGTACATCGATAAGTCCCGGTGCTGCGATCATTCCTGAGGCATCAATGATCTGTTCGATGCCAGAAATTTCATTCCCTGATTCATCCTTTCCAGATTCATCATTTACCTTTCCAATCTTTGCGATCTTCTCTCCGTCTAATAAAATATCTGTTACCTGATCGAATCCAGTCTCTGGATCCATCACTCTTGCATTCTTAATTAAAATCATCATCTGCCTCCACGATCGTATGCTGTTATTTTACCTGTTCTTTGACTGCTTCTGCAACAGTCTCTAAATTATCCTGTGTCAGTTCTTTTTCTGATTTTACAACGATAACATAGTTCTTTCCGCTCTTTGATGTGATCGTCCCAAATGCATTGTATGCTGTCTCATCATCAATTTCTTTTGTCATTGGCACGAATGCTACTTCTTCTGTCTCGATCGTATCTCCGATCTCATAGTTGTGTCCTTTTTCTTCGAGTGCCATTACCTCGTTAGAGATCGTCTCATCTAAATCTTCTTCCATGATCTCCTCGGATTTTCCTTCGCACTGCTGAATGCTGACATTCATTCCATTGACTTCAAAACTTTGGTCTGCTGCTTTAGTTGTAATCTTTTGTTTAATTGCAAATCCTCCGGCTACAGATAAGCAGATTCCTACAACTGCAAGAAATTTTTTATTAAAAATAATCTTTCTCATGGTTATCCCTCCTTGAATGTTAAGCATTTTGGTTAGGTATAGTATACCCTATTTCGGGTATTAATTGCGAGTTATTTTTTTCTTAATTTTTTCTTTCCAAAAAAGATACCTTTTACCTGATGTAAAAGATTTTGTTTTGGTGTCTTTTCCTTTTTCACAAGTCTTCTTGCCTCATTTAAGAAATGAATCTGTGAATTAATATTATCTTCCCGTTTCTTCTTGGTCGTGTACTCTCCATTGGAAAGCAGTACCTGTGCCTGAATATTATCTGACTTCATGATCTCGATCATCTTTAAGATTCTTTGTTTTAATCTCGGATCATAGACTGGTGCGGCAACTTCTACACGTCTTCTTGTATTTCTTGTCATCATATCTGCAGATGAAATATAAATATCTGTATCGTCTCCAACACCAAATGCATAAATTCTTGAATGCTCTAAGAATCTTCCAACAATACTCTCTACCCTGATATTCTCTGTCTTGCCTGGAATTCCCGGACGGATACAGCAGATTCCTCGGATCAGAAGAAAAATCGGAACTCCTGCTGTTGATGCTTTTGATAATTCATCAATGATCTTTCGATCTGTCAGCGAATTCATTTTCATAAAGATTCCACATGGCTGAAAACTTTCCGCTTTCATCCGCTCGCGTTCAATTCTTTTTATGATCCCATCCTGAAGACTCGATGGTGCAACAAGCAGATGCTTATATGATCCATTTAGATTAAAAGTTGCCATGTTATGGAAGAAAACTGACGCATCATGTCCAATCTCTTCCGATGCTGTCATAAGACTTAAATCTGTATACAATTTAGATGTACTTTCATTATAATTTCCTGTACCGATCTGCGTGATATAATAGATTCCGCGGCTGTTTTTCTTCGTGATCAGACATACTTTGGAATGTACTTTATAATCTTCCATCCCATACATCACCTTGCATCCGGCATCTTCCAGAATTTCTGAATAATTGATGTTATTTTCTTCATCAAATCTGGCTCGAAGTTCCATTAAAACAAGAACCTCTTTTCCATTTTCAGCAGCTTCACACAGATATTTGACAATCCTTGCCTGTTTTGCAAGACGATAGATCGTGATCTTAATCGACAGTGTCTCCTTATCTCTGGCACTTTCTTTTAATAATTCAATAAATGTATCCATGCTGTCAAATGGAAATGATAACAGTTTATCTCCTTGTATGATCTGCTTTGTCACACTCATACCCGGAATAAAATCTCTGTTTAGGGCTGGCACAAATGGACGGTAGCATCCACTCTTGCGTTCTTCTTTGGAAACCTTATCTGTGAGTTTATACACATATTTTAAATCTAACGGAGTCTGGCTTCTGAAGATATCCTGTTCTGAAATATTTAAACGCACAGACAGGTATCGTTTGATCTGCTTATGATCATTCCCCTCTAACTCTAGACGGACTGGTTTTAATCTTGCCCTCATCTTAATGATCTTCTTCATATGGCTGCGGTAATCATCCGTTGATTCGTAAATTTCGTCATCTGGATTAATATCTGCGCTCCTTGTGATACATAAAACTGCCTTTTCTTCCACCGTATAATTTTCAAACAGATCATCGCAATAATATAAGATGATATCTTCAAGAAGTACATATCTTCTTCCATCTCCCGGAAGGAAAACCATACGCTCTAACTCTTTTGGAAGTCCGATGATTCCAAATGATATCTTCTCCTTCTTCTTTAAAATCAGTCCTATTTGTAAAACTTTATTCGGAATATGTGGAAATGGATGTTGCTTTCCAATGACGATCGGCGAAAGCACTGGAAGGATCATTGCCTCATAATAAGTTTTTAACTTTTTCTTCTCTTCTTTTGTCAGTTTGTCTATCTGACACCTTATGATATTTTTCTCTTCTAATTCTTTGGAGACTTTCGCAAAGATCTGATCTCTTAATTCATACAATGGTCTGACATGTTTTGCAATCTCATCTAACTGCTCTTCCGGGGTCAGATCCGAACGGATATCTCTGTGATTGTCATGGATCAGGCTCATTTCATGAATACTTCCTACCCTGACCATAAAAAATTCATCCAGATTGTTTGTAAATATCTCAAGAAATTTCAATCTCTCAAAGATTGGAACATTCTTCTTATCTGCCTCTCTTAACACTCGTTCATTAAACTTCAGCCAGGACAATTCCCTGTCCTGTGTGTAGGAAAAATCGTAGTTTTTACTCATAAATCCTGCCCTCCATGATCTCTTTGGCTGTTTTGGGGATTGTTTTTGGGTAAAGAAAATCCGGAGAGATGTTCCCCGGATCCTCATTGTTATTAATATGCGAATTTTTCTGCAAAATATGCTTTCAGATCTTCGATCTTAACACGTTCCTGTTCCATTGTGTCACGGTCACGTACTGTAACTGCATTATCTTCTAAAGAATCAAAGTCAAATGTTACACAGTAAGGTGTTCCGATCTCATCCTGTCTTCTATAACGTTTACCGATGTTACCACGTTCATCGAATTCGCAGTTATATTCTTTTACTAATTCTTCATAAACTTTCATCGCACCATCACTTAACTTCTTAGATAATGGTAAGATACCGATCTTAACAGGTGCTAATGCTGGATGGAAATGAAGAACTGTTCTTGTATCTCCACCTTCTAATTCTTCTTCATCATAAGCAGAGCATAAGAATGCTAATGTCACACGGTCTGCTCCAAGAGAAGGTTCGATAACGTATGGAATGTAACGTTCTTTGTTCACATCATCAAAGTATGTTAAATCTTCACCAGATGTGTTCTGATGCTGAGTTAAATCATAATCTGTACGGTCTGCGATACCCCATAATTCACCCCATCCGAATGGGAACATAAATTCAATATCGGATGTTGCTTTAGAATAATGAGATAATTCTTCTTTCTCGTGGTCACGCACTCTCATCTCGTCTTCTTTGATTCCAAGTGTCTGTAACCAGTTGATGCAGTAGTTCTTCCAGTATTCGAACCATTCTAAGTCTTTGTCTGGCTCACAGAAGAATTCTAATTCCATCTGTTCAAACTCACGTGTACGGAAAGTAAAGTTTCCTGGTGTAATCTCGTTACGGAATGATTTACCGATCTGTCCGATTCCAAATGGGATCTTCTTTCTTGATGTTCTCTGAACATTCTTGAAGTTTACAAAGATTCCCTGTGCTGTTTCAGGACGTAAGTACACTGTATTCTTCGCATCTTCTGTAACACCCTGGAATGTCTTGAACATCAGGTTGAACTGACGGATCTCTGTAAAGTTCTTCTTTCCACAAGTTGGGCATACAACATCATGCTCATTGATGAAGCTTTCCATCTCTTCTTTGGACCATGCATCCACAGATCCTTCGATCTCCATTCCATGTTCCTGCATATAATCTTCGATCAGTTTATCTGCACGGAAACGTTCATGACATTCTTTACAATCCATTAATGGATCTGAGAAGTTACCAAGATGTCCTGATGCTACCCATGTCTGAGGGTTCATTAAGATTGCAGCATCAATTCCGACATTATATGGGCTTTCCTGAATGAACTTCTTCCACCATGCTTTTTTAACGTTATTCTTAAGTTCTACACCAAGGTTTCCGTAGTCCCATGTATTGGCAAGTCCTCCATAGATTTCAGAACCGCTGTATACAAATCCACGTACCTTGGCAAGGTTAACGATTTTCTCCATTGTTAATTTCATAATAGCCTTTACCTCTTTACTTTTTTGTATTATTATATATTGTATCTTGTAATAAGTAATTTTTCAAGGTATATTTCAAAAGCTTAATATGCTAAAACATATGCATAAAAAGCAGAAGCTTCTTTTTTATCTAAGCTTCTGCTTTTTCTTTTTTATTTGTTCTATTACTAGATTATATTAATTGTGCTATTTTTTCCCCATTTTTAACTTTTCTTGGAGATTCCTTTTTTATTTTCTTTTCATTAATATCGGTTGCGATCAGTAATACTGACATATCATAACCTTCTTCTTTTATTTTATCTAGATTATTTATTGCCAGAATGTCTCCCATTTTTACCTGATCTCCAGTTGTTACTTGAAGTTGAAAATATTTTCCATTTAGATTTACTGTATCAATTCCAATGTGGATCAAAAACTGATTTCCATTCTTATCTGTCAATCCAATTGCATGTCCTGTATCTGTTACCATTGCAACTTCTGCATCAAATGGAGCATATACATTTCCATTGTCAGGAATGATCACCATTCCATCACCTAGCACTTTCTGAGCAAATGTAGCATCACTTACTTCTTCTATTGGGATCAATTCACCATCTGCGTATGCTCCAATCTCATTCTGCTTAAGTTTTTCTATCTTTCTATTTTCTGAATGTATGTTTTCAACTGTATTATTTTCAATTATCCCTGGCTCTGTTATATCGACCGCTGTTTTCTTTCCAAATACCATGCCAAGAATAAGTGTCATAAAAAATCCTGTCCCAAGCGCCACAATATGTGCAATTGCATAATTTATATATCCATTATGTGTTGGATCAGCAAGTGCAATTCCTGGTACAACTGTTGTACCAAATCCGAGTGCTGCAAGATTAGTAATATATACAATTGCTCCTCCCACTGCTCCTCCGATACATCCCCCTGCCAATGGATATCTATAACGAATATTTACTCCGAAAAGTGCTGGTTCTGTAATTCCAAATAATACAGAAACAAAACTTGGAATACAAAGTTCTTTTGCTTTTGCATTTTTCATATTTTTTACCATATATCCAAGCACTGCACCTCCCTGTGCAATAATTGCTACAGACATCAATGGATTTAAAAAGTTTCTTCCGGTATCAACTAAAAGCTGTGTCTCAATCGCACCAAATACATGATGTAATCCTGTAATAACAATCAACTGCTGTACTCCTGAAAATGCAGCATATCCAAAAATTCCAAGATTTTTAGTCATCCATACAAGTACACTTGTAATTCCAGATGCTAAGCCTCTTCCGATAGGACCAATCAATAAGAATAATAAGAATGAACTCACAAGTGTTGTAAGCAATGGTGATACCAAAAGTCTAATGACTTCAGGAACTTTCTTTTCAAAGAATATATCCAATTTTGCAGTTACAAGTCCCATCAGTAAAGCTACTATGATTCCGCCTTGAAACCCAACCAGATCTACGCCGAATCCAAAAATATGTAATGTTGTTACATCTACTGTTCCCTGTGCTGCCGCATAAGCATCTGCCAAACTATTAGATAGCATAATACATCCAATTACGATACCCATGATTGGTCTTCCGCCAAATCGTTTGACTGCACTATATGCTACGCACAGAGGAAGGAAGCCAAAAATAGCACCTGAAGAAATATTGATCAATCTTGCAATTCCATACAATGTTTCATTACTTTCAACTGCTTTCACATTCCCTAGTACACTGGAAAGTCCTGTAAGAAGAGCCGCCGCAAGAATTCCCGGCATAATCTCAATAAATACATCTGATAAAGCTTTCAGTGCTTTCTGAAATGGATTCATATTCTTCCCTGCTTTTGTCTTAAGATCCCCAAGACTCATTGTATCCATATGAAGTTTCTCTCCGAGTACCTGGCATACATCATTAACTAACCCTGCGCCAAAGATGATCTGCACTTGATCACCTGCTACAAATACGCCTTTTACTAGATCTACTTTTTCCATACTTTTCAGATCAGCCTTATCATTATCTTCCAATACAAGTCTTAATCTGGTTGCACAGTGAGCAATTCCAAGAATATTCTTTTTTCCACCTGCAAATTCAATTACCTGCTGTACAATTGCTTCATAACGTTCTCTTTTTTTATCCTTCATTTTCTGCTCCTTTCTGTATCTGTTCAAAACAATACATTTCTCCTCGGAAATCTTCCTTTTTCAACGGAATACTGATTCCACAATACATTAGTTCATCTCCACTATAAATTTCTCCATTATCACATCTACGGTATAATTTATCTGCATTCAATCCTTTCAATTTTAAAATTCTTACCGGAGCTGCTGGTTGACTTAAAATTTCAAAAAAGAATGCGACTACATATTTCCGATCTTGTGATACAAAGTTCCATGCCGCAAGATTCCCATCAAACGGATTACAAATTCTATAAAAATCTCCCATTTGGATTACTGGACGAATTTTTTTATAGCACTGAATTTGTTCTTTCACTACTTTCATTTCTTCTTCATCCAAATTCCCCAGATCTAACTCATAACCAAAATTTCCACTCATTGCTACGTATCCTCTCGTAGAAAGTGGTGTTACCCTTCCTGTTTGCTGGTTCGGTGCAACGCTTACATGTGCTCCCATCGTAATCGGTGGATAAGTCAATGATGTCGCATATTGAATTTTCATACGACACACCGCATCTGTATTATCGCTACACCAAGTTTGCGGCATATAATAGAGCATACCTGGATCAAATCTTCCGCCCCCACTGGAACAGCTTTCAAACAATACTTCTGGAAATTCTGATGTCAAAACATCCATAATTCGATAAAGTCCCAGTACATAGCGATGTGTGATCTCTCCTTGACGATCTGATTCAAAAAAGAGACTTCCCACATCTGTCAAATGACGATTCATATCCCATTTGACATAATCGATTGGATTTTCTTTTAAAATTCGTCGAATTGATGTGATCACATAGTCACACACCTCTTCTCTAGACAGATCAAGTACTAATTGTCCTCTTCCAATGGTATAAGGTCTTCCCTCTGTGTGTAATACATAATCAGGATGCATATAAAATAGTTCACTATCTTGCGATATCATCTCTGGCTCAAACCATAGTCCAAATTTCATTCCCATATCATGAATTTTTTCTGCAAGTGATTTCAATCCATTTGGAAGCTTCTTTTTGTCAACAAACCAGTCTCCTAAAGAACTATCATCTGAATCTCTATGTCCAAACCATCCATCATCCAATACAAATAATTCGATTCCCACTGACGCAGCTTTTTTAGCAAGTGATAATATTTTTTCTTCATTAAAATCAAAAAATGTAGCTTCCCAGTTATTAATCAGAATTGGTCTTTCTTGTTTAGCAAATGAACTTCTGACCAGATGTTTTTGATAAAATCTGTGAAATATACGTGACATGCCGCCCAATCCCTTATTCGAATATGCCATTACAACTTCTGGAGTTTGAAAAGATTCACCAGCTTCCAATTTCCAATCACCATTCCACGAATTCATTCCCATTTGAAATCTAACATTTCGATAAGGATCTACCTGTGCTGCCGCTTGAAAATTACCGCTATATACAAAATTTGCAGCAAATACCTCACCTTGATCTTCATCTGTATTTTTTCTCAAAAGTGCCATAAATGGTGCCTGATGTGGAGAACTTGTACCTCTCAAACTCTCAATTTGCACTGTTCCACTCGTAAGAGGACGTCTATCCATATTTCTCTCATTATTATGTGCTCCATATAATGTCAAAACATCAAATTCATCTTCTCTTATATCCATTGACATACTCAACATTTTTGTCAAATAGATTACTTTGTCTGACTGATTTATAAAATTTACACTTCTTGTAATAATACTTTGATCTTTAAAGACACTGTATAAAAGACAAACTTTTAATCCCGCTACTGGATCTTCCATATACACTTTCAGTGTCTGAACATCTTCTTTATTTCCAAATGATGCTGGTAGTCCTAAAAGCTCTGGTTTTCCATCTACAATATCATATCCTTTGTACTCAAGATTACTGATTCGACTTCCGTTTTCCTGGCATATTCCATATGCAGGATTACGATAATCTCCATTTCCAGTCTGTGGATATTCCTGCGGTAATGTATCTAGTGAAAATGTTCTGTCTGCTGCATCCGGATTTGGTGCAAATCCACGGTCTTTCCATATAATTTGTCGACTTTCATGATATGAAGAAATGCGTCTTCCCCAGTATAAATGTACTAAATATTTATTCTTGACTACTTGCATGATATAACTTGTATTTCCTGCTTGCAGATGGAATATTTTTCTTGATTTATCATAGATTATTGACATCTTATACTCCTTTCTTTTTCGTTCTTGCAATTTTAATTATACCCTGCTATTATTAATAACACATGGATTTATGTTGTTTTTTTATGTAATTTTGTTGAATTTTAGGAGGTAAATACTATGCATGATTATATATTCTCAAATGATTTTTCCAGAAATCTAGATGCTATGATCTATACATGCGGATATGAAACTTGTGTACCAGGACACAGTTATGGTCCAGCCGTTCGTAGTGGCTATATGATTCACTATATTCTAAGTGGAAAAGGTATTTATAAAACAAACGGAAAAATCTATAGACTTTCAGCAGGAGATGCTTTTCTCATCACTCCAAATACTCCTATCTATTATGAAGCTGATCAAAAATACCCTTGGAGTTACACTTGGATTGGTTTTCAGGGAATTAAAATTCAACAATATTTTGAACGTACTTCTCTGCTGAATCACCCTTGTTTTCATTACGACACAGATGATCGTGTGCGCCTTTGCCATGAAGAAATATATAAAGCTTACCATCTGTCTAAAAATCGAGATCTTATGCTTAATAGCATTTTATATGAATATTTGTACCTTCTTGCCACAAAGTATCCTCAAAAAAATATTTCACCTGAAATGAAAAAACGTTCCTACGTTGAAGATAGTCTACAATATATTGAAAATAATTATGACCATACTTTCAGTATTCAAGAAATTGCAGACGTCCTCGGTTTGGAACGCTCTTATTTGTATCGACTTTTCAAAAATATGACTGGCTTTTCCCCTCAAGAATATCTTCTGGATTACCGAATCCGTAAAGCTTGTGAACTTTTACAAAATACAGATCTTCCAATTGCTCATATTGCAAGATCTGTGGGTTATGAAGATTCTTTATATTTTTCGAGATTATTTAAGCAACATATGAAATCTTCACCTTCTTCTTATCGTTACAAAAAAAATATTGAAACTTCTAATCTTCCAGATTATAATTCCATTTCGGATATTTAAAAATAAAGTCTATTATGAAATTAACGATTTTCTCCATTGATAATTTCATAATAGCCTTTACCTCTTAATTTTTTTGTATTATTATAATATTGTGTTTTGTAATAAGTAATTTTTCAAGGTGTATTTCAAAAGCTTAACGCTCGTAGATATACCAAATATACTGAATGAATATTACTTTTTATATTTTTTTATATTATAATAGTTGATGTTATTATTATATGAGATATGAAGAAAGGGAATTTATAACCATGTATCAAATTGACTACACCAATGTTGGTAAAAGAATGAAAACTCTGCGTAAGCAGGCAGGGTACACTCAAGAACAGATCGCTGATGCACTCGATGTAACAGTTGCATTCATCAGCAACATTGAAAATGACCGCGTAAAGATGAACCTTCGTGTACTATCTTATTACGCAAAACTTCTGAATGTATCTATTGATTATCTTCTTCGTCCAGAATCAGATGAGAATGGTGAAAAAGATGATGTACTGAACAAAGAAATTCTTCGTCTATTGGAAAAATTCTCTACAGACGACAAAGAAAAATTTGTTAAAGTTCTTCGCATTTTATGCAAATAGATTACATATCTCAGACATAAAAAGAGCCGGATGACCGACTCTTTTTTTATTCACTCTTTTTTCGTTAAAATCTGATCTTACAAAAATAACAAAGATTTAAATTCATGATTCACATGATAACGCATATATTCGCGAATGATCTTTTTTAATTCCCATAAAACATCCGCACTGACTTTAAAGGTATAAAGCTTCTCGATCGAACTGTAAAGAATGTACTGAAGTGTATATAATGTTGCAGGACTTACTTTCACTTTCCCATGTTCACATTTGTTACATACCACTCCGCTTTCTCTTGCATCAAACCAGATCAGATCTTCCCTGCTCCCACATTTTACACATCTGGATGCTTCGATTCCGATTCCATATAATGCAAGGATCTTAATCTCATAAATACAGCGGACCAATTCAATATTGATTGTCTTTTTTTCTAATGCACGCAGTGTCTGATAGAGTAATTTTAAGATCTCTAACTCATCGTTATTCTCCCTTGTCAGATAGGATGCAAGTTCACAAAAATAACTCGCATAATAAATAAGATCCAGGTCTTTTTTCAGAGTATCAAAATAATTCTCAACCCCTGCCCACATCAGATTAAAAGAATTCTTTCCTTCATATAAAGAAAACTCTCCAAATGTAAATGGCTGACAGGCAGCAGCATACTGGCTGGTTGCTTTTTTTGCTCCTCTGGCAAATGCAGAAATTCTTCCGCGTTCTTTGGTAAGGAGTACGATCCGTTTATCGTACTCCCCAATATTTCCAGCCTGTAAGACCATTGCTGTCACTTTGATCTCCTGTGCCATCACTAAACTTCTTTCTTATCGTATCCGTAATTCTTAAGCAGCATATCGCTGTCTCTCCAGTCTTTCTTTACTTTTACCCATAACTGAAGATTTACTTTCATATCCAGAAGATTTTCCATCTCGATTCTTGCCTGTGTTCCGATCTTCTTAAGCATAGACCCCTGTTTTCCGATGATGATTCCTTTATGAGAATCTCTCTCACATACGATTGTTGCATCAATGTCAACGATATGTCCATGGCGTCTTACTTTCATCGCATCGATCACAACAGCGATTCCATGAGGAATCTCCTGGCTTAACAGACGAAGTGCTTTCTCACGGATCAGCTCTGCACAGATCTGTCTCTCTGGCTGATCTGTGATCATATCTTCATCAAAATACATTGGACCCTCATCCAAATATTTGTAAATGCTGTCGATGACATCATCTGTATTCTTTCCCTTTAATGCTGATACTGGAATGATCTCAGCAAAATCACATACATCTTTGTATGTATCAATTGCTTCCAAGATATCTTTTTCTTCCACGGTATCGATCTTGTTGATCACTAAAATGATCGGTGTCTTGATCTTAGACAACTGTTCGATGATATATTTTTCACCGCCACCGATGAATGTGCTTGGTTCTACTAACCAAAGCACAACATCGACTTCATTTAATGTGCGTTCTGCAACCTGTAACATATAGTTTCCAAGCTTGTTTTTTGCCTTGTTGATTCCCGGTGTGTCAAGAAAAATGATCTGTCCTCGCTCATCTGTATACACTGTCTGAATACGGTTTCTTGTTGTCTGCGGCTTGCTTGATGTGATCGCGATCTTCTGCCCGATCAGACGATTCATTAAAGTTGACTTTCCAACATTTGGTCGTCCGATAAATGTTACAAATCCGGATTTAAATTCGTTTGCCATAAAATTTCCTTTCTTAATTTCTCTATAGTACGTTTCTTATCTCATCAAAATATTCTTTATTCTGATCGATCTTTTCTTCATTTCCGATACAGCAGCGGTTTCCTGCTTCTACGACTGCCTGAACGATCGGTGCTAATGCTCTGATGTCTTGCTGTGTGCAGGATAATACCTGATCTCTTACCTTCTGAAGGTCTGCCTCTGTCTTTCCTAAGAAATATGCATGGAAACTTCTTGCTCCCATATCCACAGCTTCCATTGGCATATCCATACTTCCGATCGTTCCGATAATATATTTCTTCATATCACGGTCATCCGCATCAAATCCTGCTACATAATCTGCTGCTTCATCATACACTTTATAAGATTCTGCAAGATTTGGATCACGGTATGTCACAAACATAGAATCCCCCTGATCAGCGAAACTGCACATGCATCCGTAAGCTCCGCCTTTGACACGGATCTGAATCCACAGATATTCATAAGAGAAGATCATCTGCAGTACTTTTAATGCTCCAGTATACTCAAGACCTGCATCTTTAAAATTACCAGCACATGCCACATATTGAACACCACCTGCCGTTGCAAATCCTTCATTGCTCTTTGTGCATGTAACTTTCACTTTCTCGCCATGTTCCTGATCTTCATATAATCCGTCGATAAAGCTTTCCACTTCTGCTTTCATGAATTCCGGTGCTTCTTCTTTTCCTGTATAACTGATCGTCATGTTTTGTTTTTCAAAGATTACTTTCGCTGCTTCTTTTAATCCATTGACGATATTGTCATATTCTTCCTCAAAGTTTTCATACCATTTCTTCACAGTCTCATACATTGTGATTCCCTGAATTGCTTCACGATACGCTGCATATTCAGAGAAATAAGACATTGCACGGTTTGCCGCACTCTTATGTCCTGTCTCTGTCAGTGTGATCTTAAGATTTGTATAAATCTGTCCAATGATCTCTTTTAATCGTTTCTTATCATCTAATTTACTTTCAAATGCAACTTCTTTTAACAAATCAAATGCCTTTGTGATATTAGAATAGAAACATTTTGTCTTTAAAATGAACATTGGCAGGAATTCATGCACATCCGTTGGCATAACATCCATTGTCGCACCAATTCCACCAGTCTCAATGCTGATTTCGTTTCCTAATTCCTGATAGCTGTAGTTTGTTGTATCAACGATCGTTAAGATCTCAGCCAAAAATGATGCATATGGTACCAGATCCATTGGCACATAACTCATATCAAATGCAAGTTTCACATAAGCGATCTTGTTTGTAAAATACTGATGCCATAATACTTTCACACCGCCAAGCTCAGATTCCACATTGGATAATGGTTTGACATCTTTTCTGATATCTTCGATATCAATGACTGGAATCTTTTCTAATTCTTCTTTGGTGGAAGCTTCTTCCTGTGATGCTTTTAACTGTTTTGTCTCTTCCACTAATTTCTTCACTTCATCTTCAGATAAAGAATCTTTATAAGCTTTTAATTTATTCGCTTCTTCCTGGTCTTTGACTTTCTGTAAACCTTTCTTTGGCTTCATAATTACGATGGACTTATGTTTGTTATTGATCAGATATTCTTTGATCAGATTTTCAAAATAACCATTCTCTATCTCATCTCTTAACTGCTTGAATGTCTCATTTGTCTTAATATGAATAAATGGTTTCTCATCGTCGTATAACCAGCTGTCAAACATCTGAAGTCCATACATCAGTCCCTTTGGAAAACGTCCAAAGTTTGCTTCTCTGTATTTGAATTCATAATAATTAAATGCGGCTAAAAGATTTCTTCTTGGAATTCCTTCTTCAGCGATCTTTGCTAAGTTTTCTTCTAAAATCTTAACAAATTCCTCTTCCTGATCATCTCTTGCTTCCTGTGCGATCACTGAAAATACAGGCTGCATAATTCCATTATCATAAGAACTTTGAATATCTTTACCGATCTGTGCATCCATCAATGCTTTTTTAACCGGTGCTCCTGGTGCATCAAATAACACTCTGTTTAAGATTTCAAATCCTAAGTAAAGTTTCGCATCCAGACTGTCCCCGATCACTGCATTATAAGATAAATAAGTCTTCTCTTCTTCAGAATCATTTTCCCCGACTGGATAATATTCTTCCACACGTTTTACTTCTATAAACGGCTGCTGCTTCTCCCATGAAGAATCAATCTGTTTCTCATCGAAATCACTTAAATAATGTTCATCGATAAATGTCAGATATTCATCAACATCCATATCTCCATACAGATAAATATAGCTGTTGGATGGATGATAATAAGTCTTATGGAAATCAAGGAACATCTCATAAGTCAGATCAGGGATTGCCTTTGGATCTCCTCCTGATTCGAATCCATATGGTGTGTCTTCTAATAAAGACTTCTGAATGATACGGGCAAACTGCTGGTCTGGAGATGAGAATACTCCTTTCATCTCATTAAATACAACACCATTATAAGTAAGGTCGGCATCTTCACTTAACAGATCATAATGCCATCCTTCCTGTTTTAAAATCTCTGGTTTCTTGTAGATGTTTGGATAAAATACGGCATCAAGATAGACATGTACCAGATTAAAAAAGTCTTTGTCATTCTGGCTTGCTACCGGATAAACTGTCTTGTCTGGATATGTCATTGCATTTAAAAATGTATTTAATGATCCTTTGACCAGTTCTACAAATGGGTCTTTCATTGGAAATTCTCTTGATCCGCATAAAACGGAATGCTCTAAGATATGAGGTACTCCAGTGTCGTCTTTCGGTGGTGTACGAAATCCGATCTGGAATACCTTATTGTCATCTTCGTTTGATACGACAACGACTCTTGCCCCTGTCTTATTATGTTTTAAAAGGTATCCTGTTCCATTTAATTCTTCAATAGATTCCTGTTTGATAATTGTATATTTATTATTCATAAAATCTTACAAAATCTCCTTTTTCTATATCATTTGATACCTTTTATGCTACTACAAATGGAACAGAATTGAAAGGGGTAGTTTTGGTAGTTTTTATCGTTTGATTGATTTTACTGCTGTGTAGGAACTATAGTAATATGCTCCTGAAACTTTTTTCGCTGTTCTTATTTTGAAATAATATTTCTTGCCTTTCTTTAATTTTGTTTTGGTGTAAGATATCTTGCCTGCAGATGCTGTATAAATCTTTTTAAAACCTGAATTTGATTTTGTAGACATATAGATCTGGTAATTACTGATTCCAGTTATTTTACTCCATGTGATCTTAACTCCATCTTTGCCGCTTTTCTTTACACTTTTGATCTTTGTTGGTTTCGGTGTGACTATTACTTTGCAGGTTGCTTTGGCAGAACTGTTTAATATCGCTGTGATATTTACTTTTCCAGCTGATTTTGCAGTGATCTTGCCATTCTTATCAACAGTTGCGATCTTTGTGTTGGAACTTTTCCACTGTACAGATATCTTTTTGCCATTTGCCGGATCATATGCACTTAAGCCTGCTGTTTTGCCAGCTGTTGTATTGATATTTTTCTGGCTGATCACAAGACCAATTTTGTAATTATAATCAACATTTCCAGAAATTCCATCTATTACCGCTGTTTTGCTGCACTGCCATATCTGATAATTCTTCTTATAATTGCAGGTACTATTATACTGTGCTACCCATTTGGGATATTGATTAAATACAAATGATGTCAACTTGGTTTCAAAATTATATTTGCTGCTGTATACACCAAGATTATTATATCCTGCTGCCTTCATTGTATTTAAAAATGTCTGAGCGATCTGTCCTGCTTTCGCAGCTGTGACATTGCTGTTGTTCATAACGGATGCATCTTCCATATCATAATAGATTGGATAAGACAGATTCTTTCCTTCCAGCATTCTGATCACATGTTCAGCTTCACTCTTTGCTTTCTCTGTCGTATCAGCATAGGAATATAAATAAACTCCATATGGTATGTTCAGTCTCTCACATTCGCTTGTGTTATATTCCCATTGTGGATCATCCTGTGTCCAAGTCTGTGTTGTCTCATCCCACTCGTTCATTCCATACCCGCAACGGATGATCGCAAAATCTACTTTACCTGTATTCTTTACTTGCTCCCAGTTGATCTCTCCTTGATGATAACTTACATCAATTCCTTGCGCAGATGCATTCTCTGGTCGTTTTACATTGATACTTGTTGCTGCTCTTGTTGTTTTATTTGAATTAACAATTAATTTTCCATTCTTATAACGGAAGCTGTTCTCAACACCTTTCTTTTCTGCTTCACTTACAGTTAATGTATTCTGGCTTCCCCATACTGTTTTGACAGGTTTTAACCCCATCAAAAAACTGATCAGTAACAGAATTGTTCCAACGATCAATCCTGTCAACATACCTAGTTTTTCACTTCTTCTCATTTTACCCTCCTTTTGTGTCACAGTATCTAATAACTGTTTCCTCTTTATGCTATCTTATTGTTAACTTTATTATAGCATGGATAAATCGACAAAAAGTGAACATTTTCTTAAGTTTTCTGTAAAATTATACACAGCCCATCTTGATCATCTCTTTTTTCAGGCGTTTGATGATCTTCTTTTCGAGTCTTGAAATGTAAGATTGTGAGATTCCGAGTAAGTCTGCAACCTCTTTTTGTGTTTTTTCCTCTCCCTCTTTCTGATTGATTCCAAATCTTAATTCAATGATCATTTTTTCACGCTCTGTAAGCGTCTTCATTGCCCGCATTAAGAGTTTTTTATCAACTTCATGTTCTAAATCTTTATAAATAATATCGTCTTCTGTTCCAAGAATGTCAGATAACAATAATTCATTTCCGTCCCAGTCAACATTTAACGGCTCATCAATTGACACTTCCATCTTTGTCTTGTTATTTCTTCTTAAATACATTAAGATCTCATTTTCAATACATCTTGATGCATAAGTTGCCAGTTTGATCTTCTTTGCCGGATTAAATGTGTTGATCGCTTTGATCAGTCCGATCGTTCCAATAGAGATCAGATCCTCCACTCCAATTCCTGTGTTATCAAATTTCTTTGCTATGTAAACAACCAGTCTTAGGTTTCTCTCGATCAATTTGGCTCTTGCTTCTTCCTGTGCAGAAGTTCCTAACATATGGATCATCTTCTGTTCTTCCACCGAATCAAGCGGTGCTGGAAGAATTTCTGTCCCTCCGATATAATGAATCTCATTTCCTCTTGCAAAAAATGTTCTCTTTCCACTTACCAAGCTTAACTTTAACACGTTATTACCTCCCATTTTTTATCAGGTCCGGATGCAGCAGCATTTCATACTGTCCCCACTTTGATAAAGAGACTTTGGAAACTGCGATCACTGCATATGGTACTTCTATCCTTCGTTTTTCCTCCATGATCTTTAGATCACTGACAAAGATTGCTGTCATGATACCTCCTTCTTTTCCAATACTTCGATAAGGAATCAGACGAATCTTATCAGTTTCATACTTTTTGATAAATTCCTCTAAGGAATGATGAAAATACCTCTTAAATGCTTCTTCTTCCAGAATACAAACTGGAAGATGGCTGATCGGATCATATAAGAAATTTCCTGTATCTACAAAACCGCACACAGAAACCTCTGTATCGTTCCATAGAAATTCAACTTCATAAAAACTTTCTTGTTTTTCCAGAAAATCTTTTCCAAATAACTGGTATCCTTTTCTTATCAAAACTGGTGTAGCTGCTGCACATATGATCCACGGCATAAAAAAATGCTGTCTTATCACTGTGAAAACACCGCCGCTTACTGCACTCATCATCCATGCATACACACTGTAAATTACTGCTTTTTTCATAGATATCTCATACGCTGTTTTCATCGTTATGATCAAAACCGGTTCTATCAGACAAAAACTTAACGTATGATATTTACTACAATATTCAACGATCAGACACCCTCCAAGGCTTCCAATTCCTGCGGAATACAACATTCTTAAGTATTTCATCTTCTTTTTTAAGATTGTTCCAAGCAAAATGAGTTGTATGATCCCCATCACCCATTGCTCTAAAAACATCTCTATGAAATACATAATGCAATTATAAAAAAGAACGCCAAAATACTTTGTCAAAATATAGGAGAAAAAGCCAACAACTTCCTACAGATTTTGACGGATTCTTTCACTCTTTTTCATCATCTGTTAAAATATATGTAGTAAAATGTATAAAAAACAAAAGAAAGGACAGTTTGACATGACACATGTGATTCATGAAATTCCACCTGTATTTGATAAAAACAGCCAGATTTTGATTCTTGGTTCTTTTCCTTCTGTGAAATCAAGAGAAGGACAGTTCTTTTACCATCATAAACAAAACCGTTTCTGGAAGGTTTTATCTGCCATCGTAAATGATGTGCTGCCTGAGACAATTGATGAGAAGAAAGATTTTTTGTTAAGAAATCATATAGCGGTGTGGGATGTGATCGCTTCCTGTGATATTGAAGGCTCCAGTGACAGCAGTATCAAAAATGCGGTTCCAAATGATTTCTCAGATATACTAAAAGCGGCCCCTGTCCGTCAGATCTATACGAACGGTGGAACCGCTTATAAACTTTATCATAAATATTGTGAAAAGATAACTGGCATAAAGGCTGTAAAACTTCCTTCTACAAGCCCTGCCAATGCCTCTTATTCGCTTGAACGGCTGATCAGTGAATGGAAGGTTATCGCAGATCAGATATCAAAAGACTGACCTTCATGGGTGATATCTTTGACGATCCGATTCCATTTACGCCCGTCATCACAGTTTAGATAATGATGGTTGATCTTATATTTTTGGAAGCAATGCATCGGGAATACTGTTTTACAATCCGTATGTTCCAGAAAATAGTTCATGCCCCAACAGTATTTATCTTCCTGTCTTGGGTCAAGCAGCATAAATGCAACATCAATTTTCTTGCCTTCCAGATATTTTATCTCATTCTGGAAGGTATTTTTGTAATATTCGTTATCTTCCTCTGGTTCTCCATTCCAATGCCACCAGTTTAAATCTCCTGCATGGTAGATTACCTTGCCTTCTGCTTCTACAATATAAGCTACTCCCATATCATTTGATTTTAATGTCTCGACTGTAATTTCACCAACCTGCTTCTTCTCATGTGGTTTCATGCTGAGTACATCTTCCTTTGTTTTCACATCATCGGATATGATATAGTGTACTTTCTCATATTGCTCTTTTAATTTCCAAATGACTGGATTATAGTGGTCTGCGTGGCTGTGGGATACAAACACATATAATGTCTTATCTTTATTAAATGTCGGAATCTCTCCCTGATAATAATCGAATAATAATACTGCGTGCCCTATTTCTACCATGAAACCGCTGTGTTCTATAAATGTGATCTTCATTTTACATTATCCTCCAAAATCTTTTCTTTCATATGTGGATCAAATATCTCCTTGCGAAGCATTTCGATCTCGTATTTATATGGCGGATAGGATTTCTTTCCGTCTGCTGTTTTGATATATGGTGTTTCTAAGATCTTAGGGATATTTTCAAAATCTTTGTGATGAACAATATAATTTAATGTCTCAAATCCGATCGTTCCAAATCCAAGATTTTCATGACGGTCTTTGCCTGCTCCAACTGGATTCTTGCTGTCGTTGATATGAAAGACTGCGATCTGGTCTTTGCCGAGTGCCTGATCGAACTTATCGATCACAGTATCAAAACCTTCTGTCAGATCAAGTCCACTGTCACTTACATGACAGGTATCAAAACATACTCTTAAATTGTCTGGATATTTAACACCATCGTAAATTCTTTTTAACTCTTCAAATTCACGTCCGATCTCGCTTCCTTTGCCCGCCATCGTCTCTAGTGCGATCTGGACTGGCATATCTTTGTACATAACTTTGTTAAGACCTTCTATGATGCGATCAATTCCTTTGTCTAAACCTGCTCCGACATGGGAACCTGGATGAAGTACAAGAGTGTGGCTTCCCATCGCTTTGGTACGTTCTACTTCTACCTCAAGAAATTCTACGGCAAGTTCAAATGTCTCTGGTTTTGTTGTATTGGCAAGATTGATGATATAAGGTGCATGCACAACAAATGTGTCCATTCCATTTTCTTTCATTAACTGAGTTCCTTCTTCGATTCTTAGTTCTTCAATCTTCTTTCTTCTTGTATTCTGTGGTGCCCCTGTATACACCATAAACGTATTCGCTCCGTAAGATAATGCTTCTTTGACGGAGCCAAGAAACATTTCTTTTCCTTTCATCCCTACATGAGAACCGATCAACATAATTTTTTTAATTTTTTTTGCCATTTTTGTTGACAAACATACTAGACAGTGATATTATAACCTTGTTGCGCAGTTGTGGCGGAATTGGCATACGCGCTAGACTAAGGATCTAGTCCGGGTTAACTGGGTAGGGGTTCAAGTCCCCTCAACTGCACTCAAGCCGATGTGGCGGAATTGGCAGACGCGCTGTGTTCAGGTCGCAGTGAGCTTACGTTCGTGCGAGTTCGAATCTCGCCATCGGCATAACCGAAGTTTTAGCTTCGGTTTTTTTCGTTTTATAAACAATTTTATATGATCATTTACATAAAAAAAGAGCTTTCTAAAAAGCTCTTTTTTATTTTCGATTCTTTACTAAGTTATCTGCCAACGCTGTCGCTGTATTTACTATGATCTCCTGCTCTACCGTTTCACATTGTTCCAGAATACATTCCAGTTTCTTGCTGTATAAATATTCCTTCTGCTTCCTGCTGTAGCTGTCTACAAGAAGTTCATCCAATGTTACATCAAGTGCATCTGCGATCAATTTTAATGCCGGAAGTGAAACACTTGCCGAAGCTGTCTCTACATTTGACATATGACTTAATGATATATCTGCCATTTCTGCCAGTTGTTCTTGTGTTATATTTTCTTTTTTACGATATTCTTTAATCTTTGCTCCCAGAGCTTTATAATCGATGGTCATAATCTCCCACACTCCTTATATACTCTGATTTTATTATGAAACGATCCTCCATATAATAGTCTGCAGCAATAGTTTCTATTGTATTGGACTACTGACTGTATTTTTGTTATTATTAAATCAGAACATTTGTCCTATAGTATCATATTAGTATCAGGAGGTTAGTATGCATCGGATCATAAAACTTATTTTGACACACGCTCTTATTTTTCTTGCGATCATCCTTGGAATTAAAGGATACAAACAATATAAGAAATTAAAGATCAAACATATTTTAAATGTCTGGAAAAAGAAATACCACCCATTTCCAACGTAAAAGGAAGCCTGATTTTAAGGCTTCTCTTTTATTTTCACTCGCAATTTGTATCCATGATATTTTTTTATTTGTATATTATTAAAAACATTACTATTTTTCATTTCTTAACACTATCTTAGCATGATATACTTTTACTTAATACAGCTTGAAAAACTATTATCAGAAAAGAAAGGATACAAACTTTAAATGAACTTATTCAAACCTATGTTACTGACCACCCTGAAATCCTATGATCGATCACAATTTACAAAAGATGTCACCGCAGGAATCATTGTAGCGATCATCGCACTTCCTTTATCCATTGCACTTGCCCTTGCTTCAGGTGTTGGACCTCAGGCAGGTATTTTTACTGCGATCGTTGCTGGTTTTGTCATCTCCGCCTTTGGTGGAAGCAGTGTCCAGATTGCTGGTCCTACTGCTGCATTTGCAACGATCGTTGCCGGTATTGTTGCCAAAGATGGTCTTGACGGACTTGTTATTTCTACCATTTTAGCCGGAATCTTTTTGATCTTAATGGGGCTTTGTCATTTCGGAAGTCTCATTAAATTTATCCCTTATACAATCACGACAGGTTTTACTTCTGGAATTGCTGTTACGATCGTGATCGGACAGTTAAAAGACTTTTTTGGTGTTACTTATCCAGCCGGATTAAAGCCTATCGAAACTACAGAAAAATTAAAAGCCTTTTTCCTTGGTTTTTCTTCTTTCCATGTAGATGCATTGATCGTTGGCCTGGTTAGTCTGCTGATCCTTATTATCAGCCCTTATTTTCTAAAGAAAGTACCTGGTTCGCTGATTGCCGTGATCGTTGGTATCTTAATGGTCAAATTTTTACCATTGAATGTTTCTACGATTGGTAACCTGTATACAATCACAAATGATCTTCCATCATTCCATATTCCTGCAATTAAATTTTCTATGATTCAGGATTCCATTCCAAATGCATTTACGATTGCTGTGCTTGCTGCAATCGAATCTTTGTTATCCTGCGTTGTTGCGGATGGTATGATCAACGGAAAACATCGTTCTGATACAGAATTGATCGGTCAGGGTCTTGGAAATATTGCTTCTGCCCTGTTTGGAGGAATTCCTGCAACTGGAGCGATCGCAAGAACTGCTGCCAATATTAAAAATGGTGGGCGTACACCGATTGCTGGTATGGTACATTCTGTAACCCTTGTCATCGTTCTTGTGGTATTAATGCCATTTGCTGGGATGATCCCAATGCCTACGATCGCTGCAATTCTTTTTGTTGTTGCTTATAATATGTGCCAGTGGAGAACTTTCGTGCATATGTTAAAAACAGCTCCAAAGAGTGATATTATCGTACTCATTGTTACATTTATTTTAACCATCGTTTTCGACCTTGTTGTGGCGATTGAAATCGGAATGGTAATTGCATGTCTGTTATTTATTAAGAGAATGAGTGAGGAAACACATGTTGAGGGCTGGGTATATGTTGATGACGATACTCCTGAAATTGATGACCACTTAAAACGTCTTCCTTTGGCAATCCGTGTTTATGAGATCACTGGACCATTATTCTTCGGAGCTTCTGATGCAATCGAACATATCGTTGTCAAAGATTTTACAAAATGTCTGGTACTTCGTATGAGAAGCGTACCAGCACTTGATAGTACAGCCTTAAATGCTTTAAAAGCTCTTGTAACTACTTGTGAAAAGAAAGGTATTACGATCGTATTTTCTCATGTAAATAAGCAGCCAATGAAAGTTATGAAGAAAGCTGGATTTATTGAACTAGTTGGAGAGGAACATTTTTGTCCAAATATCTCTGCTGCTTTGGAACATGCGGAAACAATTATCAACCTATAAATTTCAAACAATCTACAAAAGAGGACATCTTTTTATTGATGTCCTCTTTTCTGATCCTGATAAATCCTAACAAAACATTTATGAGATATCTTATACTTCTTTTAATATCCTTGCAGCAATTTCATTTGCCTTTTTATAAATCTCATCCGCATCTGTTCCGATAAAGAATTCTCCATCTTCATATAGAATCTTTCCAGCAACCATTGTCATTTTGACATTTTGTTTGCTTCCACTGTAGACAAGATTCTTTCTGATATTATGAATTGGCTGCATATTCGGCTGATTCAGATCGATCATAATAAGATCTGCTTCTTTTCCCTTCGCTAACACGTCACACTCTGGAAGATTCATTGCCTTGGCTCCACCTGTTGTTGCCATCTTTAATACTTTAATGGCATCAACTGAACTCGCATCATTTTCTCTGTATTTTGCTAATGCAGTAACTAAGAACATCTCACGGAACATATCCAGACAGTTATTACTTGCTGGTCCATCTGTTCCGATCGCTAAATTGATTCCCTGCTTTAACATTTCATTGATCGGTGCAATTCCGCTTGCAAGTTTCAGATTTGATGCCGGGTTTGTGATCACGGAAATATCATGTTCTTTTACGATATCGAGATCTTCCTGAGTCATATGGACACAGTGGTAAAATCCACCGCCATAATTAAATACTCCAAGTTTATCCATATATACTGTCGGTGTCATACCGGTTCTCTCGATACACTGAGCTACCTCAGATTCACTTTCTGAGTTATGTGTATACACTGGTGCATGATATTTCTTTGCAAGATCTGCAATACCTTCTAGTATCTCCTTACTTGTTGTATACTCTGCGTGAAATCCTAATTCAAAATTGATCAGGTTCTCTTTTTTATGATATTTCTTATACCATTCATCCAAGAGTTCTACAGACTGGGTAAAATTATTGACCGCACCAATCACAGTTGTTCGGTATCCACAGTCTCTTGACGCTTCAATCATCGTATCTGGTGTCAGATACATATCTGCATTTGCTGTGATTCCGCTTGTCAGGTATTCCAAGATCGCAAGTTTGGAAAGATGGTAGATATCATCCGGTGTCAGTTTCGCTTCATATGGAAATACTTGATCATTTAACCATGATAAAAGCGGCATATCATCTGCGTGTGATCTCAAAAATGTCATAGCTGAATGCGTATGAGCATTCTTAAAACCTGGCATGATCAGATTCCTCTTTGCATCAATCTGTCTCTCCCACGATATTTTGTCTGCGCCCTCTTTATTTTCCGGACCTATGTAATCGATCTTGGTGCCAGAAATCCAGATTTCTCCGTTAAATATTTCTTTATCATCCTCCATTGTCAAGATTCTTGCATTATAAATTCTAATCATTCTTGCTACACCTCTTATTTCATCTGTAAATATCTTCCCATTCTCTTAACAGCTTCTGTTACCAGTAATTTAAATTTCGGACCTGCCTCATCTGCACTTTTCTGTACTTCTTCATGGGTTAACGGGGTCTTGCTGATACCTGCCGCTGGATTTGCAATACAGGATATTCCACAGATCTTCATCTTCATATGATTTGCTGCAACTGCCTCACATGCTGTGCTCATTCCGACTGCATCTGCCCCGATCACCTTACACATCCTGATCTCTGCCGGTGACTCAAAATTTGGTCCTGCTAGCTGAATATAAGTTCCTTCTTTCAGGTCGATCATCAAATGATCTGCACTTTCTCTGATCATATTCTGCAGATCCTCATCATATATATGACTCATATCCGGAAAACGTTCTCCGAGCTCTTCGATATTTGGTCCATTTAAAGGTGATGGAACAAAACATGCGATCTGATCTGTGATCAGCATAAAATCTCCCGCATGGAATCCTTCATTAATACCACCAGAAGCATTCGTTAAAAATAAGATCTCTGCCCCCATCATCTTCATCAGACGCACTGGAAGTACAACATCCGTCATGGAATAACCTTCATAATAATGAACTCTTCCTTCCATGATCACAACTGGAACTTCCTCAATATATCCAAAGACAAAACGTCCTTTATGTCCAGGAACTGTTGATACTGGAAAATCATTGATCTCATGATAGTCAATGACTGTTTCAATCTCTATCGTTTCTGCATAATCTCCAAGACCTGATCCTAAGATCAATGCGATCTGTGGCTTAAAATCTGTTTTTTCTCTTACCTGGTCATAACATCTTTTAACTTTCTCATATACTTCACTCATCGCATTTTCCCCTTTCTAAACTATCTGTCTTTTCTTTTATTATGCCATATTTTTGCGAAGTTTAAAACACCATTGCTTGTTTTCCGCCTCTTTACAAGTTATACTAAATACAAGACTTAATTATTCTATGCAATAAGGAGTACTGTTTATGAAAATAGCGATCGTTGATGATAATCAAATTGAACAGGAGATCATTTTTGATACTCTGAAGACATACAGCTTATTTTGAAATGACAGATTCAAAATGTTTTCCGATCAAAACGAAGGGACGTAAACAGATACGCGAGCAGTATATGCAGTATCAATTTCTAAAACTTGAAGAAAAATAGCTCTATAAATATAAAATCAAAAAACGATGGTTATCTGTCCATTCCGACTGATAACCATCGTTTTAAATTTAAGATGTTTTTACAATTGTTAATTCTATAAATTAAGCTAATTTTTCTTTTGCTACGTCAACTAAAGCTTTGAATGCTTCTGGTTCGCTGATAGCCATTTCAGATAACATTTTTCTGTTGATGTCAACACCAGCTAATTTTAAACCATGCATGAATTTGCTGTAAGAAAGTCCGTTCATTCTTGTAGCAGCGTTGATACGTGCGATCCATAACTGTCTGAACTGACGTTTTCTCTGTTTTCTTCCTGCGTAAGAACTTGTTAAAGCTCTCATTACAGACTGTTTTGCTACTCTATACTGTTTAGATCTAGCTCCTCTATATCCTTTAGCCAGTTTTAATACTCTATTGTGTTTTTTCTTTGCGTTCATTCCGCCTTTGATTCTTGCCATTGCTTACATTTCCTCCTTAACGATCCATCTTACAGATATGGTAAAATCTTCTTCATGTTCTTTTCGTTTGTTGCATCTGTCATTGTAGCTTTTCTTAAATTTCTCTTTCTCTTAGGAGATTTTTTTGTTAAGATATGGCTCTTGTATGCCTTATTTCTTTTTAATTTTCCTGTTCCTGTCTTTTTAAATCTTTTTGCAGCTGCTCTACATGTCTTCATTTTTGGCATGGTTATTTCCTCCTTAATCCTGCTTGTATCTACTCATATTTGAATATCTTAAACTCCTAGTTATTCTTTGGAGCTAAAAACATTGTCATGCTTCTTCCTTCAAATTTTGGTTTCTTATCGATGGTGGCTACATCTTCTAATGCTTTCGCAAAGTCATCTAAGATATACTTGCTTGCGTTTACATGTGCAAGTTCTCTTCCTCTGAATCGAAGTGTGACCTTAACTCGTGCACCTTTTGCAAGGAATTTCTTTGCATGATTAATCTTTGTGTTTAAGTCGTTTGTGTCAATGTTTGGTGACATACGAACTTCTTTCACATCGATGACTTTCTGTTTTTTCTTCGCCAGCTTCTCTTTTCTTGTCTGCTCGTATTTGTATTTACCGTAATCGATAATTTTACAAACCGGTGGTTTTGCCTTTGGTGAGATCTTTACAAGATCTAATCCTGCTTCATCTGCTAACTTCTGCGCTTCCCTTGCGGACATAATTCCAAGCTGCTCGCCATCATTCGCGATCAGACGTACTTCTTTATCTCTGATCTGTCCGTTAATCATTAAATCGCTAATAATTACACCTCCATGATAATTAAAAAAGTGGATAGTTATAAGACTATCCACATAAAATTCAAGCATGATCACGAAATATCATATTCTTAAATATTAACCCAAGTCACTTCCTAATCTATCATATGTGCTAAGGTGAGAGTGGATACTCTTCTTTGTTGTATCTGTTGCTTTTCACAACTTTTGATATTATATCATACTTGTTTTTTGTTTGTCAAGTGTTATAATCTTATTTTTATTATTTTTCTACATCAAATGAAACTCTCATCTTTCCTTTAGAGTCTTTCAAACTCTTGTAGAATGTTAACTGACATCTTTTGCTGTCTACATGTGCATCATATTTTTCGCCTGTTGCTCTTAATTCAAATCGTACTTTATTCTTTGCGATCTTCTCAATATAGATTCCATTTTCACCAAATCCATTATGTAATGGAATACTATCGATCATTTCAAATGTATCTTTGATACCTTCTAATCTTTCAGAATATGTTTTTCCATTTTTAGCTTTGAATTTTACCGTAACAGCTTTCCATTTTGGATTCAATGTAAATAATGTTTTGCTTCCAGATGTCTCTGTACATACTTTATTAAATCCATCATAAATAAATACATCTACATATTTTGTGCAGACTTTTCCTGCACTTTTACTTGTGGAAACCGTAATTTTTGCATATCCACCGCTTTTAGCTGTAATCTTACCTTTGGAATTTACTGTTGCAACCTTCTTATTGCTGCTCTTATAAGATACTTTGGCATCTGCCATCTGTTTACCGCCTGGCAAAACAGTCACACCGATCTGTGATGTTTTCCCTTTTTTCAGTGTAACAGAAGATTTTGTCTTTAATTTCATTCCAGTAACAGGTTTTCTTACAGATACTGTCACTTTCTTTGACTGTAATCCACTTGCTTTTAATGTGATCACTGCAGTTCCATATTTTTTACCTTTCACAACTCCTTTAGAGCTTACTGTTGCAACGGATGGTTTTGAACTCTTGTAAGTGATCTTTTTGTTTGTGTTAACTGTCTTTGCTTTCAAATTTAATGTTTTGTTACATAACACAGTTACTTTGCTGCTTACACCTGTTTTAATATATGCTTTTTTAGAAGCTGCATCTGCTGGATTTGTCTGGCTTGCTGCTACAATTCCAACGACCATGAGCAATGCGATAATCTTTTTCTTCATTGTTCTTCTTCCTTTTTTGTTCTTTTAGTTATATGAAAAAATTCTGGAGGAAGATATTCCCTCCAGAATTTTCTTTATCATACAAATTAATTATTTTACTGTAACTTCCTGTACAATTGTTAAATCTGCTGCTTTGCTTTCTGGTAATGTAATTGTGTATTTACCATCAGCTTTCTTAACTGTTGCCTGATTCTGTGTCTCTTTGTTTGTGATAACTACAGATGTTGCATTCTTATCACATGTTAATACATATTTTGCACTTTCTGCTTTGATGTCACCATTAGATGCAACTGTTACGTTGATCACATGTTCAACACCATCTTTAACAGCTACAACTTTGTATCCATCAGCTGCTTTTGTTACTGTAACATTGTATGTACCATCATACTGTGTTTTTGTGTTAGAAAGGATCACAGTTTTTTCGTTAGATCCTTTTGTTCCTGTAATCTTAGCAACTGGTGCTTTGATACGAGAAGTTGTATCTAACCATGTCTGGTATGCAGATGCTGGATTTGCAATATATCCTAAGATTTCTTTTACTTCAGCTGCTGTAAATTTAACTTCTGTACCTTTGCGGCTTACAAGATAACTTACTGCATTTGCATCGATTCCTGAAATTGTTGCTGTACCATTGGATACAGTTGGTTTTAATGTAACTTTCTTAGTTGTTGCTGCTGGAGTTGCTTTTTTCTTAACTGTTACTTTGAAATTAGCCTTTTTCTTACCAGCATCTTTTGCTGTAGCTGTAATTGTTGCTTTACCAGCTTTCTTTGCTACTACCTTACCTTTAGATGATACTGTAGCAACTTTTGTATTGCTTGATTTCCATGTTACAGCTTTTGTTGAAGCATCTTTTGGGCTGTATTTTGGATGAAGTGTGAAACTCTTTCCTACATATACAGTCTTCTTTGTTCCTTCTTTGAACTTCAGAGATTTTACAACTTTACCTACTGTAACTGTTGTTGTAGCTTTCGCTTTCTTATTGTTCTTAGCAATAACTGTGATTGTTACTGTACCATTTTTCTTAGCTCTTAAAATACCAGTTTTAGAAACTGTAGCTACCTTTTTGTTGCTTGTTTTGTAGATCAGTTTTGTTGTCTTTGCCTGCTTTGGTGTAAAGTTCAGACGGATTTTTACGTTCATCCAATGACCTTTTTTGATCACATACCCTTTCTTCTTGAAAGCTAATTTCTTTACTTTCTTTGTTGCAGCACTAACATTTGTTGTTGTTGCTGTGTCTGTTACTGCTACTAATCCGAAAGCCATAACTGCTGATAATGCACATGCTGTTGCTTTCTTCATCATTTTGTTACTCATACTTATTCCTCCTTATTAATTATTTTATTTTTTGTTTTGTGTATCAGATTCTCCATAGTATGAATAAGAATATTTATATTCATAACTTCCGTATGCACCGATACATTCAGCAACTTTATTAAGTACAGCTCCAAGAATACGAACTTCACCCTTCTTTAGCTGCTTGATGACATCCTGAACCACCTTGCGCTTGATCACGCCCTGTTCGATCACGATCACTGCTCCATCACTATATTGTCCAATAATGACTGCATCAATGACAACTCCAAGCGGTGGTGAATCAATGATCACATAGTCATAATCTTCTCTGACTTTTGAAACATAATTTCCAAACAGATCTGAATCTATAAGACTTGTTGGATCTGGTGACAATGGACCTGCCATTGTGATATATAATCCTTCCATCTCTGTCTCGTAAATGATATCTTCAATCTCTGCCTGTCCTGTCAGATAATGGCTTAATCCTTTGTCGATTCCCTGAATATGATACTTAGAAGACATGACAGATTTTCTTAAATCTGCATCTACAACTAAAATCTTCTTCCCTGAATCTGCTAAAGTCCTTGCCAGATCAAATGTCACAGAGCTTTTTCCTTCATTTGGTACGCTGCTTATAATCGTAATAACTTTGATATCTTTTCCACAAAATGCTAAGTTTGTCTTTAGCTGATTTAATCCCTCTGTCATTCGGTAATCATTGATCTGTGGAAAGTCCATTGTTAACTTCTTCATTGTACTACCTCGCCCTCTTTACTTTCTTTGTTCGCTTCTTAGCTCCTTTAACTAAAGGTAACTGCGCTAAAGTATTGATTCCAAGATACTTTTCAATATCTTCTTCTTTCAGGATCGTATCATTCATCAGATACTGAATAACAATTACTGCTGCCATTAAGATGAATCCTAATAAAGCACCGATCACAATGTTCTTCTTAAGACTAGGGCTGTCTGGACTCTCTGCTTTGTAAGCTTTCTCAATGATCGTTGGTGATTTGACATCCATCTTCTTTGCAACAGTATCTGCTGTTACTTCTGCAAGATCCTGTGTGATATCTTTGGCTACTTCTGGATCTTTGTCTGTAACTGTGATCTGCATGATTCGTGTATCAGATGGATTCTCGACTGTGATCTTGTTTCCAAGTTCTTTGTAATCCATATCCAGATGCAGATCTTCAATTACCTGCTCAAGAACTGGTCTTGTCTTAACAATTACCATATAATCCTGAGTCAGCTGTGTTCCCATTGTAAGGTCTGTCAGCTGTGAAATTCCACCTTTTGACATTACATATAACTGTGCGGAAGAAGAATAAACTGGTGTCATTGCAAACTTTGTAATAAGTCCTGCTGCGCCTGCAAAAACAATCGCTGTCAACAAAATCCATGCTATCTTCTTCTTTAATGCAAAAAACAATTCCCTTAAATCAATTTCAATTTCGTCATCGTTTTCAAATTCGTACATTGATATGTTTCCCTTTCTTTATAATAAATTCTTCCCATCAAGCATTATCTCTGGATTTCTCTCAAGAATATACTCTGCCTTCTTCTTAATCAGTACTTCGGCTGCCTGATTCATGTGCGGGTGTCTCTCTCTAACGTCATGGCAGTCACTTCCCAGAAAATGCATAAATCCTTCCTTGACTAACTTCTTGCAAAAAGAAGTTCTCTTGTTAAAAATCCCTCCTATCAGACTCTCTGCGTTCAACTGGATATAAGCTCCCATATTGATAAGTTCTTCTATCCTTTTTATCTGCCCAAATACTGCTTCATATCGTTCTGCATGAGCTATGATCGGGATATAACCGGCATAACTTAATTCCTGCATTGCCCGGCAAATATAAGAATAGGGATCTGTAATTCCAAATTCTACTAACACATATCTTGTGTTATTCATTGTCAAAGCTTTCCCTTTGTTAAGATCAGAAACCGTTTCCTGCTGATAATACAATTCACTTCCAAGATATAATGTTATCTCTGGATAGTATTGTCTGGCTCTGTCACAAAGCTCCATATAGCGTTCTTTGAGCATAGCTGCATCCGGATGTCCAAACTTCGGTCCATAATGAGGGGTTAATATGATCTTATCAACACCCTGCTCACGTTCCTCATCAAGGATTCCCATGGAATCTCCTATATTTTTTGCACCATCATCTACTCCATAGAGTATATGTGTGTGAATATCTATCAAGCCCATACTATAATCTCTTTTCTGTCTTTTACTCAAAGTACTATTGCATTTTTTGAATTATACCTTAATATAATATATCATTTTTTACTATTTGTTACAATTAATTTTGAGGTCAAAATCTTATACAATTTGATTTTTGTCAATTATTCTTTACTAAATTCAACCAGTTCAAGTCCTTCATTACGGTCAAGAACAAACTGGATTCCCCATTCATTTTTAAATAATAACAGTGGATTTCCACGCATATCCTTTACTTTCTTGACCTCTGATACACCACGAAGTTTGTTCATATCTGTATTGCGGTCTTCGATCCAGCGAATTGCCTGATATGGTAATGGCTCCAGACGGATCTCACAGTTATATTCATTTTCCAGACGGTATTTTAATACATCAAACTGAAGTGTTCCTACAACTCCGACAATGATCTCTGCAAATCCGGCTTCATGTTCCTGGAAGATCTGGATAGCACCTTCCTGTGCGATCTGTTCCACACCTTTTACAAACTGTTTTCTCTTCATAGAGTCAAGCTGGATAACTCTTGCAAAATGTTCTGGTGCAAATGTTGGGATTCCTTCGTACTCAAAATCATCTTTTGGAAGACATACTGTATCTCCGATGGAAAAGATTCCCGGATCAAAAACTCCGATGATATCTCCTGCGTAAGCTTCGTCAACAATCTTACGTTCCTGTGCCATGATCTGCTGTGGCTGGGAAAGTCTCATCTTTTTCTTGCTCTGTACGTGTTTTACTTCCATATTTGCTTCAAATTTCCCTGAACAGATTCTCATAAATGCGATTCTGTCTCGATGATTCTTATTCATATTGGCCTGAATCTTAAAGACAAATGCTGAAAATCCATTTTTCACAGGGTCTACTTCTTCGCCTTTGGACATTCTTGCTAATGGACGGTTTGTCATCTTCAAGAAATGCTCTAAGAATGGTTCTACACCAAAGTTTGTAAGAGCAGATCCAAAGAATACTGGCGATAATTTTCCCTGATGAACTTTATCCATATCAAGTTCTGCTGCCGCACCGTCTAACAATTCGATCTCTTCCATCAGATTCTCATAGAAATCTTCCCCGATCAGATCTGCTGCATTGTCATCATCTGCAGAAATGATCGTTTCTTTGGCTTCTTTTGCTCCACCTGTGGAAACTGCTTCGAATCGTAAGATATTTCTTGTTGCACGTTCGTATACACCCTTAAATTCTTTTCCGCATCCGATCGGCCAATTGATCGGACATGTCTCGATTCCTAAGACTTTCTCGATATCATCTAACAAGTCGAATGTATCCTTGGCTTCACGGTCCATCTTATTAATAAATGTAAAGATCGGGATATGTCTCATGACACAAACCTTAAATAACTTGATCGTCTGTGGTTCGACACCCTTTGATGCATCAATGACCATGACGGCACAGTCTGCTGCCATCAGTGTACGATACGTATCTTCTGAGAAGTCCTCATGTCCTGGTGTATCAAGGATATTGATACATTTCCCTTCATATTCAAACTGTAATACAGAAGAAGTAACGGAAATACCTCTCTCCTTCTCAATTTCCATCCAGTCAGATACTGCATGTTTTGAGTTTGCTTTTCCTTTGACTGACCCCGCTGTGTTGATCGCTCCTCCATATAAAAGGAATTTCTCAGTCAGCGTTGTCTTACCGGCATCCGGATGGGAAATGATCGCAAAGGTTCTTCTGCGGCCGATTTCCTGCTCAATGCTGTTTGCCATAATCTTTTTCCTCTTTTCTATTCTTTCAATCTATCATTTTACTTTTCTACGCATACTTAGTCATATTATCACACTAACATTAAAATTTCTACTTGTTCTTAGGAAAAAGGAGCTTTTTCTTCCTCTTTTTCCTAGGAAACGCAAGTTTTTTTACAAGTTGTTTCATGTTATAATAAAGTTAATATTAAATTTAGGAGGTCTCTCATGAGTAATACGATCTTACAAAATGAAAATGTATCTGTAACTTTAAAATCTCTTGGTGCGGAATTAACTTCTATTAAAGATGCTTCTGGCACTGAATATCTCTGGCAGGGAAACCCTGACTTCTGGGGTGGTCAGGCTCCTGTCTTATTTCCTATCGTTGGATGTTTAAGAAACGGAACTGCAACGATTGGGGAATCTAAGACTTGTTCTTTTGGCCGTCATGGACTTGCAAGAAAGTTAGAATTTACTTTAGTTTCTTCTTCTGAAACTTCTGCTGTTTATTCTTTAAAAGCAGATGATGCTACAAAAGAACAGTATCCTTATGATTTTGAGCTTCAGATGATTTATGAACTAACTGATCATGGTGTGAAAGTAAGCCATAAAGTGATCAATCATGGAACAGAAGTAATGCCTTACTGCGTTGGCGGGCATCCTGCTTTTAACTGTCCTGTCTTTGAAGGTGAAAACTTTGAAGATTATATCGTCGAGTTTGAACAGCCTGAGACTGCTGCCTGTGCACAGCTTGACGTGGAAGGTCTGATCAATAATGATAACCGTGTTCCTGTTCTTGATAATGAAGCAGTTCTTCCTGTAAAACATTCTTTATTCTATAAAGATGCTTTGATCTTTGATCAGTTAAAATCAAGAAAGGTTGCATTAAAACATATGGAAAGTGGTCATGGTATTTTAGTTACTTTCCCTGATTTTGATTATCTGGGTGTTTGGTCTAGTGCAAATGATGGTCCATTTGTTGCTTTGGAACCTTGGAGCGGAACTTCTACCTGCAGTGATGAGGATGATGTATTTGAACATAAGAGAGGGGTTCGATTCTTAGAAGCTGGACAAGATGAAACTTTAAGTTTTGTAATAGAAATTTTATAGTACACTGCATAAAAAAGGAGACTCTGAATATTTCAAAGTCTCCTTTTTCGTTAATTATATGGATTTTGGATATTTATAATACGTTAATGTGAAATTCGTATTCTTTCACTTCTCCTGCCTGTGCATACTGGATGTTTCGTTTTTCTTCGAATTTATCGCCTTCATCACTGCAGGTTGAGAGACCGATCCATGGTTCCAGCGCTACGAAGTCGGCTTCTTTGGCTGTGGACCATAGGATCAGATATGGGAACTTATTAAAGTCTAAGCGGATTCCTTTGTTGTGTTTTTTGCTCTTTAATGTGACTGCTCTTGATTTTAACTGATCAAGGATCACTGCATCCACTGCAAATAAATCATGTTTCAGTGGTAATGTGTCTGTATCTTTTAAGAATTCGCTTCTGTGTTCCATGTCGATCAGTCCAGTTTCTGTGACTGGTGTTGGGACGGTGCAGGTTTCCTTTTGTTCGAATACTAGTTCATAGTCTTCATAGCTCTCCTCTTTGCAGAGTGGGCAGTGAAATCCTGGATGTCCGCCGATCTGGAATGGCATGATTTCTTTGTCTTTGTTTTCAATGATATATCTGGTTGTGATCTTTTTACCTTCCAGAATATATTTGATTCCTAGTTTGAATTCATATGGATACTGAGCAAGCATTTCTTCGTTGCTTTCAATTTCAAACAAAATGCTGTTTTCTGTCTGCTCTGTGCATTTGAATTCTTTTTTTCTTACGATGCCGTGTCTTGGCATACTTGTCTGTTTCCCATTTCCGATCTGTGCTTTGTCATCTCTGATACTTCCACAGATTGGAAATAGAACTGGTTCCTGTCCTGACCAGTATTCCGGATTTCCTTCCCAGAGATACGACAACATATTCAATTCCGTATTTTTCACGCATTTCTTTTGCTGCGTCGATCGTCTGATATCTGTTTTCGATCTTGATACCAAGTAATGCTTCTAATTCTTCGTCATTTGGTTTGACCATTGTTGGTCCTGCTTTGATTCCTTCTTTTAAGTAATCTCCGCTCGTATCTAAAATGACTTTCTTTCCTTTATTTTTGATCATCTTGACAAGGGTTGCATAGATGTCTTTTGGAACTCCGGCTGGTACACTTCCTGACATTGTAATGACGTCACTTTCGTCGATGATCTGATCGAAGTCTTTTAAGAACTGTTCTACTTCTTTTTCGCTGACTGGTGCTCCTGGCTCTAAATATTCTGTGGATGATTCATCTTCTGCCAGAATATTGATACAGCTTCTTGTCTCTGCCTGTGTCTTTGTAAATCTGCTTTGGATACCGTCTTTCTTTAACATGTCTTCTACATAAGCTCCGTTAAATCCTCCAGCAAATCCTGTTGCTAAAACTTCTTCTCCACAAAAATCAATGATCCTTGATACATTTAATCCTTTTCCGCCTGCAGAATTGACACATTTCTGAACTCTTGCGACTGTTCCTGGTACGACAACCCCTTTGATGTGATATGCTTTATCTACAGACACATTTAATGTTACGGTTGTGATCATATCTACGCCTCACTATCAATTAAAATCTTACCTTTTACAGTTCCTGGTGTTTTGTACATTTCGAAAGCTTCATCAATCTTGCTTAATGGTATTTTCTTAAAGATTAAGGAATCATCGAATTTTAACTGTCCTGTCTTGAAGTAATGTGCTGTTAAGATCCATTCTTTTCCTGGGAATGGTGCACTGTATGACATCCATGAACCTGTTAATGCCATTGCCTGATCCATGAAGTCTTCATCTAATGTGTTGATTCCTTCATCTGCCCCTAATTTTTTCGCTAATTCCAGTCTTTCCGGACTGATATCAAATACAACAACTTTCTTTGCTCCAAAAATTTTAGCCCACTGTGCTGTAAATAATCCGATGGTTCCTCCACCAAGAATTGCAACGCATTCTCCTGCCTGATAATTTAATCTGTTTAATCCATGAAGTGCTACAGTTGCTGGTTCAAAGAGTGCTCCCTGTTCAAAGCTTACTTCATCTTCAAATTTGACTGCATTCTTTTCTGGTACAACAACATATTCTGCAAAACTTCCGAACTGTCTTGATCCAATGAAGCTGTAGTGTTTACATAAAGAATAGTTTCCTTTCTGGCAGTCTTCACATTCCATACATGGCACCAATGGAACACCTGCGATACGGTCACCTTTTGCTAAAGTTGTAACTCCTTCTCCAACTTCTTCGATCACTCCTGAGAATTCATGTCCTAATACATTTGGGAAGAAATGGCATGCATCTGCAACTGCTTTGCTGACTGCAATGTTATCCTCAAATGATTCATGAGATCCATCGATCATGATAGATGTATATCCTGTTCTGTATGCCTGCATTGCTAGTTCAAAGCTGCTTCCATGATCCAGATGCATAACAACTGGAACTTTTGTTCTTTTTGCTGCAGCCTCAACATTTGCAAGATAATAATCAAGACCTGCATATTTTACTGTAGATGGTGTTGTCTGCATGATAACTGGTGAATTTAATTCTTCTGCTGCCGCTAAAACTGCCTGCACCATTTCCATATTTTCTACGTTGAAAGCTCCGACTGCATAATTTCCTGCCTGGGCATCTAATAACATCTGTTTTGTTGTAACTAAAGGCATCTCTTTTTCCTCCTCTAAAGTTCGGGGCAGACTTTTTTAAGTCCGCCCGTTCATATATTTACACTTTTACATATTGCATTTTTATATATTGTTTCTAATAAATTCTTTGAATGAATTTTAATATTCACTTTCTTTTAAAGCTGCTGCTCTTTGTTTAGAGCCACGTACTGTAAAGATCATGCAGATCACATAAATGATTCCGATGATTACAAGTCCTTTCACATTCTGCTGTGTTACGATCTGTGTATACAGATATGTGATTGGGCTACCACCCTGGTCAAGTGCTGCTACCTGAGAAGCACCGTTTGTTAAGTTTACAGATTTAGCTAATGCTGTTGTCCAAGGGATTGCCTGGCTTGCGATCCAGATTGTTGTGAACATGATCACGCATCCTGAGATTAATGATCTGAATAAGTTTCCTTTATGTACTGCTACTGCGATACCAATGAAGAATCCGATTGTTGCTAAGTCACCGAATGGAAGGATTGTATTTCCTGGTACGATGATAGCGATTAAGATTGTTAATGGAATGAAGATCAGTCCAACTGTTACAACTTCTGAATCTCCAAGGATGATCGCTGGGTCAAGTCCGATGTAGAATTCTGCATCTCCGGACTGAGATTTCTTTGTTAAGATTTCTTTCATTCTTTCTGATAATGGCATTAATCCATCCATGATACATTTTGTGATCTTAGGCATTAATACCATAACGGCTGACATCTTGATACCTAACTAGAATGCTCCTGCAAAATCATATCCAGCTAAAGCTCCTACGATTCCACCAAGAATACCACCGATAACGATAGGTTCTGCTAATACTCCAACTTTTTCCTGTAAATTTTCGATAGAAAAATCGATTTTGTTTAATCCTGGAATCTTGTCAATAATTGCATCGATTGCAAACGCAAATGGTGCCATCATTGTTCCTGATCCATGAGGTACTGTGATTCCTTCCAATTCGAAGTAATCTTCCATTAATGGTGCGTAAAGATCACCAAATTTGTAAGCGATAATGGCATGAACAACTACTCCGCCGATACCGATCGCAAAGTTTCCTGTAACTGCATATGCGATCGCTACTGGAATCGCAACTGTTGCTATGCTTGATGCCCATGTGATCGGAGACATTCCTGCCCATCCGATATCAATGACATTCATGTTTAATCCGAATTCTTTCGACATTTGTTTTGCTGCCGGTCCAAGGTTATCATTCATCATATTAACGATCAGATTCAACCCTACAAATCCAACACCTACCATCAGTCCTGCCCTGATGGCTTTTGCAACTTTTACACCTGCAATAATACTAAAAATTGCAATAACTAACGGCAGCATTGCCGAAGCACCCATATCGATCACATAATTAATTGCATCTCCAAAGATTCCCATGTTTCTCCTCCTTTGTCCGTTCTTATTTACCCTTTATAATAGAACGAACCGATTCCAAAGTATTTTTATGTCGCTCTGAAATCGGTTCGTTTCTTATCTTTGTGTTTTCATATATATTTGTTTTCTATACAGCTTTGTTTATTCAGCTCTATTTATTCACTGGCAAGTTTTAAAATATTGATGACATCTTCTTTCTGAAGGATTTCAAGCCCGCCGACTGGTCCGTCCTTTGTACATTTTGCTGCCAATTCTTCAATCTTTGATGCGTCAAGATCTGCATCTTTAAATGATACAGGTAATCCAACCTTTTTAAAGAATTCTGTCATACGTTCAATTCCTTTCAAGGCTGTCTCTTCTGGATGGTCATAGTTTTCCTCAACACCCCAGACTCTGACTGCATACTGTACAAACCTCTGAATATGTTTCTTGTATACATATTTCATCCATGCCGGGGTCACGATAGAGAGCGTTGCTCCATGTGCTAAATCAAACATCGCTCCTATCTCGTGCCCGATCATGTGAGATGCCCAGTCTTCCGTTCTTCCTGTTCCAAGAAGATCGTTATGTGCAATCGTTCCAGATTATTCTTTACTGTGATCATTGTCGCTTCGCTTAAATGATCTGTAAATTCTACGTCTTTGGTTGGTGTAAAATAGCGTTCCATGACATGACTCATGATATCAACACTTCCCGCAGCTGTTTGAAATGGTGGGAGAGAGTAAGTCAGCTCCGGATTAAGAATTGAAAATCTTGGTCGTATCAACTGGCTGTGTACCGGACGTTTTAACCATCCGTCTTCATTGGTGATGACTGCACCATCACTAGCTTCACTTCCTGTTGCAGGAATTGTCAGGATAACTCCGAGTGGAAGTACTTCCTTCGGTTCGGCTTTTCCCTCATAGAAATCCCAGACATTTCCATCATATTTTGCACCCATGGCAATGGTTTTGGAAGTGTTGCAGATGGTAATGGTTTACCACTCATTGACATAACTGTTGCATATTTGGAATGTGTATGTACAACTGCATTCATATCTGGTCTGTTCTTTAAGATTCCTGTATGCATTGGTGTTTCAGATGATGGTTTGTATGGTCCATCGATCCAGTTTCCATCAAGGTCTACGATTGCAATGTCTTCTACTTTCATTGTCTGATATGGAATTCCTGATGGTGTGATCGCAACTACATTGTCTTTTTCATCACGAATGGAAATATTTCCACTTGTTCCATGGATCAGTCCAAGTTCATTTGATCTTAAGGCTGCTTCTAAAACCTGTCTTCTGATATCTTCATATTTAATCATAGTCTTAATCTCCTTTATCTGCTTTTTTATACTCTTTTTCATACTTGATGTGACAGTTACTAAATTATTTTTAATGAATTAATCTTCATATGTAATGTAGTTTTTGATAACTCCACCTTTAGAATGTTCGATCAACGCATCTTCTAACTAATCCAGTTTGTATTCATGCTGAATGAAGTCTTTTTCGTCGATCGCATGCATCTTCAGTAATTCGAATGCCTGGTTTACATACAGTGATGTTGTATGGAATACACCTTTGATCGTAATCTGTGAGTAATGCATTAATTTGGCATCTACTTCTACTTTTTCTCCAGCTTTTGTACCACCGAAGCATAATACGAATCCACCAGGTCTTACTGTCTGTTTTGTTAATTCCCAGATCTTTGCAAGTCCAGTTGCTTCAACTGCTACGTCAACTCCTCGTCCATCTGGTGTTAATGCTTTGATCGCATCGATCTGGCTGTCAACTGTCTTGATATCGATGATATCGTGTGCTCCAAGTTTTTTCGCTGTCTGTAATCTTGTTTCACTCATGTCACACGCGATAACTCTTGCACCTTTTAAGTATAATAAACGGATAAATATTAATCCGATTGGTCCGCATCCATTAACTACTACATAATCTCCCTGTTCTACTGGAAGGTTTGCAACTCCATATACTGCACATGAGAATGGTTCAACTAAAGCTGCTTGTTTAAAGCTCATATCTTCTGGGATATGGAACATGTTCTGTTCTACCAGTCTCTTTGGAATCAGCTGATATTCTGCTTGGTTTGGATGAATACATTACAAGTATGGATCTGTCTAAGAAACTATCCGTTTCTGACCGCACCATTAAGCGGGATATCTCTATTATCAATGAGACTTTACAAAAGTATGACTGCCAGATTATTTCCAAACACGGAGAAGGTTACCGCATCAAACGAAAGGACCGCAAAAAGATCACTTCCAAGATTACAGAATACGATCTATATTCTTCTCCTCAGGATAAGCGGTTGTATGATATTGCGATCCATTTACTGTCATGTCCGGATGGATGCTCACTTTATGATATGGAAGACCAGTTATTCATCAGCCGTTCTACTTTGGAAAACGACCTAAGACGTCTGCGTACTCTGTTAAGCCATTCGTATCCAGCTGTGAAAATAAAACGTCATCATGAGACTGTCTTATTATCAGGAGATGAATTTACGCTCCGTCTGTTCTTTAATAAACTGCTTCATTCCAAATACAGTTATGTTGACCAGACTTTATGTATCGAACATCCTGATCTTGATCTTTTATCATTTGACGCGATCAAATCACGTACAGTTTCAATCATGACGAAATATGTTCAATTACATGACCTTGCCATTGCTGATATTGCAGCCTATCTTTTTATTACAAGAAAACGCCTGGCAATGAAGCAAGAGATTGTTTTACCTGCCCAGACTGAGAAGTATATTATCAACCATTCAGAGATCATAAAAACAATGGCAGACAAATTATTTGAACTTACCATTCTGACTGATATCAACTGTTCTAATCTTCAGACAGAACTTGAACATCTGGTTGTAAAGCTTTCTCTTATGAACATCTACATTCCTCAGAAAATGAAAAAAACAGATGTTTTAAACGATATGCCATCCAGAGTTGTTGATCTTGTAGGCCGAATCTTGTCACAGATCGATCATGACTATCGATTTAATTTAAGTGATGACGATGAATTATTTGCCGGCCTGGCTTACCATATCAGTGCATTATTAAACCGTGCTGTATATCCGGAATTATTTCCAAAGCCTGAATTTACCATGCCAATCAAGAAAGAATATCCTTTTATTTTTGAGATTTCTTTGAATATCCGAAATCTGATGAAGGAATATACAGATTATGCGATCGATGAAGATGACATCAGTTATATTGCCGCACGAATTGCCGCTTCTGTTGAAAAACATAAACCCAATTATATGACACGAAGAATCCGTGTTGCGATTATTTCACATTACGGAGCCTCTTACACAGAGCTTCTTTATGAAACATTGAAAAGTACTTTTTATCCGATCATTGAGATTGTTGGAATGTATTATGTTTATCATTCATGGGTATGCGGATCAGAGTTTTCTTGATGAAGTGTTAAAAAAAGAGGAATTATCAAACACTGTGATCAATGAAAAAGCGGCTGTTTTAAATCCATTGAAACATCATTGCACACAGAGCAGAATTGGTGTTTTAATCCTTGATCAGCCGATTTTATGGGCGGAAAACGAGGTACAGATCGTCTTTATTCTTTCCTTGACAAATGAAGACCAGAAGGATCTCGGAATGATCCTTCATGAAATTTCTGAGATGACGGCTCATAAGTATACATTTGATGAGATATTAAATTGCCGTGATTATGAGATTTTTTTAGAAATTGTCAGAGAAAATCTGTAATTTCACTATTTATAGATTATAAAATATCTATGATAACAAAAAAAGAAACATAAACAGGATTTATCATTTTCCTGTCTATGTTTCTTTTTCTATTGGCACTATAAGTTTATATGGATTTTTATAAATTCAATGCTTCGATCGGTTTTAAATTCGCCGCCTTATTTGCCGGATATAGTCCAAAGATAATTCCAAGCACCGCAGAAAATGCTAATGCGATCAGACTGATTCCAGCCGATATCGTATAATCTGCAGACATGAACTGATTCATTCCAAGGATCGTCGCTGCACTTAATGCAATTCCGATCAGACCACCCATACAAGACAGCACTGTGGATTCGATCATAAATTGAGCTAAAATATCTTTTTTCTTTGCTCCGATTGCTTTCCTAATACCAATTTCTTTTGTTCTCTCCGTCACGGATACGAGCATGATATTCATGATTCCGATTCCACCGACTAACAAAGAGATTCCAGCAATTCCACCGATCATATAAGTCATAGAGTTTGTAACATCACTGACACTGTCTGCAATGTCTGACTGATTTGTGATCGTATAGGAATCTTCGTCTCCTGTTTTCTCTAATAAGAAACTGTCTACAGCACTTCCTGAGATGATCGGGGAGACACTCTCGATTGCTGGATTATTTTCTAAGTTTGTAAGGTCACTTGTTGTAATCTTATTACTTCTTCTGCTTGTTACCGTTGCTGAGATTACATTTCCGCCTAACTGAGATAACGTATCACTGACATTGTTTGTCGTGCTTTGTACAATGGATACAAGTACTGTCACACTCATAACACCAATGATGATTCCAAGCATCGTTAAGAATGATCTTAGCTTTGTTGAAAATATGGAGGCAAATGCCATTTTAATTGCTTGTGTGATCTTCATTTACTGCCCCACCTCCTGAATCTTTTATGATCTTCCCATCTTTAATCTGTACTTGCCGGTCTGCTTCCATTGCTACACTGTTATCATGTGTGATCAGTACAATGGTATTTCCTTCTTCGTGAAGATTATGAAGCAATGTCATAATCTCCTTTCCTGATCTGGAATCCAGGTTTCCTGTTGGTTCATCTGCAAGGATCAGGGATGGTTCTCCGACTAATGCCCTTGCAATCGCAACTCTTTGCTGCTGCCCTCCAGAAAGCTGGTTTGGTTTATGATCCATCCGTTTCTCAAGTCCAACTTCCTTCAGGGCTTTTTTTGCTTTTTCTCTTCGTTTCTTTGTCGGCATTCCTTGATAAATTAAAGGAAGTTCTACATTTTCCAGTGCTGTAAGTTTCGGAAGCAGATGAAACTGCTGAAAGATAAATCCGATTTTTTGATTTCTTATCACGGATAATTCTTTTTCCTTGCATTTTAAAATATCTGTTCCATCGAGACTTATTTCTCCAGAATCCGGATGGTCAAGGCATCCTAACATATTCATAAAGGTCGATTTCCCGCTTCCTGACTGCCCGATGATTGCTACAAATTCATGTGGTTTTATGTCGAGGGATACATCATCCAATGCGTGAACTTCTTCTCCACCAAGGAGATATGTTTTCTTTAAATTTTTAACGGATATCATAAAACATCACCTCCTACTGTCTGCCTCCAGATGGCATTCCACCGCCGCTTTGCTTATTACCTCCCTGCATTCCACCACCTGATGGTGCATCCATGCCGCCTTTCATATCTGATTTGTCATCAGAGCTGCTACTGCTTCTGGTAATTACCTTTACCTGATCTCCTTCGCTGACTCCGGATGTGATCTGTGCATAAGTATCATTGATGATTCCTGTTTTTACTTTTGTCTGTGTTCCATTTTCATTGTCATCTGTCACGATCGTTACTTTATAGCTGCTTGTTTTTAGTACTTTGCATACACTCTGACCTTTACCGATTGTTTTTCCTTTTGTGATCGTACCGCTTACGATTCCGTTATATTTTGATGTTACTGTCAGATTGCTTCTTTCTGCCTTTAAAGTTTTCAGCTTCATCGTAAGATCTTTATATTTTCGTACATTGCTTGCGTAATCATCATCGGATGAATCACTGTCTTCAATCGTATCTTCCAACGTTTCAATCTGGCTTTCTAACTGTTTGATAGAATCTTACAGATCAGAACTTGTAAGTTTCGCGATCACATCTCCTTTTTTGACTGTCGCTCCGTCTTTTTTGAGCACTGACTGTACGGTGACATCACTTGAAAATGTGACATTTTGTGTAGTTGCAGTCACTGACCCGCTTCCTTCGACCGTTTTTTCAATCGTTCCTGTTGTAGCCTGCTGTGTCTGAACTGTTTTTTGCGGTTGTTTCTTTTGAAAAAAGAATTTATAGATTCCAAATCCACCTCCGCCAAGTAATGCCAGAATGACTACAATACACCATATTTTATGATTTTTTATTTTTGTAAATAGGTTTTGCTGCTCCATATATTATGCCTCCATTTCATGATCTGTTTTCGATTTCTTTTTTTATCATAAAAAATCTTTTTGAACATCTGGTGGTATTTTTATGAACAGAATATGTTAATGTTATAAACATTTTGTGATCTGAAACCTCTGGAATTTCCACATTTTTTGTGCTATTTTGTATATAACAAACTTGTAGTTAGGAGTTATGATCATATGAATTGGCATGGGAAACGTTATTATTCGTTTGACAGCTTTTTAAAAAATTATTTTGGCGAGAAAATTTATAAGGTATCTTTGGATGGTGGATTTACCTGTCCAAACAGAGATGGAACCCTTGACACTGGTGGGTGTATCTTCTGCAGTGAGGGTGGTTCTGGGGATTTTGCTTCTTCGGCTTGCTTATCTGTGACAGACCAGATCACTGCGGGGATTGATATGGTTTCTAAGAAGATCGAGAATGGAAAGTATATTGCTTATTTTCAGGCATTTACAAATACGTATGGTCCGATTGAGAAATTGGAATCTTTATATATGGAAGCGGTCAATGATCCTAGAATTGTTGCACTTGCAATTGGTACAAGACCTGATTGTCTGCCGCCTGAGGTACTTGATCTGCTGGAACGTTTGAATCAGATCAAACCTGTATTTGTGGAACTTGGATTACAGACGATTCATGAAGAGACTGCTTCTTTTATCCGGCGTGGATATCCTTTGTCTTGTTTTGATGAGGCGGTATTGAATCTCCATAAAATTGGGGTGCTGACAGTTGTTCATCTGATCCTTGGGCTTCCTGGTGAGACAAATGATATGATGCTTGAATCGGTTCGTTATCTAAATGCTCTTCCTGTTCATGGAGTGAAATTTTCTATGCTGCATATTTTGAAGAATACGGATCTGGCGGATTATTATGAAAAGCATCCATTTGAGGTTTTTACTTTGGATTCTTATGTGGATCTGCTTTTGAAATGTATTGAGAATTTAAGTCCTGAGATTGTAATTCATAGATTGACCGGGGATGGACCGAAAGATCTGTTGATCGCTCCTGCCTGGAGTCTTCATAAACGGAGGGTTTTGAATACGATCGCGCATGAGATGAAGGTTCTTGATATTAGGCAGGGAGATCTTTTGTAACCAACTTTTTTATATTTTTCAATATTTGTATGTTACAACACTATATTTTTTGTATTCAAAAAAGAAGGTAAAATCTCAGCTATCATTTTACCTTCTTCGTTGTTTACACTTTTATATTTTATTTCAATGCACAGTTGATAATTTCACAGAGTCTGACAAGCCAGAAATACTGACTATAATTTAATTTCTCATTAATGGGATACCAATTTTTCTCCGCCCATTACTGCCGTTATACTTCCTTTGTTGGAACAAGGATAAAATTATCCGGTAACTCGATACCATCCATTCCTTCAAATTCATTGCATATGATCGCGTCAAAGTTTGATAATTTGGAGAAATTGTAAAATCCTTTGACCGATAATTTGGAAGAGTCAATCAAGAGATAGTTATTCATTGACTGCTCCATTGCTTTTTCTTTGACCATCATTGTCTCTGTCTCGGTCGTAAAACTCATGCCCTTTTCTAAGTCTACACCTGCACAGCCTAAAAATGCATAGTCAAAGTTAAATCTTGATAAATTGCCGATCGTTACAGGTCCTGCTGACATGTTGTATTCTGGAATATATTTTCCACCCAGATAAAATAATTCCGCCTGACATGTCATATTCTGATAAGCTTCTGCTACCAGAAAATTGTGGGTAACGATCTTGATGTTCTTGTCTTTTAAATATTTTACCATCGGAACAACCGTGGTGATACCATCGAGGAAGATACAGTCTCCTTCTTTGACAAAGGATGCTGCCTTTTTGCATACAAGATCTTTGATCTCAGAAAATTCTGTTCGATCTCGTACATTTTTCTCGTCACGGTTTGAGACGATCTTATTCTGGTTGATTCCTTTGGCTCCGCCATGAACGCGGATTAATTTTCCCTGATGTTCCAGTTCTTCACAATCACGCCGGATCGTAGTCTCTGTTACCTGCATAAGTTTCGCAAGGTCTTTGACTTTCACAATCCCTTGTTCCTGAATCAGTCTTAATATGGTTTCATAACGTTCGCTTGCTATCATCTTTTTTGCTCCTTTATTATTCTCTTTCATTTTACCCTACTTTCGAACAAAAAGGAACATAAAAATACATTTCCTTGTATGTTCAGTTTATTTTTACTGACAGCGGGCAAGATATTCCGGCATCTTGTCTGCGATTATTTCAAACGAACGATTTACTTCTTCTGACTATGGTTGAACAAATCTAATGCTGTTACATAACTTCTTTTTTGAAGTATTGGATCCTGAATAAGGATCATATTTTGATGTTTTATTGTATGGTTTTTAAATATTTGTATGGCATTTTTAATATTTTCGGATGTGTTGGTTGAGGTTTTATCCATGAAAATGGATGAACTTTCAATCTGGTATTTGTCTTTTGCTAAACATGCGTATATCTCTGCTTCTGACTCTGGTAATTGATCTGGTTTGACATCAAGAATCTTCGCAACTTTCCTCTTTAAATTAATCGTTGAGTGTCCGATTCCCCCACAAAACATTAATTTCTCACCGTATCCTGCCTTGTAAAGTTCACAGGCTGTCTCGGCTACGACTGGAAGATCGCTTCCTAATGCGATGATGACATCTGCCGCAGGTGCCCCGCAAGTTTTCTTGAGGGCTTCCGCTGACATCTGCTTTATATCTCTTACCGCCAGAAATTCTATGATGCAGTTAAATGCATCTGCTATTTCCTTGTTCATAGACTATCTGTCTAAGTCTAATACAACTGGTACGGAACGGTATCCAACACCCATTCTGTCAATTCCCATGTCGATCAGCTGTAAGAAATGTTCTCTTGTACGAATGCATCCGCTTCCTTTTACTTTGCATTTGTCTCCTACTTCTTCCTGCATAACTTTGATGATCTCTGGTGTTGCACCGTGTGCTTCATATCCTGTTAAGAATCCTGTACTTGTCTTAACGAAGTCTGCTCCTGCATCCATTGCACAGTGGCAAGCTTTACGAACCTGTTCTTCTGTTAATGCATCTGTTTCGAAGATTACTTTTAATTCTCTTCCGAATTTGTGAGCTGCATCTGCACAAGCTTTGATGTCTGCTGTTACTTCTTCATATTTTCCTGCACGGATATGTCCGAAGTTTGCTACGACGTCTACCTCTTTGACTGTATCATATTTTGCTACTTCTTCGATCTGCTGTACTTTAGATGCTGTAGAGCTTGTTCCGAATGGGAAGTCTGTTACTGGGCATAACATTGTTTCTGTTCCTTTAACATATGGCTCACATAATTCCATATATCCTGGGTTGATACAGATTGTTGCACAACCAAGTTCTACTCCATCTTTTGTTAATTCTATGATCTGTTCTTCTGTAAATTCTGGTTTTAATACGGAGTAATCGATATAAGCTGCTAATTCTTTCGTTGTCATTTCTGCTGCTTTTTTTGTTCGATTTTTTCATTTATTTTTGTGTTTTTGTTCGTTTTATGTGTTTTTTCGGCATTTTTCATTATTTACTATGTTCGTTTTTATGTGTATAATATTGTTTGTAAGGAGATTTCGAACATTTTATTAATGAAATTCTCTTTTTATATAGTAAAAAACGTTTGTTATTGATTAAGAAAGGATCTATTTATGAAAACAAATACCTTATATATTTCAGATCTTGACGGAACGCTTCTGGCTTCTGATGGTCATATCAGTGAGAAAAGTCGTGATATCTTGAATAAAGTGATCAAAGATGGAGCAAAAGTAAGTATTGCAACATCCAGAAATCTGTTTGCTTTTGATCAGAGAGTCTCTGGCGTTGATTTTTCCATTCCTGTCATCTTAAATACTGGCGGATGTATTTATAACTGCCAGACAAGACATTATGATGTGATTTCTAATATTCCTTTTGACAGTGTTCTGAAATTAAAGAAGATTCTTGATGAAAATGCGATTGCTTCTTTTATTTATGGATTAGTCGATGAGGAATTATATCTTCTATATGAAGGTCTTTTTGATGAGGCAGATGAGGCTTATATTAAGAAACGTGGTCCTATGTATCATACCTTCCAGAAAGATCTTGCTTCTTTATCTGAAATGGCGGATTCTTGTAAGGTTATTTTCTATGTTGGATATGGTTCTTATGAAAAGACAAAGAAGATTCTTGATCTTTCTGCTTCTGTTGATGGAATTAAGGCTACGATCACGAAAGATATTTATACTGGAAATTATTTTATTGAGATTTGTGAGGAGTCTGTATCGAAGGCTTCTGCAATTTTGAAGTTGAAGGAGATGTATGATATTGATGAAATTGTGGCATTTGGGGATAATGTGAATGATGTGGAGATGCTTACTTTGGCTGATCGGTGTTATGTGCCGGAAAATGGGCTGCCGCAGATTCGTGAAATGGCAGATCTCATCATTGAGGGGAATGATTTGGATAGTGTAGCGCGGTTTATTGAAGATGATTATTATAGGTAATTAGTGGCTACACTTTAGGCTGTGAGTGAATATTTCAAATATATAACCGGCAGGAACGCATTCTCATTCGGATTCGCACGTAGCTGTACTAAGCTCCTAGCAGGTCTTTCGACCTACCACTCGCTAAGTGCAGACGAGCTCATACGGTTCCTGCCGGTTATATATTTGAAATATTCTTTACTTTAGGGTATTGGAATTATTATTTATAGAAGCAATTCTTATAAACCACTTAAATCTATTTTGTAAATCGTGTTTTTTAATTCGGTGTTCTTTAGGAACATGATCATGTAGATTGGCATGTAAATTTTCTGATCTTTGGTTTCTACGTTTCCTTCTGAGAAGATGTATGCTTTTTCTATTTCGTAGTTTTTGTCTTTTAATACGTTTTCTAGGGCACAGTGTCTTTTGTAGTCTTTTCCTGATTTTATTTCTAGTGGAGTTACTTTTCCATCTAGTTCTATGACGAAGTCTAATTCTCCTTGTTTTTTGTTGTTGAAATAATATAAATTGAATCCATTTGCTAATAGTTCTTGTGCTACTACATTTTCGAAGAGTGCTCCGTTGTTGATTGATTTTTCTTTATTTAATATGGCTATTTTTACCTGATCTGAGTATTGGTTTGTCAGGATTCCTACGTCTGAGAAGAATAGTTTAAATAAATTTCGGTTCTCGCTTATGATCAGTGGCAGCTTTGGTTCGTTTATGTTGTATACAGGGATTGCTATGCCTGCATCTTTCAGCCATAGGAAATCATTTGCTACTCGGTCATAGTTGAGTCCTTTTCCGAGTGTGTTGATCTTAAATCTTTTGTTTTTACTGTCAAGCTGTCCTGGCATAGAGTCGTAGATTTCTCTTAATTTTAGTTTGTAGGTTGTTTCGTATTTTGTAAAGTCTGCTTTATATAATCTCATGATTTTTTGGTGGACTGCTGCTACTCTTGCGAGGTCGTTTGTTTGTGTATATACTGCAACGGCTTCTGGCATTCCTCCTACAATGAGATAGAGATAAAATACATCCAGCATTTTTTTGTGTACAAACTCATCGACTGGCTGTTGTTTCTTATAACATTCTTCCAGCATTTCTAATATATTCTCTTTGATTCCAACGGCTTTCATAAATTCCTTTACGGTTAAGGGATACATATCTTCGATTCTTAGATAACCTACTGGAGCTGATCTTAGGTCATTTAGTTCAACGCCTAGAAGCGAACCGCTCATAATGTATCTGAAACTTCCTTCTTCTACAAGAAATTTGATCCTTGTCACTATGTCTTTAAATTCTTGTATTTCATCAAAAAAGATGATTGTCTTTCCTTTGTTTAGCTGTTTATCTGTGATCAGGCTCAACCGCATCAACAGGTCTTGTGCATTTGTAGCATTCTCAAATAATTCTACTAGTTCTGGGCGTTCTATAAAATTTAGTTCAACATAATCGTATTTTGATTCTTTTAAACACTCTCTGATCAGATATGTTTTTCCTATTTGTCTTGCTCCAGTTAATAGGAATGCCTCTTTTCCCTGTAAAATCCAGTTATTGATTGTGGTTTTCATCTCTCGATCGATCATCATATCACCTCTGATTTTGTTTTTTTCATCCACTTTTTTGTTTATTCTGCAACTTTTCTAACCTTATTTTACATAGTTTTTGCAACTTTTCCAACCATTTTTTGATAATTTTGCAACTTTTCCATCCTTATTTTATATATTTTTTGCAACTTTTCTAACTTTCCTTGCATGAATGTTCATTATACATAAGAAAAAAGAACCCTAAAATAAACTGTCTAATCTCTGAGATTACATTTATTTTATGGCCCTTGCTATTACTCTTATTGCTAATTTTATTTAAAATACTGATCCAGAATCTGACGTTCTCCTTCATTGTCATTGATGTCTGTGACAATATCTGCTGCCTGTTTTACTTCATCTGAGGCATTGCCCATGGCGACTCCGAGTCCTGCGTATTGGAGCATGTCGATGTCATTGAAGTTGTCTCCGAATGCTATGATTTCTTCTCGTTCTACATGAAAATGATTCTTCAGCATATGGATCGCATCTGACTTGGATGCTTTCATGGACATGATCTCTAAATATGTATCTTTGGATCGATAGATTCTGATCTCTGGGAATTCTTTGATCAACTGCTGTTCTAATTGGGCAATCTCTTCTTTGTTTCCCATGCATAAGATCTTATGTACTTCTTGATAGACTTCTCCATCTTCAAATGATACTTCTTCTGGAATCACTCCCGTGATATCGCTTTCCTGTGCTGCCCAATATTCTTCTTTGTCTTCTACCAACCATTCATCGTTTGTATAAATGTTGATTGAAATCTTTGCATTTAATTCTTGAATTCTCTTGCATAGATTTTTGGCATTTTCTTTTGATATTGCAACGCTGTAGATTGGATTGTCTTCTTCATCGACGACAAGTGCACCACTATAACAGATCATTGGGCTTTTTGCCCCTAACTCTGCACGAATATTTGTCATGCCTTTTGGCATTCTTGCAGATACCAGAACATATGGAATTCCTCGTTCATTCATCTCCTGAATTTTATTTTTAGTTTCTGTCGGAATCTGATGATTTGAATTTAATAAAGTCCCATCAATATCACTAAAAACTGCCTTGTACTGCTTACTCATACTCATTTTTCCTTTCATTTTGTCATATTTACTTTTTACATTTTAACATATACTAATAATTTTCTATATAAAATCTTATCTAAAACAGACAGCTATACAAAATCCTTGCCAATAAACTTCATCGAAATAAATAAGAACCCTTTGGAAACCGTATGAGCTCGTCTGCACTTAGCGAGTGGTAGGTTGTAAAACCTGCCAGAAGCTTAGTACAGCTACGTGCGAATCCGAACGAGAGTGGGTTTCCAAAGGGTTATTATTTATTTCATCACATTTATAAAAGGAATTTATATGGTAATAATTATTCTAATATTGCACGGCTCTTACAATCTTATCTACATTGTCCTTACCGCGTTTAAATCCGAGGCCTATGATCACACACAGGATCACACATACAACACTTACTACGACTCCGACCACACCGAATACCGTATAAGGCATTCCACTTTGAATTCCTAATCCCCAGTAAGCAAGGGCTACTCCGACGGATGATAGAATGACCAGATTTCTGATCCATCTCTTAAGATTGTTTAACATCTTTGTCTGGAATTCGATTTCTTTTAATTGCTGTGCTTTGGTCTGTGTGTTCATGATCATATCCTCCTCTTATTTTTGAAACTCTTAGTATTTTAATGCTGGATCAAAGAATCCTAACATAACTCCGGCAAATGCGATGACAACTAAGATCAGCATTGTAACAACTGGAGATACTTTTTTCTTTGACATTAACCACCAGCAGAAGATTACGAAAGCTGCTGTCAAGAATCCTGGATATACAGAATCTAACTGTTTCTGAAGATTTAAGAATTCTTTTCCTGCACTGTTTACAAGATGAAATGATGTTTTAACGGATACCCATGTTGCTGCTACAGATCCAACAACCATTGTTCCTAACATAACGACTGCTTCACGGATCGCGGTTGCTTGCTCACCAACCAGAATATCTACGGCTTTTCCACCAAGTTCATATCCTTTGAAGTATAAGAACTTCATTCCAAATGCCATGATCAGGTTCCATGCTACGATATAGAAGATAGGTCCTACAACAGATCCGCCTGTTGATAATCCAAGTGCGATACCAAGTAAGATAGGAATTAATGTACCAACTACTAAGGAATCACCAATACCTGCTAAAGGTCCCATAAGACCGGCACGGATACCATTGATCGCTTCTGCATCGATGTCTTCATTTCCATTTGCTTTTGCTTCTTCCAGACCAGCTGTGATACCTACGATGATAGATCCAACCTGTGGTTCTGTGTTGAAGAAAGCTGTGTATGTATTCATTGCTTCTTTCTGTTCTTCTTTTGTGTCATATAATTCTTCGATCAGTGGAAGCATTGCACACAGATAACCGAATGTCTGCATATGTTCCTGAGAGAAACATGTTAAGTTTCCATAAGCCCAGTTACGGAATGATTTATTTAACGCTTTTTTAGATAGTTTTTTCTCTGCCATATTAAATATCCTCCTCGTCATCATCGTCAAAGGAACCGCCAGAAGCTAAGGCTGCTTCTTTTGCTCTGATTCCTACCATTTTAATGTTGTAGTAAATAATTGCGAACATTGCTGCTACAACTGTTACTGATACAAGGTTTAATCCCATACTTGCTGCTAATGTAAATCCGAAGAAGAATGGTATAAAGTCAACTGCTTTTGTTACTACCTGTTTTAATAAGATCGCAATACCTACGCAAGGAAGCAAGCTACCTACTGTAAACAGTGTTTTCATTGCAATTCCATCCATTGGTAATGTTGTTTTGATCGCTTCTACAACTGGAACTCCTAATTTACACATTATAACTGCTGGTAAGAAACTGCAGATGATATGAGAAATCCATGGAAGAACCATATCTACAACGTATAATCTCTTGAATTCACCTTTTTCAACGGCCTGCCATCCAATGTGCTGCCATACAAGGTTGATTGTTGCTGTTCCATAGAATAATACTGTACCGATCGTTCCTACCATTGCTCCAAAAGATGTTGCCATTGAAATACCTTTTGCAGATGCAGGATCTAATCCGTAAGAATTGATTGCTAACATTGCCAGTGGAATACCGATATAAGATACGGCACGAACGTCTGCTGATACAGTTCCTCCTGGTGTAACTAATGCGATATAGATAACCTGCATTGCTGCACCGACTAAAACACCGGCCTGCACATCTCCAAGTACGATACCGCAGACAAGACCTGCAACTAATGGTCTTCCTAATGTGTAGTTACCAATGGTTGTACCTCCCATACCAGGCATACTGGATAAGCAGGCAAAAATACCTAAAATAATTGCTTGTAACCAACTAATTGTCATAATAGTTTCTCCTCTCTGTTTGGTTTTTTGTTAATTAAAATCCAAACTGACCTCTGAATTTGTCCCATGTTCCGATGGATGCTTCTTTGACCAGTGCGAATTCGATTTCGTAACCAGCTTTGCTGATAGCTTCTAAAGCTTCTGCTTCTTCCTGTGTGATAGACTGGTTATTACCAAGTTTGACAGCTCCTGGTCTGTCGTTGCATGGTCCTACGATTACTTTCTTTACATCACTTGGAACAAATCCGTCATCCACTAAGATCTTCTTCATCTGGATTGGATCTTTTGTGATCAGGAAGTAGTTATCTTTACTGTCTAATACTTTCTGATTTTTCTTTTTCCAAGCTTCATAAGTCCATACAAATGTTTTCTTTGTGCTGGCACTCTTGTATGCCATCTTAAGTGCATCTGTTGTTGCTGCTTTGTCGTTCACTGCGATCAGCCCATCGCATGGATACTCTAGTGACCAACGTGTTACTGTCTGACCATGGATCATACGGTCATCAATTCTTAAAAATGAAACTGACATATTTTTTCCTCCTTAAAATTTAAATATCATCTTCGTCATCATCATTTACTGGTGTCATAACAAATTCTTTCACTGCGTCTTTTGCCTCATTGATCAAGCTGTCTTTTAGCATGTCTGTGTCTACGCCGTCTTTCATTAATGTTGCTGTTAATGCCATTGCCAGGTTCATTCCTCCAAAGATCATGGTCTTACCGATTAGTCCTTTGTTTGATACCTGTTCAATTGCATTTGTAAGAGGTGATCCACCCACAATGTCACCAAGAAGAATGATCTCATCGTCTACTGTGATCTTGCTGATCGCATTGCTAAATTTCTCTGCAAATTCATCAGCACTCATTCCGTCCTCTAATCCAACGCTGATCACGTCTTCTCTTTCTCCACCAGCTAACATCTTAAGTACACTGTGAAGTCCTGGTGCAAATGTTCCGTGGCTGACTAATACTACGTATTTCATCCTCTTCTCCTTTCTTTTTTCCTATCTCTTATTTACAAGCTTATTCTACCAATCACGCAAAAAAAGGACATCTGTAAATTGTCATGACTTTCAATTTACAAATGTCCCTTTTTATGTGACAAATGTCATATTTGTGTTTTGTTTGTTTTGATCTTCTTATTATTACTGATTTAAAAGCTTATCAATCTCTTGTTTTAGTTTCAAGATATTGGAATCAAATTCTTCTTCATCTGTAAGAATTCTTGTCATCTCACTGTCAATCTTTTGGTAGGCTTCATTGTATCTTCGGAATTTTGGAATCTGCAAGGCATTGTTCATGAGTTCATCTAACAATTTCATTTTATCTGTCATATTCTCACCCATGCTTTTTTCTAATACCTGCTGTGCTTGTTTTGAATTCGTCACAGCTTTTAATGGTGAGATTCCCTGACGATACTGAAAGATCTTTTGCTGTGTCTTTGTTTCATAACATAATTTCTTTAAAAACTGCCATGCCATATCTCCTTGCTTGGTCTGATTGCTGATTCCCATCAGCAGATTATCCACCTGTGTCTTATTCTCTCCATCTGGTCCGGAAGGGAGTCTGATACAATCCCATTTGAAATCAAAGTATTTATTGATCTTCCATGGATATGGTTTATACGTTCTAAATTCTGAAAATGTCATAGGACGAAATGCAATATTTCCAGAATCAAAATCATCAGATGTCAGATTTCGAAAAGATGATATTTTTTCAATCTTCTTTGTAAAGAGGATTGCATTTTCAATTGGTTCGGATGACAAGTTGCATTTTGTTCCACTTTGATTAAACAATGTTCCGCCATTGCTCAGAGTTGCATCATTCCATTTATAATTATATACACCAAATTGGTCTAAACGGCCATCTCCATCGGTATCTTTGGTTACTTTTTGACAGATCTTATAAAAATCATCCCAAGTCCAGTGATTCCCTGGCATTTTGATATGCTCTTTTTTTAGTAGTGTCTTATTGACTAGCATCAAAGTTGGTACACTTTCATATGGAAGAGCATATTGCGTTCCCTTATAGGTTCCAGCATCATAACTTCCTTCATAATAGTTGCTTTTTTTGAACGCTTTATCAATCTTTGTATAGGAGTCTAAGTTCTTTAACATTCCTACGGATGAAAATGTGCTAAAATCTTCTGGCAAGACCATAAAAACATCTGGCAGATCTCCTTTTAGTGCCTTTTGTGACAGCCATTCTGAATAATCATCTTTCATCACACCACTTTCGTATTTGATCGTGACATTCGGATATTCTTTTTCAAATTCTTTGATTACTTGATCGATCATCTGATAGCAATTATCATCTGGAACATCCCACTTGTTTCCTGCGAACATTCCAAAGGTTAAAACAATTTTTTGTTGTTTGGGATAGATCACAAAACCAACAGATAATAAACTTATGACCAATCCAACAGCAATGATTCGTTTCCACCATTTTTCTAGTTTCTGTCTCATCTATCTTCTCCCGTATTTGGCTGAACCTGACTGTACTTCCCAGATTGCAAGCTGGGTTCTGTCTCTTAGGTCTAGTTTACTTAAGATCGTGCTGAGATAATTTCGTACAGTTCCTTCGGAAAGGCTTAGTTCCGTCGAGATTTCTTTATTTGACATGCCTCTTCCGACTAATTTAATGATCTCCCATTCTGCATCTGTGATCTCTTCTACATTCTGTGCATGAATTGATGTATCATAATTGCTTTGTGCCATTTCAGAGAAGAAATCGACCACCTTTGTTGCCACTTCTGGATTGATCATGGCCCCGCCGCTATGTACTGTATTGATCGCTTTTTCTAATTCATCCATAGAAATTCCTTTTAACAGATAACCACTTGCTCCATGTTTTAATGCATTGTATACATACTCATCATCATCGAACGTTGTCAAAATAATGATCTTGACATCTGGATATTGTTCTTTGATGATCTGTGTACATTGCACTCCATCCATTTCTGGCATACGCACATCCATTAAAATAACATCTGGCTTGTCTTTCCTGACTTCCTGAATGACTTCTCTTCCGTCCTTGGCAGTTGCAGTAACTTCGATTCCTTCTTTCATCTCAAGTACGATCTGTAAACTTTGTCTGATCAGTTCCTGATCATCTGCTATCATTACTTTAATCATAGTTTTTCACCCCATCTGATCGGTATTCTTGCTGTGACTTTAAATCCATTACTTCCATCATATTCTACAGTTCCTTTTAACATCTTGATCCTCTCTTCGATATGGATCAATCCAAATCCTGTATGAATCTCTTCACATCCGATTCCATTGTCTTTGATCTCTAGATTGAGCCACTTATCTTCCTTCCATAAGTTTACATCAATCTGCTTCGCTTTTCCATGCCTGATCGAATTTGTGATACTTTCCTGTACTACACGATAGATCATATCTTCTTCATCTTGATTGAATTTCAAGACCTCTACCTGACAATCATAATTAATCTTAACATCTGATACCTGCATCGTCTCATTGATCATCTTTTCTAAAGCTTCTTGCAATCCACTATGCTCTAAGGCATCTGGTCTTAATTTATTGACCGATCTTCGAATATCTTTAATTCCTTGCCTTGCAACCTGTGATATTTTATTTAACTGTTCTTTCGTTGCATCTACAGAAAAATCGATCATCGCGATACATGCGTCAATTCCTGCAGACAGTCCAGTCATCGTATGCCCCAGTGTGTCATGAATCTCTCTGGCAATTCGATTTCGTTCCCTTGTCTCCGCCATTTTCTCTGTCATCTCTGAATAGTCCTTCAGCTGTTCATTCATTTCTTTTAAACGTATATTGGCTGTCTGAAGCTGAAGGTTTAACAATCCAATCCTTGCATTTTCTTTCATCTGATTTCTCATCAAAATGATCATGTATGCAATAAATGCGATCGCATTCAATGCAACTAGTATATTTCTTGTTCCTTGGATCATCATACTGACTTTCGCCGGGTATACACTCAAAAATTGTTGGAACGATATCATATCTATAAACATTGATATGATATCGTAGTCTGAGAATAAATATATCATTCCCATGATGACAAGGAAAATTCCCCTAGTGTGTTTATCTTTGATATCCGTTACAATATCTGCAATGACAAGAAGAATGATTCCATTATAATTTACATAAACAAATTTAATAATGATCAGACATAACAAAATCTCTGCTGCATATAAGATCACAGATACCTGTTGCCTTTTTCTTTGTTTTCTTCGAATTTCTATAATGCCTAACAATAAGAAAAAAGCAATAAATATCAACACTGTTGATGTCACTGGTTCATTTGGGAGATATGTGATATTCTCTAAGAAATTCCTTGCTCCAAAATCACGATTGATCTTATTTAATGTTAAAATAAAAACTGCAGAAAGGAAGGATAAAATGATGAAATTTATGACTCCCATCAGAATCTTGATATAATATAAATTTTGATTTTTTCGATCCATATCATTTCCTCTTTACTGCCAACGGCTAATATCCGTCTGCTCTACATTCTTTTTTGTTATCATTTGAACAGAGATTACCTTTTTCTTCTCTACTTTTTTCCCTTGCAAAATCTTGTATGCTGCATTGATCGCTGTGTCTGCCATCTGTTTGGGAGACTGTGCTGCTGTTCCTGTCATCATACCTTCTTTGATCAGTTTCTTTCCTTCTGGAGATCCATCAATTCCGTATACAAGAACACCTTCTCTAGCCCCCTTACTGTCAAGAGCTGCTAAAGCTCCCATCGCTGCCGGGTCATTTAATCCCATGACGACATCAATATTCTTGTATTTTTCGATGATCTTATCTACCTTGGGAAGTGCACGTTCGATCTGTCCCTGAGTATCTGCAGATGCAAGGATCTTATAGTTTTTATTTTTCTTGATCGTATCTGTAAATCCATTGATACGATCTACCGCAGATCTTGCTGCATTATGTGTTAACAATACAATATTCGCATGATCTTTTTGCTTCATCATTTCCTTTGCACATAAAACACCTGCTTTGTAGTTATCTGACACGATCGTCATTGTGACAAGATCATTTCTATAAACCTGTGAGTCGATAACGATCACTGGAATCTTCGCTTTCTTCGCTGCCTTCAATCCAGACTCTACTTCTTTCCAGTCGACTGAATTTAAAAAGATTGCATCTACCTTTCGTTTAACCAGCTGTTTGATCTGCTCATTCTGCTTCTTCTGATCAAGTGCCGGATCCAATGTGATCATCTCATCTCCATTCTTCTCAACCTGCATGCGGATCTGGTTATTGACCACTTTATAGAATTCATTATTCATCGTCATATAAGTCGCCCCGAATAATTTTCTTCTTGTTCTATTTCCTTTCAGATAATTTGAACATACACTGACATAGATTGCTATAAAAAAAACAAAAACCATGATTCCTGCTAAGCTTATGATCTTATTGGTTAGATTTCTTTTCGATTGTTGATTCATATTTGTTCTTTCGTTCCTCTTTTTCGCATTTTCTTTCCGTAATATATAATCATTATAACGAAATTTATTTATAATTCCAACAAATTTTCACATATCCTAAAACAAGTTATGTTCTTTATTTTTACCAACAAACTTTCACTAAAATAAATAAAAGCCAGTTGAAAACCGTAGGAGCTCGTCGGCACTTAATGAGCAGTGACGAGTATTCGTCGCTGTCGAATTTAGTGTCCGCTACGTGCGAGTCGAGCGAAAGCGCGTTTCCAACTGACTTTTATTTATTTTAGATCCATGCCGTTGGACTTGCGTCACTTGGCATTCTTAAATCTCCTCGAGGTGATACTGCTACACTACCAACCTTAGGTCCATCTGGCAGGCAAGAACGTTTAAACTGCTGGCTGAAGAATCTCCAATAGAATTTATCCAGCCATTTCTTGATCGTTTCATCATCGTATACACCATCAAATGTTAATTTTGCCATGCGGTATAATTTGGATTTTGGAAATCCGAATCTTAACATATAATATAAGAAGAAATCGTGCAGTTCATATGGTCCGACTAAGTCTTCTGTCTTCTGTGAAATGACTCCGTCAACTGGTGGAAGTAATTCTGGACTTACTGGTGTGTCTAGGACATCCATCAGTACTTCAGATAATTTCTTATTATCTGTTGTTTCAGCATAATAGAGTACAAGATAGCGTACTAATGTCTTTGGTACAGAACAGTTCACTGCATACATGGACATATGATCGCCATTATATGTTGCCCAGCCAAGCGCTAATTCTGACATGTCTCCAGTTCCGATGACCATACCATTGTACTGATTTGCCATATCCATCAGAATCTGCGTTCTTTCTCTTGCCTGAGAGTTTTCATAAGTTACATCGTGGTTATTTTCATCATGCCCGATATCTGCAAAATGCTGGCGGACTGCTTTTTCGATTCTTACTTCTTTGAGTGTAGCTCCTAATTCTTTGATCAGGGATACGGCATTCTGGTAAGTTCTATCTGTTGTTCCAAAACATGGCATTGTCACACAGATCAGGTTTTCTCTTGGAATGTCTAACAGATCAAAGGCTCTTGCTGTAACTAAGACTGCTAATGTGGAATCTAATCCACCTGAAATTCCTACGACTGCATGTTTGCAGTTTGTGTGTTCCAGACGTTTCTTAAGTCCCATAGACTGTAAAGATAAGATTTCATCGCATCGTTTATCTCTTTCATCTTGATTATCTGGTACAAATGGTGCTTTCGGGAATGTTCTTGTGATCTTGTTTTCTTTGACTTCTAGTGAAAATTCCTGTTCAAAATAATCATCTGTTTGGCCTCCTGGGAAAGAAGTCATCTTTCTTCGTTCTGCTGCCAATTTCTGCACATCGATATCTGCATAGATAATCTCATTTGTAAATCGTTTTGCTTCTGCTAAAACTGAACCATTTTCACAGATGAGATGGTGTCCACTGTATACAACATCCTGTGTGGATTCTCCTTCTCCTGCATCAGCATAGATATAAGCCGCTAACAATCTTGCTGACTGATTTGATACAAGGCTTCTTCGATAAGATTCTTTTGTTGTTGTCTCTACACTTGCAGATGGATTACAGATCACCGTTGCTCCTGCCATTGCGTGATATGTACTTGGTGGAAGTGGTACCCAGAGATCTTCACAGATTTCACATGCTACCACAAGTTCTGGAATCTCTTTGCATTTGAATAACTGATTCACGGCTACATTTACATAACCAAATTCTTCTCCAAACCAAAGATCTTCTTCTAATCCTTCTCCAGATGTAAAATGACGTAATTCATAAAATTCTGAATAGTTTGGTAAATGTGTTTTCGGCACGATTCCTAAAATACTGCCATCACTGATCACAATCGCACAGTTATATAATTTTTGTTTTATAACGATCGGACATCCTACAACAACTAACATACTCTTATTTTCAGTTGCTTTCACAATTCTTAAAAGCTGATTTTTACATTCTGTTAAAAGTGGCTGCTGCAAGAATAGATCACCACATGTATATCCACTGATCGTTAATTCAGAAAATACCAGAATACTTGCTCCATTTTTTTCTGTCTCATCGATGATCTTTAAAATTTCTTCTGTATTGTATGCAGGATCTGCCACTTTGATCTTTGGTGTTGCGGCTGCAACTTTGATAAATCCATCTTTCATTTTGTTTTCCCTCAATAATCTTAAATAATCTGATAGGGCCAGCCTTACGAAGTAGACTGACCCTGTATGCTTTCTTATTCTTCTTCCATATTACTTAATTTTGCTGCCTGATCTGCTGCTGTTAAGCTGTCGATCAATTCATCTAAATCACCGTTCATGATAGAATCTAATTTGTGAAGTGTCAGCTTGATTCTGTGATCTGTAACACGACCCTGTGGATAATTGTATGTTCTGATCTTTTCAGAACGGTCTCCTGTACCGATCTGGCTCTTTCTCTTTGCTGCTTCTTCATCATGTGCTTTCTGCTGTTCTAATTCATACAGACGGGAACGTAATACCTTTAACGCTTTGTCCTTATTCTTTAACTGGGATTTTTCATCCTGGCATGATACAACGATTCCTGTTGGAATATGTGTTAAACGTACCGCAGAGTCTGTTGTATTGACACACTGTCCACCATTTCCTGATGCACGGAATACATCAAATTTACAATCATTCATATCGATCTCAACTTCCACATCTTCAACTTCTGGCATGATCGCTACTGTGATCGTTGATGTATGGATTCTTCCACCGGACTCTGTCGCTGGGATTCTCTGTACACGGTGTACACCGCTCTCGTACTTGAATCTTGAGTATGCACCCTGTCCGGATACCATGAATACAAGTTCTTTGAATCCACCGATTCCACTTTCGTTAAAACTTAATGTATTTACTTTCCAGCGTTTGCTTTCTGCATAACTTCTGTACATACGGGCAACGTCAGCTACGAATAATCCAGCTTCATCTCCACCTGCACCTGCACGCATCTCAACGATGATGTTCTTGTCATCCATTGGATCTTTTGGAATTAAGAGGATCTTTAACTCTTCTTCTAATCTTTCTACATTTGCCTTGGATTCATTCAGTTCTTCCTTGGCAAGTTCTTTCATCTCTTCGTCTGTCTCTTCTTCTAAAAGCATTAAGCTGTCTTCGATATTCTGCTTCTCTGCTTTGTATTCTTTGTATTTTTCCACGATCGGTGTCAGGTCATTCTGCTCTTTCATCAGATCACGGAAACGATTCTGGTTACTTGCTACATCTGGATCGTTTAATTCCTGTAATACAGTGTCCAGACGATCTACTAAACCTTCTAACTTATCAAACATCTTATTCTCCTTCTCTTGCAAATCCAAAGACCAGCCGGTCTAATCCTGCCAAGTCCTTTTTTATCTCAACACAGTCGAAATCCTGTGCTTCCATCAAACTCTTCACTGCTTCTCCTTGATCATATCCGATCTCGAATGCAAGCATTCCATCTGGGTTTAAATAGTTTTTCGCTTCTTTGATGATCTTCTTATAAAAATAAAGTCCATCTTCTTTCCCGTCCAGTGCTAACATCGGTTCATAATCTTTCACTTCCGGCATTAACTTTCCACATTCTTCTGTTGTAATATATGGTGGATTGGAGATGATCAGATCATAGCTTCCTGTGACATTCTCAAAAAGGTCACTTTGAATAAATTTTACCATAGGTGCGAGATTTTCGCCATTAGCTTTTGCGATTTTTAATGCTTTTTCGCTGATATCTGTCCCAATACATACTTCTGGACTTAAAATCAATGCCAGACTGATCGCAATACAGCCTGATCCTGTGCAGATATCCAGTATCGTATCTGGTTTCTTTGACTGTTTTAACTGATCAAGCACTTCTTCCAATACTGTTTCTGTATCTGCTCTTGGGATCAGTACATCTGGTGTTACCTTAAATGTATATCCCATAAATTCCTGTGTTCCTAAAATATATTGCAGTGGAACATGTTCTTTTCTCTTCTGAATCAGTTCCTTATATCTTTCTTCCGCTTCTTGATCATTGATCTCATCGGTCATCCCAAACAGGTAGTCTTCCCTTGATATATGAAAACATTCGGAAAATAAATACCATGCATCGCCGGATGCATTCTCAATCTGTGCTTCTTCTAATTCCTTTTGTCCATAGAGGACCCATTCTCTTCTATTCATCTTCTTTTTGTTCCCCTTTATGAAGATTTTCTAAATATTCTCTCCAATCGAAGACACCTTCCACCGATGCGATCGCAACTTCGATCATGGAGTGATCTGGTTCTTTCGTTGTCAGTCTCTGAAGTGCCAGTCCTGGTTTTGAAAATATCTGAACAAGCGGGTGATCGCTGCTTCCTGCCAGCCGAATAAATTCATAGGAAACGCCAGCTACCAATGGTAAAAACAATAATCTTAATACGATTCGTAACCAGATGGTATCCACTCTGATAAAGAAGAAAAATACCATACTGATGATCATAACAATAAAAATAAAACTTGTTCCACATCTTTTGTGTAATCTTGAAAAGTTATCCACATTTTCAGGAGTTAAAGGAACACCTGCTTCTAAACAGTTGATCGTTTTATGCTCTGCACCATGATACATGAAGACTCTTTTGATGTCTTCCATCTGCGAGATCAAAACGATATATCCAAGGAAAATTGCAATTCGGATGATTCCTTCCATTAATAAAATGACATATTCATTCTGGATCAGCTTTCCGAGTGCTTCGGATGCGATATATGGAAGGATCATAAATAATCCGATGGAAATTGCCAGTGAAAATACCAGTACGATTCCCATGATGATCTTCTCTGCTTTCTCTCCAAGAATCTTTTCTAAAAACTGTTCTGTCCTGCTCTCTGTTTGTTCTTCTTCGTCTTCATAAAAAGATGCAGAATAATTCAGTGTCTTCATCCCGATCACCATAGATTCCAGGAAATTTACCATTCCTCGGAAGATCGGTAATTGAAATAATGGATGTTTCTCTGCGAAGCTTACGCATTCTTCTACTTTCGTCTCTATCTTGCCATTGGGCTTTCGCACGGATACTGCATAACAATCCATATTCTTCATCATTACGCCTTCGATCACTGCCTGCCCGCCTATACGAACCGCCATTGTTGTCTCCTATATTTTTATGAGATTTTTCTCGTTGCATTGAGTTTCTCGTTACATAAAAAAAAGGTTGAGATTTTGATAACCTCAACCTGATTTCTTACTTTTCTACTTAACACCATATTTACGATTGAACTTATCAATACGTCCACGAGCCTGAGTAGCTTTCTGCTGTCCTGTGTAGAATGAATGACATTTTGAGCAGATTTCTACGTGGATATCTTCCTTTGTAGATCCTGTTACGAATTCGTTACCACAGTTGCATACTACTTTTGCCTGATAATAATTTGGATGGATTCCTTCACGCATGTTCTTTCACCTCTTCTAAAAAATTTGTTGGATTTTGCCAACATTTACATACTTTGACTTTCGTCATTTCTTGTTTTATAAACAGCTTTTTTATTCTATCACAATTTATTTGAAATTGCAATTACTTTTTTTATTTTCTTAATAATGATCGTTTGGTAAGTGCTACAAATTCTTTATTATTCTTTGTACGCTTAAACAGATCAAGCATCTGTTCCATAAATTCTTCGGAACGGTTTCCAGATAATTCTTTGTGAAGTGCCGTTACAACTTCTCTCTCGTCTTTTGTAAGTAATAATTCTTCTCTTCTTGTTCCTGACTTTGCAATATCAACAGCTGGGAAAATTCTCTTTTCTGCAAGTTTACGGTTTAGAACTAATTCCATATTACCAGTTCCTTTAAATTCCTCAAAGATAACATCATCCATCTTACTTCCTGTCTCAACAAGTGCTGTAGCAAGAATTGTCAGACTTCCGCCTTCTCTCATATTTCTTGCTGCCCCGAAAAATTTCTTTGGCATGTAAAGAGCTGCTGGATCAAGTCCACCTGTTAATGTTCTTCCACTTGGCGGTACTGTAAGATTGTAGGCTCTTGCAAGTCTTGTGATACTGTCTAAAAGAATTACCACGTCTTCTTTATGTTCTACCAGACGTTTGGCGCGTTCTAATACCATCTCAGATACTCTCTTATGATGTTCTGGCAATTCATCAAATGTAGAGTAAATAACTTCCACATTCTTTCCTTCGATTGACTCTTTAAAGTCTGTAACTTCTTCTGGTCTCTCATCGATCAAAAGCACGATCAATTTTATATCTTTATAATTTCTGCTGATACTTTGTGCCATCTGTTTTAATAATGTTGTCTTTCCTGTCTTTGGAGGGGATACGATCATTCCTCTCTGTCCTTTTCCAACCGGAGATAATAAATCTACCATTCTCATTGGCACAGATGACTTTTGTGTTTCCATACTTAATCTTTCCTCTGGGAAGATTGGTGTCAGATCTTCAAAATGCTGCCTTCTTGCTGCCATCTCTGGCTCGTATCCATTGACAGATTCCACAAATAATAACGCGCTGAATTTTTCACTCTGTGTTTTGATCCTGATCGCTCCTGTAAGGATATCTCCTGTTTTTAAGTTAAATTTACGGATCTGGGCAGGTGATACATAGATATCATTTTCCCCAGGAAGATAATTTTCACATCGGATAAATCCATATCCATCTGGCATAACTTCAAGAATCCCATGTGCTTTCTGGCCACTGTCAAGACTTTTGATATTCTTAGGGAATTCCTTGGTATAATGTTTTCTTTCTTGATGTTCAGAATGTCTTTCCCTATTATGATCTGTATGAAATTCTCTTACATGCTCTGTTTGTGTCTCCGTATTTTCATGTACATGATGCTCTTCTTCTCTAGATTCTTCATGATGTTCTTCTTTTACTTCTTTTTCATGTTCCTGATCATATTTTTCTAACGTTTCGATCAGTTCCTTCTTCTTTAATGTTGAAATCCCTCTTATTTTTCTTTCTTTAGCAATTTCACGCAGTTCAATTACCGATTTTTTTTCATATGTCATATTATTTCTTTCTCCTTTTACCTGGGAAAACGGATGAATTATCCTTTAACGATCAGTCCAGATTTGTATTGTTTCTTTTATTCTAGCATATTTTCTCATAAACTTCCAATCATTTGTTCTCTCAATTTCTTTAAGATTCTTTTTTCTACTCTTGAAACCTGCACCTGTGAAATATTGAATAATTTTGCAATTTCCTGCTGTGTTTTTCCTTCAAAATACCGATACCAAATAATTTCTTTTTCTTCTTTCTCTAAATATTTCATTGCTTCATTTAACAATACATGATCTACGATTTTTTCAGTTTCATTTTCTTCCTTAAAAAGTTTTTCCATCAATTCGATTTCACTGCCATCTTTTTGGTATGCCGGCTGATGCAGAGATTGTACCTCATTGCTTGCTTCTAAGGATGTTACGATTTCTTCTTTTGTGATATTGGTAAGCTGACTGATCTCCTCAAGTGTTGCCTCTCTTTGGTGCTGCTGGCAGAATTGTTCTCTTGCTTTCATAATCTTATATGCATTCTCTTTCAACGACCTGCTGACTTTGATCATCCCATCATCTCTTAAGAATCTGCGAATTTCTCCTGTGATCATTGG